>Ga0308161_1000640_pt1 | contig 51233 bp, 49 predicted proteins | sample PhyFR2_FD_201034 | JGI IMG/M metagenome (GOLD analysis project Ga0308161, IMG submission 201034) | Phyllosphere microbial communities from UC Gill Tract Community Farm, Albany, California, United States - DLSLF.R2 | ecosystem: Host-associated > Plants > Phyllosphere > Unclassified | place: USA...
GGCGAGAACGGGTCGCGCACGCCGTATTCCAGCGCGGTGTCCGGCATCAGCTGCATCACGCCCTGCGCGCCCTTGCTGGACACCGCCAGCGCGTCGAAATTGCTTTCGGCGTGGGCGATCGCCCGCAACCAGGCATCGTCCACGCCGGTGGCCTTGGCCGCCGCCTTGAACTGTTTTGCGTGCTGGGCCAGCTGGGGCATGCCGACCTTGCCCAGGCCTTCGTGCGCCGGTTCGCCCGGCGGTGTGGCCACGGTGAACTTCAGGAACACCCGCGAGCCGGGCAGGTTGCGGGTGGAATAGACAAGCTTGCCGTCCTGCTCGCGCTCGTACAGCACGCCACTGAACACGCCCATGTTGCCCCACAGGTTGGGGGTCTGCACGGCGCTGTCGTCGATCTCCTTCGGCGTGCAGCGCGAGCCGGGCTCCGGTGCGGTGGCCAGGCTGACGGTGTTGCCCTGCACGCAGCGGTAGACCGTGCGCGCAGCGGCCAGCCCTGGCCACAGGCCAGACAGCAGCAACAGCGCGACGAGGGCGGGACGGAGGGACATGGCGGCGGGATGATCCGGCTGCGGCCGCTAACACTGAGTGAATGGGGGTTCGGCCGGGTGGCGCCCGGCACCCGCAGAAGCAACGGCCGCAGCAACGGCAATGGCAACGGCAATGGCAACGGCAACAGCAACAGCGGGCTATCCGTGGGATGGCGGGGTGGGTCCGGTTGCGGGGGACGCCGTAAACCCATCCCTGGGGGCTTGGCCGCGGCATCCATGCCGCGGACACCCCCGCAACCGGACCCACCCCGCCTTCGACAGATTTCCGCGATCTGGGAACGGTGTTCTGTGCGGCTGTTGATGGGTGTCGACCACGCGGCTTCTGGTGGGTGTCGACCTTGGTCGACACGTGTAGATCCACGCCATGCGTGGATGGGACTCGCCGAGGCCGCTCGATCTGTTGGCGAGGGTCTTCCTGACTATCTCGCCATCTTCCGCCGCAGCCAATAACCAGCGCCCAGCAGCACGAACCACGCTGGGCTGGCGATCAGCGCCTGGCGGGTGTCGGCCTGCAGGCTCAGCAGCACCAGTACCGCAGCAAAGAAGACCAGGCAGGCCCAGCACATCGCCACGCCACCGGGCATCTTGAAGATCGAGGCCGCGTGGCGCTCGGGATAGCGGCGGCGGTAGACCATGTAGGCCACCAGGATCAGCGACCAGACGAAGATGAACAACACCGTCGCCAGGGTCGTCACCAGGGTGAAGGCGGTCACCAGGTTGGGGATCAGGTAGATCAGCAGGGTGCCGCCCAGCAGGCACAGGCAGGAAAACAGCAGGCCCCGTGCCGGCACTGCAGCGCGCGAGAGCTTGGACAGGCCACGTGGCGCGTGGCCTTCCTCGGCCAGGCCATACAGCATGCGGCTGGTGGAGAAGATGCCGCTGTTGGCCGAGGACGTGGCCGAGGTCAGCACCACGAAGTTGATCAGGCTGGCGGCGGCGGGAATGCCGGCCAGCACGAACAGCTGCACGAACGGGCTCTTGTCCGGCACCACCTGGCGCCATGGAGTCACCGCCATGATCGCGATCAGCGCCAGCACGTAGAAGATGATGATGCGCACGGGGATCGAGTTGATCGCCTTGGGCAGGTTGCGCTCGGGGTCAGCCGTTTCCGCAGCGGTGGTGCCCACCAGCTCGATGCCGACGAAGGCGAACACCGCGATCTGGAAACCGGCGAAGAAACCCACCAGGCCCATCGGGAACATGCCGCCGTCATTCCACAGGTTCGACAGCGATGCGGTGTGGCCGCTGGGCGAAGTGAAGCCCCAGGCCACCAGTCCAGCACCGGTGATGATCAGCGCGCAGATCGCCACGATCTTGATCAGCGCGAACCAGAACTCCATTTCGCCGAACAGCTTCACCGTCACCAGGTTCAACGACAGCAGCAGCATCACGCAGGCCAGCGCCGGTTTCCACGCTTCCAGTCCCGGGAACCAGAACTGCGCATAGGCGGCGATGGCGATCACGTCGGCGATGGCGGTGACAATCCAGCAGAACCAGTACGTCCACCCGCAGAAGAACCCGGCCCATGGGCCAAGCAGATCGGTGGAGAAATCGATGAAGGATTTGTACTGCAGGTTGGACAGCAGCAACTCGCCCATCGCCCGCATCACGAAGAACAGCATCGCGCCGATGATCAGGTAGACGAACACGATGGACGGGCCGGCCAGGCTGATGGTCTTGCCCGAACCCATGAACAGGCCGGTGCCGATGGCACCGCCGATGGCGATCAGTTGCAGGTGGCGGTTGGACAGGCTGCGGCGCAGGTGCTCGGGGGGCGTGGCGGGCTCGGTCATGGGCGCGGGAAGGGGCGGGTGAAGCGTTCGACGTTAGTCCTCCCGCTGCCACAACGCCAGCACCGGACGGCCCAGGGCCGTCAGCACGTGTCACTTTCACCACAATGTGACCCGTTACCGCCTTTGTCCCATTCCGCCCAGCCCTGCGCCGTGTTCATATACCGCCATCGCCCAAGGACCGGCCCCGCCCATGTGCCCAGCCCTGCACACCTCTCTGGAGCCCCGGTCATGAGCCGACTGCGGGTCATCATCGGCGGCACCGTCCTGGCCGTGCTGGCCGCGGCAGTGCCGATCGCGGTCATGGTCTATGCCACCTGGGACCGTGCCGTAAGTGTCGAACAGCAGCGGCTGCATGCCATCGCCGAGCGCAGCCTGCGGCGTACCGAAGTGTCCTACCAGGAAGCACTGGCGGCATTGAAGTCGGCCGAGGCCACCGTGCTGCCGCCCTGCGGGGCCGAACACATCCAGCGCATGCAGACCCTGGTGATGACCACGCCGTCGTCGGACCAGATGGGCTACTTCGAGGGCGGCAAGCTGCGCTGCACGTCGTGGGGGCCGTTCCAGCAGGATGTGGACCAGCCCACGCCGGACCACGTCACCAGCGATGGTGCCGGCATCACCGTCAACGTGCGCCCCGAGGCGGCTGGCCGGCGGCCGATGCTGTCCATGATGTACGGGTCCTACGACGTGCTGGTCGACCCTCGGCGCTTCGTCGACGTCATCGTCGATCCGGACGTGCGGCTGGCCCTGGCAAGTCCGGATGGACGGCTGCTGACACAGCAGGATGGCATGGACCAGGCCCTGCTGCAGCGCCTGCTGCGTGAGCCCGGCGAAGGCCTGGACCGCGACACCCTGTATGCCAGCGCGCGCAGCGGTGAATGGCTGGCGATCGCCACGGCGCCGCGCACCGCGCTGGCGGCCACGTTCCGGCAGCAGGCGTGGCTGTTCGTGCCCTTGGGCCTGCTGATGGCCGCCGCCGGTGCCGGCCTGGTGATCTGGCTGTCGCGACGACGGCTGTCGATGCGCGGCGAACTGGGCATCGCCATCCGCCGCCGCGAACTCTACCTGCACTACCAGCCCATCATCGAACTGGACACCGGCATCTGCGTCGGCGCCGAAGCGCTGGTGCGCTGGCAGCGCCCCGACGGCACGCAGGTGCGTCCGGACCTGTTCATTCCCTTGGCCGAAGAAGCCGGGATGATCGCCGCCATCACCGACCTGGTGATCGAGAACGTGGTTGCCGACATGCGTGAGCTGCTGGCCGAGGATCGCAGTGCACACATCGCGATCAACCTGGCGGCCGAGGACATCAGCAGCGGACGTGCGCTGAAGGTGATTTCGCAGCGCATGGCCGGCAGCGGCATCCTGCCGCAGCAGATCTGGCTGGAGGCCACCGAACATGGCTTCCTCGACATCGACCGTGCACGCACCATGCTGGCCGCGGCGCGGCGCGCCGGCCACAGCGTGGCCATCGATGATTTCGGTGTCGGCTATTCCAGCCTGCAGTACCTGCAGCAGCTGCCGCTGGATGCACTGAAGATCGACAAGTCCTTCGTCGATGCGATCGGCACCGAAAGCGCGACCAGCCCGGTCACGCCGCACATCATCGGCATGGCCCGCGAGCTGGGCCTGTGGGTGGTGGCCGAAGGTGTGGAAACCGAAGCGCAGCTGGCCTACCTGCACAGCCAGCACGTGCAGTTCGGCCAGGGCTGGCTGTTCTCGCGGCCGTTGCCGCGCGATGAGTTCATCGCCTTCCACCGCAAGCGCCAGCAGCAGTACGGCGCAGCGCGGGAGCACATGCAGAATCCGCGCAGCGTGCCGTTCGAGCGCGAGCAGGCGGGGGAGTAGCCGGCGAACGGCGACGCCCCTCGTGGTGGGTCGCATAAAGCTGTTCGTGGGTTGGCCGGGTGGTACAGATCTCTGCGGCGTTCCACCACGTAAATAGAGAAGAGAAAAGCAACAGCGGGTCGCTGCGCTCGCGCGCGCTGTTGAGCTTCGGCTGGGGTAGTGCCGGCCGCTGGCCGGCAACCCCGTCATCCTCGATCGACGCCTACGCCCAGGCCTTCGGCCGCGCCCAGACCCACAGGCCGCACACCACCAGCAGCAGCAACGGCAGCCAGGCCAGGTGCTGGGCGCCGCTGGCCTGCAGCATCAGGCCGCCGCCGACGCCGCCGGCGGCGATGGCCAGGTTCCAGCCGGTCACCAGCATCGACTGCGCCAGGTCGGCGGCGGCACCGGCGCGGCGCGCCAGGGCGGTCTGGAACAGGGTGGGTACCGCACCGAACGCGACGCCCCACAGGATCGTCACCAGCAGCAGCACGCCCGGCACGCCTGGCCACAGCAGCAGCGAAGCCACCGCCATCACGAAGCCGATCACGCTGGCCCACACCAGCGCGCGCAGGTGGCGGTCCACGCCCCAGCCGGCGATGGCGATACCCACGATCGCGGCGATGCCGAATGCCAGCAGCAGCCGGTCCAGCCACGCCCCGGCGCCGGCCTGCACTGCCAACGGCTCGATGTAGGTGTACAGCACGTTGTGCGCCAGCACGTACAGCACCATCACCAGCAGCGTGCTGCGGATGCCGGGCATGCGCCAGACCGAACCCAGCGACATGCGCCGGCCTGCACCGGCCGCCGGCAACGCGGGCAGCGCCCATCGGGCGTAGCCGAGCAGCAGCACCGCCAGCACGCTCATCAACGCGAACGCCCAGCGCCACCCGATCTGCTGGCCCAGCAAGGTGCCGGCCGGCACCCCCAGCGACAGCGCCAGCGGCGAGCCGATCATCGCTACCGCGATCGCCCTTCCCTGCAGTTCCGGCACCACCATGCGCGCGGCATAGCCGGCCACCAGCGACCACAGCAGGCCCGCGCCCACACCCGCCAGGAAGCGCGCCACCAGGGTCAGCACGTAGTCGTGGCTCAGCGCGGTCACGGTGTTGACCACCATGAAGCCGGCAATCGCCGCCAGCAGCAGCGGACGACGTGGCAGGCGCTGGGTCAGCGCAGTCATCGGCAACGCAGCCAGCACCGAGCCCAGTGCATACACGCTCACCAGCTGCCCTGCGGCCGCGTCGCTGACGCCGAGGCTCTCGCCCATCGGCCGCAGCACGCCCGCTGGCAGCGTTTCGGTCAGCAGAGTGATGAAGCCACCACCGGCCAGTGCCAGCAGCCCGCGCCACGGCAGGCGCGTTGCTTCACCCGCCGGAGCCCCTGCATCAATTGCGTGGCCGCTCATCGCACCGTCTCCAGATCGGCGTACACCGCATCGCGCAGTTCATCGACAAACGCGCCATGCATGCCTTCGTACAGCGTGTTGGTCAGCGCGACCACGCTCAGGCCACGCGCCGGGTCCACGAACCAGCTGTGGCCGTAAGCACCGCCCCAACGCCATGTCCCTGCGGTCTGCGGTGTGCCGCTGGCCGCTGCATCACGCAGCACCGCAAAGCCGAGGCCGAAGCCCCAACCCGGCGGATCAACCGGTCCCAGCTCGCCGACCTGCGGGGTTCCCATCTGTGCAACCACGCTGTCCGGCAGCAGCTGCGAGGAGCGCACATCGCGCAACGCTTCCAGCACGGCCATCACCTCGTCGGCACTGCCCACCAGCCCCGCGCCTGCCGACGGATAGCGGTGTGGATCGGTCGCCCGCGCCACGCTGTATTCGATGCCCACCGAGCCCTCGAACGCAGGCACCACCTCGCCCTCCCGCAACCGATGCGGCTGCGGCGTGTCACTGACATATGGCGTGGCCAGACGAGCGCCCTCGGCGGTGGCGAACGCGGTGTCGCGCAGGCCCAGCGGCTGCGCCAGCAGCCGGTCGAACAATACCTGCAACCTTTCGCCGGTGGCCGCTTCAGCGACGGCGCCCGCTACATCCACGCCCAGCGAGTACAGCCACTGGCTGCCCGGCGCGAACAACAGCGGCGCCTGCGCGATACGCTGCACGTTCTGCTGCAGCGTCACCGGGTTCGCGTCCATGCCGTCGCTCACACCCGCCTGGGCATAGGGCCCCTCGGCATCGGCCTCCAGAAAGCGGTAGCCCAGCCCACTGCTGTGGCTGAGCAGCTGGCGCAGGCTGATCGGCGGGCGGCTGCCATCGGCCAGTGCCGGGCGGAACGCCGGCAACCAGCGCTGCACCGGCGCGTCCAGGTCCAGCACCCCCTCGGCTACCAGGCGCAGGATCACCGTGGTCAGCAGCGGTTTGCTCACCGAGGCCAGCCGGAACAGGTGGTCGCGGCGCATCGGCGTGTTCGATTCACGGTCGACCAGGCCACTGGCGCTGGCGTGGCGCAGCACGCCGTGCTCGCGCACCAGTACCACCGCACCGACCAGGCGCTGTGGATGCACGGTCCGCAGCAGTGCGCTCACCGCGGGCAGCGCCGGTGCGGTATCAACAGGAAGGGCGAGTGTCATCGGGGTGGTCCGTGGGGAGAGGCCCGCCACGGTAGGCAGCTCCGGCACCGGCAAAAAGCGGGGCGGGGCTCCGTGCATCATGGACCGCAAGGTCCGCAATCGGCATGATGCCCGGAACCACTGGGCCGCAGCGACCCTCCAGGCCCGCGCACCGCAGTGTTGCGCGGGCCACGTCAGCGGGCCGGACTGCCGCGCCCTACCCTGCCCACTTTCGCAGCGACCCTACCCATGTCCGTCCTCGACAACCTGGCCAACCTGCAGACCTTCGTCCACGCCGCGGACACCCGCAGCTTCGTCGACACCGGCCGCGTGCAGGGCATCTCCGCCTCGGCCGCCGGCAAGTGCGTGGCCCGGCTTGAACACGCACTCGGCGTGCGCCTGTTCCACCGCAGCACGCGCAGCATCACCCTCACGGCCGAGGGCCAGCTGTTCCTGGCACGCTGCCGCCGCATCCTCGACGAACGCGATGCCGCACGCACCGAACTGGCCCAGCAACATGCAACCCCCAGCGGCACCCTGCGCATCAGCCTGCCGCTGGTGGGCGACCTGACCCTGCCGCTGATGGCCGAATTCATGGCGGCCTACCCGGACATCCGGCTGGAGCTGGATTTCTGCGATCGCCTGGTCGATGTGATCGAGGAAGGCTTCGACGCCGTGCTGCGCGTTGGCGAGCCCAGCGATTCACGCCTCACCGCACGCCGCCTCGGTGTGTTCCCACGTCGCGTGGTTGCATCGCCGGCGTACCTGCAACGGCACGGCGTTCCACGCACGCCGGCCGACCTGCTGCAGCACCGCCTGCTGCACTACCGCTTCCCCAGCACCGGCAAGCTCGAGCCATGGCCGATCCTCTGGCCCGAAGGCGAAACGGCACAGGATCTGCCGGTGCACCTGGTCGCCAACACCATCGAAGCGCGGGTGGCACTGGCGCTGCGCGACGGAGGCCTGGCGTTCGTGCCGGTGCATTCGGTGCGCGATGCACTGGCCGATGGCCGGCTGGTCACCGTGCTTGAAGAGCACGTGCATTCCTGCGGCATCTTCCACCTGCTGTGGCCCTCCGGCCGCCACGTGCTGCCGAAGCTGCGGGTATTCATCGAATTCGTCGGCGCGCGGCTGGATACGGTGCCCTGACCCAGCGCCACGGCCGCGACCATTCAGCTCGCGGCGCTATACTGCCCGCTCATTCCCCACCGAGGCTCGCGACCAATGCGCCAGTGATGCCGCCGTCTTCGCACTAGACGGCCCGACTCTTCCCGCCCCTGCGCGCAGGGGAGAACCAGGCATCCATGGAGGTCGCATGACTTCGCATTCCCTCACGCTCGATCGCGTGTCGTATCGGTTGGCCGATGGCCGACCGTTGTTTTCCGATCTGTCCTTTTCCTTCGAACCGGTGGCAACCGGGCTGGTCGGCGCCAATGGCGCCGGCAAGAGCGTGCTCGCGCGCCTGCTCGCCGGCCAGCTGTCGCCCGACGATGGCCGCGTGCACCGCAGTGGCCAGGTGTTCCTGTTGCCTACGCCGGGCTATCCGCCACGTGGCACGGTGGGTGAACTGGCCGGCGTCGGCGCCGAACTGGCGGCACTGGCGCGCATCGAAGCAGGCAGCATCGATGAAGCCGATTTCGCCTGCGTGGGCGACCACTGGGACCTGCGCGAACGCCTGCAGCAGCAGTGGCAGGCGATGCAGCTGCCGGCCGGCCTTGATCCGGCGCAGCCCGCCTCCCGGCTCAGTGGCGGCCAGGCGATGCAGGTGGCGCTGTCCGGTGCGTGGGCCAGCGGCGCGGACTGGCTGATCCTCGACGAGCCGAGCAATCATCTCGACGCCCGTCATCGCCACCAGCTGTACGCACAGCTGCAGCAGTGGCAGGGCGGCCTGCTGGCCATCAGCCACGACCGTGGCCTGCTCGCGCAGATGGCGCAGATCGTCGAACTGGACGCGCACGGCCTGCATCGTTACGGCGGACCGTGGCAGCACTATGCCGACACACGCGCCGCCGAACGCGAGGCCGCCGCCGCCCAGCTGGAGCATGCCCGTGCCCAGCACCGGCAGCAGCAACGCAGCGCGCGCGAACAGAACGAGCGCCAGCAGCAGCGGCAGGCACGTGGCAACCGCGAAGCGCGCGAGGCCAACCAGGCACCGATCCTGCTCGGTCGGCAGAAGCAGCGCGCCGAAGCCAGCCACGGCCGCGCGCAGCAGATCCAGAGCGACCGCCTGCAGGCCAGCGCGGCGCAGGTGCGCGCCGCCGCTGCGGCGGTGCACGTGACGCCAGAACTGGCGTTGTTCAGTGGCGAAGGCGAGCGTGGTCAGGGCCGCCTGCTGCAGGCGCACGATCTGGTGCTGCCGCATGGCTGCAACGCGGCGCTGCAGCTGGAGATCAGGCGCGGCCAGCGCATCGCCGTCGTGGGCGACAACGGCAGCGGCAAGTCGACCCTGCTGCGCGTACTGGCCGGACAGCTGGCGGCGCGCAGCGGTCAGGTGCAGCGGCATGCGCCGCTGGCCCTGCTCGACCAGCAACTGCTGGGGCTTGCAGGTGAGCTGAGCATCCTCGATGCCGTGCGCGCTGCGAATCCCGCGGCCGATGCGGGTGAACTGCGTACGCGTCTTGCCCTGCTGGGCCTGGATGCGCAGCGCGTCCAACGCCCGGCCAGCAGCCTCAGCGATGGCGAGCGGGTGAAGGGTGCGCTGGCCAGCGTGCTGTACGCCGATCCTGCCCCGCAGCTGCTGTTGCTGGACGAGCCGGGCAACGCGCTGGACCTTGCCGCGCTGCAGGCGCTGGAAGAACTGCTGGTGGCGTGGCCGGGCGCGTTGCTGATGGTCAGCCATGACACCCACCTGCTGCAGGCGCTGCGGCCAACGGAGGTGCTGCAGGTCGGTGATGCAGGTTGGCGGTGGCGCGATGCGTTGTAGGGCCGAGCACGTGCTCGGCTCCTGCAGGCATTCATCCACGCATGGCGTGGATCTACTTCCAGCCTCTCATCCACGCGTAGCGTGGATCTACTGCCAGCCTCTCATCCACGCATGGCGTGGATCTACTGCCAGCCTCTCATCCACGCGTGGCGCAGACGCATCAACGCTTCCACACCGGGAACGCCTGCGGCATCTGCTGCCACAGCAAGGGCCCGGCCTGCAGCTCGGTGTCGTTGAGCAGGCACGCATCCAGGGCCGACCGCACCACACGCTCGTCCATGTGCACGCCGATCACCACCAGTTCCTGCCGGCGGTCACCCCACAGCGGATGCCACAGGCGTGCCATCGCCGAGTGCGCGGCCGCGTCCGGGAATTCCCGTACGTCCGGCAGCGGAGCGCTCCAGCAGTCGGCCTGCTGCCGGGCCCAGCCCAGATCGCTGTAAGGCAGCGGCGTTGGCGGCAGCAGCGGCGTGGTGTCCTCCTGGCCGGCGCGCACCCGCTCGCGCGCCGCATACCAGAAGCCCGCCGCCTGGGTGCGTGTGGCCGCGCCCACACTATTCAACTCACCCACCCAGTCCATGCGGTTGGCCAGCCAGAACCAGCCCTTGCTGCGGATCACCCCGGGCATGCCGTGCTGCAATGTGCGCGCGAAACGGGCGGGATGGAACGGCCGCCGTGAGCGATAGACGAAGCTGCCGATGCCGTACTCCTCGGTTTCCGGCGTGTGCTCGCCACGCAGTTCCTTCACCCAACCGGGGGCCTGCTGCGCGCGCTCGAAATCGAAGCGACCGGTATCCAGCAGCTCGGCAAGCGGCACGTCGCCGAAACTGGACAGCAGCAGCTTCGCGTCGCGGTTCAAGCCGCGCAGCACGGCCAGCGTGTCCTGCAGCACTTCGTCGTCCACCTGGTCCACCTTGCTGACCACGATCACATCGGCGAATTCCACCTGCTCGCACAGCAGGTCGACCACGCCACGATCATCATCCGGCCCCGCCTGCTGGCCACGCTCGGCCAGGCGCAGTGTTGAACCGAAATCGGCCAGGAAGGCACTGCCATCCACCACCGTCACCATCGTGTCCAGCCGTGCGATATCGCTCAGGCTGAAGCCGTGTTCGTCGCGCACCGCGAAGGTCGCCGCCACCGGCATCGGCTCGCCGATCCCGGTCGATTCGATCAGCAGGTAGTCGTAGCGGCCGCTGTCGGCCAGGCGCCGCACCTCCTGCAGCAGATCGTCACGCAGCGTGCAGCAGATGCAGCCGTTGCTGAACTCCACCAGCGTCTCTTCGGTGCGACGCAGTTCGGCGCCGCCATCGCGCACCAGCTGCGCATCGATGTTGACCTCGCTCATGTCGTTGACGATCACCGCCACCCGCAGGCCATCGCGGTTGCGCAGGATCTGGTTGAGCAGGGTGGTCTTGCCGGCACCGAGGAAGCCGGAAAGCACGGTGACCGGAAGGCGGCGGTCGGCGCGGGAAACAGTGTTCATGTCGGAGCGGGCTGGCTGCGGAATGGAAATGTTACTGTATAACAATTGTCGCGCAAGGAATCTCCCCGCATGAAGTCGCCCTCTGCCGCCCTGCTTGATGCCGGCGCCGTCGCCCTGTCCAGCCTGTGCCTGCTGCATTGCCTTGCACTGCCCCTGCTGGCGGCCGCGCTGCCGCTGTTCGGCGTCTGGGCCGAAGCGGAGTGGGTGCACCTGGTCTTCGTCGCCATCGCGCTGCCGATGACCGGCTTTGCCCTGTGGCGCGCCGAACGCCGCCAGCCGCTGCCTGCGCTGGCATGGCTGAGCGCGGGCATGGGCCTGGCGCTGTTGATGGCCGGGGCGCTGGCACTGCCCTCGCACGCCTGGGAGACCCCGCTGACGGTCACCGGCAGCCTGCTGCTGGCCGCCACGCACCTGTGGAACGCGCAGCACCGGCACCGCAGAAGCTAGTGCCGGCCGCTGGCCGGCAACTGCAGGCATCGTCCGCAGGTCATGAGGTTGCCGGCCAGCGGCCGGCACTACCCAGCTATTTGCCGTAACGCCGCAGCAGTTCCACCAGTACCTCGGCTTCGGCCGCCCGTTGCGCCGGGTCGTCCGCGCCCACCACGTGTTCCTGCAGATGCTCGTGCAGCAGTTCCATCAGCAGGCTGTGGGCAGCGCCACGCACGGCCGCCACCTGCACCAGCACATCGGCGCAGTCGCCTGCCTCGCCCTCGGGCGTGTTCAATGCCTGTTCCAGCGCCGCCACCTGCCCGGCGATGCGGCGCACCCGGGTCAGCAGCTGCTTTCGATTTCTGTGTACATGGGCCATTGCGGGATCATATACCCTATGGGGGTATCCACCCAAGCCTGACCGCCGCCATGCACCTGGACGCCCTCGCCGCCGCCCGCCGCCACGAGCACCGCTTCGACGACGGCAATCCGCTGGCCGAACGCAACACCCGCCGCGCGATGTGGCTCACCGTCAGCATGATGCTGGTGGAGATCGTCGGTGGCTGGTGGTTCAACTCCATGGCCGTGCTGGCCGACGGCTGGCACATGAGCTCGCACGCGCTGGCACTGGGCCTGTCGGTGTTCGCCTACCGCTGCGCACGGCGCTACGCGCACGATCCGCGCTTCGCCTTCGGCACCTGGAAGATCGAGATCCTGGCCGGCTATACCAGCGCCATCGCCCTGCTCGGCGTTGCCGCGCTGATGGCCGTGCAATCGCTGGAACGCCTGTGGGTGCCCGCGCCCATCCACTACAACGAAGCCATCGCCATCGCCGCGGTCGGCCTGGGTGTGAACCTGCTGTGCGCATGGTGGCTGCATGACAGTCCGGGCCACGCCCATCACCACCATGGACACGGGCACGACCATGGCGATCATCATGGTCATCACCACGATCACGACCACGACCATTCCCACGGCCACGACCTCAACCTGCGTTCGGCCTACGTGCACGTGCTGGCCGACGCCGCCACCTCGGTGCTGGCCATCGTCGCCCTGCTGGGCGGCAAGCTGCTCGGCCTGACCTGGCTGGATCCGGTGATGGGCCTGGTCGGCGCGGTGCTGGTCACCGTCTGGGCAATCGGCCTGCTGCGCGACAGCGGCCGCATCCTGCTCGACGCGCAGATGGATGCGCCGGTGGTGGCCGAGGTACGCGAAGTGATCGAGCAGGGTCCGTGGCCGGCACGCCTGGCCGACCTGCACGTGTGGCAGGTGGGGCGCGGCAAGTACGCCGTCGCCGCCAGCGTGGTCACCAGTGATGCCACGCTGGATCCGGACACCGTGCGCCAGGCGCTGGCGATCCACGAGGAACTGGTGCACATCACTGTGGAGATCCACCGCAGCGCGTGACGCCAGCAGGGCGACGGTTCTTGCCGAAAATCTGTACCGGCCACGGCTGCGTGCTGCCTACACTGGCCGCACCTGCCCCGTCGGGACATCCCATGCGCACGCTCCGCCTGCTGCTGCCCGGTGCCCTCCTGCTGCTGGTGGCCTGTTCCGGCGATACCCAGCTGCCGTTCTCCTCCGACCCGATGCTCGGCTGCTTTGCGACCAGCCCGCGCAAGTCCGCCGAGTTCCGCATCGAAAAGGAAGCAAGCCAGTACTTCGTCTCGTTCGAACGCGATGGCCACTGGCAGCGCGAACCCAATGCGCTGTACAAAGCCAGCCGCAGCGACATCCAGCAGTACTTCCGCGATGACGCCGACCAGATCGACAGCGCACTGATCAGGATGGCCGGCGGCTTCGGCATCTTCCGCGTCAAGGACGGCGCCACGCTGAAGGCCCGGGCACGCGACAGCGACTACATGGCGCTGCTGCTGATCGGCGCCGGACCGGTGTATGCGGTGAAGTGCCAGTAGCGGCCACATTGCAATTCTTCCCATGGCCTCAACGATGCCGCTGGCACACGCTGCCGGTTTCGAGGAGGAATTCCGATGACCGTTCTTCTCCTGCTGGCCGCAATCGTTGCAAAGACCCAGGGTGCTTACGACGAGGTGCGTGAGACCGCTGATGGCGAGATCGTGGTAATGCGTACCTTCGACTGGGAAATCGAGGAGCAACGCGCCGAACGCGTAACCGTACACTGGCTGCTGCAGGAAGACGGCAGCATGCGCTACGACTTCGACCGGCAGCCAGCCGCCACCCAGGATGTCCATCGCCGTTCGTGCGCGTTGCAGGGCATGCGGCCCTCACGAGGCGTCGGCCTGATCTCGGGAGAGGGAACCATCCACGGATTCAGCTGCACCGACCTGCGGTAGCGCCGCGCCCATGTCCGGCTCGGCTGCACAGCGCCTGCGGTACCATGCCCTCCCCCGAATCCTCCCGCTACCCACCGTGCCCCACTACTCCGGCCCCCTGCTGACCCGCGACAGCGCTGACACCCTGCGCCGTGCCCACGACAAGGGCGCCACCGAGTGGTCCGGCTCGCTCGATCTGGGCCGCAGCGAAGCGGCGGTACAGCTGGATGCCGAGGGTTTCACCTTCCGCGGCCAGCACTATCCGTGGCCGGGCAAGCTGAAGGACCGCACGCTGTACTACTGGGATGGCGAGGAGTTCTGCTCCATCTCCCGCTTCAGCGGCTCGCTGATCAAGCTGGTGCCGACCGAGTGGGGCGCACCGACCTTCGAGATCGACGGCATCAAGATGCTGCCGACCTCCAAGCTGTCGCCGTTCGAGGACGCGCGCCGCAAGGTCGAGCTGGTCGCCCCGGCGGGCAAAAGCCTCCTCGATACCTGCGGTGGGCTTGGCTACTTCGCCGCCTGCGCACTGGAGGCCGGCGTCGGCCAGATCCGCTCGTTCGAAAAGAACGCCGACGTGATGTGGCTGCGCACGCTCAATCCGTGGTCGCCCGATCCTGACTCAGCCGCCGCGGGCGGCCGCCTGCACTTCAGCCACGGCGACGTCTCGCAGCAGATCGAACAGGTCGCCAGCAACAGCGTCGATGCGATCCTGCACGACCCGCCGCGCTTCGGCATTGCCGGCGAACTGTACTCGCAGGTGTTCTACGACCATCTCGCCCGCGTCATCCGCAAGGGCGGCCGCCTGTTCCACTACACCGGCGCGCCGAACAAGTTGACCAGCGGCCGCGACGTGCCACGCGAAGTGGCCAAGCGCCTGGAAAAGGCCGGCTTCAAGGCGGAGCTGGCGCTCGATGGCGTACTGGCCGTCAAGCGCTGAGGCTCACTCGCCTTCCACCTTGGCCAGCTTCATCACCCACTTCGGCACTTCCGGCTCGCCGGCGTAGAACGCCTTGGGCTTGTTTTCGGCCATCGCCCAGCGGTGCAGCCAGCTCGGCCCATAGCGACCGCTGTAGCCCTCGGCGCCGCGCGCGTAGGCGGGGTCTCGCACGGCTTCTTCCAGCGACACGAAGCGATAGCCACGACGCTTGGTGGCTGCCACCAGCTCGGCGAACGTCGCCGCGTTGAGCTCGTTGGCATGCATCAGCCACACCTGCGGCACCGCATACCCCAGCAGCGCCTGTGACTGCTGCTCATAGTAATCCACCTTGTTCAGCATGTACGGCACATAGCCCTTGCGCAGGCCCGCCAGCGTCGCCTCGCGCTGCGGTGAATCGGGCTGCTCGTTCATCACGTTGGCATAGGCGAAGGCCCACACCCACTCACCGTTGTCGACCGTCACCGGCGCAACGCGGTAGCCGTGCTGCTTGAAGAACACGTCCATCGCCACGCGGTCTTCCGGCGTACGGCCCGCACGCAGGTAAGGGTGGCGCATCCATTGCGGCGTCTGCCCACGCTCGGCCAGCAGCGGCCGCAGCACCTGCTCGCCGCGCAGGAAGTCCTGCTGGAATGCCGCTACGCCTTTGGCGTTGAGGTCCATGTGCGACCAGGTGTGGTTGCCGAGTTCGTAGCCGGCATCCAACCAGTCGCGCAGCATCTGCACGCGCGCCGGCTGCACCTGGCCATCCACTTCCAGCTTGTTTTCGTTGACGAAGCCCACCACCGGCACATCGGCCTGGCGCAGCTGCGCCATCAGTGCGGCATGGCGTGCCTGCAGATCGGCCGGCACGATTTCATCCAGGCGCGCCCACGGCAGATCGTCAATGGTCACCGCGATGCGCCGATCGACTTCGGCAGCGTGGACGGTCAGGGACAGCAGCAGCAAGGTCAGTGCATGCAGCGATGAACGCATCAGGTCGGCCTTGGGAGAGAAGGTGTCCGCGACTCTAACCCAGCTTCTGGAGATCGTCCCAGCCCCGCCTCCAGATTCGCCCTCACATCACAAGCATCATGAGTATCAGCGGGACAATCAACAGCGGAATGACCGCAAGATCAACGCACGTCGACGCAAGCGGTGACCCATAAAGCTCAACGTGTGCCGCTCTTCTATTGCGCCAGCCGACGAGATTGGCGATTCCAAAAACAGCCAATAGCGCAGCAAACCACGGCGATACCACAACGCTCTCGATGAGTGCGCGGTGTTCAACACCATAGCGCTGGACCAAGCCGAACAGCACTCCTGCAATGCCATACAGGAACGCCGTTGACGACGTGGAAACGAGAAAGTACTTCCTGGGAATGACCGGCCCCGGCACCGAAAATCGCGCAACCACGCTCCGCGCCAGAAGGTAATAGCCGTGACGGATGTAGGAAGAAGCGACCACCATCACCAGGATCAGCAGTGCCGTTTCCCACTTCACCAGGCTGTTGAGAAGGTTCATGCGGCGATAGGCTGCCATCTCACCAAGTGTCTCATTCAGTCGCGGAACCAGTTCAGTGGCAACGCCATCAAAGAACAGGATCATGGCATAGACCCAGATGCCTGCTGCCGCAAGGGGCAGCGCGACTGTACCGAACCGCGCCGATGCATAGCTCCTGCGGCTTTCCCCTGCTACAAAGTGCAGCGGCCGACCGAACATCGGAAACGCCAGCAGAAGCAAATACTTGGCCACGCCGGTGCTGCGCGCCCATTTCCAAAGCGTTTGAATCATTCCTGCTCCTGGTATCGCAGTTTCGTTCTCGTTGAACATCAACACGCAGACAGTGTTCTGACCTGATGCAGCACGATTGCGGCCTTCGGCAGAACGCGCTACACAGACTGTCGCGTCTGTACCCTGTTGTAGCGCAGCTGCGAGGTGGTGCGCCACAGCCACAGGCCAACCACCATCGCTGCCATCAGCAGTCCGCACAGGATGATGGCCAGCGCATCAGGTGCGTGCGGCGGCATCAGGTCGCCCCTGGCGAAGATCTGCAACAGCCATCGCCGCGTCGAGGACGGGAGCGCATGTCCGTCTGGTGTCAGGTCTGTCATGCATGCTGCAGGCAGCGCAGTGGTGATGCCTGCCCACACATGCTCATACAGTCGCAGCATCACGCTCGCCAGCAGCAGCGCCGCCGCATGTAGGGCAAGCAGGCCCCAAGCGCTGCGGCGCAGCGGTGCATCTACATGGCGCAGCCAGTGCACGCAGACCAGCAGCGTACCCAGCAGGGCCAGCACCAGCGTTGCCATCGGCAGCCAGCACAGCGGCTGCCAGTCGTCCAGCGCGCCGGCACGTGCCAACAGCTGCTCGGCAACCAGCATCCGGGCAGCAGGATCGGCGCCGCCGCAGGCCAAAGACAGGGGCTCCAGCAGCAGGGCCACGCGCTGGTGGAAATGGCCTGCGGCCAAGCCCACCGACAGCAGCGCCAGCACCTGCAGCAGCAACAACATCAGGCCGGCGCCAAAGAAGCGTCCGAGGCGGGCAGTGAAGGCGGTCATCGACGTAGTCCCAGCGAGTGACGCGCATGCTAGCCAAGCCAACGGCCGCTGTCGGCTGGCAGATGCGACACGACCTTGGAGGATGCGCGATCATGTCCACTCCTTCAGGAGAGCTGGCGATGGTAGGGCTGTATCTGCTGGTGCGTACCCTACTGCCGGTTCTGCTTGGCGGGTTGGTTGCGATGCTTGGCGCACGGATGATCAAGGCGCGGCTGGCCCGCCTTCCGCCGCGCGTGATTGCGCTGCCGGATGACAGCCTGCTGCCCAGCCCCGCTGCACAGCGCCGCTATCGCCGCCTACGTCGGCGCAGACCGCATCTGCAGAGCTTCACCGTGCCACCCAAGGTACCGCGCAGCTGGGTCCTGCTCGCGGCAATGGCGTTCATCGGCACGGTGGGCCTGACCGTCTACCTGATGCCCGATGGCCCCCGCTTCCAGGTGCTGGTCGAGAGCACCTTGGGATATCCCTCCACCGTCATCGAGGTCCGCGCGCCCATGCAGCAGCAGTTGCACCTGCTGGACGCCTGCGCACCTGTGCTGCACCGCACTGTCCGCCCCATCACCATGCGCTACCGCAGAGCCCGCACCGGCAATCCGGTCGAGGTGCACGGGGTACTGCCGGTGCAGGTGCGGCACCGCGGCACGCTGCTGCAGGTGGCCACGGCGCAGCCGGTGGATGTGGCCCTGCTACGTGATGCTCTGTACCAGTGCAGCGCATCGTCCAACGTTACGCTGACGATACAGCCGCGCATCGTCGCGCCATGGCGGGAATGGGGTTGGCAGCCGTGGCCGGGGCGCAACAGTCAGTAAGGCTTCAACCGGCAGTTTCGCCGCCCACATGTTGTCCACCAGGTTCGGGTAACGGCGCCCGTTCTCCTCTGCCCGCTGCCGCGCCGCCGCCTTCTGCGCCTCCGTCAGCGGCTGCGTCTTCTGGCCCTTCGGGTTGGGCTTCTTCCATGGCGGCGTGCGGGCAGTGGGCATGTGCGGATGATGCCGTAGTCGGTGTTACTTCTTCAGGAATTCCAGCAACGCCAGATTGAAGTCATCTGCGTGGCTGGTATTGCAGCCATGAGGTGCATTCTTCAGCACCACCACCTCGCTGCCGGCGATGGCCGCATGCGTGCGCTTGCCCGAACCTTCGAACGGCACCGTCGCATCGCTGTCACCGTGCAGCACCAGCGTCGGTACGGTCACCTTCTTCAGGTCCTCACGGAAATCGGTGGTGGCGAACGCCTTCATGCACCCCAGCGCAGCGGTCTGGTCAGATTGATGGGCGAGCGCGATGGCGGCCTGGCGCTCGTCCTCGGTGACCATCAGCTTGCCGTCGGCACTGAAGAAATCGCGGGTAAAGCCGTCGAAGAACGACTCCCGATCCTTCTCCAGCCCCTGGCGCATCTCATCCGCCTTTTCCTGGGTCAGCGGCCCTTCGGGATTGTCCGCGCCCTTCAACAGGTACGGCGGCACGGCCGCAGCGAACACTACGCTGTGCAGGCGGTCTTCACCATGGTTGGCGATGTAGCGCGCCACTTCGCCACCGCCCATCGAGAAGCCGACCAGGGTGACATCGCGCAGGTCGCGTTCGTCGATCAGGCCGGCCAGGTCAGCGGCCAAGGTGTCGTACTCGTAGCCATCGGCTGGCTTGTCCGAGCGGCCAAAGCCGCGACGGTCGTAACTGATCACGCGATAACCGGCATCACGCAGCAGCGGCACCTGCGCCTTCCAGGATTCGGCAGACAGCGGCCAGCCATGGATCAGGATGACCGGGCGGCCGGTGCCGCCGGTATCTTCAATGTGCAGTCGGACGGAGGAGGTAGCCATGGGAACTCCCGGGGGAAAGAGGAACCCAGCCTAGGCAATCGCACCGGAGCCGCCCGTGATGGATCCGGCTCAGGCCATGACATCGCGTACACGGGCACCGGTCAGCCGGCACATCGGTTCGCACCCGCCAGCACGGCCTTGGTCGGGCCCTGCGCCGGTTTCGTCACGCCCCGGTTACCGTGCGCCATCGTCCATGCCAGTCTGCGCCGGTCCTCAATGGAGCCACGCCATGCTGCTCGCCCTGCCGCTGCTCGCCGCCGCCGCCGCCGGCACCTCCCCCGCCAGCGACACCCTGCGCGAGCAGATCCGCACGGCCGACGCGCAGCTGTTCGCCGTGGCCTTCGATGCCTGCGATGCCGACCGGGCCGCCGCGATGACCACCGAAGACATGGAGTTCTTCCATGACAAGGACGGCAAGTCCGCCAACAGCCGCGAGGACTTCCGCCGCAGCGTGGCCACCCTGTGCGACAACGCGCGCAAAGGAGGCTGGCACCTGCGGCGCGAGCTGGTGGAGAGCTCACTACAGGTCTTTCCGCTGCACGACGATCGCGCCCTGGAAATGGGCGATCACCGCTTCCATGAGCGCGGCGCCGATGGCGTTGAACGCTGGACCGGCCAGGCCCGTTTCATCCAGGTCTGGCGCCGCGTGGATGGCCGATGGCAGGCCGAGCGGGTGATCAGTTACGACCACCGCCCGGCAGACAAATAAACATCACCGCCACAACGCTCGCTCAGTCGCGCAGGTTGCTGGCGCGCGTCAGCATCCAGCAGCCGTAGCGGCGCGCGAAGGTGTAGGTATCGCGCTCGGCGTCGCTGCCGAAGGTCACGCGCTGCCCGTTGTCATCGATCGCTTCGATGCGTGTGGGCGCGTGGTAGCTGCCGGCGCGCATGTGCTCCAGCGCGGCCGGATCGCGGCTTACCGGTGAAGGCACGAACAGATTGAACGCGGCCAGGTAGCGGTAGCTGAAACGTTTCAACCGCGCGGCACCCTGCTCCAGCACGACGTGCGTGGGCGCCAGCCCCTCGTGGTCATCGCGCACGGTGTGCATCGGCACCTCGTACTCCAGTGGGTCGGAGGTGTAACGCAGGCGCACCCGGTCATCGGCCGGGTCGGCGAAGCGTTGCAGGAAACGGGTGAAGTCCTGCGAAGGGCAGGCGGGATCGTCCGCCGCCACGGGCGTGTCAGCCGCCGCAGCACCTGCGCAGGCCCACAGCCCCACGCCCAGCAGCAACCGCGCAGCTGCCTGCCCCCGTATCCGGTTTGTCTCCCCGTGCACCACCTTCTCCCTCCATCCCATTGCAGCCGGGCGCCATCCCCTGCGCCCCGGGCCACAGGCTAGCAACAAAGCGGTTACCGGCGCAGCCCGCGACCGTTTTACACTGGCCACATCCGGCCACACGGTAGCGGCCACATGGAGCCCCCAATGACCCCTGATGATTCCCTGCACCAGCAGATCCGCCAGAACGTAGCCGCACTGGACGAGAAGCACGGCCGTGCGTTCGACGCCACCAGCGAGAACGTGGCCGCCAGCCTGGCCGTCAAAGCCCGCGAACAGGGTCTGGAACGCGCCGACCACGTGGTGGTGAGCAACGCCACGGCCAACCTCCCGGCCGGGCACAACATCTTCGTGGTGCAGGGCGACCCGGCCAATCCGGCGCACCTGCGGGCGATGCTGCCGACCGCCGTGGCCGCGCAGACGCCGGCCGAGCAGTCACTGCAGAAGCTGGGGCTGGGCGGACAGCAGCCGGTGCAGGCCGAGCAGCAGACGCTGGATGCACAGGCGCAGGATCAGCAGCAGAACCCTGCGCATCGCATGGGGTGAATGCCGTCAGGCGTCGATGCTGTCGACGCCTGTCGCATGGGCCGGTATCAGCCCATTCGGGGCTGAGCGTGCTGCGTCTGCTGCAGCTGATCTTCCTGCGCGACGCGGCTGGCCTCGCGGCCCTGATGCTGCACGCTGGCTTGCTGGTACACCTCTTCCACCGTGCCCTGCTGGGCATCGGCCAGCGAAAGACGCTGGCGGTTCGCTGCAGGGTCCGGTGAGGCGGTGTCGCCCGTGCGCTGCAGGAAGACATAGCCCGGCGAATCCACCGCACCGCCACTGCTGAAGGCTACCTGCAAGGTATCGCGTTCGGTGTAGCCACCCTGCACCGCCAATCGCGTCAGGTGGCCCGCCAACAGCTCGGGCTGCTGTCCCGGCGGCAACCCTTGGCGCTCGGCCGCGTCCCCCAGCGCCGCACGCACCCGCTGGTCCAGCGGATGCAATGTGTCACCCGGCACACGTGCGTCGTTGGCCAACCGCTCACCGCTGCGCTCACCGATGTCGTCGTTCTCGCTCAGCAAGCGATGCTTCCACGTGCGCTCGGGCATCGGGTTGGTCTTCGTACGATTGAGATCGCTGTTCGGGAACGGCGGCTCGATGCTGTCCACGCCGTGGATGTTGCGCAGCGGGCGAAAACCGTCCTTGCCCGCGCGCTTGCTGTCCAGGGGAATGCGGACATCCGGGAAGAGCTGCCCTGCGGGACCTCCAAAAGCATTCACGTCGATGCTTCTCTTTCGCTCGATGCCAGCGTGGTTCAGCGCTTCCCAAGTGAAGTCCACGCAGTTGTGGCGCACGTCCTCGTAGTGCTTGCTGAAGCCGAACTTCTCCGGGTCCGAGCCGAAGGCCTCAAGCTTCTTGTATTGCTCCTCGCTTATCTCGAGGGTGCGGGTGTAGCGTGGGTCCTTATAGACATCTGCGTCATCCGGCATGATGTCACCGGGCCCATTGATGCTTCCGTGTACCTTGGGCGCGAACCCGAAACTCTTCGCGGGCTGGCCTGATGCATGCAGGACGTAGAACATATGACCTGGAGAGGATGTCTGCGGAACACCGTCAAGGACCTCCTGTCGACCGGTCTTCGGGTCCATCAGAGGCGTGCCAGGTGCGGCGATGACGATCTCTACGGTATAGCGCGGCTTATCCATAAGGTGGCTCCTTCAGTTCCTTCCGAGGGTGAGGTGCTGACTACTTTCCAACCGGGCGGGCGGCATGGACCTTCAAACGAGCCGAATAGTGCTTCAACTCGGCGCTGGGCTGAACCGTGCGCACATCCAGCCGGTAACGGGCATCAAGATCCAACGGCAGGGCAACGATGCTCCATCGATACTGGCCACCGCTGCCCGCGCTCAACGCTGCATAGCGCCAGGCAGTGGATGCGTGCCATGCAGGAAGCGGCTTCCCCGCGTTGAGCGCGAGTGCCTGGTAGCTGTCATGGGTGGGAACGTCCTGCCAGGCACCTGCGCCCCATCGCTGCAGTGACACCTCAAAGGGAAGATTCAACTTGCGCATGTCCGGTTCGCCGTTCTCGCGCCCGCCTTGCCGCTGCACCTCAAGCTCCAGCGCATAGGTGCGGCCTGGATCGAAATTGCGCGCATTCGTCTCGAACTCGAACCGCACCTCCTGGCCGGGCTGATCCACCGCAATCGGCTGCGTCAGTTCCAGTGGTTCGGGTGGCTCCGGGATGCGGCTGGAACAGGCACCCAGCGCGGTGCTCAAGATGATCAACAGACCGACGTGCAGCCAGCGGTGGATACCCAGCATGTTCAGATCCTTTGGCTCCCTGCCATGGGTTTCAACCCTAGCGGGTTGGCGGTGGGGACCGCAACCGGGCAAAGAAAAAGGCAGGGCAAAAAGCCCTGCCCCTTTCCAGCAGCCAGCTGCCGGGCATGACCCCGCACCATCCCTTACAGCTGGATCCGCGCCACGCTCTCGTCCGAGCCCTTGGCATCCTTCTCGCCGTTCTTGATGCTCACGTACAGCACGTTGTTCTTCGCATCCAGCGCCAGGCTGTTCGGGTGCGTCGGCACGGCGTAGGTCGCCACCTTCTGGTAGCTGTCGCTGTTGTACGCGGTCACCGTCCCGGCTTCGCGGTTGGTCACGTACAGGCGCTTGCGCGGTGCATCCAGCAGGATGCCCAGCGGGCCGGCGTCGGTCGGGATGCTGGCCAGTTCCTTGCCATTGCTGCGGTCGAGCACCAGCACGCGCTGGCCCGGGTGCTTGCTGACCAGCCCGCTGCTCTTGGCCTGGTAACCCCGCAGCATTTCCGAGCCCTGGTCGGTCACGAACAGGCGCTTGCCGGCCGGGTCCAGGGCGATGTTCATCGGCTGCTCGGCGGCAATCCTGTGCTGGGCTTCGACCTTGTTGGAGTCGGTGCCGACCACCACCAGATCGGCCAGCAGATTGCTGGTGTACACGCGCTTGTTGGCGGCATCCAGCGCCAGGCCCGGCGCCTTGGCATTACCCAGGCCCGGAATGGTGTTGAGCACCTTCAGGGTGTTGGTATCGATCACGAACAGCACGCTGCTCACATCCGGCTGGCTGCTGTGGCCGGTCACGTACAGGCGGTTGGCGGCACTGTCGACCACCAGCTCGCGCAGGTCGTGGGTGTAGGCGGCCTTGCCGTCCTTGCCGGCCTTCTTCTCCATCAGCTGCACGGTGCCGATGGCCTTGTTCTGTGCGGTATCGACCACGGTCACCGACAGGTCCACGGTGTTGCCCACGTACAGGCGGTTGTGGGCGTCATCCAGCACCACGCCGAACGCCTTGCGCTCCAGCGGGATGCGGGTTTCCACGGCCAACGTGGTCGGGTTCAGGCGCAGCACTTGGGCCGGGCCGGCGTTGTCACCGAAGCCACCGGACGAGGCAACGAACACGGCGTTCTGCTTGGGGCTGTAAGCCAGCTCGTACAGGCCCTGGGCGATGGCCTGGCGCTGCACGGCGGTGGCGGGGCTGGTGGCGGCGGCTGCTTCAGCGGCGAAGGCGGTCGGAGCACCGAGGCTCAGCGACACGGCGACGGCCAGCGCGGCCGAACGGAAAAGGGAATTGCGGATCATGCGAGCGTCCTTCAATGGGCACGGAGGGTGTCCTGGCTCGCGGGGCCGTTCTTCGACGGCCCGGCCCTGCATCTGTCTGCGCGGGGTGGGCTGGCTGGGTAGCGCGGGAATGGTAGCAGGTAGGGGCCGTGGCGTCCGCCTGCGGATGCAGGGCGGACGCGCTGTTCGGCGCTGGACGCCTAGACCATGCGCGGGGCGTGCACCTGGGCCAGCTGCTGCTCTTCCTGTTGACGCTGGGCATCACGGTGCGGCTGTGCCTGCGCCAGCTGCTCGATGCGCTCGAACGAGGCTGCCACCGGCGTCTGCGCGGCGACGTCTGTCGGCAGACTGGCGCGCTGATGCGCCGGGTCGCTGCGGTCGCCCTGCACGATGAAGAGGTTGGGGGCGGCATCGCCACGGCGCTCGCCGAGCAGCACATCGTCTACGCGCGTGAACTGCTGCTCCTTGGAGAGTGCCAGGAGGCTGGCGCTGACGTTGCCGTTCTGGGCGCCGAAGGCATTCATGGCAACCACGCGCTGGTGGATCTGATTCAGTCGGGGATTGTCGGCGTGGTTGGGGTCGCCCGGCGTACCGGTCCAGGCCAGTGCATCCGCGCGGGCTGGGTCACTGGCGTCCGTGGACCACCGCTGTATCGCATTGGTCTGCACGGGCATCGGCTTCCATTCTTCCCGATCCAGCTCGCTGCCTTTCACTTGTGGCCGGATGCTCTGCACCGGTCCGATGTTGTCCAGCACCTTCAACGTACCTTCGTACGTCTTGAACTCACCGAAAATGGTGTTGCCGTGAATACCGGCGTGGTTCAAGGCGCCCCAGGCGAAGTCCACGCAGGAGTTGGAGGCAAGGTTGTAGTTCTTTGCATCGAAGCCGTGCTTCGCGGGATCTTTCGCGAACTCGATGATCTTGTTGTACTGCTCGTTGCTGATCTCGATCGTTCGCTGGTAGCGGGGGTCCTGGTAGACCCTCACATCATTGGCGTCCACCAAGCCGTGACTGCTGCCATCCGGCTCGATCTTGCGGGTAAAGCCAAAACTCAGCGGGTCTGCCTTCTCGCCGACCCGGTTAAGGGACAGATACATATGGCCGACATCGGAGTCTTCCAGATCAATCCACTCACCGCCCCGCATGCCGCGGCGGGGCGTGCCCGGCGCCGCAAGATGTATGGTGACGGTGTAACGCTCTGCTGCATCCTGCATGATTTACTTTCCTAGCGAGTAATACGCGGCGATGAACTCGACCTGCATCCCCTCGAACTCAGGGCGATCTTCGACAATATCAACGGTAACGCGATACCGACCCGGATCAATCAAACCTGCATCGGCGATCTGCAGAACCTCATAGAACATATCCTCCGACTGGAGCCCGGCCTGCACCAAGGGATAGGCGTCCACGCTGTCTTGGAACAAACGTTCGACGCGGCCATCCTGAGGAAGCTTTTGCCAGCCGCGGCCATCATCGGACGACCTTGAAAGCGGTATGGGCGACGGCTTTGCCATGTCTACGCGCTCCAAGTGAATACGCGTCTGAAACTCCGCGCGCCTCAGGCGTTCAGCAGCTCCCGATACAGCCTTCTGCTCAGCCCCCTGCATTCTCAACCCGAGCTTCAGCCAGGACATCTGCGGGTCGACCACCGCCGGCGCCTCAAAGGTGACATCCACGATGCGCCTCGCCGTGTCCAACCGCACGCCTCGCGTGAATGGCACAACGGCACGTGCGTCGGCCTCGGCCCGGGTCAACAGCTTCGGGGCTTCAGGTGACGAAGTACTGCCGCAGCCCACCAGCAAGGCGAGTAACACCGACGCAACAACCGCACGCACCGCCCGCATCACTGCTCCTTCAACCGCAGCGAATCAGCCACATCGGTCTGTGCCGCCACCTCCGTAGCGATGCTCGCGCGGCGATGCCCCGGATCATCGCGGTCGCCCTGCACGATGAAGATGCTCTCGGCCTCGTGGCTGCTCTTGGTAGGCCGGCTGAGCAGCACGTGGTCCACGCGGGACAGGTTGTTCTGCTTGGCCAACACCAGCAGGCTGGCGCTGATGCGCTGGCTGGTGTCGTCGAAGGTGCGCCCGTGTGCAGCGTCCAGCTCGGCCACCTTGTGGATCAGCTGCGCGAACAGCCGGTGATCCGGGTGCGAGGGGTCCAGCAGCGTGCCGGCCACTTCCATCGGGCTGGGCGGCGGCTCGTCGCTCGGGCGACCGCCTTCGCGGTGCAGCTCGGCCTCGCGTTCGGGCATCGGGTGGTGCTGTTCGCCATTCAGCTCGCTGGCCGGGAATGGCGCCGCAATGCACTGGATTTCCGGCAGGTTGAACAGCACCGCAAACTCGCCCAGGTTGCTGCCGCCGTCCAGCGGTGCTGGCTGCGAATGCAGGCCGGCATAGTGCAGCGCGGCCCAGACGAAATCGCTGCAGCGATTGATGGTGGCCGGGCGATCGACATCGAAGCCGAACTCGGCCGGCTCCTCGGCGAAATCGCGCAGGCAGCCGTAGTGCTCTTCGCTGATCTCCAGGGTGCGGCTGTAGTACGGGTCGCGGTGCTCGTCGGCATCGTCGTGTACGACCTCGGCGTACTGCACACCAGCAGCGGCCTCATCGGGCGGCAGGCGCGACGGTGCGAAGCCATAGCTGTGTGCTTCTTCGCCTGTCGCGGTCTGGAAATACATGTGGCCGCGCGGTGAGCTGCCCCCGCTGTTCAGCGGGGTGCCGGGCGCGGCCAGAAAGAGGGTTACCGTGTAGCGTGTTGCTTGCTCCATGCCTGCTCAGCCTTGTTGGGTACTGCGGTCCTGGCCGGATGATCGCATAGGTCGGATCGCGGGCAGGTGGACAGCCCGGGCCGGGGTGGCGGTGGCTTGCTGAATGTGTGAACCAGGGACCAGTACTTGGCTTTTAGGACACATGTAGGACACATGCGTCTGGAGAGGCGAAGGACGGAACCGTATAGTCGAAGCCCAATGAGCAATGGAATTGCCGATGAATACCAAGCTGGCTTGGATCCTCCGCGCTCACTTTGCGGTCCCATCCGCTTTGAGCCGCCACATGGCCCACGCTTACTGCCGCGTTCTGCTCACGCCTTGCCAAGCGGTGAAGCAGGGTGACACCCATGTCGTATTGCGCTCCCCTGTCCGCCCGCCGTGCGGCAATTCGGCGTGACGGGCGCATGGCCATGCAGTTGGAGATGCTTGCTCCATACTCCTGACGCTCCTCCATGAAATGCCGCCGGCTGATCTGCCGTCAAAGAGCTCACCGACTGTCCTAGGATCAACCATGCGTCTCTGCTTCAAACCCAGGCCGTACTCCTCCTTTGATCCCGTCAGCGGAATCACGATTCCCAGACCACGTATTCTCCCGGGCGAATTGGCGGATGGAACAGTCGTAACGGAGTACCAGTACGCGTTCTATCATTGTGACAAGCGAGTTGGCGGCCTGGGTTTCCACGGAACGGACCAGCTCGCAGAGGTCAACGGCCATACAGAGCGAGTCTTCACCTTTGACCTCGGCCACGATTGGTTGATCACCTACATGCTCGAATTCAAGACGATGGTTGGCAACGCCGACAATGACTTCTCGTTCTTGCGAGACCTTGCTCAAGGGCTGGCAATGGCATATGCCGGCCAGACCGACAACGTCGAGAACCTCCGATACGTCGTGATCACCACCGTAAGTGCACTGGCGATTGCCGGCGTGCTGACCCCGGACCGGGGTCTAGTCGCATCCGATGGCCATGTTGTGCTTGCCGAAGCCTATGTACCCGTCAATGCTCAATGAGGGGTGACATCCTGAGGGATGGCGGGTTGGTCGAGCACCGCCAGGCCAGACGAATGGCGGGCAATACAAGGCTCACTCCCTCATACAGAAGATGCTACGCCATCATTCACTGACAGGCCCCAACGACTTCATCATCGGAAAGCAGGACAAGATCGTGCCCATTGAGTTCAATCCCCAAGCAAGAACCGCTATCGACGCGTTCAGCGGACTAGTCATCTCGTTCCCAAGAATCGTCGCCTCAGACATGCCAGATGGAGACGAAGTCACGGAATATCAGTACACCTTCCGACGAGGGGGGCGGATCCTTGCAGCCATGTCTGTACTTGGAACCGAGGAACGAACTGAGAAGGGTGATCACTGGGGTTGGAAGTACACCCTGGACCTGAGCTCCACCCACGCCTTGGAGCTGATAGCGAGGCTCAAAGCCGACCTCGGCAATACCGATGACCCAATGGATTTTCTACGGGCTGTTGCGAAGGGTCTGCTGGCTGTTTTCGCCAATCAGACCGACAACTCGCGGGATGTCCGTTACTTCGTTCTCACGCGAGCAGGCGCACTGAGACAAGTTGGTATCGAAGTCCCTGAAGGTATTCCGTTGGCAGCTGATGGCCGAATCATCCTGGCCGAGCTCTCTGTCCCCGCTCACGTGTTCTGAGGTCAGATGACATGGGGCAGTTCGCATTCAAAGAATTTGCACTAGCCACATTGAAACCAGCAACCAACGTGGCTGATGGTAGTCGGCTTTCCGATCAGCAGAAGGCTCTCGTTGTTGAGTATCTGACTTCTCCCGGCTCGGGCCCAGATGGATCAACGAGCTACGAGGACTTCGTCAGGGAAAAGATGCGCGTCCATCCGCCTCTCCTTCCGAAAGACGTCGAGTACATTGCGTTTTCGGGGATCGACGGAGGAAAGATCCCAAATTTCGACAACGCAACCGAGTATCAAAGGAACCTTGAGGGTAGAGCGGCGATCATCGGTGATACGCCTTGGGGACATTACATTGATTCGCTGAATGAATATCCTGAAATTCATCAAGACTTCCATGCCGTCAAGGACAAGTTCCGAGACTTCATGAGTGCTCGTGGATTCGTTCCCAAAGGGGAGCCCATCAGCGCGCTCCAAGACATGATGTGGAACGCAGGCAGTCCCAAGTTCTTCGAGAACGCCATCGCCACAGGCAAGCCCTTGCTGGCATTTGTCGAGAATGCCCAGCCCGGACGTGGCTTCGACAAATTTGAACTAGCCACCGCCCTCGATCACCCCACTGTCCGTATCAACGGCTACCCGATAAGCGCATTCGGCCCCGAGCCACTGGCCTTCGCAAGCCAGTCTGCCGCCGAGTACCAGGCACTTGAGCGCAATCTCGCGCAGCATGCCACCACCAACAGCACACAACCCGTCGACGTCGCGCAGGTGCGCCTGCATCTCAAACCCATCGATGGCTATGACGCTGTCGGCAAGACGCTCTTCGAACGACCGCTGCACGATTACAGCGCGTTGAACCTGAGCGAGATGTCGACCACGCGCGCGAACTGGATCGCCGCGCATGCCAATCTGGGCACAGGACCGCACCTGTTCGCAGACCTGCCCGAACCACCATCGCACGCACCCTTCCAGCCAGGTGCACCGCGCGGCCCTCACCATGCGGCAGCCGCTGCCGAAGCAGTCGCCGACGTTGCACCGCATGGCGTACATGCCGGAATGAACCCCGCCATCAAGGTTGCCGGCGTTGCGGGTGTCGCCCTGCTTGCGCACGACTTCGCCACCTCCGGGCACAAGTGGATTGAGCTGAACTCGCAGGGTAATGCAGCAGGTGCAGATTCCACCGCTGCGCATTTCGTGGGCCGCAATGTCGGTGGTGCAATAGGCGGCTTTCTCGGCGGCGCCGGTGTCGGCCTTGCGTCGGGCTCGTGGACAGGCCCTGGCGCCATTGCAACCGGCATCGGCGGCGGCGTCCTGGGTGCGTACCTCGGCGAACGCTGGGCCGAGCAGAAAGACATCGAACGCGTCTACTCCCAGATTGACCCGATGGGGCGCACCTGGACACGCAATCCGGCCGATCCCAATGCGCGATGGCTGCGAGCCGGCGAACAACAGCAGGTCCAGAGCAGCGACCTCGGTACCGGCGTGGAAGTCCGCCCGCTGCAGACGCCACAGGGTGACGACGTCACCTTCCGCACCAGCTACGTAGCCACCGGCACATTGGAGCGCCAGTTGAACTGGCAGGCGGCTCGAGCCTCCTATGAGCTGGGCCTGTCGAACCCGCCACCACCACAGAATCCCTACCGGCTGAACGCCAATGGCTTGGCCGAGCCCGCGCGAGGTGCCTTCGAAACCGATCGCGCCTTTGTACGCGACACCAGCTCGGGACAATGGGAGCTGGAGATCAAGGAAATGGTGGATGGGCGAGTGCCCAGCAGCCGTCATCTGCCAGTCTCGGCGGAGCAGGCACAGGCGCTGGATGAACAATCACGCACGGTCATCGCCCAGAACGCGTCAAACACCAAAGCCGCGATGGCTGCGCGCTATATGGTTGCTCACGAGCAAGGGCGTTGGAACGACTTCGGCGACGCGAACAATCCATCCATTCCCCGCGCCATCCAGGACGCGGAAGCCAGCGCCAACACGCTGAACGCGAGCGACGGCAACGCCTACACACGGCAGACGGACGGCCAATGGGTCAGCAAGGGCGTGATCTTCGACAGCACCGCCAACCGAAACATGAGCGACGAGCTGGAGATCACCTGGCAAAGCCAGAATGAAGGTATCGCCGGGCTGCATGACATCGCCACACAACTGAAAGACACGGCACAGGTTGCACCCGAGGGCATTCGTGGCCAGGTAGATGCGCTGTATGCGCGGCATGGTATCGAACGCACCGAGCAGCAGCTTGCGGCTACTGCCGTCGCCGTGGAGCAGACGCTGAATCTGCGAGGAAAGACAGGCGACGTGGTTCTGGAACTGATGCCAGACCCACGTACCCGCGTGCCCAGCGGAGAAAGCTCCATCGCTACTTTCGGTGAGGCGGGCGGCAACCGGATGGTGCTCACCGGTACCACCACCATTGAAGATATTGCGCGTGCTCAATCGCAGCTTCGGCCCGAAGCGCCACTGGCTGCGCAAGGCACTACGCCTGCAGATCAGGCAACGACGCCCGACGTGCCCGAGCTGCGCATTGCCGCGTTGACTGCCAAGGAGCAGGACGCACACCGACAGGCGCTGCAGGAGGCCAACCGCCAAGGCAGTGGGGCTGTGGATGCGCAAAAAGCAGCATCTGCGGCCGTACTGGAGACGCGAGGGGTGGCGATTGACCCCATTGAGGCGCTTAAGGTCGACAGTGACCTCCAACGCGGTGTGGCAACCAACGCTACCGTTGAACCGACTCGCGAGCCTGCTCCTGCGGCCGCTCCTGTCATCGCGACGCCCTCGGTGACGATTGTTGAGCCAGAGCACACACGTCCGTCGCGTGAGAATGAGCAGCGAGTGGAGAGTCGCTCTGAACGGCAAGCCGATTTGGCGCAGCGCGCAGAGGATGCTGCTCAGCGGGAGGCTCGGAAGGACGAACCGACACCGACTGCACCAGCACCGGGCCCTCAAAGCGCCTCGCAGCATGAGCCGAATGTAGAGCAGGCACGACAGACTCAGAGTACCCAAGGGGTAATTGCTGCGGCCATTGCAGGCTCAACCCAGCGAGTTCAGATACTAAGGCCCAAGACTGAGCCCCCCGCACATCAGGGCCATGTCGAGCCGCAGATGCTTACGGACGCACCACCGGTGCAGGCTACCGCCGCTACAGCCCAAGACGAAGCAGAGAAGCCACTGCCGCGACCTTCTGAGAACGAGCAGGCGCCAAGGACCGCGCAGGACGTCCCGCTGGAACACCCAGTCTCGCCGCCACCGGCCCGGGACAATCCGGAGCTGGAGGCTGCAGGACCCAGAACCGCTGAGGTTGGCGGAGACGCTACCCATCAGGCGGCGCTCCCCTCCTCGCCCTCAGGTGAGAAACGCAACCTCGCAGAACATGCACACCCGCAGCCCACCGCTCTGGCGGAGAGCAACCCAATGCAGCCCGGCCATCCCGATCACGCGCTCTATCTGCAGATCCGCGAGGGCGTGGAGGAGCTGGACGCCAAACATGGCCGAAGCTTCGATGCGACGAGCGAGAGAATGACCGCCAGCCTGCTGGTTCTGGCCAAGGACAATGATCTGTCCCACGTCGATCATGTGCTCGTAAGCAACGCCACGGCAGCGCATCCCGCCGGCCATACCCTCTTCGTGGTGCAGGGCGAGGCGAACGATCCCGCCCATTTGCGGGCATCTATGCCCACCGCAGAGGCCGCGCAGACACCTGTGGAGCAATCACTGCTGCAGTTCGATTCGGTCAGCAGGGAGGCGCAGCAGCGCGCACTGGCCAATCAGCAGGAGCAGCAACTGCAGGACGAGCGAGCACAGCAGGATATCCAGGTACGCGCGGCCAGCATGGGCTGAGCGCCGGGTTCAGATGGAGGTCACGATCAGCTGGCGCTGAGAACCTCAGCAGCGGTTCTTCATTCCAATCCATCACTCAGGTGCCAATCCGCCACCGGGTCGGCCAGCGGGTTGCCGGTATAGATGCTCTTGTTGGCCGCATCCAGCACCACGTTGAACACCTTGCGCTCCAATGAGATGCAGATTTCCGATGCTGGCAGAATGGAGAGGAGGGACGCGCCGCCAGCGCGCGCCCCTCCACAAGCTACCTCCGTGACTGTGCTGGTGAGAAGCGTGGCGCGGCCTCGGCAACGCGATTGCGCAACTGCGCGCCGATCACATCCGCGGCATCGCACTCCGGCAGAATCTCGCCATGCAACTGCGATCGCAGTGTCTGCCAGCGATACTGGAGCACTCGCCACTGCCGCTCGTCATAGGTGCCTTCAAATACCACCGGACGCACTTGGATGCGCGGCATCGGCACGGTATCGTCGGGACATTCAATCGCTCTCTCCAGCAACTGCTGCCACAGGCTGCCCATCCGGTCCACCCGTCCAATCTGCTGCTCCACTACGGCCGGGTTCCATTCCAGGTGCAGCAACACCACGGTACGGCACGCCAGATGCAGGTTAAGCCCCTCACGTCCCACCTGCGACTGGGCGATCAGAACCCTGGGATTCGCATTGGCCCGGTTGAATGCCAGCTGCAGCAAGCGGCGGGTGCCCGGCGCAGTGTCGCCATTCAGTTGGCGCGCGAACCCGCCTTGCTGATGCGAGTAGTCCTGCCTAAGCCGCTCAAGTGTTGCAGTCCACGTATTCTCGCCGCAGGACCCATCGTCAACCTCCCCGCCAGCATCATCGGTCAACGGATCCAGGTTGGCAGCCGCCTGCATAAGCTCAACGAATGCAGTGGCCAGCTGCACTGGCGTCGGGTCTTCGGCTTCACCCTCCAGATGATCGGCCAAAGCACGCGCCACCACTGCCAGTGCGCCGACTACGGATGAGGCACCACTGCGGGGTTGGCGCTCATCCTCGAGCATCTGCAACGGCACGGCAAAACGCGCCCCAAGCAGCGGATCCAAGGAGGTGAAGCCGAGCTTCAATTTGCGCAGCAAGCCGGTACGGAAACGTTGCCGACTGTTCTCGAGTTCACGGTAGCCGGACTGCAGCTTCTGTTCGATCGCCTCCAGGTCGACCTCGCGGTGGAAAAGCTGCCGATGCGCCACCTGCAGTGCCACACGGTCATCATCACTATGGAGGCCACTCTGCGGCCACACCTTTCCTTCGTCCAGAGCGCGGAGCATCGCCCGTGCGTTGAGAAGGTGTTGAAGAGCGTTCATCGGCGCACGGTAGTGGCCGAACACAAGCACCTTTTCATTCGCGGCAACGCTCTCGATGGCGTCCACCGCTGCCAGCAACGCGGGGTGGGTGTAGGCCGCTCCATTTCCCGGCGCGGCTTCGCGCACGGCACGTTGCATTGCCCTGTGCCACCACTCGGCACGTGCCTTGCGCTTGCTGAAGGCCGCCGCATCATCCAGCACCGAGGAGCTGACCTCCGGCTGCAACGAGGTTTCCTCCGTTACCGCGTCGATCAACCCACTGATGCCGTGGCCGTTGCCTACAGTCAGCCGGTGCCGCTTGGCGCGATTGTCCAGCACGCGCGTTGAGGTGAACGACAGCGCCTCAGCCGCACACACCGCACGCATCCAGGGCTCGGACATCGTGGACGGATCCATCCTCACCTTGATTGGACGGACTTCACGATAATCCTGCCCAGCTGGCGTTGCATGCCTTGAAAACTGCTGCACCGTAGGATCCTCACGCTTGTCCCGACGCAGCAGATAGGGATCCAGCGCATTGCGGTAAGCCGCCGCTGCTGCCAGGTAGGCCTGCTCGTGCCCCTCATTCATGGGCGCACGGCGCAAGTCATCCACACTGGCAACGTACTTTTTGATTACATCCACCGGCGGCTTCGCGACACCTATACGCCGCAGGCTCTGCTCCCACTGCGATGCGTCCAGCTCAACCGGCGTTGCACTCATTGCAAGGCAGCGTGCAGAACTGCTGCGCAGTAGAACATCATCCAGCAGAGTGGAAAGCAGGCTCTCCTCGTTCCGGCTCTTGTGCGCCTCATCGATGATCACAAGATCGAAGGCTCCAAGCCCCAACCCCGTCACCTGATCCACGGCACGACGCAGCGCGCTTCGAGCGGCATGGTTTTCGCCGTTCGCAGTTTCGCTCCATGCTGGAAGCTCTTCATGGATGTCCTGCAACAGCAACCCCGAAGGCGAGGCAGAGCCGACAATCGACAGATTTTCGATGAGCGCCCCTGCGGCGCGCGACACGCAATCCATCAGACCCTGCTCGAATTCCCCGTAGCCGTTCGGCCACCGCTTGCCAAGTATTTCCTTGCGGTAGCGCGCGAGCGTGGCCGGCAGCAGACTCCAGCGATAGTCAGCCAGCTTCCCCGGTGCCCATCGATTGAAACTGTGCGATACCAGTACCAGCTTCTCCTGCAGCCAGGGCCGCTCGGTGCCAGCCCCGTCCCAGGCCTGCAGGAACTGCCGGTAGCTGCGCAGCAGGGCCGGAGGTTGCTGGCCCACCAGCGCGAACTCGCGCCGCCATTGCTCGTCCAGGCCAGGCGGAGCAACGACGACCACCCGTCCGCCCGCAGCAATCACGCACTGCGCCAGTGCCACTGCGATACGTGTCTTGCCCATACCGACCTCGTCGGCAAGGATCACGCCATTACGCCGAAGGCGCGTGCATAGGGCGCGCAGGGATTCCCGCTGACCTTCGATCAGCGCCAACCGCCTTTCCACGTCCGACCCGCCATCGCCGAGCAGCACTTCGGCCTGCATCGCGACGTCATCCCAGCTGACCATCATCTGCTTCATTCCAAGCCCTCCAGCGATGCCAACCCCGTTGTTCCCCATGTGTCCGAGATCACCTGCAGGGCAGCCTCGTAGCGCTGGCCGTGCTCGCTGTGCATGTCTTCAGCAAAGGCTGGGCGGAAAGGTTTTGCGTGCAGTGGCGAGAGGGGATCCAGCCCCAAGGTGACGAACTGCCCAACTGCGGCGCTATGACGTGTCTGGCACAGGGTCTGCTGCAGCCGCTGGCACCAACGCGGCCAGTCAGTCACTGGTACCCGTACCTGGCGGTCGGCAATGCGCTCCAGCAACCCCATCATCTGGCGGATGGCGGTGTCGTCGCCCGCCGCACCATCGGACACCGGACGGGGGGGGCTGCCCTTCGTCACCGGATCACGCGGAAGTGGATCTCCCAATCCCTCCTCTTCTTCGTCTCCTTCAGGATCAGGCATGCCCGGGAAGGCCAGCAGCTGGCTTTCTGCATGATCCAGGTCCAGTGCGCCCAAGGGGGTTGCGGCGACACGCCCATCGGCATCCACTACGGGAATCACCGCCTCACAGAAGACACCGCTCCCGGCCCAGCGCACACGCACCATGCGCGGCACCTCACCTGGCCATGCAAAACCTCCATCCACACGCCTGCAGGGAACACATGCGTCGTCCAGCACCTCGAACGGCGTAGCCAGATCGTCATCCTGCGGCGGCAGCTGCAGCAGCCCATCTGCCTCCCTCCATTGGAGGAAGGCCACCGGTGCAGCGTAGTACTCGCTCGCTGGTGGCTGCCATGCATCTCCAGCCGACAGCCCTGGTGCATCTGGCACCAGCAGGTCACCGGCGATGGGCAGCGCATCCTGCAGATCCAGTACCAGCTTCGCGCGCAACCGTGCACCCCAACTGGCCTTCGTCTCGAACAACAGCATCCCGGCTTCAGCATTGCCGCCCTCCGGCGACATCGGCAGCATCATGCCGGCCGGCGTCAGATTGCCTGAGCCCAGGTACACCCATACATGGGCCCAGTTGGAGCCGTTGCGTTCCGCCCGCGCCGCCACCATGAACTTGGCATGCAGCGCTCGACCGCTGTAGGCATCTCCGATGACGTCGGCCACCTTTGCGGCATGCACGTGGATGGGATGCTCGGGATGCTGCGCGAGCTCGGCAATTGAATGCGCGATGGCCTGGCAGGCGGCAGGGTTTACGTGCAGTTCCAGCTCTGCACGTCTATCCAGCAGCCCTCGTGCCTTGAGCTTCTTTACGATCTGCAGTGGCACGCTGGCACAAGGCAGCGCGCCGCTTTTGTCCGGCAGCCCTGCCGATTCGAAGAATCCCGACCCCATCGCCAGCCGTGTGGCCTTTGGTCTTTCATGCCTCTCAACCGCATTGAGCACACCATCAAACAGGCTGCGCGAGCGGTTATGGACGAAGCGGGGCCTGCGCTCGCGTAGGGCCGGCTGGCACCTGGAGCACACAGCAAGCCAGGCAGCAAGGTTGGCTGCGGCTGCACCAGCACCCATAGGTGCCGGTGCTTCCAGCAGACGGGTATCGTGCAGGTCGATCAGCCATCGCAGCCAATCGCGGGCGGCGATGATGTCCACGCATTCCTGGGACAAGGCATCCCCCAGCGTCGCACTGTCCACCTGGACCTGGCAGGACAGGTCCAGGCTGTCTTCCACGGTCTGGCGCGTCCAGTTGCCTGTGGATACCACCAATCGCACGTACCACCTGTCAGGTTCGCTCTGATGGCGGAATCCCAACAAGGCCACCTTCGCGTGCAGGAGACGGAATGGAAAGGGGTTCCGGCTCTCGTTCCGCAGCGGCAGATGCGCCAACCCGGGTACGGCCGTCGGCAGCAGTGCGGGGTGGCGCGGGTCCAGCATGAGCGCCAGACGCGCCTCTCCACCGGCCTCGCGTTGCGACTTGCTCTGGCCTGTGAAGCGATACGCAGCCTCGTTGAGGAAACTGGCGTCGGCAGAGAAACCACAGATCCAGCCGAACTCACCAGTGTGATCGGCAGGGGCCTCGAAATGCTTCAACAAGGAAGGACGGGGCGTAACGTTGCCGCTCATGCCGTCACCTCCGTGGCGGCATTCCGGGTCGTGATCGCCACGTCCAGTTCGCCGGCAAGATCGAGATAAAGCAAGTACATATTCTCCACGCGATAGGAGATGCCAGCCGGAAGCGGTAGGCCATTGCGCCCCGTTTCAGCAACCTCCTCATCGGCTCCTTGCTCGCCTTTTTCCACCGCAGGGGGACGACCGCTATAGGCCGGTCCGGGGCGCGCGCAGTCGTCGACCAGGCACAGCACCTGATCATCACGTCGCAACAACGCGCGCAGCACGTCGGCCTCTGTACCCACGCACTCACTACAGAATCGGTTGGCATCCTCGTCGTAGTGGTTGAGCGCCAGGAAGCTCTGCGCATGCACGGTCAATGCCCGCAATGCCTGATGCACCGAGAGTGGCAGTGTCCCATCCACCTGCAGGGAACGGCGCTGCCGCGTGTCCAGTTCGCCTTCGACACTGTCCAGCACCGCCACTGCGGCGTTGCGGACTTCGATGAGCTTCGTACCCGCACGCAGGTCGTGCCAGTGCGCGGCATCCAGCTGAGTCGGTCCCTGCACGTCATCTAACGACGCGACGCTGCCCGGCTCTGCGTGCAGGCAAGCCATCCAGTCCCACGCTGCTTTCCGCCGCTGGCATTGTTGTTCCGTGAGGGTCGCACCCTTCAGGAGCGCTTGCTGCAGCCAGTGCCGGGCATCCTCATCCAATCCTTCCAAGGGATTCAGCGCGGCAACAACCCCGTGGCTCTTCCAGTTGAGTGGGCTGCCCATGACCCAGTAGCACAGGTGGTCGACCAGGGTGTTTTTGCCCACCAGAAGGTGGCCAATGCTGGACCCAAGGAACACATCCGCCTCTTCGCCGCACTCGAACGCGTTGAACCGAACGCTGGGGGCCAACGCCAGGCCAAGCGACGGCAGTGCCTGCGCGGTGGACATGCGCATCGGCTGCGATACGTAATAGCTGGACCGGCATGCGTGCTTGAACGAGGGAGCCGTCGTATCACGGGAAAGCTTGTTGCGGCCACGCATCCGCCAGTCCGGGCTCCATCCGTTGTGACGGTAACCGATGGTACAGGCCACCGCCTCGATGGCATTGGCGACCTGGATATGCGACTGGCGGATGTTCCACGTCCTGAGCCGCTTGGCCACTGCCATTGCCAAAACGGTGTACAGCGCCTGACGCCCATACCAGAGTCCGCCCAGGCCCGGAACCGCCAGTTCGTTGAAACGGCGTACCGCCCGGCCCAGCCCGAGCGTGCGGGTGCGCCGGTTGCTGGGTACCCGGTCTGGGCCGAGCAACCCCCAATCACTTCCTGCCATCATTCTTCCTTTCATGAACCCAGTGAATTGACCGCATTACGCGACGCTGTTTGACGAACGTGCCGCTGGCAGCGCCGGGTTTGCGTACGTAGCAGCCAGCAACCGCACATCAGCCTGCATCTCCGCCCGCAGCGACTCTGGCTCCAGCACCTCCACTTGGCTACCAAAACCGCGTAGCCACCAGCGCAGCGGCTGGTCCAGCGATACCGTGGCCACCACGTCCACCTGCGCGCCGTCAGCCAGCTCGTGCAAGGCCTGGTCTGCAGACAATGGGGTTTCGCGCAGGTGCTCTGCGGCGGCGCTGGTAAAACGGGCCATCAGTCGCACTGTGCCCTGGTCTTCGTAGCGCCCCGCTCTATCGGCGTACACGGCGAAGTCGAAATCCTGCGGCACTACGCAGGCAGCAGCCTGCACCTGAGTTTCCGAAAGGCGGTGCAGCGCCAGCTGGCGGATGTCCTGGTAGCCATCGAAGGTGCAGGCCAGGTAGTGCACCTGTCCACGAATGATCAGACCCAGCGGATGGATCAACGCATGGCGCCCCTCGCGCGCCCGCTTGGAGCGGTAGATCGCTGATAGTTGGCGGCGCAGTGCCAATGCCTCATGCACATCATCCAGCACTTCGGCGTCCAGTTCAGGAGCCAGAAGGGTCTTCACCGAGGGCTGCACAGCGGTGCGCTGGTGCCAATCCTTCCAGATACCTGCCGCCAGTTCCCTGCGTGCCATCTGGAACAGAGGCTGCAGTTCACGCTGTGTCGCTGCGGGAAGCAGGGTTTTCAGGTGCTGCTGCGCCAGAAGCAGGGCCATGCCCTGCGGTACGCTCAGGCGCGGCATGAAGTCGAAGTTGGCGTCCTTGTGCCAGCTCCAGAGGAAGGGACGCGCGGTTTCATCCACCTCCAGCGGGAACATCCCCAGCAGATTCTGCAGGTCGCGCTCGATGGTGCGCTTGCCTGCCGTGATACCACGCTGCGCCAGCCCCTCGCACAACTCTCCGGCAGTGATGTGGCGCGGAGCGCGCGGAATCATGCGCAGCATGTGCCATTGCCGCTGCAGGGTATCGGTACTGTTGCGTGACACGCGGTTCTCCTTGTCGATGGCGTGCGTCATAGGATCGTTCGTGCTGCGACGCCGGCTGTCGCAGCCCCGCGCAGAATGGAAGACCACGGAACGACAGGGGGGCACGGATGCCCCAAGGCTGCACGCAACGACCCCACGAGGAAAATCATGTTCAGGATCATCGGAGCAACTGTTGTATACGGATGGGCGCTGTACGGACTGAGTCGCTGGCTGAGCGAGCAGCGCAGCAACGCTGAAGAAGAGTGAGTGCGGCTGCCATGTGGAGCCGCACGCAGCACTGGACCTACAGCTGCAGCCATTGCAGCTGGAAACGCACGACCCCACCTTGCGGAGACGTGCGCATCAAGGGCTTCACCCATTTCACCCACTGCCCCCACTGTCAGTCGGCACCGGTGGCGTGCCGCCCGGCCTCCACGCTGGACAGCCTGTTTGAAGGCCTGCCCGAAGCCTGGCTGCGGGCAGGCAAGCGCTGAGAGCTGCGACATGGCTCAGCTGCGGCTGCCGTCCAGGGTGAAGAACACTTCCACCCGGCGATTGCGCGGATCAGATGGTGGCACCTCGGCCAACGGTCGCGAGTCGCCATAACCGGCCACCACGATCCGCCGGGCAGAAGTGGCGTCCAGTGTCCCCAGCAGGGTCTTGCGCGCCTCGCGAGCGCGCGCGGCCGACAGCGTGAAGTTGTCGTCGTAGACGGTGCAGAAACGTGCGAAGTCGGTGACAGGACGCTTTACCGGTGCGTCGTCGGTATAGCCTTCCACGAAGATCCGCCCCGCAGGGTGGTCGCGCAGGAAGGTTCCCACCTGTGCTTCCACCGCCTGCATGGCTGCACCGGCGGCAGGTGTTACACAGGCACTTCCCTGCGCGAACACACCGTCACGCAGAGTGATGCGTCGACTGGCAACGTCAACACTGATCAAATGCCCTGCCCCCTGTGTACCCAAGGTTCCCTGCACCTGCTGCAGCAGCTCGGCCACCGGGTTGCCAGTGGCCGCATCCAACGCGGCCAGGTCCCGCTGGTGCTGGGCCTCGGCGAACTGCCGCTGCAGGACGACCACGGCCAGCATCAGCATCACCACCGCCAGCACGCCGGCCATCAGGTCGGAGATGGCCACCCATTCGTTGGGCTTATCCTTCATCCGCCCAGCACCGCCTCATCCTCCACCCTGGGTGGGACCAGACGACGGAGTTCCGCATGGAACGCTTCCAGATTGTCGGCCTGGCGCCTCAGCAGGTCATAGGTACCTTGGTGCGCATCTACCAGGCGCTTGGTGCCTTGGGACACCACCTCGCGCAGCTGTTGGCCTTCATTGCCATCGCGCTGCATCGCGGCCTGAACCTTGTGCAGAGTCACTCCGACCAGTTCCAGACTGGCATGCGCAACTTTCAACTGGCCACCCACCTCAGCCGCGCTTCGGGCAGCAGTTGAAACCGCCTTGAGCCCGGTCTTGATCTTGATGCTGTTGGCCTTGATGTAGTTCGTCGACTTCACGATGCTCTCCTGGGCCGCATCAGTCACGAGCTTGAGCGATTCGAGACCCTCCTGCTGCCTGTGCGAAGACGTTTCGATGCTCCTCGAAACCTGGCCCAAGGTCTGCTTCGACTCCGTCGTGAACATCTCGATTGAGCTGCTCAAGCCACTCGCGATCGTCCCCAGATTGCTGGCCATGGCGCTGACGCTGTCCCGCAGCGAGGTATCCATGCGTTCGATGGCGCCTCCCAATTCCTCCTTGATTGTTCCCAGCGTGTTGCGTACACCGACGTCGAATGCAGCGATGACACCAGACACGTGCTCGGCAGCACCGTTCATGTTCGAAGCTGCGGCCGACATGGTGTCGGCGCTGCGCTGGATGGAGCCGCTGAAGGCCTCCTGCGAGGCGGTGAACGCCACCAGCACCTGCTGGGTATCCAGTGCGATCTCGTTGCCCTGCTCCTGCATGGCGAGCAGCGCCTCCAGTGCCTGTGCAGCCTGCTCGGCGACACCACGTTGCGCGGCTTGATCGGCCTGCATGCGTTGCTGCAGCTGCGCGAGAGCATCGCCAAGCAGCACCCGCAGCTGCTCGGCGGCAGCACGGTCAGCCTGCAGCCGCAGGCTGCGATCCTGCTCCAGTGCAGCCATGAACTGCTGGCCCAGGGCCAGCACGGCCTGCTGCATCATTTCGGCCGTGCCGTCATGATGTGCCAGGCGCAGGCCACGGTCCTGCTGCAGCCTCTGGTCCAGAGAGCCATCCATGTTCACGGCCACTTCGGCCAACGCATCCTGCATGCGCTGGCTGCGCTGCTCTTCCAGGTGCTCGCCCGCCTGCCTGGCCTTGTCCATCTCCAGCGTCATGCGGGCGATCACCCACTGCTGGCGCTGGGTCTCCCGCCCCATGCCCGCCAGTACCAGCTTCACCAGCAGGAACCCGAGGATGCCCCAGGTGGAGGTCCTGAACTTGGTGCCCAAGCCCCCCATCATTTGCAGCAGGTCGTTCATCCCGCCATCAAGCGCGTTCTGGGCGTTGGCATTGCTCAGGATGGAAGAGGCACTGTCCAACGCAATGCCCAGGCCCACAAAGGTACCCAGCAGGCCGAAGATCAGGAGCAGGCCCGGCACGATCTCCGCATACTTCTCCGGCTTGGTGGCAACGGCGTCGCACACATCGTTGAACGAGCCGTGGTCCACATCCAGCCCGGTATTGCCGCGCTCCTTGCCTTCCCAGTTGGCCTTCCAGTTGTCAGGCCGCGCAGTGCGCCACACCCCCACAACGGTCGCCACTGCGGCGCCGAGGATGATCGCGAAGAAGGCCAGCTGGAACGGCTCACTGAAATCCGGCCAGATGAAGTCAACGACGTGTACAAGCATCAGGCCGCAACCTCAACCAGGCGCTGCACGCGCTCCAGGCACTCATCCTCGAAGATGTTGGCGAAATCGATGATCAGTTCCTGCTGCCTGGGCGTGAACTCGTTCCACTGCTTGCCCTGCTCGGCACCCTGGATGATGAGCTCGCCAACCTGCTGCCCGGCATCGATCAGGTAGCCCATTCCAGCAGCCTCAAGCTCCTCGGCGGGGCGCTCAAGGACCTGCAGGAAGCCCTCAGCCGCATGCAGGTACTGGGAGAGCGCCAGCTTTTCGTCCGCCAGGTCGTCGAATGCTTTCTGCTCAAGCGGTACGGAGAGACGAAGAACATCCAGTTCAGCCTGGTCGGCTTCGTCAAGGCGCCCATCTGCCGAGATGGAGAGCTCCGCCTCCAACCGGCGCAGCTTCACCTGCCTGGCGGGCAGCGTATCGTTCATTGCCTCCCACTGCGCTTCCAATGCCTGGTTGCGCATGTGCCATGCCGGCAGCATTTCCTCGAAGGCGAACGGCAGCAGGCCACGACCATGTCGACGCTGCAGCAGGTCGTCCAACGCCTGCGCATCCTCGCTCGACAGAGAGGGATCCGCATTGAGCAGATCGGACGCCACGCGCACCAGGAAGATGTCGTCCGTATCAATGCGGCTCTCCGTCGCCGCCGCAAGCCGTGCATTCGCTTCCTTCAACAGCTTCTGTGTGGCGCGCAGGCGAAGGAAGTGGTCGACGTCGGCCACTTCGCCGGTCTCCACCAGTGCATTGATCCTGTCCTGTGCAAGCACCAGATCATTGACCATCGCCACCACCGATACTGCATGGGCCTGCTCGCCGCTGAAGCTGCCGGCAGCATCGCGGAACTTCTGCTGATACTGCTCGGCCTGTGCGCGCTCCGCGGCATCCAGCTCCACCTGCACGCCCTGCTCCATCGCCGCGTTCAGACGCTTGGCGAGCTCGATGGTCCAGCTCACCGCCTTGTCAATCCAATGCAGCACGGGAGAGTTCTCCAGCGCCAATAGCGCATCAACGGCCAGAGCAACGTTCTTGATCAGCGGATGCGGGGCACCCGTGCGCAGCCACGCCGTAGCCTGTTTCACATACGGGCGAGCGGTCTTCCACAGATCCTTTGCCTTGGCGACGGTCTTCTCGCCGTCGGTGGCTACCAGGGTCACGACCTTGACCGCAGTTTTCTTGACTACTTCCCAGGTCTTCTGTGCGGCACTGGCAACCTTCTGTGCCGCCGAGCTGACGAAGCGTGCGGTTGCCGCAACTGCATTGGTGAACCATCCCATGGCTGTGTTCCTTTGGTAGTAGAGGAAGGGCGTGCTTACACGCCAAGAAGATCGCGGGCGGCCTGCGCGCCACTGGGCGAAGACGTAGTACGCCCGACGTGCTGCTGTGCGCGCTGTACGTCACTGATCGCCTGTTGCAGGTGTGGCCAGCTCAGCTTCGCCAGTGCGGGCTGGCAGTCGACGTCCAGCAGGGCCTTTGGCAACGCCAGTCGCAGGCAGGTGCGTATGTCCCGCCCCGAGAGACCGCGCGAGGCGTCGGCGGCCTGCCCCAGCAGCGCAGCCCGCTCGTCAGCCAGCGGAATGCCGGGCACCAGCATGCGGTCCCAGAGCGCGTGGCGGGCGAGCCTGTCGGGCAGGTCGAAGTGGATGTGATAGCTGATACGGCTGCGGAAGGCTTCGTCGTAGTTGCGCGCGAAGTTGCTGGCGAACACCACGATGCCTTCAAAGCGCTCCAGCTCGATCAGCAGGGTCGAGCGCATCGCGTTGACCTCGTTGTCCACGCCCTGTGTCACATTGGAAAGGCGGGCGCCCAGCAGCGTATCGGCCTCGTCGAAGAACAGCAGCGAGGCACTGTCGTGGGCCATCCTGAAAGCGGCCTGGATGTTGCGTGCGGTTTCGCCCATGTAGCGGCTTTCCAGCTCGGCAATGCCGATGTGGTGGAAGCCCAGCCCCAAGGTTCCGGCCAGCGCCTCGGCGGCCATGGTCTTGCCCGTGCCCGGCGGCCCATGGAAGTTGATGACGCTGCTGCGGCCGAGCGGATCAACCGCCTCAAACCCCCACTCGCGATAGATGGTGCGATGGTGGCGGATGCGCGCCAGGCACTCCTGCAGCTGCACGCGCGTCTGCGCGGCCAGAACCACGTCCTTCTCCAGCGAGAAGCGCGGCTGCCGCGCAGCGGGTAGCGCGTGATCTGCCGGCGCAACCGGCGGCGTGCGGTGACCAGCCCGGCTCATACCCGGACCGTCCAGCGGTGACTTCCCGTCATCAACATCTTCCTGTGTCCTGCTGGCCGGCAACAGCGCCGGTCCAGAGCGTGCGACAACCCTGCGACATTGCACGTCGCAGGGCGAACCTGAGGTCGGTATCGGCATCCGCGCGGGGGACTTGAGCCCCATCGGAGCGCTCGCCCTGTATGGGCTACGTGCTACCGCCAGCGGGCTGGCAGCTGTCTGGATCTCGCCACATGTGACACCCATCAATAGAAGAACGACGACACTGTTCTAACGCTGCCTGCGTTGCCGGGCAATCAGACCACTATGAAATGCAGAACCACGACGTGGACACCTCCCATCCTGTGAGACCCACTGCGGTCATCCTGCCCTCCCCACCGGAGGATGACCATGACCAGAATCGACCCCACATGGCTCGAAGCCTTCGACAAAGAGCTCCTCCACCTGTTCGCCATCGACCATAGGGATTCCGGCATGGATGAGTACCTGCTGGGCTGCTACGCAGACCTGCCGCCGCGAGATGCGGCGCTGGCGTTCGGCAGCGACTACGACCTGGAGCGCGACGATGCGCTGTGGCCACGACCGGGCGTGCCTGTGTGACCCGTGCAGCAGTCCGGCACGCCGGAGTTCAAGGCAAGCGAGGCCTGGGGATGGCCGCTATGCTGGCAGCGCACCGGAATGGAAACCACGCATGCCCCGTTCGAACACCGCCCTGGCACTGAACCTCGTTCTGATGCTGCTGGGCGCTCCACCTGCCATGGCCATGGCGGCAGACCCGCAGGTTTCCACTGAAGTGTTCGTAGAGCGCGGTGACAACCCCACTTTCGAGCTGCAGCAGGCGCCTGCCGTTGTGTATTCAACGGCCCCTGCCACCCCGCCCGATACCTTGCTGCAGGTTCCCATGGAAGTGCTATTGGTTGCTCAATTGGATGAGCTGGGCCACGTTTCCAACGTGATGGTGGCGCGGTCCAGCGGACTGCGAGAGATTGATCGTGCGGCCTTTACCGCAGTGGACCTGTGGCGCTTCGAACCGGTCGTGGTTGAAGGCGTCGCGCGGCATGCGCGGGTTCGGGTCCGTCTGACCTTCGTGCCCACGGCCGAGGCGCCGCGCGGCTGAACCGCCGATCCAATCTGTCGTAATTGGTCGTACGCCGTGGGCCTGGCTGTGGACATCCTGCGCTTGGGGCCAATAGCGCCAAGCCCTTCAAGACCGTTGCGGCGCAATCGCTTGCCGGCTTAACACCGTGTGCGACAATCCCGAAAGCGTCAGGACTGGCAATCGTGAGTTCTGCAGTTTCTTGGCATTTGGCCTCTACGCGGGTATCTCTTGGCGTGCCACCGAAAAAAGGGTGGCGCGGGACTCGAAAACCCGTCTGAGTGTCAGATGTATGCGCTTGCCAGCCGGCGTCACTTTTGTGTGGCGTCGGCTGGCAATCCGTTCGCGTTCCATGGCGGGCGGTGCGTGGGGGTCTTCGGACCCGCCGGTCTGACACTCACCGGTTTTCGAGCCACGCATCGTCCGCCGCCTTTATTGGTGGCGCTGCTATCTGTCCTGTACGGAGCATTGCCATGAACACATCGGACTTCCGTTCCCTGCACGCGCAGTACGATCCGGACAACGCTGAAGCCGAGCGCGAACCGTCCGTCGATCCCAACACCTTCGTTGCCACGCTGCGCCGCATCGGAACCGGTGCCGCGGCAGACGGCCAGCCTTGGCCGGAGCGGCATCAACTGCCTAGCAGGTGCCTTCAGCTGGCGGATGCGGATTGCGCGCTGGCGGGGCTGCGCGTGGTGGCCGAGCTGATGTTGGCTGCGGAGCGGACCCGGCAGAACGGCGCGCCGGAGGAGTACCTGGGGGATCGGGTGATGGAAGGGTTGAAGATGGCGTGTGTGGCGTTGACGGCGCAGGTAGCTGAGCGGTTGCAAGCGTGTTGATAAGTGAGGTCGCAACGGCTGCGTCGTGTGCCATGAGGCTTCAGCCATTGGCTCAATGAAGTACCTCTTCGTGCTTGGTATTTCTGTTGGTCTAGCGAGACAGAGAGACGTTGGTGCATCTGACTGTCCATCTCAATCGCTGAGACTGAACGGATTTAACCTTACGCCCTATCGGGGGCCATTGCCCGCGAAGTTCACCTAGCACCCCGATCGACTTCTGGCCAACCTAGCTCTATAATTCGACGCATGAGTAGACCTATTGGAATTGATCTTTTTGCGGGCGCTGGCGGCCTCAGTCTCGGCTTCGAACAGGCAGGCTTCGACGTCGTAGCTGCCGTGGAGATTGACCCAGTTCACGCCGCCGTTCATGCCTACAACTTTCCTGACTGCAAGGTTATACCTCGCTCGGTAACTGAGCTAACTGGGAATTATATTCGAGAAGTAGCTCGCCTCGGAGACAAGAAAGTTAATGTTGTTTTTGGGGGCGCACCTTGCCAGGGTTTCTCATTGATCGGTCAACGGGCTCTGGACGACCCACGCAACTCACTTGTGAAGGACTTTGTCCGGCTTGTTGGCGAGCTGGATGCAGAATATTTTGTATTTGAGAATGTCAAGGGCCTCACTATCGGAAAGCATAGAAAGTTTCTTGACGAGATCATTGCGGCTTTCGATGCCTCCGGTTATGACGTCCTCAAGAGTTGGAGGGTTCTGAATGCGTGTATGTATGGCGTACCCCAGGATAGGCAGCGGTTGTTCTTGCTCGGCGCAAAAAAGGGCCTCAGGATCCCCACCTATCCCTCTCCAACCACCACGAAGCCAGGTACGACGGCCTCAGATCTTCCGTTCGGCCCAACCTGTAAAGATGCGTTGGATGATCTTCCCGACGCAGAACGCTTCGAGACACTTCGCCGGACCGACCAAGTTAAGGTGAAGAGCTGGGGCGAGCCGAGCTCCTATGCCGCACTAATGCGTTGCCAGAACGGTCAGGGGTGGTACTTTGGCTACGAGAGGAAATGGGACTCTCAGCTTCTGACCTCGAGCCTACGCTCCGAGCACACCGAAGCTTCAAGAGAACGATTTGCAAAGACGGTACCGGGAGAAGTGGAGCCCATCTCTCGATTCCTGAAACTATCGCCGCTTGGCGTGAGTAATACGCTGCGCGCGGGAACAGATTCCGCGCGAGGAGCCTTTACAAGTCCTCGCCCCATTCACTACAAATGGAATCGCTGCGTGACTGTGCGAGAAATGGCACGCTTGCATGGCTTTCCAGATTGGTTCCGCTTCAATGAAACGAAGTGGCATGGCGCGCGGCAAATTGGCAACTCCGTGCCGCCCCCATTGGCGCGAGCCGTTGCTACGTCCGTTCATGAGGCACTGGGAATTGCTCCCTCTAAACCCGATTCGATCATCCAACTTGGAGCAGATGCCCTGCTTCGACTTAGCATCTCGGACGCCGCGAGTCACTGGGGTATCGTGAGCCCAATTGCTCAAAGAAGCAGAAAGCCCCCAAAAGGGGAAGACAACTCTTCCTATCCCGATATCCTTAGTCCAGTTATTGAAAAATAATGAGAACGTCTGGATAGATAACTTCAAATCCCCTTCACTGATGGTTTGAGGCGATACAGCGCCTCAGCTTCGAGCACCAAATTCTCATATTGTGCCGCGTCTTCGCGACGAACAGCCTGGAACTGGAGAACGTGGACTCCTATCCCCTTCACAGCTCGCATTGCCATCGGAACAACCATCGAAGCGTCGGTGGCATCGAACGCAGCCTTCACTTGAGCAGTGATTTGATCAGGAATGAGTCGCTCTGACTGCAACTTTGCTTCACAGGTTGCCAGAACGAGCGATTCATTTTCCATTGTCAGCAGGTACAGCGAATCGATTTCGGCAGCTCGCAGTTTAATATTCATTTGAAGATGAGTTACCTGCGAAACATTCAAGGTCGAAACAGTTGCGAGTAGTTGCTCGACCAATCCAAGCTTCACGGCAGTTTGAACCAACCATGCTTCGTCGCTGCGCCCTAGCGCCTTCGATGCCAATGGAATACTCAGCGTCTGCATGTCGAACACTTTCGTGCTCGGACCATGACGAAAGCCGTCGGGAAACGCCTGCTTCTGCTCATCCTTGTATGGAACAAATTCGAAAGAATCACCCTTACCAGTCCTCTGAACTCCTGTGAACTTTCTTTCAGAAACTGATTTCGGCCAGATTGATGACGCCGACCTTGATCGAACCACATCCTTCAAGAAATTCGCCGGATTTCGGTCACTCCGAGATTTGCCATCGGCAAGATTGCAGGCCCGAATAGCTTCCGACACATCCGTCAAGGACATTAGAGACTTTCGCAGAGTCCCTGTGGCTTCATCCCAATTTTTATTGAATAAATACTCAATAACTGCGGTCTTATCAGAAGCCATTGCCCCCCCCAAAAAATTCATTCAAACATGCCCCGATCTTTTGAGAGAGAGGGGCAACAATTTATCGAAAATACTGCTAGAAAGTGTCTACAGCTCCAGGCAACATTTGAGCTCAATAAAGACATGGCACACAGAAAATTTAGCAGCAACGGCGCCTATGGATCTATTCTCTCCTGGAGAATTCGGAGGCGCTCTCTTATAGATCCAGCGTCATTGGTACCCTGTTGAGACATTCGATCATACTCAAGGAGCTCATAGTCGGCCTTTCCGATATCTGCTGCTGCCTTGAGTCTATTCTCCTGCCTCAGCTCATTGAACTCCAAGAATTTCTTCCGAGTAATAGACTTAATCGTCCCCTGGGCGAGAGCTCTTCTAAATAGAAGATAATAAACAGGAACAACACTTTGAGAGGCCAGAAGAGTATCCTTAGCGCCAAATACTGAAGACATACTGGAAAGCACCACTTTCACTTCATCCGAAATCTTCGCGACACGCCTAGCCTTTCCAGAGCGATAGTCTCTTACAAAGTTATCAAGCAGAGGCTTCTTTGTATCAAGAAGTTTATTTGATGAAATATTGTCCTCAATAAACATAAGGCGCGCCGCAACCTCAAGGAACTGATATCGTCTGTTGGAGAACCTTACTTTCTTAACAAAGAACTGCTCCGCCGCGACCTTCTTTATCGCACTAGCCATATCGCCGCCGAACGCATTTCTCTTTTCGGCAGCATTTAATGGAACGGCTTCATTCAACCTAAAGAAAAGATCATCAATAAGATCCAGATCTTCCGTAGCAATGCATATTATCGGGAGTGCGAACGCATCCAATCTTTGCCGGAGCCTTGGATACTTAACTGCGATTTCAGCATATTTCATCCCTCCCGCAGCTACCGAGTCGTCTCCCAAATACTCAAAATCAGAGGCCAGCGGATAGTTGCCGTCTAGAAATCCAAAGATGGCTTCCAACCGCTGCCGTCCGTCGACAACGGCGAAGTCTTTTTTCTTTTTCTTAGACTCCGACCTCTCCAGGCGATGGAAGTACAATTTTGGAATATCATACCTATTAATTATAGAGTCGATTAAGAGCTGTCTTTTCTCTAGCGGCCACACATCCCCTTGTCGCTGATATGACGGCGCAAGATCAATTCTGTCCCTATCGGAATATACCGAAAGAACATTATTGTGCGAAAGTGCGTAAGTTTCAAACTCACTCACCGCAACCCTCCTCTAATAATATCACCGATACTAGAAAGCTCTGGGAACACTTGAAACTTCCCGTATGCCAGGAGTTCCAACTCCTTAAGAATCTCCTTCTTCCTCTTCCATGGCACCTCAAACTCAGTCAAGTGATCGCCACCAGCGATATCGGAGACGCTCTTCTTGGCAAAATGGCTGATGGTAAAAACACCAAGTTGAGCTTGAATTCTGGCGTTGTTCCTGGTCGCCATTACCGCCATAGGCTCCATCCCCAACTCAGGCTTAGCCTCCACACTTAATGTGTCGTAATCGCGTACGCGCTCGTCATCAAAGCTTGGAACAAATTTGTAGTCCTGAGGCCGAGCTTTAGTCGACTGATTTAGCTTTACCGGATCAAGAGCCCAAATTGCCCCATCTTTCTTTGGTTCCCCCACTACTGAAAAATAGAGGGCAATCAAGGGACTTTCAGTCCAATCGAGCAACCGAGTGGGAACACCGTAGTGTTGCATGAGAAATAGCCACTCGAAATTCGACTCTGGGCGCTGTGCAATCAAGAGATTTGCATTCTGACGAAACCGATTGATCAGAACACTCTCTGGTGCTGGATTTTTTAGCCGATGGTAAGCAGGAAGAAGATTCCAACTCTTATCTGCATGCCCGCGATACCAGGGCAGCTGACCCGGAGTATATTTCAAGCCCTTGAGATGAATCAAATAATCTGCGACAGATTCTATCGTTTCCATACCCCCCCCTTGCAACTCCCTGGAGTACCGTTTTTGGAGCTCCAATTCCTTGATATTACAGTTGGATAGCCATAAACGACAATGGGGAGGGCGATAACATCGCCCTCCCCAGTCAGATCAATCTAAAGAGCGTTGGTCAACGCTCAATCAAACCCCAACAGGATTAGCCTTCTCCGGATCAATCTTGTACTGCTTGATCGCCCGGGCCACATCCTTAGCCGTCATCTTCCCGTCCTTCGCCAGCGCCGCAATCGCGGCATGCGCGATGTAGTACCGGTCAACCTCGAAGA
>Ga0308161_1000644_pt1 | contig 51140 bp, 38 predicted proteins | sample PhyFR2_FD_201034 | JGI IMG/M metagenome (GOLD analysis project Ga0308161, IMG submission 201034) | Phyllosphere microbial communities from UC Gill Tract Community Farm, Albany, California, United States - DLSLF.R2 | ecosystem: Host-associated > Plants > Phyllosphere > Unclassified | place: USA...
TGAAACGATGCATCGCCGATGGTAGTGTGGGGTTTCCCCATGTGAGAGTAGGTCATCGTCAAGATTAAATTCCGAAACCCCAATTGCGAAAGCAGTTGGGGTTTTGTTTTGCCTGCGAGAAAGTTCTTACAGCCTTCGCAGACCTCGTCCGGCTGTCACAGCCGGCCGACAATGCTAAGGTTCTGCCTCGGCTTTAGCGATTTTCCAAGGAATCCATATGTCGGACGCCCAGTCCCTCAACGCTGCATTCATGGTGGTTCAGAGTAACAGTCTCGATGAGCTGCGCAGCCTTGTGGTCAGCATCATGCGGCGCTATCCACTGGCACCCTTGGAGAACGAAATCGCTTTGGTGCAAAGCAACGGCATCGCCCAATGGCTCAAACTGGCATTGGCCGAAGATCCTGAAGACGATGACCTTGGCGGTTGCGGGATCGCTGCGGCGATTGACGTTCAACTACCCGGCAGTTTCATGTGGCAGCTGTATCGCCTGGTATTGGGACGAGAAGAGATTCCGCCTAAATCCCTGCTCGATAAGGCTCCGCTGACCTGGCGCCTGATGCGCCTCTTGCCACAGGTAATCGATCGCCCCCATTTCGAGCCGCTGCAACGCTTCCTTACCCACGACAGCGATCTGCGTAAGCGCTATCAATTGTCAGAGCGTCTGGCCGACCTGTTTGACCAATATCAGGTCTACCGGGCCGACTGGCTGGAAGATTGGGCGGAAGGCCGCCACCAACTGCGCAATGTGCGAGGTGAAATCAAACCTCTGCCACCGACCAGTTGCTGGCAGGCCGAGTTGTGGCGAGCGCTGCTGGATGATGTCGGCGAACAAGGCATGGCGCAGAGCCGTGCCGGCGTCCATCAACGTTTCATGGAGCTCATCAACACCCTTGATGAGGCTCCGGCTTCACTGCCGCCGCGCGTTATCGTCTTTGGTATTTCTTCATTGCCCGCACAAGTTCTTGAAGCGCTCGCCGGTCTGGCGCGCTTCAGTCAGGTTCTGCTTTGCGTACACAACCCCTGTCGCCATCACTGGGCCGATATCGTTGCCGACAAGGATCTGCTGCGGCATCAATACAAGCGGCAACAACGCAAAAGCGGGATGCCAGTGGTACTTGACGCCGAGACCCTGCATCAGCACGCACATCCGTTGCTGGCCGCTTGGGGCAAGCAAGGTCGCGACTATATCAACCTGCTCGACAGCTACGACGACCCCAACAGCTACCGCGCAGCCTTTCGTGACGGCCGCATCGACCTGTTCAGCGAAGCCCAGCCCCACAACATGCTTAACCAGCTGCAGGACGACATCCTCGAATTGCGCCCCCTCAACGAGACTCGTGAGCTCTGGCCCGCTGTCGACCTGACGCAGGACCAATCGATCCGGTTTCACATCGCCCACAGTGCCCAGCGCGAAGTCGAAATCCTGCACGATCAACTCCTGGCGCGTTTCAGCGCTGACCCGGCTCTACGCCCACGGGACGTGATCGTGATGGTCCCGGATATCGACAGCTATGCCCCGCATATCCGCGCGGTTTTCGGTCAGCTCGATCGATTTGACCCGCGCTTCATTCCTTTCACTTTGGCGGACCAGGGCCAGCGTGGACGTGATCCGTTGCTAATTGCGGTCGAACATTTGCTCAAATTGCCGGACAGTCGTTTCCCGGTCAGTGAGATCCTCGACCTGCTCGATGTCCCGGCTCTGCGTGCTCGCTTTGGCGTAGAGGAGCGCGACCTGCCAACTTTGCATCGCTGGATCGAAGGCGCCGGCGTGCGTTGGGGCATGAGTGCCGAGCAACGGGCCGGTCTCGGTTTGCCGGAGGAACTGGAGCAGAACAGCTGGCATTTCGGCCTGCGCCGAATGCTGCTGGGCTACGCCGTCGGCAGTGCCGACGCATGTGCAGGTATCGAGCCTTACGACGAAATTGGTGGGCTTGATGCTGCCCTGATCGGTCCACTGGTGGCTCTGCTGGATGCCCTGGAAATCGCTCATCGGCAACTCACGCAACCGGCTCAACCGAAAGAGTGGGGGCTGCGTTTGCAGGCGCTGATGCAGGTGTTCTTTCAGGCGAGCAACGAGCACGACGACTACCTGCTGACCCAGTTGGAGGAGCTTCGCGAAACCTGGCTCGAGACCTGCGAGGCGGTCGGGCTGACTGACGAACTGCCGCTGACTGTCGTGCGCGAAGCCTGGCTCGCCGGGCTGGATCAGGGCCGTTTATCGCAACGATTCCTCGCCGGTGCGGTGAATTTCTGCACTTTGATGCCGATGCGCGCGATTCCTTTCAAACTGGTCTGTCTGCTGGGCATGAATGACGGCGACTATCCGCGTGCCCAACCGCCTCTGGATTTCGACCTGATGGGCAGCGATTACCGACCTGGCGACCGCTCACGGCGTGAAGATGACCGCTACCTGCTACTCGAAGCGCTGTTGTCCGCACGCTCTCAGCTCTATATCAGTTGGGTCGGTCGCAGCATCCGTGACAACAGCGAACGACCTGCCTCGGTGCTCATCGGCCAGTTGCGCGATCACCTCGCCAGCGGCTGGCGTTCAATCGACCCAAGCCAGGATCTGTTAGACGCGCTGACCGAAGAACATCCCCTGCAACCTTTCAGCGCCCGCTATTTCCACGAAGGCGAGCAACTGTTCAGCTACGCCAGCGAGTGGCAGGTATTACATCAAGAGAAAGCGCAACAAAGCGAAGCACTGTTACTCGCGCCATATGTTCAAGAGGAACCGTTGACGCTGGCATTGCTGCAGGATTTTTTGCGGAACCCGGTTCGGCATTTTTTCACTCAACGCCTAAAGGTGTATTTCGAGGCCGCGCAAGCACCGCTGGCCGATGAAGAACCTTTTGTGCTGGACGCGCTGCAGCGCTACACGCTCAGCGACAGCTTGCTGGAAGCCGCACTCAGCCAGCCGGACAATATCGATCAGGCGCTGCAAGCCCGGGCGCTGCGCCTGCAAAACAGTGGTCTGCTGCCTATGGCCGGTTTTGGCGAATGCCTACAGCATGAACTGATCGAACCGCTACCGGATCTTCTGCAGCGTTATCAACAGTTGCTGACGTTATGGCCGACGCCGTTGACCAGTGCGATCCCGGTCAGTCTCGACCTGCAGGGTTCGCGGCTGGAGGGCTGGCTCGCAAACCTGCATCAACGCGCCGATGGCGGACTACTGTCAGTCACCACTATTCCCAACAGCATCGGCTCGATCAAAACGCGCAAGTGGCACCGGCTGACCAAACCGTGGGTCACCCATCTGGTCGCCTGCGCCAGCGAGCATGCGCTGACCACGGCATTGGTCGCCAGTGATGACACGTTGTTGCTGGAGCCAATGGAGCGAGACCGAGCGTTGCGTTTGCTCGGTGACCTGCTTCTTGCGTGGCAATCAGGCATGCGCCAACCCTTGCCGATTGCGATAAAAACCGCGTTCGCCTGGTTGTCTCAAACTGACCCGGTCAAAGCCGAAGCCGCTGCGCGAAAAGCCTATGACGGTGACGGCCAGACCAGCAACGGCGAGCGGCGTGAAAGCCCGGCACTGCTCCGGCAATATCCCGACTTCGATGCATTGTTGGCAGACGAAACCTTCACCGGCTGGTGCGACGCGTTGTACCGCCCATTATTCGAAGCGCCGTGGCGTTCCTTGTCCAGCGAAGGTGCGCGCGCATGAGTACCAAAACACCGTTGGCTCTGGCCTTCCCGTTGCGCGGCAGCCAGTTGATCGAAGCAAGCGCCGGCACCGGTAAAACCTTTACGATCTCGGCACTTTATCTGCGGCTGATTCTCGGTCATGGCGGCGAGAGAAGCGGTTTCGCACGCGAACTGCTGCCGCCGCAGATCCTCGTAGTGACGTTTACCGACGCTGCTACCAAAGAACTGCGTGAACGCATTCGGACACGCTTGGCTGAGGCCGCGCGATTCTTCCGCGATGAAATTACTGCCCCCGACGGACTGATCGCCGAGCTGCGCGAACAGTTCGATCCGCAGCAATGGCCGGGCTGTGCCAACCGCCTCGATATCGCCGCGCAGTGGATGGACGAAGCCGCTGTCTCGACCATTCACAGCTGGTGTCAGCGCATGCTGCGCGAGCATGCGTTCGACAGCGGCAGCCTGTTCACGCAGTCGCTGGAAACCGATCACAGCGATTTGCTCGGCGAGGTGCTGCGCGATTACTGGCGACTGTTCTGTTACCCGATGCAGGGCGATGCGCTGAACTGGGTGCGCAGCAATTGGGGTGGCCCCGCAGCGTTGTTGCCTCGGGTACGCGGCTTGTTCGCCAGCGAGCGTGACACCGATGAGGGCAAGGTGCCTGCGGAGCTGATCGCCGAATGTTTGCTGGAGCGGCGAGCGGCGTTGGTCGAACTGAAAGCGCCTTGGCGTGATTGGGCAGACGAACTGCTCGCGCTCTGCCATGAAGGCGTCGCCAGCAAAACCGTCGATGGCCGCAAGATGCAGGCGCGTTATTTCGAGCCCTGGTTCGAGAAACTCAAGACCTGGGCCGCAGACGAGGCGCTTGAGCAACTGGACATTGGCACCGGCTTCATCCGTCTGACACCCGAAGGCATGGCCGAAGCCTGGAAAGGCCAGGCCCCGAGTCATCCGGGGCTGGACGCCATGTCCGCACTGAAGTCGAGCCTCGACGCATTGCCGACCCCCGATGCCGCTGTTCTGCAACACGCTGCCAAGTGGGTCGGCGCGCGTTTTGAGGAAGAGAAGCGCCGTCGTGCAGAAATGGGGTTCGACGACATGTTGCTGCGTCTGGATGCCGCGCTGCAATCGGAGGGCGGTGAGCGTCTGGCAACGCTGATCCGCGAGCAGTTTCCGGTAGCGCTGATCGACGAATTTCAAGACACCGATCCGGTGCAATACCGCATCTTCGAAAGCATCTACCGCATCGAAGACAATCACCCTGACACCGGCCTGTTCCTGATCGGCGATCCCAAACAGGCGATCTACGCTTTCCGTGGTGCCGACATCTACACCTATCTGCGCGCACGTCAGGCCACCACAGGCCGCTTGCATACGCTCGGCACCAACTTCCGCTCCAGCCACGGCATGGTCACAGCGGTCAATCACGTATTCGAACGCGCCGAGTCCCGAGAGCAAGGACGCGGCGCGTTTTTGTTTCGCGAGAAAACCGGCGAAAACCCGGTGCCGTTCCTCCCGGTCGAGTCTCAGGGGCGCAAGGAAACGCTGCGGATTGCCGGGCAAGACGTCGCGGCACTGAATGTCTGGCTGTTGTCTGGCGATCAGCCGCTGTCCGGCGCGGTCTATCGCCAGCAAATGGCCGCCGCCTGCGCCAGTGAAATCACCGCACTGCTCAATGGCGGGCAAAACGGTAGCGCTGGTTTTGTTCAGGCAGATGACTTCAGAGGTCTGCGTCCTTCTGACATCGCGATCCTCGTCCGCGACGGTAAAGAGGCCCAGGCCGTACGCGCCGAACTCGCCGCCAGAGGGGTGCGCAGTGTTTATCTCTCGGACAAGGATTCGGTGTTCGCCGCGCCAGAGGCGCACGACCTTCTGGCGTGGCTGAAGGCCTGCGCCGAACCCGATGTCGAGCGCTCGCTCAAGGCTGCGCTGGCCTGCACCACCCTGAACCTGCCGCTGATCGAGCTGGAGCGCCTGAACCAGGATGAAATGGTCTGGGAAGCCCGGGTCATGCAGTTCCGCGGCTATCGCGAGCTCTGGCGCAAACAAGGCGTGTTACCGATGTTGCGCCGCCTGCTTCACGATTTCCATTTGCCGCAGACCCTGATGCAGCGCAGTGACGGCGAGCGCGTGCTGACCAACCTTTTGCACCTGTCGGAGCTGATGCAGCAAGCCGCTGCTGAACTGGACGGCGAGCAAGCATTGATCCGCCATCTGGCCGAGCTGTTGGCACTGTCCGGTCAGGCCGGTGAGGAGCAGATTCTGCGTCTGGAAAGCGACGAGCAACTGGTCAAAGTGGTGACCATTCACAAATCCAAGGGGCTGGAATATCCGCTGGTGTTCCTGCCATTCATTTGCTCGGCGAAACCGGTGGATGGCAGCCGTTTGCCGCTGCATTACCACGACGCTGCGGGCAAGGCGCAGATCAGCCTCAAGCCGACCGCCGAGTTGATCGCGCTGGCTGACGATGAGCGTCTGGCCGAAGATCTGCGGCTGCTGTATGTCGCGTTGACCCGTGCACAACATGCCTGTTGGCTGGGCGTCACCGATCTCAAGCGCGGCAATAACAACAGCTCGGTGTTGCACCTGTCTGCGCTGGGTTACTTACTCGGTGGCGGTGCCGCTTTGGGCGAGTCCAGCGAATTGAATGGCTGGCTGCGCGATCTGCAGCAAGACTGCGCGGCGATTGGCATCGGCGAAATGCCTCAGCCCACTGATGAGCATTACCAGCCGCCGCGCAATGAAGCAGTGCTGCGAGGGACGCTACGGCCCCAGCGCAAAGCCAGTGAAAACTGGTGGATCGCGTCGTACAGCGCCTTGCGCATCAGCGACATATTGAGCGTCGGCAGCGATGAAGCACCGGACAGTCCGCAGGCGCAAAAGCTCTTCGACGACGAGCGCCTCGATCCCGACGCGCCACATGAAATCAGCAGTGGTGGCGCCGATATCCACCGCTTCCCGCGTGGGCCTAACCCGGGCACGTTTTTGCATGGCTTGCTCGAATGGGCGGGCGCTGAAGGTTTCGCCGTTAATCGCGAAGCGCTGGAAGATGCAATTGCCCGACGCTGCAACCTGCGCGGCTGGCAAGGCTGGATTACTACCCTGACGGACTGGCTGCAACATTTGCTCGAGTCGCCGTTGCCGATCGTGGGCGGGCAACCGCCGGTGGTTCTTGAGCAGCTGAAGCAATATCGCGTCGAGATGGAGTTCTGGTTCGCCAGTCACAAAGTCGACGTGCTCAAGCTCGACGAGCAGGTGCGCCAGCACACCCACAATGGCGTGGCTCGTGTTGCGGCAGAACCGGTTCAACTCAATGGCATGTTCAAGGGCTTTATCGACCTGACCTTCGAGCACGCTGGCCGCTATTACGTCGCCGATTACAAATCCAATTGGCTCGGCGTGGATGATCAGGCCTACACCGTGCAGGCGATGGAGCAGTCGATCCTCGACAATCGTTACGACCTGCAATACGTGCTGTATCTGCTGGCACTGCATCGCCAGTTGAAGGCGCGGCTGGCGGATTACGATTACGACCGTCACATCGGCGGGGCGCTGTATCTGTTTCTGCGCGGTACGCGTGCCGAAAGTCGTGGCGTGTACTTCGTGCGTCCACCACGGGAATTGATCGAACGCCTCGACCGGATGTTCCAGGGCAAACCCGAACCCAAGTCCGAACCCGCCTGGGAACAGGGAGTCCTGCTATGAGCCGCACATTCGCCGATCTGCTGCCGACACCGCTTGAAGCGGACAGCCTGTCGAAACTCTCGCCGCTGACCCGCGCCGATGATTTGCTGTTGTTGCTGAGCCGTTGGGTCGAGCGCGGCTGGCTGCGCGCGCTGGACCGCGCCTTTGTCGCTTTCCTGCATGAACTCGAGCCCGAGACCGACCCGTTGGTGCTGCTGGCTGCGGCGTTGACCAGTCACCAACTCGGCCATGGTCATGTGTGTCTGGACCTGTTTGAAACACTCAAGGCACCGGATTTTGCACTGTCATTGCCGCCCGAAGGCGATGTGCAGGGCGGTGTGTTGTTGCTGCCCTCGCAATTGCTCGAAACGCTCGATGGAGCCCATTGGTGCAAAGTGCTGGCAAGCAGTCCATTGGTGGCCTTGGCTGCTGACCCGATTGAAACAGCGCAGACACGCCCGTTGGTGCTGTCCTCGAAACGCCTGTACTTGCGCCGTTACTGGACCTACGAACGCCGCATCGATGCAGCGTTGCGCCAACGCTTGATGCAACAGGAGCCGACGCCAGATGACCTGCCGCAGCGCCTCAATGGATTGTTCGGCGGCGCGGAACCCGCAGCTGTCATCGATTGGCAGAAACTCGCCTGTGCTCTCGCTACGCGCAGCGCCTTCAGCATCATCACTGGCGGCCCGGGCACGGGGAAAACCACTACCGTGGTGCGCTTGCTCGCGTTGCTGCAGGCACCGGCCGTCGAGGCTGGCCATCCGCTACGCATTCGTCTGGCCGCCCCGACCGGCAAGGCCGCTGCACGTTTGACCGAGTCGATCAGTCAGCAAGTGCAATCGCTGCAAGTCGCCGAAGCGGTGCGCGCGGCGATCCCCAGCGATGTGACCACCGTGCACCGTCTGCTCGGCAGTCGACCGGGCACCCGGCATTTCCGTCACCATGCCGGCAACCGCCTGCCGCTGGATGTGCTGGTGGTCGACGAAGCGTCGATGATCGACCTGGAAATGATGGCCAACCTTCTCGACGCCATGCCGGCCCATGCGCGGTTGGTATTGCTGGGCGACAAGGATCAACTGGCCTCGGTCGAGGCCGGTGCGGTGCTGGGCGATCTGTGCCGTGACGCCGAGGGCGGTTGGTACAGCCCGCAGACGCGGCAATGGCTGGAGTCAGTCAGTGGCGAGTCGTTGCAGGGCAGCGGTTTGCATGAAGACCGCGACGGCAGCCACCCGCTGGCGCAGCAAGTGGTGATGCTGCGTCACTCGCGCCGTTTCGGCGAGGGCAGTGGCATCGGTCAGCTCGCGCGTCGGGTCAATCAGCAATTGGCCGACGAGGCGCGACAGTTGCTCGCGGCCGGCAGCTACGACGACGTGTATTCGCTACCGCTCAAAGGCGAACATGATCAGAAGCTCGAACGCCTGTTGCTCGAAGGTCACGGCAACGGCCCGCAAGGTTATCGCCATTACTTGAGCGTACTGCGCGATCAGCGTCCATCATCGACGCGGCCTCTTGAGCATGCGGAGTGGACCGATTGGGCCCGGGAAGTCTTGCAGGCGTTCGATACGTTCCAGTTGCTGTGCGCGGTGCGCAAAGGGCCGTGGGGCGTTGAAGGTCTGAACCAGCGCATCACCGCTGCGTTGCTCAAGGCGCGTCTGATCGAGAGCGATCAGCAGTGGTATGAAGGTCGGCCCGTGCTGATGACTCGTAATGACTATGGTCTGGGCCTGATGAACGGCGACATCGGCATCGCCCTGAAACTGCCCGAGCGTGAAGGCGCAGAGATCGGCAAAACGGTTCTGCGCGTGGCCTTCCCGCGTAACGATGGTCAGGGCGGCGTGCGCTTTGTGTTACCGAGTCGGCTCAATGATGTTGAAACCGTGTACGCCATGACGGTGCACAAGTCCCAGGGCTCGGAGTTCGCCCATACGGCGCTGATCCTGCCGGATGCGTTGAACCCCGTGCTGACCAAAGAACTGATCTACACCGGAATTACTCGCGCCCGGCACTGGTTCACCTTGATCGAGCCACGTGCCGGCGTGTTTGAGGAAGCGGTGCAGCGCAAGGTCAAGCGTCTGAGCGGGCTGATGCTGGAACTAGAGGAGGGCGCCGAGTCTCAGGGATGAAGTGCTGAATGATCGATAACGATTACTGACCAACCGGTCAGAGGCAGGCGCCTCGCTGGCGTTTCGGCGCTGTGCTATCGTTGCGGCATCATTTCGTTACGCTCCAAGAGAATCCCTCCATGAAGGTGGCCGTCTGGGCGACAGAGCGTGTGGTGGCCTGCCAGCACGCATTGCTGATCGTTTTGCTCTGGTTGTTCACGGGCAGCGCCATCGCCCAAGCGCAAACCGGGCCGGCCGAGCAACGGGCCAAAGCGGTCACGCAAGTAGTGCTTGGCATCCTCAGTTATGCACGCTGGCCGGTGGAACCGGCGCAATTGCGCCTGTGCATCGTCGGGCCCACCGAATACACCGATGACCTGGTCAAAGGCACCACCCAAGCCACGGGCCGGCCGGTGGCTGTGCGGCGTCTGCTGGCGGACAACCCGGGCATCGTCAGCGAATGCGATGCGGTGTACATCGGCAAGCTCACCGCCGATGAACGCAGTCGTCTGTTTGCATCGTTGATCGGGCACCCGGTGCTGAGCATCAGCGAAGCCGACGATCAATGCACCGTCGGCAGTCTGTTCTGCCTGCGCGTTGGCGATGAGCAAGTGTCGTTCGAGGTCAATCTCGACTCCGTGGCTCGCAGTGGTGTGCGCATACACCCCAGCGTGTTGCAGTTGTCCCGTCGCAAAGCGGCAGCGCCATGAAGCTGTTCAGTTGGAAGGCTCGCCCGACCCTGGGCTCGGTCATCGGCCGTGGGCATTTGATTGTCGCGCTGGTGGCGGTGGCAATGGCCAGTGTTTCGCTGACCTTGCTGGGCGTGCTCGCGCTGCGGGTATATGCCGATCACAACCTGCACTTGATCGCCCGGTCGATCAGCTACACCGTCGAAGCGGCCGTCGTGTTCAATGACAAAGCGGCGGCAACCGAGGCGCTGGCGATCATCGCCGCCACCGAGGAAGTAGCGGATGCCCGAGTGCTCGACGCGCAAGGCCAATTGATTGCGCAATGGCAGCGCGCTGAAACCGGCTTGTTCTCCGAGCTGGAAATGCAGATCACCCGCGCCATTCTGGAAAAACCGGTCAGCCTGCCGATCGAACATCAGGACCGCGAAATCGGTCGGGTCCTGCTCATCGGCCACGGCGGCAGCCTGATGCGCTTCCTGCTCAGCGGCCTGGCCGGGATTGTGCTGTGCACCGCGATCAGCGCCTGGGTCGCGCTCTATCTGGCGCGGCGGCAGTTGCGCGCGATCATCGGCCCGTTGCACAGCCTCGCCGCCGTCGCCCACGCCGCCCGTAGCGAACGAGCGCTGGATCGGCGCGTGCCGCCGGCGCAAATCGCCGAACTGGATAACCTGGGCAACGACTTCAATGCCTTGCTCGGCGAACTCGAGTCCTGGCAAACCCACCTGCAGAACGAAAACGAAACCCTCGCCCATCAAGCGACCCACGACAGCCTCACCGGGTTGCCCAACCGCGCGTTTTTTGAAGGCCGCTTGATGCGCGCCTTGCGCAACGGCAAAAAACACGATGAGCGGGTCGCCGTGCTGTTTCTCGACAGCGACCGCTTCAAAGGCATCAACGATAACTTCGGCCACGCCTCGGGCGACGCCGTGCTGGTGGCGATCGCCAATCGAGTGCGAGCGCAATTGCGCGAGGATGATCTGGTCGCGCGGCTGGGCGGCGACGAGTTCGCTGTGCTGCTCGCGCCGCTGCACACGGTTGAAGACGCTGAGCACATCGCTGACAAGATTCTTGCCAGCATGGACATGCCGATCACCCTGCCCGGCGACAGCAGTGTGGTGACCTCGCTGAGTATCGGCATCGCCGTTTACCCCGATCATGGCGCCACGCCTGGTGCCTTGCTCAACGCAGCCGACGCTGCGATGTATCAGGCCAAGCGCCTGTCGCTTGGCGCGCAATTCACCGCCGGGTCGGAGCGCCCGGTCGATTCCGTTCACACCAGGAGCTGATGCCCGTGTTCACACTTCCCTTTCGACTGTTTTCCGCATTGCTGCTGATGGCCGCGCTGACCCTGAGCGGTTGCCAGACCGCCCCGCAAAAGGGCCTGACACCGGCGCAGGTCGCCGTGCTCAAACAGCAGGGTTTCGAATTGACCGACGACGGTTGGGAATTCGGCCTGTCGGGCAAAGTGCTGTTTGGTAGCGATGTTGAAAGCCTCAACGCAGCCAGCACGGAAATCGTCGAACGCATCGGCAAGGCGCTGCTCGGCGTGGGGATCGAGCGCGTTCGGGTAGATGGCCACACCGATGCGTCGGGCAAGGAAACCTACAATCAGCAACTGTCGCTGCGCCGGGCCAAGAGCGTTGCCAACGTCCTCGGCACGGTCGGCATGAAGCCGGAGAACATCCAGCTGCAAGGCCTCGGCAGCAGCGAACCGGTGGCCTCCAACGACACCGCAGCGGGGCGCACGGAAAATCGCCGGGTGTCGATTGTGGTCAGCGCCGATTAATCGGCAAAGCGCATCTCCCGCGTTTCCCCCATCAACAACGCCTGATTACGCTCAGTCACCTCGCGAATGTAATCCCACAACAAGGTAATCCGCTTCAACTTGCGCAGATCCTCCCGGCAGTACATCCAGAACTGCCGGGTGATGTCGATTTCCTCCGGCAACACCGGCAGCAATCGTGGATCCTGCGCGGCGAGGAAGCACGGCAGGATCGCCAGCGAGCGGCCCTGCTGCGCGGCGACGTATTGCGCGATCACGCTGGTGCTGCGCAAGTTTGCGCTGGCGCCGGGTAGCACGTTGGCCAGGTAGAGCAGCTCTGAGCTGAACGCCAGGTCATCCACATAACTGATGAATTGATGCTTGCTCAAGTCGGCCGGGCGGCGGATCGGTGGGTGTTTGTCCAGATAGTCCTGGGTTGCGTACAGCTGCAAGCGGTAGTCGCAGAGTTTGCAGCAGACGTACGGTCCGTGCTCCGGCCGCTCGAGGGCAATGACGATGTCGGCCTCGCGCTTGGACAGGCTGATGAAGTGCGGCAGCGGCAGGATGTCCACGGAGATTGCCGGGTAGGCGTCGACGAAGTGGCTCAACTGCGGGGTGATGAAGAAACTGCCGAAGCCTTCAGTACAGCCCATGCGCACGTGCCCGGAGAGGGCAACGCCCGAGCCCGAGACTTGCTCGCAGGCCATGTGCAACGTGCTTTCGATCGACTCGGCATAACCGAGCAAGCGCTGGCCTTCAGTGGTCAGGACGAAACCGCTGGTGCGGGATTTTTCGAACAGCAATGTGCCGAGCGCCGCTTCCAGCGAACTGATCCGTCGCGACACCGTGGTGTAGTCGACAGCCAGGCGTTTGGCGGCGGTGCTGGCCTTGCGGGTGCGGGCGACCTCAAGGAAAAACTTCAGGTCGTCCCAGTTCAGCGAGCCTAGCGAGGTGATGTTTTTTTGCATGATGGTCGGGCTTATATGTGCGTTCTTATTAGAAGTTTGCACATCTATACTCCAAAAACAGTCCGACAACCAATTCGTGACACACGCCTCATCTCAAGGCGAACCCTTTCGCCTTGGCTCCTACGATAAAAACAAGTTCTGGAGACCAGCATGAACGCATCGCTTACGCCCAACGACACCACGCTGCAAAAGGTCAAACTGCTGATCGACGGCGAATGGGTCGAGTCGCAGACCACCGAGTGGCACGACATCGTCAACCCGGCCACCCAGCAAGTGCTGGCCAAGGTTCCGTTCGCCACCGCCGCTGAGGTCGATGCCGCTGTCAGCGCCGCGCAGCGCGCTTTCCAGACCTGGAAACTGACCCCGATCGGCGCGCGGATGCGCATCATGCTCAAGCTGCAAGCGCTGATCCGCGAGCACTCCAAGCGCATTGCCGTGGTCCTCAGCGCCGAGCAGGGCAAGACCATTGCTGACGCCGAGGGCGATATTTTCCGTGGCCTGGAAGTGGTCGAGCACGCGTGCTCGATCGGCACCCTGCAAATGGGCGAGTTCGCCGAGAACGTCGCCGGCGGCGTCGACACTTACACCCTGCGCCAGCCGATCGGCGTCTGCGCCGGCATCACGCCGTTCAACTTCCCGGCGATGATTCCGCTGTGGATGTTCCCGATGGCGATCGCGTGCGGCAACACCTTCGTGCTCAAGCCTTCGGAACAGGATCCGCTGTCGACCATGCTGCTGGTGGAACTGGCCGTTGAGGCTGGCGTTCCGGCGGGCGTGCTCAACGTCGTTCATGGCGGCAAGGATGTGGTCGATGGCCTGTGCACGCACAAGGACATCAAAGCCGTGTCGTTCGTCGGTTCGACCGCTGTCGGCACCCACGTGTATGACCTGGCCGGCAAACACGGCAAGCGCGTGCAGTCGATGATGGGCGCAAAAAACCACGCTGTGGTGCTGCCGGATGCCAATCGCGAGCAAGCGCTGAATGCCTTGGTCGGTGCCGGTTTCGGTGCCGCCGGGCAACGTTGCATGGCCACGTCGGTGGTGGTGCTGGTCGGTGCCGCAAAACAGTGGCTGCCAGACCTGAAAGCGCTGGCGCAAAAGCTCAAGGTCAACGCCGGCAGCGAGCCGGGTACCGATGTCGGCCCGGTGATTTCGAAAAAAGCCAAGGCGCGGATCCTCGAACTGATCGAAAGCGGCATCAAGGAAGGTGCCAAGCTCGAACTCGACGGTCGCGACATCAGCGTGCCGGGCTACGAGCAAGGCAACTTTGTCGGCCCGACCCTGTTCTCCGGGGTGACCACCGACATGCAGATCTACACCCAGGAAATCTTCGGCCCGGTGCTGGTGGTGCTTGAAGTCGACACCCTCGATCAGGCGATCGCGCTGGTCAACGCCAATCCGTTCGGCAACGGCACTGGCCTGTTCACCCAGAGCGGCGCGGCGGCGCGCAAATTCCAGACTGAAATCGATGTCGGTCAGGTCGGCATCAACATCCCGATTCCGGTACCGGTACCGTTCTTCAGCTTCACCGGCTCGCGCGGTTCGAAACTCGGCGACCTCGGCCCGTACGGCAAGCAAGTGGTGCAGTTCTACACGCAGACCAAAACGGTCACGGCGCGTTGGTTCGATGACGACAGCGTCAACGACGGCGTAAACACCACCATCAACCTGCGCTGAGATTCGATCATGAAAATCGCATTTATCGGGCTGGGCAACATGGGCGCGCCGATGGCGCGCAACCTTATCAAGGCTGGCCACTCGTTGAACCTGGTCGACCTGAACAAAACCGTGCTGGCGGAACTCGAGCAACTGGGCGGCACCATCCGCGCTTCAGCCCGCGAGGCGGCGGAAGATGCCGAACTGGTGATCACCATGCTCCCGGCGGCTGTGCACGTGCGCAGTGTCTGGCTGGGTGAGGAGGGCGTGCTCGCCGGCATTCGCCAAGGCGTGCCGGCGGTGGATTGCAGCACTATCGATCCGCAGACCGCCCGCGACGTTGCTGCGGCCGCCGCCAAACACGGCGTGGCCATGGCCGATGCGCCGGTCTCCGGCGGCACTGGCGGCGCGACCGCCGGCACGCTGACCTTCATGGTCGGCGCCACCCCGGAACTGTTCGCCACCCTGCAACCGGTGCTGGCGCAGATGGGCCGCAACATCGTCCATTGCGGTGAAGTCGGCACCGGCCAGATCGCCAAGATCTGCAACAACCTGCTGCTGGCGATTTCGATGGTCGGCGTCAGTGAGGCGATGGCGTTGGGCGATGCGCTGGGGATCGACACCGGCGTGCTGGCCGGGATCATCAACAGCTCGACCGGCCGCTGCTGGAGTTCGGAGATGTACAACCCGTGGCCGGGCATCGTCGAAACGGCGCCGGCCTCGCGCGGTTATACCGGCGGGTTCGGGGCAGAACTGATGCTCAAGGATCTTGGGCTGGCGACTGAAGCGGCGCGGCAGGCGCATCAACCGGTGGTGCTCGGCGCGGTGGCGCAGCAGTTGTATCAGGCGATGAGCCAGCGCGGTGATGGTGGGAAAGACTTCTCGGCGATCATCAACAGCTATCGCAAGCCGCAGTAATCGCGATCAGCCCTTGTGGTGAGGGGATTCATCCCCGTTGGGTTGCGCAGCAGCCCCCTGGATTGTGTCAGGTGAACCGCGTGCTCAGGGGTTGCGACTGCTGCGCAGTCGAGCGGGGATAAATCCCCTCGCCACAGTTTTTAGCAACGCCGGGACATTTGCCGGGAAATCACGTCGGGTGATTTCCCGGCTTTTTTGCATCAGGCGAAGACGAAATATTTGCGCACGGTCTCGACAACTTCCCACGTGCCTTTCATGCCCGGCTCAACGACGAAGATATCGCCGGCGCGCAGGTGGATCGGCGCCATGCCGTCCGGGGTGATCACGCAGTAGCCTTCCTGGAAATGGCAGTACTCCCACTTCACATAATCGACGCGCCACTTGCCCGGTGTGCAGATCCAGGTGCCCATGATCTTGCTGCCGTCTTCGCTGGTGTAGGCGTTGAGGTTGACGGTGTGCGGGTCGCCTTCGAGTTTTTCCCACTTGCAGGCGTCGAGTACCGGCAGCGGGTGGGTGTCGCGCAGAACGGTGATAGGGGCGGTCGCGGTCATGGGGACTCCGGGCAGGTGGACTTGAGAATTGAAGTCGCACCCTATAGCGGCCGGTCGTCGCTCAGTTGTCTGGGGTCGACATCGGAGTGCTCAGAAACGCGCGCAGTGCTGAGCGCTTGTAACAATGCGTTGGCATAACCCGGCAGCGCGGCGAAGTCTCTCGCGCAGAGCATCAACGTGCGGCGCGCCCATGGCTCATTCAGAGTCACGCACTTGAACTGCTCGAGCATCGCGCGTTGGACAGCGGCCAACGGCACGATGGCCAGTCCGGCACCATGGGCGACCATACGCATCGCGCCATCAAAGCCATCGGCGCGAATGCGCACCTGCATCCGCGCGCCGCTGTGCAGCGCCTGTTCTTCCAGATAAATCGCCAGTGCGCTGTCGGCGCTGAGTCCGACAAAGTCGTGCTGCAACGCGTCGCTGAAACTGACCTCAGCGGCGTCAGACAACGGGTGATCGAGCGGCAGAATCAGCACCAGCGGATCGTCTCGAAACGCTTGAGTCTGTAGGCCGTTGGTGTCGACCGCGTCGGACACAATCCCCAGATCCGCTGCGCCTTCGCGCAAGGCATGGGTGATCCGCGCACTGGGTAGTTCCTGTAGATCAATGTCGAGATTGGGATGGCTGCGCAAAAAGTCCGCGAGCACTTCTGGCAGGTACTCGGTGATCGCCGTGGTGTTGCACAACAGCCGCACCTGGCCTTTGACGCCTTGCGCATAATCGGCAAGGTCCTGCTGCATGCGTTCGGCCTGTTGCAAAAGGATACGCGCATGGCGGGCGAGGGCTTTGCCGGCAGGCGTCGGGGTGACGCCACGCCGACCACGTTCGAGGAATTCAGCGCCCAGCGAGGCTTCCATCGCGCGGATTCGAGCACTGGCGGCGGCGAGGGACAAGTGGCTGCGGGCGGCGCCGGCGGTGATGTTGCCGGTGTCGAGAATGTGCAGGTAGAGGCGCAGGTCGGTGAGGTCGAAGTGCATGGGTTTGCCTGTGGTTTCGCGGTGGCTGGGCTGGCCCTTTCGCGAGCAGGCTCGCTCCCACAGGGACTCATGTAAAGCGCAGATCCCGTGTGGGAGCGAGCCTGCTCGCGAAGAGGCCAGATGCCTCAACGCCGATGTCAGCCTCTTGCACAGGAAGAGGCTGCCTCAGTATATGGCAGATTTTCCCCCAGCCCGGATCAGTGCACATTACCCCAATGCACACACTGACCGACTTCTACCAAACCCTCGGCCTGACCCTGTCCGTTCTGGTCATCGCCACCTTCCTCCTCGCCGGTACGGTCAAAGGCGTGATCGGCCTCGGCCTGCCCACCGTCGCGATGGGCCTGCTCGGTCTGGCTATGGTGCCGGCGCAGGCAGCCGCGCTGTTGATCATTCCGGCGACCCTGACCAACCTCTGGCAACTGGCCTTCGGCGGTCATCTGCAAGGATTGATCAAACGCCTCTGGCCGATGCTGCTGATGATCTTCCTCGGCACCGGCATCGGCACCCTGTGGATCGGCATGGCCGGCGGCCATTGGGTGGTGCGCGGACTCGGCGCGGCGTTGTTGCTGTATGCATTGAGCGGACTGTTTCTGCCGACTTTGCACGTCAACCCGCGTCATGAGCGCTGGCTCGGCCCGCTGTGTGGGCTGATCACCGGCGTCATCACCTCAGCCACCGGCGTCTTCGTGATTCCGGCGGTGCCGTACTTGCAAGCGTTGGGGCTGAGCCGCGATGAGCTGGTGCAGGCACTCGGCCTGTCCTTCACGGTTTCGACCCTGGCGCTGGCGCTCGGGCTGCTCTGGCACGGCGCACTCGGCGGTGGCGAATTGAGCGCCTCGCTGCTGGCGCTGATCCCGGCCATGCTCGGCATGTGGCTTGGCCAATGGTTGCGTCAGCGCATCAGTGCGGGGCTGTTCAAGCGGGTGTTCTTTATCGGACTGGGCGCGCTCGGCGCCCATTTGCTGATCAGCGGCTAGCCGACGATTCGCTGAGCATGTCGATCGGGCGGATATCGAAATCGCGCTCCAGATAGTCCATGCGCCTGGTGAAAAACGCTTTCATGTGCGGTAAAGCCGAGTGCACATCCAAGTGCGCCTGGCTGGCCCAGATCTCGTAGAAGATAAACAGCGTCGGATCCTGCTGGTCGCGCAGCATGTGGTACTCGATGCAGCCCGGTTCGGCGCGGCTCGGCTCCACGTAAGCACGGAACAGCGCTTCGAATTCGGCGGCTTTTTCCGGGCGGGTCTTGGCGTGCAGGATGAAACCCTGACGTTCACTCATCACAACTTCCTCGAATGCAGAAAGCGCTGAATGCTACGGCAACAATTGGCGATCAATTCGTGCGTTTTGGTCAAATGTATTTTGCGTCGATGTGGCTGTTTCCGCGCGAGATCGATGGTTAATCTGCCGCCATTCCAATTCCTGTTTCAATCCAGCCTTGAAGGCTGCGCCGAGGTTTTCCGATGAAGAAAGTGCTGTTGCTCAATGGCGGTAAAAAATTCGCCCACTCCGATGGCCGCTACAACACCACCCTGCACGAAACCGCGCTGAGCGTGCTCGATCGCGGCGGTGTCGACGTCAAGACCACGTTTATCGACGAGGGCTATGACGTTGCCAAAGAAGTGGCGAAATTCCTCTGGGCCGACGTGATCATTTATCAGATGCCGGGCTGGTGGATGGGCGCGCCGTGGACGGTGAAAAAGTACATCGACGAAGTTTTCACCGAAGGCCACGGCAGTCTGTACGCCAGCGACGGTCGCACCCGTTCCGATGCTTCGCAGAAGTACGGCAGTGGCGGTCTGATTCAGGGCAAGCAATACATGCTGTCGCTGACCTGGAACGCGCCGCAGCAAGCCTTCGATGATCCGACTGATTTCTTCGAAGCCAAAGGCGTGGACGCCGTGTACTTCCCGTTCCACAAGGCTAACGAATTTCTGGGCATGACCGCGCTGCCAACCTTCCTTTGTGTTGACGTCATGAAGCGTCCGAACATCGACAATGATGTAGTGCGCTATGAGCAGCATCTGACTGAGGTGTTTGGCCTCAAGGCTTGATGGGTTTCGGGCTACTATCCGGGTACAGCAAAAGATCGCAGCCTGCGGCAGCTTCTACAGGGGGCATGGCTACAGGCTGCGATCGGCGATTCCAGCGAGGACACCCGTGAAAGCCAGATCCGATGAGTTGCAGATTTTCGTCTGCGTGATCGAGTGCGGTTCGATTTCCGCCGCCGCCGAGCAGGTCGGCCAGACGCCGTCGGCCGTCAGTCGCACGCTGTCGAAGCTCGAAGCCAAGCTCGACACCACGCTGATCAACCGCACCACCCGGCGCATGGACCTGACCGAGGAGGGCAAGTATTTCTTCGAACAGGCCAAGCTGATTCTCGATCAGATGGATCAACTCGAAGAGCGTCTGTCTTCGCGCCAGCAAACTCCCTCCGGGCGCCTGCGCATCAACGCCGCCTCGCCGTTCATGCTCCACGCCATCGTTCCCTACATCGACGAATTCCGGCAGCTCTATCCGGACATTCAGCTCGAACTCAACAGCAATGACTTGATCATTGACCTGCTGGAACAAAGCACCGACGTCGCCATCCGCATCGGCACTCTCGCCGACTCGACGCTGCATGCGCGTTCGCTCGGTTGCAGTCCGTTGATGATTGTTGCCAGCCCCGCTTATTTGAAAAAGCACGGCGCGCCACGCCAAGTGGCGGATTTGAGCGAACACACGCTGCTCGGCTTCACCCACAACGAAGGCCTCAACCAATGGCCGCTGCGCTATGTGCATGGCGACCGCTGGCCGATCAGCCCGGCGATCAGCGCTTCCAGTGGTGAGACCGTGCGCCATTTGGCGCTGGAGGGGCAGGGCATCGCCTGCCTGTCGCACTTCATGACTATCGACGACATCCGCGCCGGGCGCCTGAAAGTCCTGCTCGGCGAATTCAACAGCGGCTACCGCCAGCCGATCAACGCCGTGTACTACCGCAACTCGCAACTGGCGTTGCGCATTCAGTGCTTCCTCGACTTTATCCAGGGCAAACTCGCCGCCTACGCCAGCGCCGAATTCAAGGGCTGATTCGTGATCCCTGCGCAAGAGTGAATTGGCCGAGGGCGGGTTTTTCGCCTGAGTTCATCGGCCGATACTCGCTGCATCACTTATTCACGCAGGGAGTTACTCCATGAACGTATTCGTTACCGGCGCGGCCGGTTTTATCGGCGGTTCCATCGCCACCGGCCTGGTGCAGGCCGGGCACAACGTCACCGGCCTGGTGCGCAGCGCCGAGCAGGCTGATGAGCTGAAAGCACTGGGCATGAACGCGGTAATCGGCACCCTCGATGACAGCCAATTGCTGGCGCAACAGGCCCGCGCTGCCGATGCCGTCATTAACGCTGCCAGCAGCGACCATCGCGGTGCGGTGGAAGCGTTACTCGACGCTTTGCGTGGCTCGAACAAGGTCTTTCTCCACACCAGCGGATCGAGCATTGTCGGCGATGCTTCCGGCGGCAAATCCAGCGACGACATTTACTACGAGGACAACCTGCCGGAGCCGACTGTCGACAAGGCCGATCGCGTAGCCATCGACAACCTCGTGCTCGCGGCGGCGCAGGATGGCGTGAACTCGGCGGTGATCTGCAACACCCTGATCTACGGCCACAGCCTGGGCGTCAACCGCGACAGCGTGCAACTGCCGCGACTGCTGAAACAGGCGCGCAAAAGCGGCGTCGTTCGCCACGTCGGAACAGGGCAGAACATCTGGTCCAACGTGCACATCGAAGACGTCGTCGCCCTGTATCAGCTGGCGCTGACCAAAAACGTGCCCGGCACTTTCTATTTCGTCGAGAGCGGTGAAGCCTCGTTCATCGACATGACCACCGCCATGGCCGAAGCCCTCAATCTGGGCGAACCGCAAGACTGGCCATTGCAAGACGCCGAAGCCGAATGGGGCTATGAAATGGCCAACTACGGCCTCGGTTCCAACAGCCGCGTACGCGGCAAACACGCCCGGGAACTGCTGGGCTGGACGCCGAAGCGCACCTCGGTGGTGGAATGGATTCGTAACGAAATGGTGTGATGGGTCTTTGAACCCCGTCGGGCTTTGCTATCGATCAAATGAACGGCCGCCTTTGGGTGACCGTTTGTATTTCTGCCTTTGCGCTCGCATGTCACCCGGCTTAAGGTGCCTTGAATCATCAACAGGTCGGCAGGTTCGGGAATGGTTGATCGTTACGAGGCAGAGGGGGCACAGGGCAGTTTTCAGGCCGGCTCGGATGAGCAGGTACTGAGCAACAAGCTGGGAATCAGTGATCCTGAAGAGATGGATGATGCCGAGCTGACTCTGCTGGAAAAACTTACCAGCAGGTTCTGATCGAGCGTTTACCGGCACGGTCAATTATTGTTCAGGACTTGAGGGATTGGCATCGGTACTGGCTGGGCAATATCTATCCTTGGGCGGGTGAAATACGGGCGGTCAACCTTGGCAAAGACGGTTTTTCTTTGCTGCGGCCCCACAGATTCCGCGCTTGTTAGAGGGTTTTGAGAAGGAACGCCTTGCTGAATTCACCCCGTGTAAACCTGATCTTGATGAGAACCTCATTCACGCCATCGCCGTAACGCATGTGGAATTCATTTTGATTCATCCATTCCGGGAGGGTAATGGACGGTTGTCCAGATTACTTGCAGACGTGATGGCGGTGCAGGCGGGCTATGTTCCGTTGGATTACAGCAGTTGGGAGCGAAACAAAGAGGCTTACTTTGCTGCGATAAATCAAGGCCTCAACTGCAACTACCAGCCAATGGAATATTGGGTCCGGCGAGCACTGTGGGCTTGAGAGAAGCCTACCTGGCCAATGCGAGGTGTTGGAATTTGCCGGATTTGGCCTTGAGCTTGCGTTCGATCATATCGACACTTTGGCCGGTCTCGATCGCTGTGGAGCTGGCGATTGAGCGGATCAGGGCGTCCTGGGTCAATTTTTTTCGGTTGCGACGTACGATGGCCATGGCGTGATCCCGGGTAATTACCTTGAGCGAGTATAGCGCTCGTTCGAAGCGTCGACATACTCGGTTCAAGAGGTCGACAGCGTTCTGCCTGGAAGGGTGCGATCAAAACTGTGGGAGCGAGCCTGATCGGGAAAGCGGTGGGTCAGTCAATGCAGATGTTGAATGTGAAGCCGTCTTCGCGAGCAGGCTCGCTCCCACAGAGTTGCGTGGTGATCTGGAAAGCCATGAAAATCCAGACCCGCAATTTTCATTAATCACGACACGCCATACCCACCAGCGACACCTCTTGTCTCTCCACGAAAATTACTTTCATGCGGTTTGAAATCTCTATCTCGAAATGATTTATGAGTTTCACAACCCATTCGAACGTGACCCTTTCGAGGAGTACCGCATGACGCCTTCCCTCGGCTATTGGCTGCTGGTCTACGCCGCTGTGGCCATCATTGCGCTGATCGTGTTGATCGCCCGTTACCGGCTCAATCCGTTCATTGTCATCACCCTGATTTCCCTGGGCCTTGCGCTGGTGGCCGGGATGCCGCCGTCGGCGGTGGTCGGTGCGTATGAGGCGGGTGTCGGCAAGACGTTGGGGCATATTGCGCTGGTGGTGGCGTTGGGGACGATGCTCGGCAAGATGATGGCCGAGTCTGGCGGGGCTGAGCAGATGGCGCGCACGCTGATCGAGCGATTCGGCGAAAAGAACGCGCACTGGGCGATGGTTTGCATCGCGTTTCTGGTCGGCTTGCCGCTGTTCTTTGAAGTCGGTTTCGTCTTGCTGGTGCCAATCGCTTTCACCGTGGCACGCCGCGTCGGCGTGTCGATTCTGATGGTCGGGCTGCCGATGGTGGCCGGCCTCTCGGTGGTGCATGCGCTGGTGCCGCCGCACCCGGCGGCGATGCTCGCGGTGCAGGCCTATCAGGCCTCGGTCGGGCAGACCTTGCTGTACGCGATCGCCATCGGCATTCCGACCGCAATCATCGCCGGCCCGCTGTACGCGAAATTCATCGTGCCGCGCATTCAATTGCCGGCAGACAATCCGCTGGAAAAGCAATTTCTCGAGCGCGAGCCGCGCGACAAACTGCCGGGTTTCGGCATCACCATGGCGACCATTCTGCTGCCGGTGGTGCTGATGTTGATCGGCGGCTGGGCCAACCTGATTTCCACCCCCGGCAGCGCGTTCAATCAATTCCTGCTGTTCATCGGCAATTCGGTGATCGCGCTGTTGCTGGCGACTTTGCTGAGCTTCTGGACGCTGGGCATTGCTCAGGGTTTCAACCGCGAATCGATCCTCAAGTTCACCAACGAATGCCTCGCGCCCACCGCCAGCATCACCTTGCTGGTCGGCGCGGGCGGCGGCTTGAACCGGATTCTTGTGGATGCTGGCGTTACCGATCAGATCGTCGGCCTCGCTCACGAATTTCACCTGTCGCCGCTGATCATGGGCTGGTTGTTCGCTGCGCTGATGCGCGTTGCCACTGGCTCGGCCACCGTGGCGATGACCACCGCGTCCGGCGTTGTCGCGCCGGTGGCCATCGGTCTGGGTTATCCACATCCTGAGCTTTTGGTGCTGGCGACCGGCGCGGGCTCGGTTATCTTTTCCCACGTCAACGACGGCGGCTTCTGGTTGATCAAGGAATACTTCAACATGACGGTCGCTCAGACGTTCAAGACCTGGACCGTGCTCGAGACGCTGATCTCGCTGGTCGCTTTCGCGCTGACCGTCGGCCTTTCCTACCTGCTGTAACCGGAGCCCGCCGCCCATGGACATCCTCTACCAGATCCGCGCCCGCCAGGATTCCTTCAGCGCCGGCGAGGGCCGCATTGCGCGGTTGATGCTCGACGATGTCGGCTTTGCCGCCAGCGCCAGCCTCGAAGACCTCGCACAACGCGCCGAGGTCAGCACCGCCACGCTGTCGCGCTTTGCCCGCACGGTCGGCTGCCGTGACCTGCGTGATCTGCGCCTGCAACTGGCCCAGGCCAGCGGCGTTGGCAGCCGGTTTCTCGACCCGGCGGGCACGCCTGAGCAGTCGGCGTTCTACGGGCAGATCGTTGGCGACATCGAAACCACGCTGCGCCAGCATCTGGCCGGTTTCGACGAATCGCGCTTCGCCGACGCAGTGAAATTACTCGGCCAGGCGCGGATGATTCACGCGTTCGGCATGGGCGGTTGCTCGACCCTGTGCAGCGATGAATTGCAGGTGCGCCTGGTGCGCCTCGGTTACCCGATTGCGGTGTGCCACGACGCGGTGATGATGCGCGTGACCGCCGCCAGTTTGAACGCCGAGCAAGTGCTGATCGCCTGCTCGCTGACCGGCATCACCCCGGAGCTTTTGGAAACCGTGGAGCTGGCGCGCAACTACGGCGCGCGCATCCTCGCCATCACTCGCGGCGATTCACCGCTGGCCGAACTGGCCGACGTCGTGCTGCCGCTGCAAGGCGCGGAAACCTCGTTCATCTACAAACCGACGGCGGCGCGCTACGGCATGCTGCTGGCCATCGACGTGCTCGCCACCGAGCTGGCGCTGGCCAGCCCTGAAGACAATCAAGAACGTCTGCGGCGAATCAAACTCGCCCTCGACGAATACCGTGGCGGCGACGATCACCTGCCGCTGGGAGACTGACATGCAGTACGACACCCTGATCCGCAACGCGCTGGTTATCGACGGCAGCAACACGCCCGGCTATAAGGCCGACGTGGCAATTCTCAATGGCCGCATCGAGCGCATCGGCGATCTGCCTGACGCCCGCGCCAGCGAAGAAATCGACGCTGCCGGCCGGGTGCTGGCGCCGGGTTTCATCGACGTGCACACCCACGACGACACCGTGGTCATCCGCCAACCCGAGATGTTGCCCAAGCTCAGCCAGGGCGTGACCACGGTGATTGTCGGCAATTGCGGCATCAGCGCTTCGCCAGTGAGTTTGAAGGGCAATCCGCCGGACCCGATGAACCTGCTCGGCACTGCCGCAGCGTTTGTTTATCCACGTTTCAGCGACTACCGCGCCGCCGTCGAAGCGGCCAATCCCACGCTGAATGTCGCCGCGCTGGTCGGCCACACGGCGCTGCGCAGCAATCACCTCGACGACTTGTTCCGCACTGCGACACCCGGCGAAATCACCGCCATGCGCGCGCAGTTGCGCGACAGTCTCGAGGCTGGCGCGTTGGGTTTATCCACAGGCCTGGCCTACGCCAGCGCCTTCAACGCGTCCACCGATGAAGTCATGCAACTGACCGAAGAACTGACGGCGTTCGGCGCGGTGTACACCACCCATCTGCGCAGCGAATTCGCTCCCGTGCTGGAGGCGATGGACGAAGCATTTCAAATCGGCCGCCACGCGCAATCGCCGGTGATCATTTCCCACCTCAAATGCGCCGGCGTCGGTAACTGGGGACGCAGTCCGCAATTGCTCGCAGCGCTGGAAGAGGCAGCGAAAACCCATCCGGTCGGCTGCGATTGCTACCCGTACGCGGCGAGTTCCTCGACCCTGGATATGAAGCAAGTCACCGATGCCCATCGCATCACCATCACATGGTCGACGCCGCATCCGGAAGTCAGCGGGCGCGACCTGATCGACATCGCTGGCGAATGGAACCTGTCGCTTGAAGAAACCGCGAAACGTCTGCAACCGGCGGGCGCGGTGTACTACGGCATGGACGAGGCCGATGTCAGAAGAATCCTCGCCCATCCGCTTTCGATGGTCGGCTCTGACGGACTGCCCGAAGACCCGTTCCCGCATCCGCGCCTGTGGGGCGCTTTCCCACGGGTGCTGGGCCATTTCAGTCGCGACGTTGGCCTGTTTCCCCTGCACACCGCCGTGCACAAGATGACTGGTCTGTCGGCGGCGCGTTTTGGCTTGCAGGAACGCGGCGAGATTCGTGAAGGGCATTGGGCGGATCTGGTGTTGTTCGATCCGGCGACCGTGCGTGACTTGGCCGATTTCAACGATCCGCAGCGGGCGGCGCAGGGGATCGACGGGGTTTGGATCAACGGCGTGTTGAGTTATCGCGATGGACAGGCGAATGGGGCGAGGGCAGGGCGGTTTCTTGCGCGACAGGGCGACCTGCGCGACCATTTTCGTTAAGGATTCGTGGTATGCGTCACAGTGATGGCACATTGCAATTAAAGAAAGCCATCCACAAGCCGATTTGCTGACATCCTCCCCGTCTACACTGTGGGGCCAATCAGTCAGGGAGCACCCCATGAGCTTCGGCAAAACCACCCCGATCCTGCGGATCTTCGATGAGGCCAAGGCTGTCGAGTTCTACGTCGATTTTCTCGGTTTCAAGATCGACTGGCAGCATCGCTTCGAAGCGAATTTTCCGCTGTATCTGCAGGTGTCGCGGGGCGAGTGTGTGCTGCATCTGTCCGAGCATCACGGCGATGCCTGCCCTGGTTCGGCGCTGCGTATCGAGACCGATGAGCTGGAGGCGTTTCAGCAGCAGTTGATGGCCAAGGATTACAAGTTCTCGCATCCGCAGATTCAGGCGATGCCGTGGGGGAGTCAGGACATGACGATCGCCGATCCGTTTGGCAATCGGTTGGTGTTTACCAATGCGATCAGTCTTTGAATTTAGCGCCAGAGATCAAAAGCCCCTCACCCTAGCCCTCTCCCGGAGGGAGAGGGGACCGATTGGGGGATGCTCGGGAGTTACGCCGACCTGAATGTGCTGTGCTGAATCCATAATCGAATTGAATGCATGGCGTCGAATCCATAATCGACTCGGTCTTTCAGGTCGACGGACAGCGCAAGACAACCGGGTCGGCTCCCTCTCCCTTGGGAGAGGGCTGGGGTGAGGGGCAACCCCTGACACCCCACAAAAACCAGCCCACACCAAATTCCTCAAAAACCCTCAATCAGTCGGCACCAACCGATCCAGCACCCGATTCACTGCCATCTCCGCGACCATCACAATCTGCGCGATGCCCTGCAACGTCTTGCGCTGCGAGCCGTTCACCAGCCCCGCCTGATCGTTGAGCATCACCGTCGCCGACCTAGTGTTTCGCAGGCGTCGGCCAATAGCGATTCGTTGTCAGCCTCGGGATTGGCCATGTACAGCGTGTTGGACTTGTAGGGCGGGGCCATGAATTCGGCGCTGGATGGGCCGAGGTAATGGTCGAGGGCGCGGTCGGCGGCTTCGTGGAATTTCTTTGAGTCGGCGGATTCGTAGGGGGATGCCGGGTCGGTGGGTGGCGGGTTTGGGGTTACTTTGAACATATCCAGATCCTCATTTTGGCTGGCCACCGCTTCCCTACTAAAGGAAGTGGAGGCAGCTGTGCGCAGGTTAGTAGACCGGGGATCTGGGAAACCGGCGCGCCCGAGAGCGCCCTGCGCACAGCCACCATAAAGCTCAGGCGAGACCTGACTGTCTGATGAACGATGCACCCCAAATACTCCGGGCTACTAAACCCGATCACTGATAGGCAGTGACGCAATTACAGTAGCGATGAGGTCTGGGGCGCACAAGCCGGCGGATTCTGGCGCAGGCGTAGGCAGCGGCGCAAGGAATTGTGGGTGGTTTCGCTGAATGTCTGGCGGCTTTAAACAGTTGTGCCAAGACGTGTTTAATCGGTGTGGCGAATGACGCCTTCGCGAGCAAGCTCGCTCCCACAAGGGGATCTGCGATGAACTCGAAAGTGCAGGCAACCGAAAAACTACTGTGGGAGCGAGCTTGCTCGCGAAGGGGCCATCAGCGTCACCGCCGATTCCGCAACCGAAACTCCCCCGGCGGCATCCCGCGCCAGCTCTTGAACGTGCGATGAAACGAGCGCGGTTCGGTAAAACCCAGATACTGCGCAATGTCCTGAACCGGCAACGTGCTGTTGAGCAAATAATGCTCGGCCAGTTCCTGACGCAGCTCATCGAGAATCTGCTGATACGACGTCCCGACCTGCTGCAACTGCCGCTGCAACGTGCGCACCGAGACGCTGAGCTGCTCCGCCACTTGCTCCTTGCGCGGCAAGCCCTCCTTGAGCAAACCGCGCAGGATGTTTTTCACCTGCTCCCCGAGTGACGCATCCCCCAGCGTCGCCAGCAAACCCATCGCGTGTTCTTCCAGGGTTCGCAGCAATTGCGCATCGGCCTGGCGCAGCGGCAACTGCAAATAATCCAGCGGCACCACCAGCGCCGAATACGCCTGATCGAACCGCAGCGGGCAACCAAAAAACGCCTCGTACTCGGCCTGCGTCACCGCATCCGGCCGCGCATGCTCCAGCCATACGCAGGCCGGCGACAGCTGCGTGTCGGCGATCCAGCGCGCGTAGTGCAGCCACGAACCGAGCACGTTTTCCACCAGATGCCGACGAATCCGTGGCCGCTCGTAGCGGCAGGTCCAGATCAGATGCACGTGCTCGCCCAGCACCTCGGCGCGGCTGACGCCCATGTCGCCGACGAGTTTTTCGAACGGCATGATCCGGCTCATCGCATCGCCCAACGTCGCGCAATTCATGGTGATGTAACCGAGCACGCTCCACGAATTGGGCAGGACGAAATTCGCCGCATGCAGCCCGAACAACCCATCGCCCGAGTGCTCGCAGAAATAATCCAGCAAGCGCTCGTGAACCTCACCCGGCAGGCGCAAGGTGTTGTCGCTCAACTGCTGCGCCTGCAACCCTGCCGCCGCCAATGCAGGCTCGATGGCCATGCCCAACTGTTCGGCATGACGCAGGTATTTGAGCAGCGGCGGAATGGAAGTGAAGCCGAGCGATGGCATGGTCGCGGTCCTTTGATCGACGGCGCGTGAGCGAATGAATGCCGCAAGGTAAGTGGATTGCCCGGCGAAAGTAAATGCCCGGACGTTTGGCGCCATTGGCTACAGGTTATGGCCCGATGCGACCGTGACAGATCTCCAGTGCTGACTAGTATGCAAGCTTGATCCAACGGCAGAAAAAGGACACACGCATGCGACGCTGGAACGGCTGGGGAGAGGCAGGCACGGTGGTTGAACTGCCGGCCCAGGGCGCGACATTTCTCCACGAACGCTTGGGCGCTGGCCGCGCATTGCCCGATGCGACATTGGAAGCGGCGTTGACGCAAGTGCCGACCTCGCGTCTGGTGCCGCACCGCTTGTACAGCGTCGATGCTCACGATCGCCTGCTGCACGCGCGCGGCCAGAGCCTGCCGGACTGGCTGGCGTTGCGCGAAGGCGCGCTGGGTACTTATCCCGATGCCGTGGCGTTTCCTGAAACGGCCGAACAGATCCGCCAATTGCTGGCGCTCGCCCATGATCAGGATCTGTGCCTGATTCCCTACGGCGGCGGCACGTCGGTGGCCGGGCACATCAATCCGCCGAACTCCGCGCGTCCGGTGCTGACGGTGTCGCTGGCGCGAATGAATCGCCTGACCGACCTCGACGAACAGAGCCTGCTGGCGACATTCGGCCCCGGTGCCAGCGGGCCGCAGGTGGAAAGCCAATTGCGCGCGCGCGGCTACACGCTGGGGCATTTTCCGCAGTCGTGGGAGCTGTCGACCCTGGGCGGTTGGGTCGCCAGTCGTTCCAGTGGCCAGCAGTCGTTGCGTTATGGTCGGATTGAGCAATTGTTCGCTGGCGGCACCCTGGAAACATTCGCCGGGCCTCTGCAGATTCCGACGTTTCCGGCGTCGGCGGCAGGTCCCGATCTGCGTGAAATGGTGCTCGGTTGCGAGGGCCGTTTCGGGATCATTTCCGAGGTCAAAGTGCGAGTCAGTGCGTTGCCGGCGGACGAGCGTTTCTACGGTGTGTTCCTCCCCGACTGGCCGCAGGCGTTGCGAGCGATCCGGCAACTGGCGCAGGCGCGCGTACCGTTGTCGATGCTGCGTCTGTCCAACGCGGTGGAAACCGAAACGCAACTGGCGCTGGCCGGCCATCCGCAGCAGATCGCCTGGCTGGAAAAGTACCTCAAGCTGCGCGGTGCCGGCGACGGCAAATGCCTGCTGACCTTCGGTGTCACCGGCAATCGCCAGCAAAACGCACTGTCACTGAAACACGCGCGCCAGCATCTGAAAGCCTTCGGCGGAGTGTTCACCGGCACCCTGCTGGGCAAGAAGTGGGCGCAGAACCGCTTCCGCTTTCCCTACCTGCGCGAGAACCTGTGGAACGCCGGTTACGTGGTCGACACCCTCGAAACCGCCACCGACTGGAGCAACGTCGACCACTTGCTCAGCCTCATCGAAAACAGCCTGCGCGATGCCCTGGCCGCCGAGGGCGAGCGCGTGCATGTGTTCACTCATCTCTCGCACGTCTACGGCGAAGGCTCGAGCATTTACACCACTTACGTGTTTCGCCCGGCCGCCGACTATGCCGCGACGCTGGCGCGCTGGCGGGTGCTCAAACACGCGGCCAGCCAGACCATCGTCGACAACCACGGCACCATCAGTCATCAGCACGGCGTCGGCAAGGATCACGCGCCGTATCTGCTGCGGGAAAAAGGCCCGCTGGCGATGCAGACGTTGCAGGCGCTGAGTGAACATTTCGACCCGGAAGGGCGCCTCAACCCGGGCACGCTGTTGCCAGAGTCGCGGCCATGACGGCGGAATGGAACGCGCAGTGGCGCGAGCAGATTCTGCCGACGCTGGCGGATGAAACCTGGGACCTGATCGTCATCGGCGGCGGCATCAGCGGCGCCGGAATCGTCCGCGAAGCCGCGCGCCGGGGCTGGCGCTGTCTGCTGCTGGAGCAGCGCGATTTCGCCTGGGGCACCTCCAGCCGATCATCGAAAATGGTCCACGGCGGTTTGCGGTACATTGCCAAGGGCCAGTGGCGCCTGACCCGCGATTCGGTGCGCGAGCGTCAGCGACTCCTCGACGAGGCGCCGGGGCTGGTCGAGCCGATGAGTTTCATGATGCCGCACTATCGCGGCGGCTTTCCCGGGCCGCGCGTCATGGGCGGCCTGCTCTCGGTGTACGACGCGCTGGCGGGGCGGCGCAACCATGCTTTTCATGACGCCCAGCAACTGCGTTTTCTTGCGCCGGGGGTGAAGGAAAACGGCCTGCTCGGCGGCAGCTGTTTTGTCGATGCCCTGACCGATGATGCGCGGCTGGTGATGCGCGTACTGCGCGAGGCCCGGGCCGATGGTGCGGTGATTATCAGTGGTGTGCGCGTCACGCAACTGCTGCGTGAAGGCGGGCGGGTGTGCGGGGTTCAGATCGAAGATGGCGAGGGCGGGGCGACGCTGCAATTGCGCTCCGCTGTGTTGGCTGTGGCCACAGGCACGTGGGCTGAGCGCCTCCGTCCCGCTGACGCTGCGAAGCAGTTGCGACCGTTGCGCGGCAGTCATCTGTTGCTGCCGGGCTGGCGTTTGCCAGTGGCGCAGGCGTTCACCTTTCTGCATGCGCATGATCGGCGCCCGGTGTTCGTGTTTCCGTGGGAAGGCGCGACGGTGGTGGGCACCACGGACCTCGATCACCGCGAAGACCTCGACCACAGCGCGCGCATTTCCAGTGACGAACTCGACTATCTGCTCGCCGCGTGCCAGCAGCAATTTCCCGGTGCCGAAGTGGGCGTCGACGACGTGCTTTCAACTTGGTCAGGCGTGCGCCCCGTGGTCGGCAGCGCGACGGGTGCGCAGCAGGGCAAACCGTCCAACGAGACCCGCGAACATGTGTTGTGGCAGGAGCCGGGTTGCGTGACGTTGGCCGGCGGCAAACTGACCACATTTCGCCCGCAAGCGATCGAAGTGCTCAAGGCGTGTGCGGGGATGCTCGGGCGCTCTTTTGTCGATGACGGCGCGCCCGTGTTCGCCGCTGTGCCGCCGCTGACAATTGCGGGACTGAGCGGCAATCAATGGCGACGCTTGGCCGGACGTCACGGTCGAGACCTGCCGAGGCTGGCGCAATTGCTCGGCGAACTCGGTCTGGAAACGGTTGGCGCCAGCGATACTTTGTGGGCAGAGCTGGCGTTTGCCTGCGAGGCGGAAATGATTCTGCACCTGGATGATTTGCTGCTGCGTCGCACCCGTTTGGGCTTGTTGTTGCCGCGCGGTGGTGAGGATTATCTGCCTGCAATTCGCACGCTCTGCCAGCCGCGATTGGCCTGGGACGATGAGCGCTGGCTAGCGGAAATTCAGCGTTATCGATTGTTGTGGCTGCGCGATCACGGCTTGCCGGAGATCACCCCATGAAATACCTATTAGCGATCGACAACGGCACTCAGAGCGTGCGCGCGTTGCTCTTCGATCTGCAGGGCAATCTGCTCGGCAAAGGCAAAGTCGATCTGCAGGCGTACTACTCGACGCAACCCGGTTGGGCCGAGCAGGACCCGGAATATTACTGGGCGAAACTCGGCGAGGCCTGCCAGCAACTCTGGCAGCAGACCGGCATCGACCGTACGCAGATTGCCGGCGTGTCCCTGACCACTCAGCGCGGCACCGTGATCAATGTCGACGCCGAGGGCAAACCGCTGCGCCCGGCGATTGTCTGGCTCGATCAACGTCAGGCCGAGGTCGAGGGCGGCATCAAGGGGCCGTGGGGCTGGCTGTTCAAACTGGTCGGCGCCCAAGCGACGGTGGATTATTTCCGCGCCCAGGCCGAAGCCAACTGGATCGCCCAGCATCAGCCCGACGTGTGGGCGGCGACCGACAAGTTTCTGCTGCTCTCGGGTTTTCTGACTCATCGCTTGTGCGGGCGCTTCGTCGACTCGGTCGGCTGTTGCGTCGGCTATCTGCCCTTCGACTTCAAACGCCTGAAATGGGCGGCACCGCGTGACTGGAAATGGCAGGCCCTGGCGGTGCGCCCGGAGCAGTTGCCGACCCTGCACAAACCCGGCGAAACCCTCGGCTACATCACGGCCGAAGCCACGCGCCACACCGGCATTCCCGAAGGCCTGCCGCTGATTGCCGCCGGCGCCGACAAGGCCTGCGAAGTGATCGGCTCCGGCGTGGTCGATGCGCTCACCGTGTGCTTGTCTTACGGCACCACCGCGACCATCACCAGCACCCGCTCGCGCTACCTGGAAATCGTCCCGCTGATCCCGCCGTACCCCTCGGCCGTGCCCGATCAGTACAACTGCGAAGTGATGATCTATCGCGGCTACTGGATGGTCAGCTGGTTCAAGAACGAATTCGGCCTGCGCGAGATGCAGCAGGCAAAAGAGCAGGGCATCGAGCCGGAGCAACTGTTCGACACGCTGGTCAACGCGGTGCCGCCGGGCTCGATGGGTTTGATGCTGCAACCCTACTGGTCGCCGGGCATCCGCGAACCGGGCGTGGAAGCCAAAGGCGCGATGATCGGCTTCGGCGACGTACACACCCGCGCGCACATCTACCGCGCGATTCTCGAAGGCCTGGCCTACGCGCTGCGCCAGGGCATGGAGAACATCGAGCGACGCTCAAAGGTCTCGATCAAACGCCTGCGCGTCGCCGGCGGCGGCTCACAAAGCGACGCCGCCATGCAACTGACCGCCAACATCTTCGGCCTGCCGGCAGAACGCCCGCATGTGTATGAAGCGTCAGGGTTGGGGGCGGCGATTTGCTGCGCGGTGGGGTTGGGATTGCATCGGGATTTCCCATCGGCCATTGCGGCGATGACTCGTGTGGGGGCGGTTTTCACACCGCAGCCTGAGGCGCAGAAGGTTTATGAGCAGTTGTACAGAGAGGTGTATTTGCGTATGTACCGGCAGCTCAAACCGCTGTACCAAAGCATCCGCAAAATCACCGGGTATCCCGAATAGTCCCGACACCCTAGACCCCTGTGGGAGCGAGCCTGCTCGCGAATGCGGAGTGTCAGGCACTGTTGATTTGGCTGACCCACCGCTTTCGCGAGCAGGCTCGCTCCCACGGGGATTTTGCTATGCGCTCAAAATCCGGTGAGTCACACAAATCCAAATGTGGGAGCGAGCTTGCTCGCGAATGCGCAGTGTCAGGCAACGTCGATTTGATTGACCCACCGCCATCGCGGGCAAGCCCGCTCCCACAGGGGTATTGCGGTGTGCTCAAAATCCAGCGAGCCACACAAATCCAATGTGGGAGCGAGCCTGCTCGCGAAGGCGCAGCGTCAGGCACTGTTGATTTGACTGACCCACCGCCTTCGCGGGCAAGCCCGCTCCCACAAGGGATCTGCGGTGTGCTCAAAATCCGGTGAGTCACACAAATCCAAATGTGGGAGCGAGCCTGCTCGCGAAGGCGCAGTGTCAGGCAATGTTGATTTGATTGACCCACCGCCATCGCGGGCAAGCCCGCTCCCACAGTTATCGAGGTGAACACATCAACAGTGCTCGACCACGAAAACCTGTGGGAGCGGGCTTGCCCGCGATTCGGTTTCAGCCTCAGCGCAAAACCAACATCAAACGCGGAAGTGGCTGACCATCTGCTGCAACTGACCACCCAACCGCGCCAGTTCAACACTCGACGCTGCCGTCTCATCACTCGCCGCTGCGGTCTGCTCGGACACGTCGCGCACGTTGATGATGCTGCGGCTGATCTCTTCGGCCACGGCGCTTTGCTGTTCGGCAGCGGCGGCGATCTGCTGGTTCATCGACTGGATGTTCGACACCGTGCGGGTGATGTTTTCCAGCGAGGCGCCGGCCTTGCGCGTCAGGGCGACGCTGCTGTCGGTCAGCGCGCGGCTGTTGTTCATCACTGCCGAAACCTGCTGGGTGCCGTTCTGCAGACCGGCGACCAGACCTTCGATTTCCTCGGTGGATTTCTGCGTGCGTTGAGCCAAACCGCGCACTTCGTCAGCAACCACAGCAAATCCACGCCCGGCTTCACCGGCACGCGCTGCCTCGATCGCGGCGTTGAGCGCGAGCAGGTTGGTCTGTTCGGCGACAGCCTTGATCACGTCCATGACGCTGCCGATCTTGTCGCTTTCCTGCTGCAGCACGCTCATCGCTTCGGTCGAACGCACCACTTCGCTGGCCAGACGCTCGATCTGTGCGATGGCCTCATTCACCACCTTGTCGCCTTCACGGGCCTCGCCGTCCGCCGCAGCGGCAGCTTGCGACGCTTCCTCAGCATTGCGCGCAACTTCCTGCACCGTGGCAGTCATTTCGTGCATGGCCGTGGCGACCTGATCGGTCTCGACCTTCTGGCTGTTCACACCGGCGCTGGTCTGTTCGGTTACAGCCGACAACTCTTCAGCGGCGCTGGCAATCTGCGTGACGCCGTCGCGGATGCCACTGATCAAATCACGCAGGGTCACGCCCATGCGCGCAATGCCTTGCTGCAACACGCCGAGTTCGTCGCGACGGGTGACGGTGACGTTCTGGGTCAGGTCGCCGCTGGCGATGCGCTCGACCACGGCCAGGGTTTCCTGCAACGGACGGGTGATCTGACGGGTGATGATCACTGCTGCAATCACGCCAACCAGCAGCGCCAGCAACGTGCTGATCAACTGGAAGGTGCGCGCCTGAGCGCTTTCAGCATCACGGCGATCGAGCTGGATCTGGTACAGCTGCTCGCTCAGGGCGACGATGGTGGTGCCCTGATCGGTCATTTCCTTACGCGCCTGCACGGCCTCGGTGTTGGCGTTCTTGTACGCCATCAACGCACTGCGATAGCTGGTCAGTGCGGTTTCCAATTGGCGCAGGGCATCCTGCTGAGTCGCGGCAAATTGCGCATTCAGTGGCTTGAGGCTGGCGATGGCCGCGTCGATCTGGCCGACGGCTTTCTGCTCGGTCTCGGCGTTGCTGGTCGCGGTGTAACCACGCACTTCATAGCGCGCGAGGATGAACGCTTCCTTGGCGGCAGTAACCGCCTGGAACTGCTCGAAACGCTGATCGCTCAACTCCGACTGCTGCACGCGCTGGCTGATCGATTCGATCAGGTTGTAGGCGGTCTGGGCGTTGGCGCTCATGGTGTCGCGCGCGCTGTTGCCGGTGCGATAGGCGTTGCGCATTTTGTTCAGCGAGGTCTGGTATTCAGCGATGGTCGCGGCCTGCTGCTTGAGCAGTTTGACGTTCTCCGGACTCTTGAATTTGCTGATCAACGCCTGCTGCTGAGCGGCGAAACTTTCCAGGGTTGTCTGCACATTCTGCGCGGCGGTTTCGTCGCCGTTGGTCAGCATGTATTGCAGGCGCACCACGCGCAGTTTGGTCAGGCCAGCGTTGAGCTGGGTGATGTCGCTCATCCAGTTGCTGCGGTCGATCAGGCCGCCGAGGCTGGTCCAGCCGGTCAGCGCCAGAACGCAGGTCAGGGCCAGCACCAGGCCGAAGCCCAGGCCGAGTTTCATGTTCACGCTGATGTTACCGAACCAGCTATTCATGCAAATCCTCCAGAAACGTTGGGTTTCTTGGTCGTCAGTTAAGCTGGAAGATTGTTGTTCTTTTGAGCCAGCAGGGGTGTTAGCAGGTCTGTATCGGCCGCAAACCCGAGAGCTGAAAGGATTTTTGTCGGACAGATTTCGCGCAACTCAACCCAGGCGCCGCGACCAGCGCTGATCCGGCGCCTCGAACCCCGGATTGACCAGCGCCGTCAGCACATGATCCTGCCAGCGCCCGGCAATGTTCAGATACGCCTTCGCATACCCCTCCCGCTCAAAACCCAAGCGCTCAAGCAACCGCGCACTGCGCTCATTGCCGGGAATGTAATTGGCCATGATCCGATGCAGATTCTGCACATCGAACATATAACCAATCCCCGCCTCCAGCCCCTCCTGCATCAAACCCTGCCCCTCATGCGCCTCATCGATGTGATAACCCAGATAACACGCCTGAAACGCCCCGCGAATAATCCCGCTGAAATTGCACGCACCAATCATCTGCTGACCGTCCGGCGACAGCAGCGCGAAATGTATCGCCAATCCGGCCTCGAAGGCGCTGGCCTGGATCTCGAGACGACGTCGGATGTTGGCGGTGGAGAAGTAATCGGTGGTGCGGATGGGCGACCAGCGGGCGAGGTGACGCTGGTTGCGTAGGTAGAAAGCGCTTTCGAGCTCGGCCTGATCGGGGGAGAGGATGGCCAGGGTCAGGCGCGGGCAGGGCAGGGATAACAGCGGCATCGAGCGCTCCTTGGCGAGGGATCTGCTGGCAGAGTCGCGCATATGGTGGGGAGCGGCAAGATATGGAGAAGCCGAGGCGAAAAAAAGCCCGCTAGGAGCGCGGGCGAACCGTAGTTTCTTGAATGAGCGAGTGGACTTTACAGGCTGTCCCGGTTGGGCGCAGTGAAGAAAAATTCATGTCGCTTCTGCCAACCGGGTTGGTGTCCCGCCAGTCGATCTTCAGTGCACGATGAAATATCAGCGCCCATAAAGCACCGTATTCATCAACGCATTGACCTGATTTGGCATGGTGTGGATGAACCAGTCGAAAGCAAGACCCGAGGTCAGCAGGTACGCGAGAACCAGCAGGATGGGCATGAAGATGATGTTTTTGCGCAGATTGGCGTACTTGCGGGTTTTTCTGGAAAGCCATGGTTCGTGAGTGCCGTTGTTATTGGCATGTGCGCCCGCAACGATGAAGTAGGTTGAAAAAAGCATCATCCGAATGCTGGTATAGATAAACAGCATTACGCCTGTCAGGTGCAGCAGGAACCAGTGCATGTCTAGCAGGACGAAATATTTCTTTATTCCCGTCAGGCCCTGCTCATTGATGATCTGCTGGCTGTACTGAAAATTTTGCGGCGCCAGGGTGGGCGTAAAAGCTTCATCAGTGAGGTAGGTGGCTGCCACGCAGAAGGCCATGGAAAAAATCAGCGAAATCACCCACTTGCTGCCCGCGAAGAAGCCTCGATAAAGGCTATGCAAGGTTCCGCCAGCCCACAGTGAAATGGTGAATAGCGTGATCCAGGAAAGCAGGTTGAGTATCTCGGCCCGGAAAAACACATAAATCAGCCCGGCAATCAGCATCATCATGCAGATGACTGGAGTCATGTCCTGGCTTGTGCTGGCGGCGTTCATGCCCGGCGGTGGATTGACCACCGTGTTGAAGGTCAGGTTTACCGAATGGCCCGGCTGATTGGCGGATTGTGGAGAATCGCCTTTCAGTACCCGATCCAGAATGGCTCCCAGAATCAGGCCGAGGATGGTGAAGAACGCCGATATGTAGATATCGACTTCCTTGGATTGGATCGTTTCGATGAAGCTCATGGTTTATTGCCTTCCTTGTGCAGGTTGAGTGTTTCCGCGTGCGAACCGGGTTTCTCTGCGAGGCGTCCAGCCAGCCGCGGAATGGTAAGGGGATGGGTGTGGTTTTGCTATCACACAAGCGCACTCGTCTTACAGCCAAACTGGTTTCGTTTAATTGGAGAGTGAGCCGAAGTAGTGCCGCAGCCCCCAGCGTCTTTTTAGTATGCGTCGAACATTCACAGCCACCGGCAGGCTTGAGAATGTGAAGGAAATGGGTGGCCATTCGACTAACCCTAGATGCGACAAAGCCCGCACTGGGCGGGCTTTGTCGATGAGAGTTGGTGGGCCGGGGTCATTTGAACCCGCTGGAAACTCCCTTGTAAACATTGAGTATTTTCAGTGGTGAATTTTTTGGGATACAAATTGGGATACAAATCCTGACCGGCTTAGATTAAGACGTCTCAGTTTTGGTCTTTGGAGGGCCGAGAACGAAAGCTATCTGCCTCAGATCTTCCACCTTCAGGTCGATGCCTTTGCCCTTAGGGTTTTCCTCGAGATGTCCGAGCGTGTAAAGCGTGACATATCTCAATTCCTCTGCCTGGATGACCAGCTCTTTCAGGTACCGGCGGAAGCGATAAGCCTTCATTTGATCTGGAGGGACGTAAAGCGACACACGTTTTTCCGCCAGCCGATCAATGAAGTTGAAGCTGAATCCTTCGCCGTAGCGCTTTACTGTGCCCCCACCGAACAAGACACAGCCGTTTTCACCCATCGTTGCTGCTTCAATATGGCGAAAGTACGAGCGGAGAGGGATCACTCCATATCCCGAAACCTGCAATGTCAGGAGGTTGAACTCTTCCCACGGTAAGGTCTTGGCGTTTCTGTAACTTTCCACCAATCGTTCTAAATCGGTGGTTTTCGTGGGGCCCCGAGGCTTGTCGTTCGATTCAGTGCTAGTCCTACGAGCCACTCTCCCCTCACCATCTCCATCTATCTCATCACCTCCGTTGCCCGGACGGTCGCCCCCGGATTTCTTTTCCTTCAGGTTTGGATCAAAGATATCGATGTAGTCGTCGAGCTTGCGCTTGGCTTGGCGAACTTTTGCTTCTTCCTCTGTTTCCCCTGGACGGCTTCTGTCCAGATCGCCGCTTGAACCGTGTTCAATCCACTCACAGGTTGGACAGTGTTCATCCTTCGGATTGGCACGGAAATGCGCAGCCTGCAGTATCGTAGTTTCTTGGGGATTCAAATCGTAGTTGACGCCAGTGATCTTGGCATCGAGCCTCCTGCACTCCTCATTAGTGCAGAGGAATGTGAAGCGTGCGCGTGGCGGTTCTAGAGAGAGGTATTCACGCCGAGCAGCGACAATAGCCAACTCCTTTTCGAGCTCGACACAGTAAGCACGTGTGATGCGTTTGTTTGTTTTCATCCGACTGACATTCCTTGAACAGCTCTTCGTTGGGTCAACACTCCTTGGCCTGCTATTCGAGGCTAACGTAGGGAGAGCCGAAGTGCTAGAGCGGTCGGGGGACTGAAATCGAGCGGGGAACCCTGAGGAGTTACAGAGCATCCGGGGTCGGAAACCCGCGGGATCTTGTAAGTGGGAGGCGCCCCAGCTTACTGAAATTTCAACATTGAAATTGAAAAGATCTTAAAGAAAAAGGTACATCGTTACCATATCGGTAATGGTGATCGCAGATCGTTCGCTTTCTTTGTAGGACAGATGCACAGATGAACACGCAATTCATCGGTTCACCTGCTCACTAAGCTGGGAGTTCTCCACCTAACAAGGTCTGGCGGACATACGACCCCATCTACTCGGAGATTGCCAGGGGCGCCAACGTAGCTCGCAGCTATTCGCTGAAGGTATTGATCTCTGGGGGTGACAGGGGCAAGCAAAAGCTGTGTTACCCGTGTTACTCGTGTAACGAACTTATTTAGGTTTCTGATTTTAAAGGATATTAACCTGTAACAATGCTTCTATCCGTTCTGGTTCGTACCGTGTTACCGATAGGTTTAGTGTTACGGCTTTGTTGAATGAGGCGTTGCCTGACAGGGCGGAGAAGCACCAATCGTTATTCTCCTGTCGGTGGTGTCTTCGTAATCTGATGCGGGGGAAGAATGATGTGTTGGAAGGATCTGCGGTTGGACTATCCATACGCGGTTTGGACGCAATCGCGGTCTCAGCTGACTTCGGATCCCGAATAGCTACTAGGCCTACTGGGCTTGTCGTTGGGCCTCATTGGCTGCTATTCGCTCCCCTCGACCGATTCTTCTTGCCGTTCAGGCATACAGTCTGCAGACTCTTTCGGTTATCCATATACGTGAACCTGATTGATGAACGGCGAAATCTCCCTCTCCTCCTTTGCTACAACGCTTATGTCGGCGGGCAGCCCGGATGATGAGACGATGTCCGAAAAGTTGGTGAGCGACCTGATGAATGGGCATGCCACGGACTTTGTGTACAGCACGCTGTCATTGGCTGACCGACGCAAGCATGGCATTTTCTTTTCAGGACCCGCTTGGGCAAAAAAGATTCTGTCAGGCCAAAAAATGGCTAGATGGCAACGATTTATTGACCCTAGTGTAGGTGTGGGCGACCTTTTAATTGAGGTATGCAATTATTTACCTTTAGAAGGTTCTCCAAGCAAAACAATTGAAGACTGGGCAGGGCGCTTGGTTGCAATTGATCTCCGTAAATCTTTCCTTGATATAGCCTGGTTGAGAATACAAGCGCTGGCTGTTCATCGACATAGCGTAGAAAAAAATCAGACGTCTGACTTCGTTTTCAGAGGGCTGCCTAAGAATTTTATCGTCGGAGATGCTTTAACTATAGATCTTAATCTTCGACAGTACGACTGTGTGGTTATGAATCCCCCTTATCAGCGAATCATTGCTCCTACTAAAAGTATCGTCGGGAAAGGTAAAAGATCAGCTGCTGCACTTCATTTGGAACATGTGATTCTTCAAGCTCCACCAGGTGTAGGTGTATTTGCTCTTGTTCCTGACGTTTTAAGAAGTGGCAGTTCGTACGAGCGATTTCGGAGAGAGTTCAGGGAGATAGCAGATGTAAGCTCGTTTGATCCATTTGGTGCTTTTGGAATCCAGGCTGATATTGATGTGGCAATATTGGCTGCTACCACTAAGGCCCCAACATGTGAAAATCAAGTAGTAAAGATGGAGTCTACTCAAGATAAAAAAGTTGGCGACTTTTTTGATGTTTCAGTGGGGCCTGTTGTTCCCCATCGGACACCTATCACTGGGAAAATGTACGGTTATCTGACCGCAAAAAATGCTGTTGTCGGTAAAGATATATCGCTTCCCGAAGAATTTGCAAGTTATGCTTGTAGAGTGGAGAAAGGGCCGTTTGTAATAGTGCGTCGCACATCTAGTCCATCCGATAGGAAACGGGCAAGAAGTACGCTGGTGACTTATTCCAAAGAACTATTGGTCGAAAATCATCTTCTTATTCTTAAGCCAAAAGACAAAAAAGTCAGTACGTGTCGAGCATTGCTACGCGTACTAAATGACCAAAGCACAGATATGTGGTTGAATAAGTTCATAAGGTGTCGTCATCTTACAGTGGGCTCACTCAAACAGCTTCCTTGGATCAACGGTTAAAATGGAGCTTAACTCATGGAATCGCACTCTTTAGGGTTTAGATTCGCCCCGTCCATCCTTGAGCGACTTGGTGAAGAGCTAGTTCCAAACCTTGATCAGGCAATTATCGAGCTAGTTCGGAATTCCTATGACGCGGACGCGACTGAGTGTATCGTCGAAATTAGAATGGATCTAGTTGATGGTGGGACAATAGTTATTTCAGATAACGGTTCTGGAATGACCTATGACCAGATACAAAATAATTGGTTAGTGTTGGGCGGATCATCTAAAGAAAGTACCAAGCTTACTCGTAAAGGCCGGAGGACGGTCGGTGATAAAGGGTTGGGTCGACTGGCCGCGTTAAGGGCCGGGGCATCTGTAGAAATGATTACCCGCCATTACACTGTTGGGGCGAATGGCGCACATTCTATAAATATCGAGTGGAGTAAGTACGATAACGTTAAGGTTGTCGAGGAAGTTGGGCTTCCAATTGAAAAAAATACTCGCGAAGAATGTGGAACAACTACCATACTTAGGGGGGTTAGGAGAGCTCTTGGGCGGGGCGAAACAGACCGACTAGGACGAAGTATTGTTCTTCTGACTAGTCCATTTCAAGGCGAAAGTGACTTCAAGGTCACACTCGTTGCGCCGGATTATCCAGAATTGGAAGCTAGAGTTAGAAATGGTTATCTGGATGACGCCGAATACGTTCTCAAAGCAGATTTGTTACCTGATGGGTCAGGCTACGCAGAAGTGTTAGATTTTAAAGGCGATACTCTTTATAGCGCTACGTCTGCCGAATGGCCCGCTAAGTCCTCTAAATTTCCATTGACGTATAACGCTCCTCCAGCAAAATTTGAGCTCTATAGTTTCGTATTCAATAGGAATGCTTTTGCGGGGCGAGGGTCAACGATATCCGAAGTAAAGGAGTGGTTAAAAGTCGTAGGGGGAGTTCACTTTTACCATCGTCAGTTTCGAGTTCCTCCATATGGTGATGCCGGTCACGATTGGTTGGATATGAACCTTTCTCGAGCCCGTAGTCCAGAAGAGCGACCCTCAACAAATACTAGTGTTGGGCGCGTAATTGTAGATGACCCCGATGGTGTGTTAAGGCAAAAAACCGACCGATTTGGTTTTATTGAAAGCGAGGAGTTCTTTGAGATTCGGCGCTTTGCAAAAGATGCATTGGAGTGGTTGGCGCGTCGGCGGTTACGAGATGCTGAAGCGCGACGAGATCTGCAGAAAATAACATCCAAAGCGGCCCCTGCCCAAGCTCGCGCGGAATTGTTGGATACGATTTCTCAGGCGCTTCCTGCTCCTGAAAAAGAAAAGGTTATAAAAGCACTTGATAGGTTGGAACAAAATTTCCAAAGAGAGTTGCGTTCTACTCGAGAGGACTTAGTCTTGTATAGATCGCTTGCTACTGCCGGGACTACGGCAGCGGTGTTTGCGCATGAGATCGGTAAACCTATTAGATCTATTGCGGGTAGCGAGAAAAGTATACGTAGACGAGTTAAACAATATTGCGCTGATGAAGTTGTTGTAAAGTTTGAGTCTCCGTTGGACTTGATTGTTACTGCTTCAGAACGCTTAACCAGATTTGCATCAATGCAAATCGACTTTCTCAAGAGAGAAAAGAGGCGGCATGGCGCGGTAAATGTAAATAAGGTTATTCGAGCTCTCTATGGGCTGTGGAAGCCTATACTAGAAGACGCAAAAATTGAAATTGAGTTGGTGCCATACAGAACTGATGATGCAGTTATATTTGGGGCGGAAGCTTTAGTTGAGACTATAATTACAAATTGTCTTACTAATTCTGTTAGTGCGTTCGAGCGTGTTGGGGCTAGAACGAAAGATAGAAAAATTAAGATTTCCGTTAATATTGAAGGTAATACTGTTGCTATAGAGGTTGAGGACAATGGACCCGGAATTAATATGGATATTGAAGAAATTTGGCTTCCTGGCAAGACAACAAGGCAAGAGGGTACCGGCTTTGGTCTGACTATTGTTAAGGATTCAGTCTTGGACTTGGGTGGTAAATATAGTGCTTCCAATGTCAATGAAGCTGGAGCTATATTTAATTTTGTATTTCCATTGCTTACCAATCATACTCCTGCGTGAACTTCATGAAGCCAATTAAAATTGTTGCAGTTGTAGACGATGACGATCAGGCCGCTCTAACTATCATTCATGCGTTGGAAGATGGTCGCTTCGAGCCCTATCGGCAGGAGGCAGCCGATAGTTTGGCAGCTTTGGCCGATTTGATTATTCTCAATTCTGATGCAGCGGTTTGCGATCATCGGTTGAGATATGGAGCATTTGCAGACATATCAGGCGCCGAGCTCGCTGCTGCTTTAGTAGAAAAAAGACATCCTACGATATTGGTGACACAGTATCTAGACCAGTACGCCGATATAGCTATTAGAACGTATCGAAGCAATCTTCCAGTTGTGCTTCGTCGTGAAGATGCAGATGAGCCAGATGAACTTAGGGCGGCCTTTGCAAGATGTATTAATGAGCTTAGACGTGGCAAAGTAGATGATAGAAAGCTCTATAGGACATTGCTCCAGGTTATGGATGTCTCTGATGTAGGGGGCGTTAGGGTTATCGATGCGATCGTAAATGGTTGGAATCCCAAAGATACAGTCCGCTTTCCTTTGTCTTTGGTTGATACGGATGATCAGGGAAAAGTAGAAAGGTTTAGTGTTCTGGAGGCTCAAACAAATGTAAGCACTTCTGAGAAGGTTGACTTATATTTTGAGAACGTAAAGTTGGCGCCGGAACCGGAGTGGGATGATGGATTGCGGTGAAATTATAATTCTCGATGTGGGGCATGGGAATTGCACAATAATAAAGCATGGTGAAGAAGCTATTATTATTGATGCGCCAGGGCGCCCAATTGTTGCAAAGGTTCTAGATGATTTAAAAATCAAATCTATTCGCGCGCTATTAATTTCACATGCTGACAGTGATCACCTTTCGGGAGCGATTCCGATTTTGATGAATGCGGATCGTCCTGTCCAACAAGTATATGTAAATCCTGATAAACGAAAGACCGATTCTTGGCATCAGTTCAGGATAGCCGCAGGAGATGCTAGAAAACTTCAAGGTACCAAAATTCATCCTGCGCTAACCGTTGATAGTCCTCAACAACTCGCCATATATGGGACGAAAGTTCACGTTCTCCATCCCACTCCAGAAATATGTCTTGCGACCAATGATGGGGAACATACTGATGGGGTTAAACTTGATGCGAATAGTATGTCTGCTGTCGTGCTTATAGAGCATGATGGTGAGAGGTTGTGTCTGCTTGCAGCGGATTCAGGTAGACATAGTCTCAATATAATGATGAGCGAAAACGTTGATATAAGTGCTCGTGTTTTGGTTTTTCCGCATCATGGGGGACACATCGGTGGGGCATCAGATAATAGGGAGTTTGCTAAAGAGCTTGTTTCCGCTGTTAGACCTAAGTTAGTGCTTTTTTCATTAGGAAGAGGGGCCCATGGAACACCGCGCCCTGACATAATTGCTGGAGCTAGAGACGCCTTAGCTGATAATGCACCCTACATTGCATGTACGCAGATTTCTAAAAACTGCTCCGAAGCGCTGCCAGGAAAAACGGACCGACCGTTAGTAAAAAATTCAGATGGACTTGCTAAGAATCAGTGTTGTGCGGGTACGATCATACTACCTTTGAGTAAAGGTGGGCTCGAGAGCATCATGACTGATTTAAACGAGCATCATGGAAAGTTTGTTGTAAGTGAAGTTCCTAACGCTCTGTGTAGACGCCAGATTGCTCCGGGGACTCCGAAGTTAATAGCAACTACAAACTAGTATTGGCGGGTGGGTGGCGGACGACGTATGGCAGTTCGCTGTAATAATTTTGTCTATGATTATTTTGGCGTATAGGCCGTACACGGAGGTGATGTGAGTAATCAATACGCACACAGGCCTGAGCTAAAAAGGCCCCTTGGAGGCCTTTTTCTAGATTTCTTTCTTAGCTATTGAGCCAGCTTTCAACAACGCCTGAACCATACTTGGTTTTCCAGTCCTTCAGCGTCTTGTGATTGCCGCCTTTTACCATCGGGCCGCACCCGGAGATAAACGTTGTTTCCATCGTGCTCGCGGTACTCCTTGAAATCGGGTTCCAGAGTCGCTACGACCGTGTCTGTAAGAGGACGACGTTTGATTTCAGTGCGCTTCATTTCCTTGTACCCATCAGTTTCAATTTACATCCGTGGTACACGGGAGGATACAGCGCATGCTGGGATAGGGGTAGACAGGGACGGATAGCCAGAAACAAGAAAGCCCGCACAGGGCGGGCTTCTTGGGGTGTTTCGTAGACTGTTTTAGACAGGTCTAGATTGCTATTTGGTGGAGCCGGGGGGATTTGAACCCCCGTCCGCCAGTACTCCGCTGTCGGTACTACATGCGTAGCCGTGTCTATTAAGTTAACCCTCAGCGACCCGACGGGCAGGGTGCTTTGGGCGAGTTGTGTAAGTTTTAGCCGCTTCGTCCACAACGTACTGCACGGCGATTCTGTTCTATATGACAATCATTTCGGGTTTACAGACATCCCCTGATGATTGCTGGACCCGAAGGTACCAGGAGCATTGTCAGCTGCAATTAAGCAGCGAGAGCAACACCGTATTGGTCGTCATTGGCAACTATAAGTAGTTGCAACAGTGGATTTACGACTTCTGTTACCAAGTCGGCATGCACCTAGAGTTTCGCAACCGGCGTCGAATCCTAAACGGCCCCGAACTCATTGCCCGGTGAATCTGATCGGGCAACAAGCGTGCACAGTGTACGTCAATCTGCCGACGAGGCCAACCCGCAGGTTGGCTCGTCAGCATGTATCAGTTGTTGGTACCGGTCGATTTACGCAGCTCTACGATGGTTTGCGAGGTTTCGGCAACGCAGTCGTCGATTTTGCCTTCCGCTTTCAGCGCTTGGGCCTTGCTCACGCTGTTTTCGGCGCGCTGGCTCAATTCCGGATTCGCCGACAACTGCCCTTTGGCGTTGTTGATAGTCTGGATGTTGGCATCGCACAGATCGGCAGGTTTGTCTGCGGCGAACGAAGTGGACGCCATCATCGAGGCAGTAACGAACAGACCTAACAGTACAGAACGCTTCATGTGTATCTCCTTGAACTGAGGGATCCAGGCTTCGCTGACCGCTGGGCGAGCCACCGAATGGAGGAAAAGCCCCGATTTGTCGGGGCCTGTTCTGTGGATTGCCGTCTCGCTCAAGAGTTCTATTTTTTTTCAGACGGCCTTTGCGCGTGTCACCCGATCCACCAGATAAACCAGTCCGTGGTAGTCGATGCCACCGTGCTGGGTCAGGCCGATTTCGCACGTGCGGCTGGTGGAAATCCCCTCGCTGCAGTACTGCACGGCGTCCTTGAGCGTACGTAGCGAATGGCTGTTCAGCTCCGGTGTGGTGAAGCCTTTGTCGCCGGCAAATCCGCAGCAATGTATGCCTTCAGGAATCACCACGGTGTTGCTGCATTTGCGCGCCAGATCGATCAGCGCCTGGCTTTCGCCCAAATGCTGAGTGCTGCAGGTCACGTGCACGGCAATCGGCGCTTCCTGGGGTGTGAAGTCCAGACGATCCAGCAGATGCGTACGGATGAAGCGCACCGGATCGTACAGATCCAGTCGTGTTTCGCCGATGTCCTGAACCAGTCGCAACGTACACGGGCTGGTGTCGCAATAGATCGGGTCAAGGCCGCCGCGACTGGCGTGGAGCAGGGCGCTGATCAGTTCCTGGCGTTTGTGCTCGGCCTGTTCGGCGTAGCCTTTGGAGGCGAACGGCTGACCGCAGCAGAGGTTGTCCTGATTGTCGGGAAAGACGACCTGGTAACCGGCCTTTTCCAGCAGGCCACGGGTTTTGTCGTACAGCGACATTTGTTCTTTGTCACCCGCCGCTGGGCCCATGACCCGCGAGACGCAAGCTGCCAGATAAACCACGCGCGGGCGCTTGTCGGAAACGCTCGGGCTGAAGCGAATGGCTTTTTCCGGCTGGGGCATGGCGTTGGTCCACAACGGCACCTGGCCTTTGGACAAGCGCGTCAGCGTCGCCGACAACTTCGCCAGACGCGGTGCGCCGAGCATCATCCGCGCACCGTTGGCGACGTGCAGGGTGAAGCGCGCGCCTTGCAGGGTCTTGGCGAAATTTCCTTCGATCCAGTCAGCGGTTTTCTGATGCGTGGCGTGTCGGCCACGGAGCTTTTTCACCAGTTCGCCGGTGTTGATGCCTACAGGGCAGCATTGCGCGCACAGGCCGGTCGCGGCGCAGGTGTCGATGCCTTGATAGTCGTAGGCTTTTTCCAGTTCGGTGGTATCGACGCCGGCGCGTTTTTTCGCCTGGATATCGCGCCAGATGACGATGCGCTGGCGCGGGCTCAAGGTCAGGCCTTTCGATGGGCAGACCGGTTCGCAGAAACCGCACTCGATGCACTTATCCACAATCTCGTCCGCCGCCGGCAGCGGTTTCAGGTGCTTGAGGTGGATCTGCGGATCTTCGCTGAGCACCACGTCCGGATTGAGAATGCCGTTGGGGTCGAGCAGGCGTTTGAGCTGCCACATCAGTTGATAGGCGTCGCTGCCCCATTCCAGCTCCACGAACGGCGCCATGTTGCGCCCGGTGCCGTGTTCGGCCTTCAGCGAGCCGCCGAACTCCACGGCGACCAGTTGCGCGACATCGTCCATGAACGCTTGGTAGCGTGCGATTTCTGCCGGGCTGTTGAAGCCTTGGGTGAAGACGAAGTGCAGATTGCCTTCCAGTGCGTGTCCGAAAAGGATCGCTTCGTCGTAGGCATGTTTGTCGAACAGCTCGATCAGGCGATTGACGCCGATGGCCAGTTGTTCGACCGGGAAGGTCACGTCTTCGATAATCACCGTGGTGCCGGTTTTGCGCACGGCGCCGACGGCGGGGAAGGTGTCTTTGCGGATGGCCCAGAGGCGGGCGTTTTCCACCGGATCTTCGGTGAAGTCGACCTGCTTCTCGACGGGGAAATCGCGCAGGGACGCCATGATTTGTGCCAGTTGTTCCTGCAGCAATGTCGACGAAGCGGCGCGGGATTCGATGAGCAGCGCGCAGGCATTTTCCGACAGAAGCTGTACGAAAGCGGGCATGCCTTTTTTGTCCTGCACCGAGCGCAGACTGCGTCGGTCGAGCAGTTCCACGGCGGATACCGGTTGGCTTTTCAGCACGGTCACCGCGTTGCAGCAGGTTTCGACATCGGGGAACACGATCAGCGCCGAGGCCTTGTTCGGGTGATCGATGACGGTGTCGTAAGTCACCGCGCTGATGAAGCCGAGCGTGCCTTCGGAGCCGACCAGCAGGTGGCTCAGGATATCCACAGGCTCGTCGAAATCCACCAGGGCGTTGAGCGACAGGCCGGTGGTATTTTTCAGACGGTATTTGTGGCGGATTCTTGCGGCCAAGTCGGTGTTGGCGCGGGTCTCGCGGCCTAATGTCGCCAAGCGTTCGAGCAGGTCGCCGTGGCTGGAGCGAAATGCCGCGACGCTGGCAGGGTCTTCGCTGTCGAGGCGCGTGCCGTCGGCCAGCACCAAGCGAATCCCGGCCAAGGTGTGATAGGTATTCTGCGCAGTGCCACAGCACATGCCGCTGGCGTTGTTGGCGACGATGCCGCCGATCTTGCAGGCATTGATCGACGCCGGGTCCGGGCCGATCTTGCGCCCGAACGGTGCCAGCCAGGCATTGGCCTGCGCGCCGATCACCCCTGGTTGCAGGCGGATCTGCGTGCCTTGGCCGCGAATCTCGCGGGCGTTCCAGTTATCCCCGAGCACGATCAGCACCGAGTCGCTGATCGCCTGCCCGGACAGGCTGGTGCCGGCAGCGCGGAAGGTCACCGGCACCTTTTCGCGCTGGGCCAGTTGCAGCAGCGCCACGACTTCGTCTTCAGACTCGACGCGGATCACCAGTTTCGGAATCAGTCGATAGAAACTGGCGTCGGTGCCGAAGGCCAGGGTCGACAGCGGGTCGTCGAAACGCCGGTCTGCTGGAATCAGTTGCTCGGCATCACGCAGGAAAGCAGCAGGAAGACTCATTGATCCTCCAGAATCAGCACGACCAGATCTTTCGGGCCATGCGCGCCATACGCCAGCACCTGTTCAATATCGGCGGTTTTCGACGGGCCGGAGACCAGCAGCGCGTTGGTCGGCATGCCTTGCGCCCATTCGAATTCTTGTTGCACTTGATAGAAGTTGTCGCGGATTTCGCTGGCCTTGAGCAGGGCGAAATGCACCGGCGGCACCAGGCTCATCAAGCGCGGTTCCTCACGGGTAGGCCAGATAATCAGGCTGCCCGTCGCGGCGATGGCACCGAGGGTGCCAGTGAGGCTGGCCGGGGTGTCGTTGAACAGCTCGGATTTCCACTCTTCCATCGGCCGGTCGTAGGACTTCAGTGCTGGCAGCTCGGGATTCTTCGCCCAGTGCTGTGCGATGCGTTGCCCGTGCGGTGTGGTCGGTGCGATCAGCAGGCTCGGCAATTGGCGGTCGCGCAGCAGTTGCGCCAGTAATGCCGGCCACTCGGCGCCCGAGGTCAGGTGGATTTCGGTGTGCACCGCTTCCATCAGTTTGCGCAGTTGCGGGATGCGTTGCTCGGCGCTGTAGGTGTAGGGCTGGGTGACCAGATCGACATCGAAGTTGTCGGCAATTGGCGTGGTGCCGGTCAGACTTTTCCGCAGCTTGCCGAGGATATTTTGCTTGGCGCTCATCGACGCTCTCCCTGTTTGGCCAGATGCTCGCGGGCCATGTCATGCAACGAACGCGCGGCCGGTTTTGGCGCGCTGTGGTTTTGCGTCCATGGGCCGACATTGCTCGGCGTAAGGGCGCGCAGGCGCGTGGCGAAAAAAGCGAACAAGCGGTACAGCGTCGGCGAGCTGTTGAGTCTGGCCCAGGCGTTCCAGATGAAGCGCTCCTCGCGCGAATATTTGCTGCCCTGGCCGCGCATCACCTGATTCGGTGCGTCCGGGGCTTTGACGTTTTCCTCGCGCAGACGGCGCAGGATGGCCGGGATCGGAATCTTCACCGGGCAGACTTCACCGCAGGCGCCGCACAGTGAGGACGCGCTCGGGTGGTCCGGAACCTTGGCCAGACCGACCATGTGCGGGGTGATGATCTTGCCGATCGGTCCTGGGTAGACCTCGCTATAGGTGTGGCCGCCGACGCGGGTGTACACCGGGCAATGATTCATGCAGGCGCCGCAGCGGATGCAGTTCAGGGTCTGGCGCAATTCACTGTCGGCGAAGGCCTGGCTGCGACCGTTGTCGAGCAACACCAGATGCACTTCCTGCGGGCCGTCGAGTTCATGTTCCTTGCGCGGGCCAGAGATCATGTTGACGTAAGTGGTGATCGGAATGCCCAGCGCCGAGCGCGTCAACAGTGACAGCAGCGGCACCACGTCGCGCAGGTTTTCCACGACTTTTTCGATGCCGGTGACCGCGATATGCACCGGCGGCACGGTTGTGGTCATGCGCCCGTTGCCTTCGTTTTCCACCAGCAGCAGGGTGCCGGTTTCGGCGACGGCGAAGTTGACGCCGGAGACGCCGATGTCGGCTTCGAAGAATTTCTGCCGCAGGAC
>Ga0308161_1000645_pt1 | contig 51088 bp, 56 predicted proteins | sample PhyFR2_FD_201034 | JGI IMG/M metagenome (GOLD analysis project Ga0308161, IMG submission 201034) | Phyllosphere microbial communities from UC Gill Tract Community Farm, Albany, California, United States - DLSLF.R2 | ecosystem: Host-associated > Plants > Phyllosphere > Unclassified | place: USA...
GGATGACCCGTTCGGGCTTGAGCAGATCATGTGGGACAACCGATTCCGGGTCGAGTTCCCGGCGGCGGAGGTGTCGTCGGCAGTGCACGGGTGCTCGTTCCTGTCTGTCTCGCACGGTGACGTCCAGTCCGGCGAGGCTGACGTTCTTGTGCTGGCCAGATCGGCTGAGTCGTCGGCCGCGATCTGGGACCGTCGCCGGCGGACGCTCGCAGGATTCCTGTCGATCGTCGCGCTGGATGAGTCGAAGAACCCGTCCGAGATCATCATGTACACACCCGACAAGGTCATCACTCTGACGAAGACGGGCACACGATGGATCGTCGATGTGCGGCGAAATCCGCTGCGCCGGGTGTCTGTGGCGCCGTTGGTGCACAAGTTCGAGCTCGGCCGTCCGCTGGGCCATTCGCGGATCACCCGCGCGAGCATGTACTTCACGGATGCCGCGCTGCGCACGATTGTCCGAGGCGAGGTCTCGTCCGAGTTCTATAGCGCTGTCGAGTACTGGCTCTTCGGTGCCGACGTCTCCGACTTCGTCGGGGACGACAGGTGGACGGCGGTCATGGGCCGGATCAAGGCGATGGACACCGACTCGAACGAATCGGCGGACAAGCCAGATCTGCACAGGTTCAACGGGGCGTCCCCGGAGCCGCACATCTCGCAGATGCGGATGTGGGCGAACCTGTTCGCGGACGACCAGGACCTCGACGTGAAGTTTGCGGACACGTCGAACCCATCGAGCGCTGATGCGATCTTCGCGGCTAAGGAGACGCTGATCACTACGACCCGGGATGCGAACGAACTCTGGGGTCATGGCGCTGTCGAGTCGGCGCAGATGGCTGTGATGCTTCGTGACGGTCTTGACGTCGTTCCTGGGGAGATGCGTGCTCTCCGTGCACAGTTCACGGACCCGGCGATCGTGTCTCCCACGGCTCGTGCGGATGCCTACTCGAAGCTGTCGGCCGCTGACGCGGACTTCGCGACATCGCGCGTGGGCCGCCAGTACGCCGGGCTGTCGTTGGAGCAGATCACACAATTGGAAGCCGAGCAGAAGCGGAAGAGCGCATCGGATCGGATCGCACAGTTGGTGGAGGCGGCTCGCGGCGCACGACAGGCTGTAGCCAGCCAGCCAGCCAGCCAGCCAGCCAGCCAGCCAGTGATCTAGAGGCGGCGCAGGTCGTGAAGGCGCAAGCCGACGCGCTCGGCGTGCTCAGGCGTGCCGGCGTTGAGGCGGACGACGCCGCTGCTCGGTCCGGGCTCGATGGGGTGAAATTCATCCCAGGCCAGCCGATCACGATCAAGTCTGAGGAGTGACATGGCGACGTCTGCGCAGATCGAGGAGTTTCGTACTGCGCAGGCGTCGTTGGTCTCCCTCGGGCAGGCGCAGTTGCGTGACGTGCTGTCAGCGTTCGGCGAGTCCTCTGATCCGGCTGCGGTCCGTGACGTGCTCTTGCGGTACTTCCCGGACTTCATGACGGCGTTCGGCGATACGGCGGCGGTGCTCGGAGCGGACTTCTACGATCTGGTGCGTGACCTGCCGCCGTCGGCGGGCACTGCGCGGTCCGTGTTCGCGCAACCCGCGAAGACGAAGCAGTCCGAGGGTGTCGTGCGGTGGGCCGTCGGCGGGCTGTTCGCCACCGACGCGGACTGGGCTGCATTCGAGTCGCTGCTGCTGGGCGCCGCTCAACGGCTGATACTGCAGCCGTCTCGCGAGACCATCGACCTGCTCGCTCAGGAAGACGCCAGATCAGGGCGGGTCGCGGCGGTCAGCTGGTCCCGCCACGTGCACCCGGAGCGGGCGCGGTCGCACAAGTCGTGCGACTTCTGCATCATGCTCGCCGGACGCGGGCCGGTCTACAGATCGCAGGAAGCAGCAGGGTCCGTCATCGGTCGAGGGTCTGACCGCACCGGACTCGACGAAACGGGACACCGCATAGCCGGTGGGGTTGGTGGCGGCGTTCGCGCACGGGGCGGGCAGGAGCTCGCAGCGTCGTTCCACGACGACTGCAACTGCACGACGGTCCCGACGTTCTACGAGATCCAGGACCGCCCAGGAACTCGCTACCCGCAGGTGCTCGTCCCGGTCGCCTGACCCAAATTCTCACCCGACGCCGCGACGGCGCTCGGGCTCGCGCGGCGCGACTGCCGCTAAACCGATGGAGGACGCATGACCACCGAAACCGCGCCGGCCACACCGGCACCTGCCGCACCGGAAGCACCGGCCCAGGGCGCGACGCCCGACGAGCCGCTCGGAACTCCCGGACTCGCAGCCCTGAAGTCAGAGCGTGAGGCGAAGACCGCCGCTGAGAAGCGTGCAGCTGCCGCCGAGGCCCGGGTGAAGGAATTCGAGGACCGCGAGAAGACCGAGGCGCAGAAGCAGCAGGAGGCGCTGGCAAAGGCGCAGCAGGAGCTCGCCGAGCTCACAGTCGCCAAGACCCGCGCTGAGGTGGCCGCGGCGAAGGGTGTTCCCGTCGAGCTGCTCTCGGGCGGTACGGCGGAGGAGATCCAGGCATTCGCGGAGCGTCTCATCGCATGGCGGGGCGAGCAGCCCCAGGAGCAGCAGCGATTCATCGTTCCTGCCGAGGGCAGCCAGCCCAACATTCCTCTCAACGGCGACGGTCTTGAGGCCGCGCTGAAGACAGCTCTTGGCATCCAGTGATGCCCCAACTCAAGGAGTGAAACATGGCGATCACCGCCGCAACCAAGCTGAGTGACTTCAGTGGGTTCCTGACCCGCGAGCAGTCGCAGCCCATCTTCGAGCGTGCCGCGCGCAGCTCGACCGTCCAGTCGCTGGCACCCGAGGTTCCCCTCGGTGGCAACGGCAAGTCCATCCCCGTCGTCACCGGTCGCCTCACGGCGAACTGGGTGGCTGAGGGTGCTCAGAAGCCCGCGTCGAAGGGCGCTCTGGCGCTGAAGAACATGGATCCGAAGAAGATCGCGACGATCGCGGTCGTCTCGGCTGAGGTTGTCCGGGCGAACCCCGGCAACTACATGAGCCTGATCCGCAACCAGGTCGGCGACGCGTTCGCGGAGGCATTCGACGCTGCGGCGCTGCACGGCACTAACACGCCGTTCTCGACGTACATCGCGCAGACGACCAAGAGCGTCGAGCTCGGTACGACTACGCAGGCGAACGGTGGCATCTTCGGCGACATCAACGCCGGCCTCGCGCTGCTCGTCAACGACGGAAAGCGCCTCACCGGGTTCGCGCTCGATGACCGCTTCGAGCCGAAGCTGAACGGCGCAGTCGACACGGCAGGCCGCCCGATCTTCATCGACAGCCCGCTCGTGGAGAACGCCGGTCCGATCCGCCAGGGACGCCTCCTCGGGCGCAACGCGTTCATCGGTGAGGGCGTTTACGACGCCACCACGAAGACGTACGGGTTCGGCGGTGACTGGTCGCAGGCGGCCTGGGGTGTCGTTGGAGGCATCTCCTACAAGGTCTCCACCGAGGCGACGGTGACGATCAACGGCGAGCTCGTCTCGCTGTTCGAGAACAACCTCGTCGCCGTCCTTGCCGAGGCCGAGTACGGCTTCCTGGTCAACGACACGGCTGCATACGTCGAGTACGTCGACGCCGCCTGAATGGGGTGATCTGCGATGGCTGAAAAGAAGCAGGTCCGGCTGACCAGCACGGGCGGCACCGTCGTCCGTGTCTCGGAAGACGAGGCGAAGATGCTCGGCGGCGAATGGAAGGCGGAGAAGGCTTCGGCCAAGACCGCAACCAAGTCCGCGGAGAAGGCTTCGGCCAAGACCGAGTGACCCGGGAGGGCGGCGGCTACGGTCGCCGTCCTTCCTCACCCTGACCCATCCACACGAGGAGGCATCATGGCGAGCTGGACCGGACCCACCGATGTGACCGGCGCGTGGATCGGTGAGGGTGCACCCACCGACACCGGGAAGATACAGAAGTGGATCGACAAGGCCGAGCGTGAGATCCGGTTCCGGGTGCCCGACATCCAGACACGGATCGACGCCGAAGCCGCCGAGACCTCCGCGCGCACGGACCTGCTCGAGCTGGCGAAGGACGTCACCGTGGCGATGGTGATGCGCGTGTTCCGAAACCCGGAGGGCATCCGTCAGGCGAACACGACCACCGGCCCGTTCACGGACTCCGTCACCTATGGCGGAGACGTGCCCGGTGGGCTGGGGCTGACGGACGATGAGCTTGCGAAGCTGCAGGGCGCCCGTGGCGGCGCGTTCAGCATCGACCTGATCCCGTCGACGTCACCGTTCTACGTGGGGCCGTCGTGAGGCAGGTCAGCGAGGACGTGATCTGGATGCCGTTCGTGGCCGGGGCTGTGGACGCGCACGGGAACCCGATCGAGTCCTGGGGTGACCCGGTCACGAAGGGCATCTACGCGCTCGACCCGGGGTCAACATCCGAACCTCGCGAGGGGCAAGACCGGGTCATCGTCGAACCCGCCGTGTACATGCCGACCGATGTCGTCTTCGGCTCCCGTGATCTCGTGATCGCGCGAGGGAATGCCTACACGGTCGAGGGAGTCACGCGGGAGTGGCGGCATCCGCGTCTCGGACGCATCGGGAACGTCGCGACGCTCCGAAGGGTGGAGGGCTGAATCATGACGGACGTGCGAGTGCAGCTGAAGCTGCGTGGCATCAACCATGTGATGACCTCCCCCGGAGCCGTGGCGGCCGTCGTGGCTGCCGCCAACAGCATCCAGCGGGAGGCGGGCCCGGAGTTCGAAGTGAACGTGGTCCCGCACAGATACACAGCACGCGCGTTCGTGCGCGCGAAGTCCGCGAAAGGCCGACGGCAGGAAGCGCGCGACAAGGTGTTGACGAAGGCGGTCGGTCATGCCGGACGTTGAGTTCGCAGACGCGGAGGCGATGGTCGGCGCGTTCCTGAGATCGCGTCTCGGTGTGCCCGTCTCGACCAAGGTCCCGAATCCGCGTCCGGCACGTTTCGCGCGAGCGTGGCGCACCGGAGGTGGCACCGACAACCGGGCTGTGGAGACGGTGCAGATCACGGTTACCTGCTTCGCAGCCGATTCCGTCACCGCCTCGAACGACGCCGCGAAAGCGAAGCACCTGCTGCTGAACGAGTACACAGCGATGCCGCTCGTGCGCGGCGTGACCATCCAGGCCGGACCGTACTTCGACCCGGACCCCGATACCAACGGTGACCGATACACCGTCACCGCCGTGATGCGCGTGCGCGCGCGTCGAGACCAGGCTGCGGCACCCGCCGCGACCACCGCTGCCGGCTGATGTCGGCGAAACCGAAGGAGAACGCTCATGGGCGTGAATGCTGAACTGGCGCGGATCTTCGGGTCCGACATCGACGCCATCCACCTGGCACCTCTCGGCACGACCCTGCCGACGGACATCGACGGGGTGCTCGACCCCGCGTTCGAGGACGTCGGATGGCTGTCCGACGACGGCGTGACCGAGTCGCTGACCGGCTCCGTCGAGAAGAAGCGCGGCCACCAGGGCAACGGTGTCGTCCGCACCCGCATCTCGGAGCCCGGCACCACCGTCACCTTCTCCGCGCTCGAGTCGAAGGCGCAGACGATGGGACTGCGGTACGTCGAGAAGACCTCGACGGTGACCGCCGGCGTCCGGAAGACGACCCGCGGCCCCGGGCAGCGGATCACGGCCCGCGCCGCGGTGCTGGACTTCTACGACGCGGACGAGACGACCGTGAAGGAGCGGTACATCATCCCGCGCCTCGAGATCGCGCCGAACGGCGACCGGGTGCTGAACAACGCGGACATCGCGACGCTCCCGTTCATCGGGGAGATCATCGGCGAGTACACCCACCTCGCGACCGACCTGGAAGAGACGGGGGCCTGAGCATGGCTGATGCGAACGAGGTCGAATCGACCAGCGTCCCGAAGGGCGCGAAGCAGCCGCAGGACCGCAAGCCGAAGGACGACAAGCCCAAGGTGGACCAGGTCGAGATCGACACCCCCACAGGTGAAGTCGACGACGAGGGGAAGCCGAAGACCCGCAAGGTGAAGGCATCCCGCGTCGCGATCCGCGGCATCGTCGTGACCGTCCCGCACGAGGCACTCGACGACTTCGAGGTGCTCGACGACATTCGCGCGGCGCAGGACAGCGACGACGCTTCACGTATGCCGGCGCTGCTGCGTCGCCTCGTGGGTGACGTCGACTACAAGCGGGTGCTGAACGCGCTGCGCGGCGCCAACGGTCGCGTGAGCATCGCAGATGGCGGGCAGTTTGTCATGGATCTGTTCGAGGCACTCGGGCAAGGCCAGGGAAACTCCTGACGCTCGCGGGCACCCTCAACGCTCACGAGGGTGCCCTGCGAGCGTCGCTGCAGTCTGAGTACGGCATTCGGCTTCTCATCGACGCGGGCGGTCGCACAGAGCCGCCACGGTCACCGCGTGAGCTGGCCGCCTTGGTAGAGCATCTGCCGACAGGGTGTGCGCTGGGCCGCGAGATGGGCGGAGACCCCGCCGTGACGAATGAAGCTCGAATGCTCCGAGCAGTGGAGCACACACTGCGCATGATCTTCTGGTCGGAGAACGGTCAGAAGGGCAAGCAGCCTGAGCCGATTCCGCTTCCGCGTGCCGCCGGTGAGGTTGCAGCAGAAGTTGCAGCCGAGTCCGCGAAGGCACTCGCTTGGCAGCGACGTCAGGAACGGAACAGCTAGAGGGCGGCTACTGCATCGCGGATCGCATCGCGCAGAGCCTCGAACTGCGGCTGTTGCTTCTTGGTGAAGATCACGGCATTCTCATCGTTCGCAGCGTCCATGGTGCGGCCGCCCTTGAGCGCCTTCGTCGTGGAGATCTCGCCGGGAACGGCCAGCTGGATGAAGCCGTTGGTGAGAGCGCCAGATGGCTTCATCTGGACACCAGCGATCTGCCGGATGGGGATCATCTTCTCGCCTCGACCGTGGCCGGCACGCCCAAAGAACCCTTCCCGACGGATGGTGACGGTCTTCCCGTCGAAATGGATCTGCCCGTTGCGGCCCGCGGCCTCGATGATGCTCATGGTGTCCATGGTGGCCGCGAGCAGACAGCTACGCAATCGCTTGGAGGTGTCTCGTGGCAACCAGCGCCGAGATCGCGAACGCATATGTGAGCATCACGACCCGGATGCCTGGCGTGAAGAACGACATCACGAAGACGCTCGGCGGGGCCGATGTGAGCGCAGCGCTGAAGGGGTCAGGGAAGTCCATGGGGCAGCGCCTCGTGGACGGGTTCGCGCCGATAGCGAAGGTGGGGCTGGCGGCTGTCGGAGCCGTGGCAGCCGCGGGACTCGGCGCGGCCCTTGTCAAGGGCTTCAAGCGCCTTGACGCGATCGACACGGCGTCTGCGAAGCTGCGCGGTCTCGGTCACGACGCCGCGACGGTGGACACGATCATGGCCAACGCGCTCGCGTCGGTTAAGGGGACTGCGTTCGGTCTGGGCGACGCGGCTACAGTCGCGGCTCAGGCTGTCGCGGCGGGAGTGAAGCCTGGCAAGGATCTTGAGGGGGTCCTGTCGACAGTTGCGAACGCGGCCGCAGCGGCTGGCACCGACCTCGGCGAGATGGGTTCCATCTTCTCGAAGGCGATGACTCAGGCGAATGGTGTCCAGAACGATGTCATCGGGCAGCTCGCGGACCGGGGAATCCCGATCTATCAGGAGCTTGGGAAGGTGCTTGGCGTCACCTCGGACAAGGTGTTCAAGATGGCTTCGGAGGGGAAGATCAACTTCGACCAGTTCGCGGCCGCGGCGACCGCGGCTAGCGGGACGGTCGCATCCGAAATGGGCGGCACATGGTCCGGCCTCGTAGACAACATGATGGCGTCGCTCGGCCGAATTGGTGAGGGCATTCTGCGCGGCCTGTTCCCGGAGATGAAGAACGGCGTTGCAGATCTGACGACCGTGTTCTCTGGGTTCGAGGCGAAGTCGAAGGAAGTCGGAGCGGCCATCGGGACCTTCTTCACTTGGATCAAGGAGAACAAGGATCTCGTTGGCATCCTCGCGTCTTCGATCGGGACGCTCGTGGCCGTAGTGACAGCTGTGTACACGGGCGTGAAGATCTGGACAGCGGTACAGGCGATTCTGAACGTCACACTGATGGCGAACCCGCTCGGCGCGATCATCATGGGAATCTCTCTGCTCGTCGGTGCGATCGTGTGGATCGCGACGCAGACGACATGGTTCCAGGACATCTGGCGCGAGTTCACCCGGTTCTTGGGCGAGGCGTGGGCGAACATCTCGGGTTTCTTTGTCGCCGCGTACGAGAACGTGATTCGGCCGACGTTCGAGGGGATCGGTGCCGCTGCCACGTGGCTGTACGAGACGATCCTGAAGCCCGTCTTCGACGGGATCTCCGCGGTCGTCGGGTTCGTCGCCGGTGTGATCAAGTTCAACTTCGACCTGGTGGTGAACTACTTCCGGTTCTGGGGTGCCGTCGCCGGATGGTTGTGGAAGAACGCGATCGGCCCAGCGCTGGACGCGATCGGTGCCGCGTTCGGCTGGCTGTGGTCCACGATCATCAAGCCGGTGATCGATGCGATCGGGATCGCGCTGCAGGTCATGTACGCGGTGTTCGTCAAGCCGGTCCTCGACGCGATCGGGATCGGACTGAAGGTCCTCGGAGACGTGTTCACGTGGCTGAACGTGAACGTGGTGCAGCCCGTGTGGACCGCGATCTCCGACGCGATGAAGGCCGCGTGGAACTGGATCGACACGAACGTGTTCACTCCCTTCAAGAAGGGAATCGATCTGATCGCGAAGGGTTTCGAGATCGCGAAGTCGTCGATCGAGAAGACCTGGGACGGGATCAAGAAGGCCGCCGCGGTGCCGATCAACTTCGTGCTCGACACGGTGTGGAACAACGGTCTGCGGTCGTTCTGGAATGACCTGGTGACGGAGCTCGGGCTGAAGGACATGAAGCTCGCGAAGGCACCGCTGGTGAAGTTCGCCAGCGGTGGCGTGCTGCCTGGCTATACGCCGGGCCGGGACGTGCACCAGTTCTTCTCGCCGACCGGCGGGCGCCTGGCGCTGTCCGGCGGTGAGGCGATCATGCGCCCCGAGTTCACTCGCGCCGTCGGTGGACCTGCAGGTGTCGACATGCTCAACCGCATGGCCCGCACTGGGCAGGCGTTCAAGAACGGCGGCGTGTTCGGGGAGCTCGGGAACTTCGCCGGCGACGTGTGGGACAACATCGTGTCCGCGGCCTCCACGGTCGGTGACTTCCTCACTGACCCCGTGAAGGCGATCCAGAAGCACATCGTCGACGGGATCATCCGGCCGCTGATGGGTGGCGGCGGGAACATCTTCATGAAGACGGTCGGTCAGATGCCGATCAACCTCGTGAAGAACCTGGCGAAGGTGTTCGAAGGCGGCCCGGGCAAGGGGGTGCCGGGCATGGGCTGGCAGGCGATGTGGAACATCGTGCACAACGCGCTCCCGGGTGCCCGGCTGACGTCGGGGTTCCGCAGCGCCGCGCAGAATGCGGCCGCGAACGGCGCGAAGGGGTCGTACCACATGCGGGGCCGGGCGATCGATGTCGTCCCGGCGTCGATGGCGACGTTCAACGCGATCCGTTCCCTGTTCCCGAACGCGTCGGAGCTGATCTACACGCCGGCGGGTGCCGCGCAGTTGCTGAACGGGAAGCCGTTCTCGGGCTGGTCGCCGAAGGTGAAGGCGCAGCACTACAGCCATGTCCATCTCGCGATGGCGAACGGCGGTGTGGTGCCGAAGCTGTACGACCAGGGTGGGTGGCTGCCGCACGGCGGCATGGCCGTGAACCAGTCCGGGAAGCCGGAAGCGGTCCTGACTCCTGAGGAGTCGCAGGCGTTGCGGGCTGGAGTCGCCGGAGGTGTGACCATCAACGGGGACATCTACACGCGTGACGAAGCCGAGCTCATTGAACGGTTGCGTCGAGAGCAGAGGGCCGCGCTGTACCGTTCGGGCGCTCTCGTGAAGGTGGGGTGACGTATGCCTCTCGTGCTTGCGTCCCCGCCAACAGTTGCGCCCGTGGGGTCGGAACTCTCGGCTCTCGGATACCGGTGGATCGGGCATGACGGGTCCGTGTGGGATCTGAACGACCCTGAGTCGGGGCTCTTCCTCGACAACAGCGGCGTCACCGGCCTGCACTTCCCGAAGGTGGACAAGTTCCGTTCGACGTCGCGCGCCGTCCCCGGCTTTCGGAGCCGGGGGTGGCGCGCGGCGTCCCGGGACGTCTTCTGGCCTGTGTGCATCTGGGCTGATGGTTCCGAGACCTGGCGCTCGCTGTACTCCCGGTTCTTCGCCACCATCCACCCCTCGAAAGCCGGCGTGTGGGAGGTGACCGCTGGCACGCAGACGCGGCGCCTGCGGCTGACTGGGCGCTTTGAGGAGCAGCACCAGTTCGCCCTCGACCCGTACATGGAAGGGTGGGCGATCATCCCGGTGCAGATGGAACCGGAGCAGCCGTTCTGGGAGGGGAAGACGATCCGTCGCGGTCCGTTCTCCGCACCCACCGGCGTCGACTTCATCCCGCCGACGCTGGCGCCGTCGTTCCACATCAGCCCGGCGGCGACGTTCGCCTCGGCCACGATCCCGAACTTCGGGGACGTGGACGCCTATCTCGTGTGGACGGTCGAGGGGCCGTTGACGGACGTGGTGCTCGGCGTCGGCGGGGTGACCGCGACGGTGCCGTTCAGCCTCGCCGCCGGCCAGGTGCTCCGCATCGACACCGACCCGCGGAACGTTTCGGCGCTGCTGGACGGGGTGGACGCGACCGAGCCGCTGGGTCTGCTCGAGTTCGCGCCGGTCCCGTCCGGGGGCTCAGCCCCGCTGACCGTGTCCGCGTCCGGCGCGGGCGGGATCTCCGCGGAGCTGACCCCGCTGTACTTCCGCGCCATGTGAGAGGTGGTCCTGGTGGATGACGAGATCCGGTTCGTGGTCTACGACAAGGCCGGCACCTTCCGGCGCACGGTGGTCCCGCGCCTGTCGACGGCGGAGATCCCGGCGAACAGCACGCCGTGGGCGGAGCTCACCCTCGACGATGACCACGATGCACTGCCCGCGCTGACTGCGGACGGCGCCCGATGCGCGTACTGGTTCCGTGGGATCGAGTGGTTCCGCGGCCGCGTGTCCGCGACCCCCGGGAACGGCCCGGTCGGGTCGGTGACGGCACGGGTGGAGGGCGACTTCCGGAAGCTCACGGAGTGGCAGGGCTGGCCGAAGCCGACCGCGGCGATCACCGCGCAGGACGTCGACTATGCCCGGTACACGGGCAGTTCCGAGGACGTGTTCAAGGCGGCGCTGGCGGCGAACTTCTCTCGCCTGGGCGTGCCGTGGACGGTCGCCGCGTCACTGGGGCGGGGGAGTGCGGCGAGGGCGGAGTTCCGGTTCCACCCGCTCGCGGAGAAGACGATCCCCGCCCTGGACGCGGACGACCTGATCGTGACGATCGGGTACGCGCCCGACCCTGTCGTCGACGTGCGCGCATCCGCTCTTGTCCCGGGTCTGCTGTCGGACCTGACCGGGGCGCTCGAGGACTACGACTGGACCCGAAACGCCCCATCCGCGACCCGTGTGGTCGTCGGCGGTGCCGGTGAGGGTGCGGCCCGTGAGCTGTACCAGCAGATCGACACGGCACGCGAGGCCGACTGGGGCGACATCATCGAGACGTTCAAGGACTCGCGCATGGCGGACGCCGGCGCGGACTTCTCGATCGACGCAGCCGAAGCCCTCGCCGAGGGTGCGCCGACGGTGGGCGTGTCGATGCAGCTGCAGGAGTCGGTGAAGTTCCGGCTCGGGACGACGTTCCTGCCCGGCGACCGGGTGCGGGTGAAGGTCGGCCCGCTGGATCTGATCGAACGGATCACCCTCGCACGGGTGGAGGACTCGCCCGATCAGGGCGTGGTCGTGACCCCGCATCTGGGGTCGATCGAGGATTCCCCCGACGCCCAGTTGGGCGCGCAGGTCGCAGGCCTTGCACGGGGGCTGAGAGACGCTGGGAGGCGCTGATGATCACTTCGACAGGGTTCGAGGGGACGGTCGACTACGCGGAATGGTCGCAGCTGACCTCGCACATGGGCGCCCAGTACGGCGTCATCGGAAAGGATTCCTTCGCCGTCGCGCCCGGAACGGGTGACCGTGTCCTGTCGGTGCAGCCAGGAACCGCGGCAGGGCAGGGCATCCTCGACGAGTCCGACGCTGTCGAGTCGCTGGTGGGTGCGCCGGTCGCATCGGGGAACCGGTGGGATCTGGTCGCGCTGCGCCGGCAGTGGGGCGCGAAGGCGTCCACGCTGGTGCTGATTCAGGGCGGGTCGGCGGCATCCATCCCGGCGCGGTCCACGACCCCGGGTGTGGAGGATGACCAGCCGCTCGCGCTGGTGCGGTTCTCCGCCGGGCAGACGGCCGCGCAGGAGGTCATCGACCTGCGGGTGTGGCACGGCGACGGCGGGCTCGCGGCACGCCATGCACTGGTGCGGGACTACCTCACCCGGATCGGCACCCGCATCTGGATCAACGGGGTCACGTGGGTGATCGGGTTCGACGCATCCGGGAACCAGACATGGGTGCCCGACTCGGTGTACGTGGGGTCCACCCAGCCGCCGTACGCGGACAACCTCGTCTGGGTGAAGAAGCCGTAGGAGGTGGTGCCCTGTGGCGACGAACCGGATCACCTCGAACCAGGGGCCATCCCCGTACGCGTCGTTCTACCTCGACTGCGACGTCATCCAGACGGATACCGCGGGCATGCGGTGGCTGCTGCGCGCGTACCTGCGCATGTCGAAGGGATCGAGCTCGTCCTACGGCGGCTCCGGATTCCAGTCGGTGCAGGGAGCGCCCGGCGAGATCGCCCGCTACCCACGCTCACCATTCCTGCCGTCGGGCATCACGAGCTGGACGCAGGGGCCGTACGACTGGTGGGTGCCTGCGAACGGGAGCGGCTTCTGGTCGGGCACGTCGACGACGTATCCGCTCGGGATGCAGCTGTCCTACGGCAACGTGCAGACGACGGCATACGGGTCGATCCAGCTTTCGCAGATCGCGACGACCCCGCCGGCACCGAAGCCGCTGGGCGTGACGAACGTCACGCAGACCTCGGCGCGGTACTCGTTCAGCTCGCAGGGCCTCGGCGGCGGGACGTTCCTGCGGTGGGAAGCGCAGTGGTCGACGTCGCCGACGTTCGCGACCGGGAACAGTCCGATCGTGACGTCGTCGGGGACGACCGACTTCACAGACCTTCCCCCTGGGACGAAGGTCTACTTCCGCTCCCGTGGGGTGAACAGCCTCGGCGTGGGGGCGTGGTCTCAGATCATCTCCGCGACGACCCTCCCGTCCGGCGCCCGTGTGGGTGTTGGCGGGGCATTCCCGATCGCTTCGACAGCGGTCGGCGTGGCCGGCGGTTTCGTCCCGGCTCAGATCCTCATCGGCAAGGGCGGCGTCTTCGTCACGCCCGCATAGGCAGGAGCGCTCTCCATGGCTTTCCAGGACTACTTCGGAACCCCGATCGCGTACGACCCGACTCAGGACCGCCTGGTCGCGGATGCCGCGTTCACGGTCCACGCGACCGATGACACGAGTCTGTCCACGCCGCTGACGGTGCTGGAACCGGGGTCAGGTGCGACGATTCCGGAACTGCGGTCTTCGAGCATCGGCGTCCTGCCGGACTTCCGCGTCGATGGCAACCCGCCGCAGGTGCTGATCAAGTCGGGTCCGTTCGTGACCAAGCTGACGTCGGTGTACGGCGCTATCCTCGCCGCTGGGCTTGACCCAGATACGGTGGCAGCGGCGATCCAGGCGGGCGCGGATGCGACGGCAGCTCGGGATGTGGCGACCAGCGCCGCAGATGACGCCGTCGCGGCCGCAGCGGCCGCGACGGCCGTTGGTACGACGAACGATGCGATCATGGCAGGCGTAGCCGCAGACCAGGGCTCTGAGTTCCTGGGTCAGATGTCGGCGACGTTTGCGGGGCGTTGGCAAGCGAACCGCCACTACGCGGCAGGCGCTGTCGTCATCACGCCAGCAGGCAACCTCGTCCGAAGGCTTACTGAGGGCAATGCAGCGGCATCGTGGACTGCGACGGAGGCGGCGCAGTGGGTTGGGACTCGGGGTGAGATCTTCGCCACGGACTTCGGCGTGACCGCTGACGGCACGACTGACGACGGCGCGGCAATGGTGAGTGCTCTCGCCACGGCCGCGACCCTGCAGGTCACGTTGCGTCTGCCGGGCGGGAAGGTGAAGGTCAACTCGCTGCTGACATGGAAGCATCGCCTTCATGACATCGAGGGCGGGTCGAACACGATCCTCGACTTCAGCGGGATCTCGACCAACAACGTCACCGTGTTCACCTTGGACCCGACGGCTTTCGTCAGCGACATCGCTCAGTCGAAGTGGTCCGTCTGCCGTGGGGTGCACTTCCTCGGGTCGCTGAGCAACTTCACGAACACCCACGGGATCACCCACCTCACCACCGCGGACACCGTCAACGTGAGGTTCGAGAACTGCAGCGTCCAGGGCTTCAAGAACCAGGTCGTTCTGAAGGACAACGCATACCTGTGGAAGTTCTCCAACTGCTCGTTCCGTTACGCGATGGGCCGCACGTTCTCCTTCGGTGGCCTGAACATGGGAGAGAACTTCCATTTTGAGCACTGCAAGATCTTCAACAACAACAACGACACGTTCGTGTACACGGCCCCCACCAACGCTGGCGACATCAAGTTCTCCCAGTGCTCATTCGACGGCGGTGCGCAGGTTGCCGATCTGAATGGCGGGACCGTCAACTGGGACGACTGCCACTTCGAGGGAACAAAGTACGGACCGCAGTGGGTGAAGATGACATCCGGGGGGAGCGCGTCGACCGTGGCGAAGTTCACGGGAGGGCAGCTCTACATCTCCACCCGGACCGACTCGGTACGCCACGTACTGTTCCGCATCGGCGCTCCGCTCGGAGGGTCGACCAACCCCGTGAGCCTGAGCGTTGACGGGCTTCACATCATCGACCGCTCCAACAGTGCCGGAGCCATCCTTGTGAAGGATGAGTCGGGCTTGACGCACCCGTGGGGTGCCAGCGCGAACCTGATCAAGATGCGACCGCAGATCGCCCCGTTCAGTCCTCCCCAGGAGATCGCCATCGGGTCCGCATCGCAGTGGCTCGGCGGCGCTCTTGCCGCGTTGCCGACGGTTGGGACCGGGACGGCGCAGCCACATCAGGCGCAGTTCCGATCGTCTTACAGCACATCCACCACGCCGCTTGCGATCTCGTTCGACAGCGCAAAGACCAATCGCGACGGAATCGCAGGCGCGGTCCTGTTCTCTTCCGCCACGACGTCAGGGACAGGCACCTTCCTCGCTCGCCGCTTCCTCTGTCGGGCGGGTCGGCAGATGGCAGTGTCGGTGTCCTTCGCTCGGGAGAATCTGCTGATCGGTACCGGCGGCATGGATATGCGCGTCTCCTGGTGGGCAGATACCAGCGCGACAACGGCGATCAGTACCGGCCAGCTCGTGGCCACGCTGATTCCGCAAGCGACGACGGCGGACACCGTCGGATGGCGCACGGTCATGCTCGTGCTCAACCCGCCTCCTGGAGCGCTACTCGGGGAGGTCTGGTTCGGAAACGCGGCCATGTCCGGGAAGATCTGGGTCCAGGACTTCGACATCCTCGAGCTGACCTGACCTACTCGGGTTGCTCCGCTCAGCCTTCTGGGCGGAGCAACTCGGCAAGTGCCGGACCGAGCTTGGCGGAGTACTGCTGGGTGAGGTGCGCAACATCGGCACGGATGATGGTTCCGTCAGCGATTGCCGGGCAGCGCCCGGCGAGGCAGAAGAGTCCGTCCGTGTCGATCACGCGCACCTCCGGAGTCGCCTCGACCGCATCCTTCAGGGCTTTGATCGCAGCCCGGTGCGCGGCGTTGGTGTCGACGGTGCAGGCGCTGGGTGTGCCTTGCGCCGAGTAGCAGTCCGAGATGTTGCGGCCCTGCGGCGGCGGCGGAAGGATCACGACGCGGTCCGAGACGGCGGTAGCTGACTGGACGGCCTCCGCGATACCGGCCGTGAGGTCGGTATCGCCGGTGGTTCGCGCGGCACTGTTCTCAGCCTGGGAGAGCACCGTGAGGGTAGGCTTCAACTCGGCAAGCTGAGCATTGACCGCCTCGTGGAAGGCATCACACTCTGGGAGAGACGAACCGTCGCCCTTCTTCACAGACACCGCCGCGAACGGGCACTGCTGCATCGTCATGACGCGGATCTCAGCAGACGGGTATGCGGCTTGGATCGCGGGCAGCCAGCTGATCGCGATCGAGTCTCCGACGAGGGCGATCCGCTCACCTCCGGCCGGACCGTAGGTGCAGCGCTTCAACGTGCTCAGCGGGTCGCGCCCTGCGCCCTTCTCGAGTGCAAGGCAACCGTCATTGACCCATGCGTCGACCTTGGAGTTCGGCCCAACCTCGTCGATGCTGGGGTTGAGCTCCGGCCAGGTCGTAAGGGACAGAGCAGATCGGACGGACTGGTTCACGGCGGCAACAGCTGGGGTCTCGTCAATGGCGGTCGAGATTGGTTGCGGTGTCGCCGCAGCCGCCGGAGAATCCACGGGCGCCGGGGTAGGCACGAAGACGACGCCGATGACGGCCGCGCTCATGGCTATCATGCCACCGACCAGGCCGCGTTGGACGGGAAGAGAGTGGTCATTCCACCACCGCTTCCAGTCCCCGGAACGCGCACCCGTCCCGAACGGCGACTTCCAGATCGGGCGCTCGATCGCGTAGTACTGCGCGGTCGCGAGGGCGAAGCCGGCGAGAACGATCCCGAGGTATGCGAGCGATCCGGCCTGCGGGTAGAGCGCGTGACCGAAGATGATCGCCGGGAAGTGCCAGAGGTACAGGCTGTACGAGATGTCGCCGATGTAGACCGAAACAGGGTTGGTCAGCGGCTGGATGAAGCGGGCTTCCTCGCCGATGCCGGAGACGATCACGGTCGCCGTAGCGAGAACGGGGAGCAGCGCCCACGGTGCGGGCCACGCGGCCGTCGTGGGGATCAGCACACAGGATGCGATGATCCCCACCAGACCCACGTACGCGAGCACCGTCCGTGCGATGCGGGGGATGTTGCTGAGCAACGGTGCGGCGATCGCGACCAGGGCGCCGATGCCGAGTTCCCACGCACGGGTGAATGTGGAGAAGTACGCCACTGTCGGCTGCGTCGCGCCGCTGTACATGGCCCACGCGAACGATGCGATGACGATGATGCTGATCGTGGTCGCGGCGATCTGCCGTGCGCGACGACCGTCGACAGTGATGAACCGCGCGAAGACCACGAGCAGTCCGAGCAGCAGCCAGGGCCACACGAAGTAGAACTGCTCTTCGACCGACAGAGACCAGTAGTGCTGCAGGGGGGAGACTGCTGCGTCCTGGTTGAAGTAGTCGGTGCCCGCGATCGCGTAGTTCCAGTTGGAGCCGAAGATGAAGGCCCAGAACGCGTCCCATGTGACCGACACGGCACGCGTCTTCGTGAACAGGGCCCAGGAGAATCCGATCACGAAAAGCAGCACGACCGTGGCCGAAGGGACGATGCGCTTGAGCCTGCCGAGGTAGAACTTCCTCGGCGAGATCGTCCCCGTGCGCTCGTAGTCGCGGAGCAGCAGCCCTGTGATCAGGAACCCGGATATGACGAAGAAGACGTCGACGCCGGCGAAGCCGCCCGTCGGCCATCCGACGATGTGATTCGCGAAGACGAGAAGCACAGCGAGAGCGCGAAGCCCCTGAATGTCCTTCCGGACCGTCTTCGTCCTCTGTCGCCTGCTGCTGCGCACGCTTCCTCCGGTGTGTCGTCCCCACCTGGACCCTATCGGGCCTAGCCCACCTTCGAAAACCTGAGCCCCGTCAACCGACGGGGCTTCGTCATGAAAGGAGCCCATCGTGGCTGAATACCCTGGCGCCGCATGGGCGGGCGTCTCCGCGAACAAGTCTCCCCGGCAGGGGAAGGTGCGGCTGTTCATCGTCCATCACATGGCCTCGACGCAGTCGGCGGCATCGGCGCGAACCCGGTTCATGGGGTCGAACGATCGAAGCGTGTCGCCGAACTACCAGGTCAACGCTGACGGCAGCGTGTACGAGATTGTCCCCCCGGACCACTACCGGGCGTGGACGACAGGCGCGGTCGACCATCAGGCGGTGACCTGCGAGACGCAGAACACCAGCGGTGCGCCGTCGTGGGGCATCTCGCGCGCGTCGATGGAAGCGATCGCGCATCTGGTGGCGTGGGCGTCGAAGCGGTATGGCTTCCCGATCCAGAGAGGCCGCGTCACGGGAACCACGAACGCGAACGTCGTCGAGGTGCCGGGCGTGGTCGGTCACAACGAGACCCCCGCCGGCCGCCGCACGTCGACCGCCTGTCCGGGCCCCTCGATGGACATCAGCTGGATCATCGCCCGCGCGCAGCAGATCGCAGGCACCGGCGGTGGCCCCGCCACCACTCCGGCCCCGCGACCGTCGACGCCCGGGCAGCTGGACGTCGACGGCGACCTCGGGGTCGCGACGATCCGCCGCCTGCAGGAGGTCCTCGGGACCCCTGTCGACGGGAAGATCTCGACTCCGAAGTCGACGGTCGTCGCCGAGCTGCAGCGCCGCCTGAACGCGGCCGGCGCCCGCGACTGGGACGGCAAGCCGCTCGTCGTCGACGGCGTCGGGCTCCGCTCGAACCACCTCGCACGGGTGCCGCTCGTCGGACGGTGGCGCACGATCTGGGCGCTTCAGGCGCACCTCGGCACCACCAAGGACGGCGTCCTCAACCGGCGCAGTTCCGAGGTGGTCAGGGAGCTGCAGCGCCGCCTGAACGCAGGGACGCTCGGGCTGTGAAGCGCGGCACGAACATCCAGCACGGACGCCGGCGGCGATACCCGCCGAGCATGCTCATCCCCACGGCGATCATCGTGGTCTGCTACCCGGTCCTGATCTGGTTGCTGATCGAGATGTTCAAGGCGGTGATCTGACCCGATGCCTCCCGAGATCCAGGAGTTCTTCGAAGGGCTGTCCGTGTGGACGGTGATCGTCTGGCTCGTCGCGATCGGCATCAGCTTCCCGATCCTGCGGAAGCTGTGGCGGCTGTTCAAGCAGCTCGCCGACTTCCTCGACGACGTGATGGGTGAACCCGCCCGTCCCGGAGTCGAAGCCCGCCCGGGCCTGATGGAGCGCGTCATGCGGGTCGAGCACGAGCTGTTCCCCAACAGTGGCCGGTCACTCCGCGACCAGACGAACCGCATGGAGGAGAAGCTCGACCGCGACAACGCTCGCATCACGGAGCTCGCCGGGCAGGTCGAGGACGTCGTCGGGAAGGTCGACGACGTGGCCGTGAATGTCGGCGGGCTGACCGAGCGCGTCGACGAGCACATCACCCAGTCCACACAGATCATCGAAACCCTGAAGGGGGACAACCATGAAGGCCCTGTTTGATTCGCTCGTGCGCACCTACGTGCCCTGGTTCGTCGGCATCGCCGTCGGCTGGCTCGTGTCGCTCGGCATCCCGCTCGACCCCGACGTCGAACCGCAGATCACCGCGGCGCTGATGCTCGTGTCCTCGATGCTCTGGTACTTCCTCGCCAGGGTGTTCGAGACGTACGTGCACCCGAAGCTCGGCTGGCTGATCGGCCTCCCGAAGCAGCCGCTCTACGATGGCAAGTCCCGAGATCAGATCCTCGCGGACTTCGCGCGCCTGGACCCCGACGAGCAGAACGCCGACTTGCAGGCTGCTCTCGCGCGACGCCGCTGACACGCTGAACCGCCCCTCGCATCCTTCGGGATAGCGAGGGGCGGTTTCGTCGTTGAGTCAGTCGGCGATGTCGAGGCGGTCACCGGCCGTCTCGCGAAGTTCGGTCATCACGGCGGGCCGGGTTCTGTGTGAACTGGTTGCGGGTCATGACGCAGCCGACGCGGATGCTGAGCATCGTGTCGGGGGAGATGGTGTGTGCGGGCATGCGCTGGACGGTACGCCGTGTCACCGACGCTGGTCGAGATCCGGCCCGTCGAACTCCGGCGGCATCTCCACGTCCTGAGCCTGCTGGACGTGGCCGCAGTGCGGGCACACCCACCCGCCGGGGATGTCGCGCATGAGGATGCCATCGTCGGGGCATCGGGGCATCGGGGCTGCGCGCCCCAGTCGAGATCGTCGTCCATCCCGACAGCGTATGTCGGTGGTCGTCGGCAGGGTAGAGGCCATGACGCCATCTGCCCTTCTCGCGTTCGAGCGACGACACCCAGGCCATCCGCCCGGCAAGGAAGCCGCGATCATCGCCGAGCTCGGCATCCCGCCGGCTCGGTTCTACCAGATGCTGATGCGGGCGGCGCGGTCGATCGAGGGGATGGCCGCGGATCCGATCACGGCGAGACGTGTCCGCTCGATGGTCGGCCGGCGGGGGAGGGCGGCAGCATGACGCGCAAGGACGGCCGCGAGCTCGTGACCGAGCACCCACTCACCGCGGGCGACATGATCGACGTCGTCCTCGATCACCGGATGCCTCCCGACGACCAGCTCACCTGCGTGCTCCGCCGCGAGGTCGATGACTCCTGGATGCAGCCCGAAGGCGGGCCCGGCGAGGACGGCTTCGACATAGGGGAGTGGGACGCGTAGGGCGAAGCGGTTCGTCTGAAATGGTCGGATGACGGTGATCATGAGGTCGGACGAGGTGCGCGGCATCCTCACCGACCTCGTGCGGCGGGCGCTGACGGTGTCGTGATGCGCGCGCACCGGGCGCGTCTCGCGCGGGCGCCGGCCGCGCTCCGCGGGGAGTGCGGATCCGTCGCCGCCGAACTGGCCGTCGCCCTGCCGGCGGTGCTGCTCGCGCTGCTGCTGGGCGTCGGAGCGCTGGGCGCCGCGGCCACGCAGGTGGCGCTGCAGGATGCCGCGGCCGACGCCGCACGGCTGCTCGGGCGCGGCGAGAGCGCCGCCCGGGCGGCCGCAGCGGTCGCCGCCGTCGAGGGAGCGACCATGACCTCGCGCGACGGCGCCGGCCTGGTGTGCGTCACGGCATCCGTGCAGACGCGGATCGGGCGGCTGATCAGCATCCCGCTCAGCGCCGGCAGCTGCGCCCTCGCGGGAGGGCTGTGATGGCCGGCACGGCGCTGGCATCCGGCATCCTGACCGTCGCCGCGACGCTGTCGCTCGGGCTGGCCGCGGTCGGCGGCGCGGCCGTCACGGCCCAGCGCGCGGCGGGCGCGGCGGATGCCGCGGCGCTCGCCGCAGCCGACGCCGCGTCCGGTGCGATCGTCACCGGCGAGGACCCCTGCGCCCTCGCGACACAGGTGGCGCTGGCAGCCGGCGCGACGCTCGTCGCGTGCCGGGCGGACGGTCTCATGGCGACCGTGCAGGTCGAATCCGCGTACGCTGGTCTCGTCGCCGTCTCCCGCGCCCGTGCCGGGCAACCCGAGGGATGAGGACGACGACCCCCACCCCCGCCTCCGGTCACCCGACGACGCCGTGTCGATGCGACGCTGTGTCCGCACCAGGAGAGCGGTGTGTATGGTGTGCTTCGAAGAAAGGACGCTCTCTTGGCACAAGGCAAGAAGCTCGTCATCGTCGAGTCCCCGACGAAGATGCGGTCGATCCAGGGATACCTCGGCGATGGCTACGAGGTGCTCAGCTCCGTCGGCCACATCCGCGACCTCGCCGACAAGAAGGACATCCCCGCCGCCGACAAGCAGGCGTACGGGAAGTACTCGATCGACGTCGACCACGACTTCGACCCCTACTACGTCGTCTCCGACCGCAAGACGAAGACCGTCGCCGAACTGAAGCGCGCCCTGAAGACCGCCGACGAGCTCCTGCTCGCCACCGATGAGGACCGCGAGGGCGAAGCCATCGCGTGGCACCTGCTGGAGACTCTCAAGCCGAAGGTGCCCGTCAAGCGGATGGTCTTCCACGAGATCACCAAGGACGCGATCCAAGCGGCCGTCGGCCGCACCCGCGACCTCGACCTGGCGCTCGTCGACGCGCAGGAGACCCGCCGCATCCTGGACCGGCTCTACGGCTGGGACGTCTCACCCGTGCTCTGGTACAAGGTCAAGTCCGGCCTGTCCGCCGGACGCGTGCAGTCGGCCGCGACCCGCATGATCGTCGACCGCGAGCGCGAGCGGATGGCGTTCACCTCGGCTGAGTACTGGGACGTCGAGGCGCAGGCCTCCGCGACCGGGCAGTCCTTCGGTGTGCGCCTGGTGCGCGTCGACGGCGGACAGCTCGCCCGCGGCACCGACTTCGACGACACCGGAAAGCTGAAGAAGGCCGTCGTCGTCCTGACCGAGGCCGAGGTCATGGCCCTCGCCGCGGCCGTGAACGACGCGGGCGCCGCGACCGTCAGCAAGGTCGAGGCCAAGCCGGGCACCCGCAGCCCCTACGCGCCCTTCACCACCTCCACCATGCAGCAGGAGGCCGGACGCAAGCTCTCGATGAGCGCGAAGCAGGCGATGAGCGTCGCCCAGCGCCTCTACGAGAAGGGGTACATCACCTATATGCGTACAGACTCGGTCGCGCTGTCGACGCAGGCCATCCAGGCCGCGCGCAGCCAGGCCGTCGCGCTGTACGGCGACAGCGCGGTGCCGCTCAAGCCCCGTGTGTACAAGTCCAAGAGCAAGAACGCGCAGGAGGCTCACGAGGCGATCCGTCCATCGGGCGAGAACTTCCGGACGCCGGCATCCCTCTCCTCCCAGCTCGACCGCGAGGAGCAGCGCCTCTACGACCTGATCTGGAAGCGCACGGTCGCCAGCCAGATGTCCGACGCCAAGTACGAGACCACCACGGTCACGCTGGAGTCGGATGCCGACGGCAAGCGGCTCGAGTTCACCGCATCCGGCACCGTCTACACCTTCAAGGGCTTCCTGGAGGCGTACGAGGAGGGCCGCGACGAGAAGCGCAACGCGCAGGACTCCGCCGAGAACCAGTCCCTGCCCGCCGTCGCCGTCGGCGACGAGCTGGCGATGGCGGATGCCGAGGCCAAGGGCCACCGCACCACCCCCAAGCCCCGCTACACCGAGGCCTCGCTGGTCAAGGCGCTCGAGGAGCACGGCATCGGCCGCCCGTCGACGTTCGCGAGCATCATCGGCACCGTGATCGACCGTGGTTACGCGTCCAAGCGCGGCCAGGCGCTCGTGCCGACCTGGCTGGCGTTCAGCGTGGTGCGGCTGCTCGAGCAGCACTTCGCCGATCTGATCGACTACGACTTCACCGCGGCGCTCGAGGACGACCTCGACGCGATCGCCCGTGGTGAGCAGAACCGCAACGAGTGGCTGCGCTCCTTCTACTTCGGCTCCGACGCCCATGTCGGGCTGCGGCAGGTGGTCGACAATCTCGGCGAGATCGACGCGCGGGCGCTGAACTCCACCCGCATCACCGACACCGCCACGCTCCGCTTCGGAAAGTACGGGCCTTACCTCGAGGTCGTCGACCCGGCGAACCCCGATGCCAAGCCGCGCATCGTCAATGTGCCCGAGGACCTCGCCCCCGACGAGCTGACGCCCGCCAAGGCACAGGAGCTGGTCGACGCGCCCGTCGCCGGCGATCGGGTGCTGGGGGAGAACCCCGAGAACGGCAAGATCGTCGTGGTCAAGGACGGCCGCTTCGGCCCGTACGTGCAGGAGAACGACCCGGTCTCCGACGAGGACGAGGTCGACACCGAGACGGGCGAGGTCGTCGAGGCAGCGCCGAAGAAGAAGAGCGCCAAGAAGAAGGAGGCAGCGCCCAAGCCGCGCACCGCCTCGCTGTTCCGCTCCATGTCGGTCGAGACGATCGACCTCGAGACCGCGCTGCAGCTGCTCAGCCTGCCCCGCGTGGTCGGCAAGGACCCTGAGTCCGGCGACGAGATCACCGCGCAGAACGGCCGCTACGGCCCGTACCTGAAGAAGGGCGCTGATTCGCGGTCGCTGGAGAGCGAATCCCAGATCTTCGACGTGACGCTCGAGCAGGCGCTGGCGATCTACGCACAGCCGAAGTACGGTGCGGGTTCGCGGCGGGCTTCCAGCGCGCTCAAGGAGTTCCAGGCCGATCCCGTCAGCGGCAAGCCGATCCGCATCCGCGACGGCCGCTTCGGTGCCTACGTGACCGACGGCGAGACCAACGTCACCATCCCGCGCGGGCAGACCCCGGACGACGTCACTTTCGAGATCGCCGTGCAGATGCTCGCCGACAAGCGGGCCAAGGGTCCCGCGCCCAAGCGCGGGGCGAAGAAGACGACGGCCAAGAAGGCCCCCGCAAAGAAGCCCGCTGCGAAGAAGGCACCCGCGAAGAAGGCGCTGACCGACGATCAGAAGGCGGCCGCGCGCTCGGAGGCCGCTAAGAAGGCGGCCGCCACCCGCAAGGCCAACGCGATCGCGAAGGCCGACGCGGCGCGCAAGGCCAAGGCAGGCTCGTGACCTCGGAGCGTCGGGGTCTCTGGATCACGCTCGAGGGTGGCGACGGCTCGGGGAAGACCACCCAGGCGGCGCTGCTGGCCGAATGGCTCGGCGCGCAGGGCCGCACGGTGCTGCACACGCGTGAGCCGGGTGGTTCCGAGGTCGGCGTGCTGATCCGCAACATCGTGCTGCACCACCGCGGAGAGGTCGCGCCGCGCGCCGAGGCGCTGCTGTACGCCGCCGACCGTGCGCACCACGTCGCCACCGTGGTGCGTCCCGCGCTGCAGCGCGGCGATGTCGTCATCCAGGACCGCTACCTCGACTCGTCGGTCGCGTACCAGGGTGCCGGGCGCGTGCTGGATGCCACGGAGGTGCGCGACCTGTCGCTGTGGGCGACGGAGGGCGCGCTGCCCGACGTCACGGTCCTGCTCGACATCGACCCCTCCGAGGCTCGCCGCCGCCTGGATGCCGACGACAAGCCGTTCGACCGTCTGGAGGCGGAGAAGGAGGAGTTCCACACCCGCGTGCGGGATTCCTACCTGCGCCTCGCCGCCGCCGAGCCCGAGCGCTTCCTCGTCGTGGACGCCACCCGCGATCCCGAGGACATCGCGAGCGTGATCCGCGCCCGCCTGTCCGTCCTGCTCTGAACACGCAGGTCGATGTCCGTGCCGAGGTTAGGCTGGACAGCATGACTCAGGCCACGCTCGCTCCGTTCCCCTGGAGCGAGGTGTGGGGTCAGGATGCGGCCGTCGAGACGCTGCAGCAGGCGGCCTCCGATCCTGCCGCGCTCTCGCACGCGTGGCTGATCACCGGCCCGCCCGGATCCGGCCGCTCCACGCTCGCCTACGCCTTCGCGGCGGCGCTGATCACCGAGCATCCGGACGACGAGAACGCCATGCGGCAGGTGCTGGCGGGCACTCATCCCGATCTCACGGCGCTGCGCACCGACAAGGTGCTCATCACGATCAAGGAGGCGCGCGAGCTCGTCGCCCGCTCCTACTTCTCCCCGTCGGCCGGTCGCTACCGGGTGATCGTGGTCGAGGACGCCGACCGCATGGTCGAACGCACCTCCAACGTGCTGCTGAAGGCGCTCGAGGAGCCGCCCGAGCAGACCGTATGGGTGCTGTGCGCGCCCAGCGAGGCCGACCTGCTGCCCACCATCCGCTCCCGGGTGCGCACGCTCCGCCTGCGCGAGCCGGAGGTCGCCGACGTCGCCCGCCTGATCGCGCTGCGCACCGGCGTGGACGAGGCCACCGCCGAGCAGGCCGCGCGCCATTCGCAGCGCCACATCGGCATGGCCCAGCGTCTCGCCACCGACGACGGTGCTCGCCGCCGGCGCGACGAGACCCTCCGGGCCGTGCTCGGGGTGCGCGGTGTGGGCACCGCCGTCGAGGTCGCCGGGCAGATCATCCAGGCCGCCACCGACGACGCCAAGGCACTGACGGCGGAACGCGACGCCGCCGAGCGCGCTGCGCTGCTGCGCATGGTCGGCATCGCCGAGGGGCAGGCCGTGCCGCCCGCGCTGCGGCCGCAGCTCTCGGCCCTCGAGGACGATCAGAAGAAGCGGGCCACCCGCAGCCTGCGCGACGGGATCGACCGGGTGCTCACCGACCTGCAGTCGATGTACCGCGACGTCGTCATGCTGCAGTTCGGTCGTACCGGCGAGCTGATCAACAGCGAGCTGCGCACCGAGCTGGAAGCCCTCGCCGCGGCCTGGCCGGTCGAGCGCGCGCTCATCGCCCTCGACGCCATCAGCGACACCCGTGAGTCCCTGGAGCGCAACGTCTCGCCGCTGCTCGCGACCGAGAGTCTCCTGGTGACCATCTCCAGCGGAAGGACCCCGTGACCCATCGAGCACGGCGCGCTGCGCGCCGCATCCTCACCGTCCTGGCCGGAGTCGCCGCGGCATCCGTCGTGCTCTCCGGATGCCTGTACGCGCAGATCCCCGCGGGGGCGCCTGCGCCGGAGCGCACGGCCGACACGAGCGGCGTCTCCGCCGAGCTCCTGCCGTACTACTCGCAGAAGCTCACCTGGAAGTCGTGCGGCGCCGGCTTCGACTGCACCGAGGTGAAGGCGCCCCGCGACTGGGACAAGCCCGCCGACGGCGACCTCGAGCTCGCGATCGTGCGGCACCGCGCGACCGGCACCTCGCAGGGCTCGCTGCTGATCAACCCCGGCGGACCCGGCGCGAGCGGCTACGACTTCGTCCACGACAGCCTGGACTACGCCGTCGGCGCCGATCTGATCGAGGACTTCGACGTGATCGGGTTCGACCCCCGCGGCGTCGGCCGTTCCACCGCCGTGCGCTGTCTGGACGCGAAGAAGATGGACGACTACCTCTACGGCGTCGTGCCCGGTCCGCGCAACACGCCGGAGTGGGATGCCGCGCTCTCCGCGCGGGACAAGACCTTCGCCGACGCCTGCGAGGCGAACAGTGACGGCCTGCTGCCGTACATCACCACGGTGAACTCGGCGCGGGACATGGACCTCATCCGCGGCGTCCTGGGCGACAAGACCCTGAACTACCTCGGCTACTCCTACGGCACCTTCCTCGGGGCGACCTACGCGAAGCTGTACCCCGAGCGGGCGCAGCGGCTCGTGCTGGACGGCGCCATCGATCCCGCCGTGCCCGGGCTCGAAGTCAGCACCATCCAGGCCGAAGGCTTCGAGTCGGCGCTGCGCGCCTACCTGGAGGGGTGCCTGGCGGGCCGGGACTGCCCGTTCAACGGCTCGGTCGACGAGGCTCTCACCGACTTCCGCGCGCTGCTGTCGAGCGTCTCGCGCACGCCGATGAAGAACGGCGACGGGCGGATGCTGACGGTCGACTCCATGATCACCGGCACGATCGCGGCGATGTACAGCCAGGAGAGCTGGTCCTACCTGACCAAGGGGATCACCGCAGCTCTGCAGGGCGACCCGTCCGTGATGATGGGGCTCGCCGACTCGTACAACTCGCGCAATGCCGACGGCACCTACGCCGACAACACCGCCGAGGCGTTCCGCGCATACAACTGCATGGACTACCCGGTCGAGGACGATCCGGCCGCCGAGGACGCCGTGGTCGCGCAGCTGGAGGCCAAGGCCCCCACGTTCGCCCCGTACTGGCAGGCGCCGGACCCCTGCAAGGTGTGGCCGTACCCGCCGACGGGCGTGCGCGAGGCGATCACCGCCGAAGGTTCGGGACCGATCGTCGTGGTCGGCACCACCAACGACCCGGCCACCCCGTACGCGTGGGCGGAATCGCTCGCGAAGCAGCTGCAGAACGGCGTCCTCGTCACCCGGGTGGGCGAGGGGCACACCGGCTACAACAAGGGCAACAGCTGCGTCGACCAGGCCGTCGAGCGCTTCCTGCTCGACGGCAAGGCTCCCAAGGACGGTCTGCGCTGCGGATGACCCGCCGATGCGGCCTCGGTTTCGCGGAGGCCGCATCCTCGTAGTAGGATCATTGCTTGTGCCGCAGTCCGCTGCGCACGCCACCTTAGCTCAGTGGTAGAGCATCCCACTCGTAATGGGAAGGCCGTCAGTTCAATCCTGACAGGTGGCTCAGATCGGCCCCGGAACTCCAGTTCCGGGGCCTTTCCCGTTCCGCCGGGCTCCCTCTTTCCGCGCCCGCCGTGCGCCGCGTACGCTCGAGGGATGAGCAGAGCACTCCTCATCGTCGACGTGCAGAACGACTTCACCGAGGGCGGCGCGCTCGCCGTCGCAGGCGGGGATGCCGTGGCATCCGCCATCACCGCGCACCTCGCCGCGCACGCGGGGGAGTACGCCGTGGTCATCGCCTCGCGGGACTGGCACGACGCCGAGGGCGACAACGGCGGGCACTTCTCCGCTGAGCCCGACTACGTGGACTCCTGGCCCGTGCACTGCGTCGCCGGCTCCGACGGCGCCGCCTACGATCCGCTGCTGGTGACGGGCGCCGTGACCCATCACGTCCTCAAAGGCCAGGGCGTCCCGGCGTACTCGATGTTCGAGGGCAGGACCGAGGACGGGGAGACGGTCGGCGGCATCCTGACCGCGCACGGCGTGACGGATGCGGATGCGGTGGGCATCGCGACGGATCACTGCGTGCGTGCATCGGTGCTGGACGCCATCGCGCACGGCGTGCACGTGCGAGTGCTCACCGACCTCATCGCGGGTGTCGACGAGCAGGCCAGCCGGGTCGCGCTGGCCGAGCTCGCTCACGCGGGCGCGGAGCTCGTGGACGGCTCGACCGGATCCGAAGCCCGGTGAGCGTCCGCTGCGCCCTGCTGCTGCGCGCCGTCAACGTTGGCGGCAGGAACCGCGTGCCCATGGCGGAACTGCGCGCTCTGCTGGGTGAGCGCACCGACCTGGAGGACATCGCCACGTACATCGCCAGCGGCAACGTCATGGCCGACGTCGCCGGCGACATCGGCGAGGCGTGCGCTCAGGTGCGCAGGCTGATCCACGAGGAGTTCGACGCCGACACCCCCGTGATCGCGCGCACTCACGAGCAGCTCGTGGCGGCGCTGGAGGCGAATCCGTTCCCGGACGCCGTGGCCGACAAGATGCTGCACATCATGTTCCTGGAGGGCGAGCCGCAGCCGGATGCCGAGGAGGCGCTGCGCGCACGTCTGCAGCCGGGGGAGCGCATCGCGCTCGTCGGCGGTGACCTGTGGATCGACTACGGCCTGAGCGGGGCGGCGAACACGAAGCTCACGCGGCCGGTTCTCGACCGCGCGCTCGGCACTGCAGGCACTGCCCGCAACGTCCTCACGCTGCGCAAGCTCATCGAGCTCACGGCCTGAGCGTGCGTGAAGGTCGGCTCTGCCGTCGCGTAGCCTGAGGTGGTGTCACCGCAGCATCCCGCCACGATCGCCGCGGCCGTGGACCACGAGCTGGTCATCAGGAAGTCCCGGTTCATCGCGCACGTGGCGCCCGTGTCCTCGCCTGAGGACGCGGATGCGGTCATTGCGCGGGTCAAGAAGCAGTACTGGGACGCCCGGCACAACTGCAGCGCGCAGGTCACGGGGATCGATGGAGACCGGGCGCGCTCCTCGGACGACGGCGAGCCGTCCGGAACGGCGGGCATCCCGATGCTCGAAGTGCTTCGCCGCCGGGAGCTGACCGATGTCGTCGCCGTCGTCACCCGCTACTTCGGCGGCATCAAGCTGGGTGCCGGCGGCCTGGTGCGTGCGTATTCCTCGGCGGTCTCGGAGGCGCTGGATCTGGCCTCCCTCGTCGATCGGCTGATGCTCGCGCAGCTGACGATCGCGGTGCCGCACGCGGATGCGGGGCGCTTCGACAACCTGCTGCGCGACTGGACCGACCGGAACGGCGCCGTGCTCGGCGAGCCGCAGTACCGCGAGCAGGCTGTCTTCGAGGTGTGGAGCCCCGCGGACGGAATCGCGGTGCTGCAGGCCGAGATCGCGGCCGCCTCGGGCGGGTCGGTGCGGGTATCCCTCACCGGGACCGAGCGCGTGGTCGACGTACCGCGCTGAGCCCCGCGGGGCACGTGCCGGGCGATCGCGGCGGACCGGGGGAGAATCGAGCCATGGATCTCGGACTTCGCGGGCGCTACGCCCTTGTCACCGCGTCAAGCGCCGGACTCGGCTACGCGTGCGCCGCACAGCTGGCGAAGGCCGGCGCTACGGTCGTTCTCAACGGCAGGGACGGCGCAGCGCTGAGCGGCGCAGCGGAGCGCCTACGTGCGGACACGAAGGCGGACGTGCGCGTCGTGGCGGGCGATGTGTCGAACGCCACGGTGCAGGAGGCGCTCGTCCGTGCCGTCCCGCAGGTCGACATCCTCGTCAACAACAACGGCGGGCCGCCGTTCCGCGACTTCCGCGAGGTGGATCGGGATGCCCTGCTCGCCGGCGTCACGGCGAACATGGCGACGCCTCTCGAGCTCGTGCAGCGTGTGGTCGACGGCATGATCGAGCGTCGGTTCGGGCGCATCGTGAACATCACGTCGTTCTCCGTGAAGATGCCCATCGCGGGACTCGACCTCTCCAGCGGCGCACGTGCGGGGCTGACCGGCTTCCTCGCGGGGGTGGCCAGGGATGTCGCGCACGCGAACGTGACGATCAACTTCCTGCTGCCCGGGTACTTCGCCACCGATCGGCTGCGCGCGCTGCACGTGCGGGAAGCGCAGGAGCGGGGCGTGCCTGTCGAGTCGGTCGCCGTGCAGGGCGCCGAAGGGATCCCTGCCCGCCGATTCGGGCACCCCGACGAGTTCGGCGCCGCGTGCGCGTTCCTGTGCTCGGAGCAGGCCGGCTACATCACCGGCCAGAGTCTGCTCATCGACGGCGGGGCCTACCCGGGCATCCTCTGAGTGCCGGGCACGGCGGGGCTCACCCGGCTCCACGGAGCGGGCGGCATCCCGTCTGCGCCGCGCAGGTCGACGCGACGCGCCCCGCATCCCGTACAGCGCACGTAGACGATCTCGCCTTCGGAGGTGCGGTGCGCGGACTCGGTCATCCAGGCGTGCTCGTGCCGGGGGAGCGGGCTCGGGATGCGGATCGGTGCGGTACGGGATGCGGTCATGTCACCACGATGATGTAATGGCCTTATGCATCTCAACCCTTACGGCGAGTATGCGGTCCTGCTCGCCGCATCCCTGGCCAACGAGTGGCCCGACCACCGTGACGGGATCGAGCAGCGCACGCGCGAATTCGGGATGACGATGGCATTCGACGTCGCCTCCGACGACCACGTCCGCACCCGGAGGGTGGTGGATGCCTGGCTCGCCGTGGTGGATGCCGAGGACGCCGCCGCCCGTGCTGCGGCCCTGAACCGGCAGATGGCCGCGGCGGCCGCATATCCACAGCTCACCGACCACGACGGAGAAGGGTGGCATCTGCATTACCGCGATGCCGGAAGCTCGCTGCCTGACGTGCTCGAGGCCGTGATCAGCGTGGGCACCGCGCTGCATCTGACCGAGCGCGGCATGCACAGGCTCGGGCGCTGCGCCGCCGCGCCGTGCGCGAACGTCTACGTCGACATCACCCGCAACGGACGGCAGCGTTACTGCTCCGTGCGCTGCGCGAACCGCGACGCGGTCCGGCGCCATCGCGCGCGCGGTATCTGAGCTCGGGTCCCCGAGCCTGTCGACGGGTGGTCAGCCTCGCAGCGCGGCGAGCACGGCATCCGACAGCGGCGGCCATGCCTCGATCGCCCACGGGCCGAAGTCCCGGTCGGCGAGAGCGACGCAGGCGACGCCGGCATCCGGATCCACCCACAGGAACGTTCCGCTCTGGCCGAAGTGCCCGTAGGTCGCGGGGGAGTTCGCCGCCGAGGTCCAGTGCGGCGTCTTGCCGTCGCGCAGCTCGAACCCCAGGCCCCAGTCGTTGGGGCGCTGGATCCCGTAGCCCGGCAGCACCCCGTAGAGCCCGGGGAAGGCCACTGCGGTCGCATCCGCGAGCGTCTGCGTCGAGATGAGGGCCGGACGCTGCAGCTCCGCAGCGAAGCGGCACAGGTCGGCGACCGTGGAGACGGCGGCGGCCGCGGGCGAGCCCTGCAGCTGCGAGGACGACATGCCGAGAGGCTGGAACACCGCCTCTTCCAGGTACTCGGCGAACGGGATGCCGGAGTGCTCCGTCACCGCGTCGGCCAGCACCTCGAACCCCCGGTTCGAGTAGATCCGGCGCGTGCCGGGCGCGGCGCGCACCACGTCCTCGGTCATGTCCAGGCCGGAGGCGTGGGCGAGGAGGTGGCGAACCGTGGATCCCTCCGGGCCCGCCGGTGTGTCGAGGGAGAACACGCCCTCTTCGACGGCGATGAGCACCGCGTACGCGGTGAGCGGCTTGGTGACCGACGCCAGCCGGAACGGCCGGGAGACGTCACCCTGCGCGGCGAGGACGGCGCCCTCGACGGAGACGACGGCGGCCGCAGCGTTATCCACCGGCCAGGTCTCGATGGCGGCGAGTGCGTCGTCCAGGGCGGTCATGGGTCTCCTCCGGCTCGGGTCGGCTCGTCGTGCGGGAGCGGGCTCCCGGCGCCCTGGAATCCTCCCATATCGCGCCGGCGTCCGCGGTCGCATGGCGGCCGTCTGGCATGATCGGGGCCATGAGCGTCTCGCGCACGACCGCCACCCTCGCAGGGCTGGCGCTGATCGTCCTCCCCTTCGTCGCCCTGCTGGTGAAGTTCGTCGTCCCGGGCTGGATGCTGGTCTTCATGCTCCTGTACAGTCCGGTGCTGCTGATCGGCTGGGCCACGCAGATCGTCATCGCGGCGAACGGGCTGCTGCGGGCGCGCGGAGTGCTGCGGACGGGCTCCGCAGGCCTGCGGCCGATCATCGCCGCGTGGCTGACGTCCGTCGCCGTGGTCGGAGTGGGATTCTTCCTGATCGACGGCGGCGACGACGGGAACTCGGGTTCCGCATTCACCGAGCTGGCCGGCACGAGCTCCACGTCGGCGGGTTCGGACCTATCGATGATCCTGTGTCTCGCCTGCGCGGTGGTGTGGGCGGGGGCATGGCTGTGGCTGCTGATCGAATGGATCGCGCAGCTGGTGCTCGCGGGCAACGCCCGTCGAGCACAGGCGATGCCTGCGTAGGTGGGCCCCGTGGGGCTCGAACCCACGACCCGCGGATTAAAAGTCCGATGCTCTGCCAACTGAGCTAGAGGCCCCTCGTCAGGGCGGACCTGACCGATCCATCCTATCCGGCGGAGCGGCCGCATCGTCGACCCGTGGACGCACGAGCGCGCTCGCCGGTCGACCGGCGAGCGCGCTCTCCTCGGAGTGTCGGTCTCCTCCCTGATCCGGCACTCCGGCAGGTGATGCCGAGGCGTCCCCACGCGCCGGCATCACCTGACGGTCACTGAGCCGGCGGCATCAGCACGGAGTCGATCAGGTACACGGTCGCGTTCGCGGTCTGCACGCCACCGCAGATCACGTTGGCGTCGTTGACCTTGAGCATGTCGCCGGATCCGGTCACGTCGACATCAGCGCCCTGGACGGTCTTGTGCATGCCCACGATGTCGGAGGGCTCGATCTGTCCCGGGACGACGTGGTAGGTCAGGATCGAGGTGAGCGTCTTCGAGTCGGTCTTGAGCGCCTCGATGGTGGCCGGGTCGATCTTGCCGAACGCGGAGTCCACCGGTGCGAAGACCGTGAACTCATCGCCGTTGAGCGTGTCGACGAGGTTCACATCGGGGTTCAGCTTCCCGCTCACGGCGGAGACCAGCGTCGTCAGGAGCGGGTTGTTCGACGCGGCGACGGCGACCGGGTCCTGGGACATGCCCTGCACGGAGCCGGGACCGTCCGGCACCTGCTTGGCGTAGTCCGCACAGCCGGGACCGACCAGGTTCGCCGCCGGGTCCATCGTCTCGGGGGCCTGGGATGCGGAGTCGGACGTCTCCGGTGCCTTCGGCTCCGAGGTCGCCTCCGATCCGCCGTTCATCGTGCAACCCGCCAGCACGAGGATGCCGGCGAAACCGAGTGAGAGAGCTGCGGTGATCTTCTTCTTGGTGCTGAGCATGTCAACCTCCGGTTGCTAGGGCCGCGGACCTCCCGCGGCGTCGACGGTTGTTCGGCGCCCTCGCACGATCGGATGGGATCTTCTCGGACGTCTTTCTCCGGCAGCATCCGTGGCTCCCTCAGGGCGTGCCCGCGACGTGTCCGCGACGCGCCAGCGGCGTCTCAGGCAATCCGAATCCGGGCCGGGGCCGAACAGCACTCGACGGAAGGCGGATCATGGATCTGATCATCATCGGGCTGCTCGGCGGCCTCATCACGGGGATCTCCCCGTGCATCCTGCCGGTGCTCCCGGTCATCTTCCTCACCGGAGGCGCGCAGTCGGCGAGATTCGAGGGTCAGGTGGCGCCCGCGCGGCGGAGCCGCCCCTACCTGGTGATCCTGGGCCTCGTGCTGAGCTTCAGCGTCGTGACCCTGGCCGGATCGCTGCTGCTCTCCCTGCTCCACCTGCCGCAGGACGTCATCCGATGGGCGGGGATCGTCGTCCTGATCCTCATCGGCGTCGCGCTCATCGTGCCCCGGCTCGAGCAGCTGCTGGAGCGGCCCTTCCAGTGGGTGCCCCGCCGCGAGGTGCAGAACCGGGGGAGCGGATTCGGCGTCGGACTCGCCCTCGGCGCGGTGTTCGTGCCCTGCGCGGGCCCCGTGCTCGCCGCCATCATCGTCGCGGGCTCGACCGGGCGCATCGGCATCGGCACGGTGCTGCTCACCGCCTCATTCGCGATCGGCGTGGCCGTTCCGCTGCTGGTCTTCGCCCTCGCCGGGCGCGGGCTGGTCGAGCGGATCCGCGCGTTCCGCACGCGGGAGCGCGGCCTGCGCATCACCGCCGGTGTCGCGATGATCGCCCTGGCGGTGGGACTCGTCTTCAACGTCCCGCAGCAGCTGCAGCGCCTGCTCCCGGACTACACGGCGCCGCTGCAGCAGGACCTCGCCGACAAGCAGGCGGATGCCCTCGACCTGGGTGGCCTGGTCACCGACGAGAACCGGGAGCTCGGCAACTGCACGAACGGCTCGGCCACGCTGCAGGACTGCGGCACGGCGCCGGCGATCCGCGGCATCGAGCAGTGGCTGAACACGCCGGACGGGAAGGCCATCGACCTGAAGCAGCTGCGCGGCAAGGTGGTGCTGGTCGACTTCTGGGCGTATTCGTGCATCAACTGCCAGCGCTCCATTCCGCACGTCGTCGCCTGGGACAAGGCGTACCGCGACGCGGGCCTGCAGGTGATCGGCGTGCATTCGCCGGAGTACGCCTTCGAGAAGGACGCGGGCAACGTCGCCTCCGGCATCCGCGACTTCGGAATCGACTATCCGGTGGCGCTCGACAACGACCTGGCCACCTGGACCGCGTACCGCAACCGCTACTGGCCCGCGCACTACCTCATCGACGCGAAGGGCGTCGTGCGGCAGATCGCCTTCGGGGAGGGGGCGTACTCCGCCACCGAGAAGCTGATCCGGCAGCTGCTGGAGCAGGCCGATCCCGATGTCTCGCTGCCCGCCGCCACGGAGGTCGCCGACAGCACGCCCGAAGTGGGCTCGACCACCCCGGAGACGTTCCTGGGATTCTCGAAGGACCGCAACTACGGCGGTGAGGGTGCGTACCGATCCGGTGAGAAGGACTTCGCGTTCCCGGCGAAGCAGCCGAAGGACACCTTCGCGCTCAGCGGCCGGTGGGACGTCCAGAGCCAGTACGCCGCACCGTCCGAGGGCTCCGACGGCAGCAGCATCCGTCTGACCTACCGTGCCGACGAGGTGCGGATGGTGATGGGGGGATCCGGCCGGATCGTGGTGACAGGCCCGGACGGCGCCACCGAGCGCATCGACGTGGACGGCAGCCCGCGTTCGTATCGGGTGAAGCAGGGCGGGCCGGCGGTCGGTGAGCTCACCGTCGAGGTGCCGCCGGGCGTGCAGGTCTACTCATTCACCTTCGGGTGAGAGTGGCGCGGGCCGGGAGAGGAGGGGATGCGGCATGCTGGTGGAGATGGTGATCGACGGCCTGGAAGTACCGGAGGACGGTTCGGCGCGAGACAGCGCGGCCGACCTCCTCGTGCGCGTGGCCGCAGGCGATCAGAGGGCCTTCGCCGAACTGTACGACCTTCTCTCGCCGCGCGTGTTCGCCCTGATCCTGCGGGTGGTGGTGAACCGCTCGCAGAGCGAGGAGGTCCTCCAGGAGGTCTTCTTGGAGATCTGGCAATCCGCCGGCCGCTTCGCTCCGAACAGAGGGCAGGGCAGGTCCTGGGTGCTCACCATCGCCCACCGGCGGGCCGTCGACAGGGTGCGGGCGTCGCAGTCGAGCAGCGATCGTGACGTGCGCGTCGGTGTGCGTGACCTCGATGCGGCCCGGGATGTCGTCGAAGAGGCAGTCGAGGCGCAGATCGAAGGCGAGCGGGTCGTGGCGGCGCTCTCGGCGCTACCGGAGGCGCAGCAGGAAGCACTGATCCTGGCCTATTACGGGGGTTACAGTCAGACCGAGATCTCGGCTCTGACCGGCACTCCGCTGGGAACGATCAAGACGAGGATGAGAGACGGGCTGACGCGGCTGCGCAGCGAACTGGGGGTGTCGACATGAACGAGCGGGAATTCACCGAGCTCGCCGCCGGACACGCTCTGCACGCCCTCTCGGCAGTGGACGAGCGGCGTTTCCTCGAGGCGCGGGCAGCGCATCCGGAGTGGCGCGAGCACATCGACGAGGACGAGCAGACCGCGGCGACCCTCGCCGCCGCTCTCCCTCCGGTGACGCCGCCCCCGATGCTCCGGGAGGAGCTGCTCGCGCGCATCGCGACGACGCCGCAGTCAGGCGCAGACGGCCGAGCGGATGCCGGTCCGAGCGCACAGTCCGCTGAGGATCCCGCAGCGCATGTCGGGGAGGCATCGGACGCGGAGGCCGTGGCGGACGCCGCGCATCCTGCGCCGAAGCGCTGGTCGCGGGCGCTCTTCGCGCTCGCCGCGTGCCTCGTGCTGATCGTCGGCGGTGGCATCGCCACCGCGGTGGTCGTCTCCCAGCTGCAGCGCCCTGCCTCCGTCGTCGCGCTGGACGAGATCCGCTCGGCGCCGGATGCCGCTCAGGCGACGGTGAAGCTGGGATCCGGAGCGACGGCCACCGCGCACTGGTCGGCCGACCTGGGCGAGGCAGTGCTCGTGGCATCCGGGCTCGAGCGGCCGGAGGCCGGCAAGACCTACGAGCTCTGGTTCGTGCGCGGTGACAAGCCCGTCTCCGCGGGGGTCTTCACACCCGAGGGCGGCAGTGCGACGGCTCTGCTGAACGGGTCCATGCGCGCCGGTGACGTGATCGCCGTCACGGTGGAGCAGTCCGGCGGCTCGCCCTCCGGCGCGCCGACGAGCGAGCCGATCATCGTGATCCCCACTGCCTGAGGCTGGCGTACCCTGGATCGAGTGCCAGAGCAGTTCCACCGTCCCGTCCGGCGTCCGACCGCGGCCTTCGACAACCTCGTCGGAGCTGCGGACCCCGCCGAGAAGTCGCGCATCGCGCACGCCACGGCATCCGCTCTTCTCGAGCGGGCTCGCAAGGACGTCACGGGGGAGACGACCGAGCGACTGATCGCCTTCGCGTCCGAGCACGGCATCGACGAGATCGCCGAGCTCTGGTCCCACGCGCCCGCGCGCTCGCTGCCCGGTGCACTGTGGCGACTGTACCTGCTGCAGATCGCGATCCGCAGCGATGCCGCGACCACCGCTCTGCTGTACGAGCGCGGCAGGGTCGAGCTGCAGTCCGCGGACAGCCTGATCGCGGGGGCACCGACACCGGCCAGCCCGGAGGAGCTCGCCGAGCTCGTCGACACGATCCTGCGCGGGGTGTTCCAGGGCGACTTCGCCGTGGCGCTCGAGCGCGCGGCCGCCTACTGCCGGGTGCAGGCGTCCGGCGCCACGCACACCGCCGACGACTACGAGCCCACCGAGCCCGGCCGTGCCAGCGAGCTCACCCGCCGTGCTCTGCGCCTGAGCGGCTATGCCGACGACCTGTCCGCCAGTGCGGCCGCCTGGCGTCGCGGCGCGCTGACCTGAGGCGACGGACGCGCTCGCCTGAGACGTCGTCCGGACAGAGAAAGACCGGGCCGCAAGAACGCCTCTCGGCGGAAGGCCGCTCGCAGCGGCAGAAGTTGGAGCCCGGGGTTATGCGGCCCGGCCGATCAAGTGTAACGCGTCTTCGGCGGAGGTATTCCCGGCCGTCCTAAGCTGTGGACATGGCTCAGCGCTACGCCCTGATGATCGACCCCGCCGACGTCGCGGATACCCGTGACGACTACTCCGACACCTTCACGGACGTGGAGGTCGAAGCACCCGCGCTCAGCGTGGGGGAGTTCAGCACCCAGCGCGGAGACGGCGTCTTCGAGTCGATCGGCGTGATCGACGGACATGCGAACGAGGTCGAGGCGCACGTGCAGCGGCTGGCGCATTCCGCGCAGATCTGCGACCTGCCGGCACCGAACCTCGAGCAGTGGCGGCAGGCCGTCGCGGCCGCCGCCGCACGGATTCCGCAGGGCGAGGCCGTCGTCAAGCTGATCCTGAGCCGGGGCGTGGAGCACGGACCTGCGCCGACCGCGTGGGTCACCGCCGCGCCCGCCGCCGACTTCTCCGCAGTCCGCCGCGACGGCGTGCGCGTCGTCACTCTCGACCGCGGCTACGACCTCGGAGCGGGGGAGCGGGCGCCGTGGCTGCTGCTCGGCGCGAAGACCCTCTCCTACGCGGTGAACATGGCCGCGCTCCGCGAGGCGCACCGGCGCGGAGCCGACGACGCCGTGTTCGTCACCCGCGAGGGGTTCGTGCTCGAGGCACCCACGGCATCGCTGATCATCCGCCGCGGCGACGAGTTCCTCACGCCTGCGCCGTCCGGCGGCATCCTGCACGGCACGACGCAGCTCAGCGTGTACGAGCTGCTGGAGTCGCGCGGCTTCCGCACGACGTACGCGACGCTCTCGGCCACCGACCTGGCGACCGCGGATGCCGCCTGGCTGGTCTCCAGCATCCGCCTGGCCGTGGCGATCACCGCCGTGGACGGCGCACCACTGGCATCCGATCCCGACCTCACGGCAGAGCTGAACGCCTTCCTGCTGTCTCCGCGCTGAGGCGGACGCCGCAGCGGCCCCTGATCGTTCACCGATCAGGGGCCGCTGCCGTTCAGACGCCGAAGATCACCCGAAGCGACCGGAGACGTAGTCCTCGGTGGCCTGCACGGACGGGGTGGTGAAGATCGTGGCGGTCTCGTCGTACTCGATGAGCTTGCCGGGCTTGCCGGTGCCGGCGATGTTGAAGAACGCCGTCTTGTCGCTCACCCGCGAGGCCTGCTGCATGTTGTGCGTGACGATCACGACCGTGTAGTCGTTCTTGAGCTCCTGGATGAGCTCCTCGATCGCGAAGGTCGAGATCGGGTCGAGCGCCGAGCAGGGCTCGTCCATCAGGATGACCTCGGGGGAGACCGCGATCGCACGGGCGATGCACAGACGCTGCTGCTGGCCGCCCGACAGCCCAGAGCCGGGCTTGTCGAGGCGGTCCTTGACCTCGTTCCAGAGGTTCGCGCCGATCAGCGACTTCTCGACCAGCGCGTCCTCGTCCGAGCGCGACATGCGCTTGTTGTTCAGCTTGACGCCCGCGAGCACGTTCTCCTTGATCGACATCGTCGGGAACGGGTTCGGGCGCTGGAAGACCATGCCCACCTGGCGGCGGACCAGCACCGGGTCGACACCGGGGCCGTACAGGTCGTTGCCGTCCAGCAGCACCTCACCCTCGACGCGGGCGCCGGGGATGACCTCATGCATGCGGTTCAGGGTGCGCAGGAACGTGGACTTGCCGCAGCCGGAAGGGCCGATGAACGCGGTGACGCTGCGGGGCTGGATCTCGAGGGAGACGCCCTCGACGGCGAGGAAGTCGCCGTAGTAGACGTTGAGGTCGTTGACTTCGATGCTCTTGGACACGATGTTCCTTCGGGTTGGATCAGGCTCAGCGGCTCTTGGACGGAGCGAAGTAGCGGGCGACGAGTCGCGCGATGAGGTTGAGGACCATGACGATGACGATCAGCACCAGGGCGGCCGCCCAGGCGCGGTTCACGTATGCCTCGGCGGGCAGGCCCTGGTTCATGTACTGGGTGTAGACGAAGACCGGCAGCGACATCATCCGGCCGTCGGTCAGGCTGTAGTTCATGGATGCCGTGAATCCGGCGGTGACCAGCAGCGGCGCGGTCTCGCCGATCACGCGTGCGATCGAGAGCGTCACGCCGGTCACGATGCCCGCCAGGGAGGTGGGCAGCACGATCTTGAGGATCGTGAGCCACTTCGGCACGCCCAGCGCGTAGGAGGCCTCGCGCAGCTCGTTGGGCACCAGTCGCAGCATCTCCTCGCTGGAGCGCACGACGACCGGGATCATCAGGACGGCCAGCGACAGCGCGCCCATCAGGCCCATCCGGATGCCGGGGGTGAGGATCAGCGCGAAGAGGGCGTAGATGAACAGACCCGCGACGATCGACGGGATGCCCGTCATCACGTCGACGAGGAACGTGATGCCGCGCGCAAGCCGACCGCGGCCGTACTCGACCAGGTAGATCGAGGTGAGCAGGCCGATCGGGATGGAGATCACGGCGGCCGCCAGGGTGATCAGCACGGTGCCCATGATGGCGTGCAGTGCGCCGCCGCCCTCGCCCACGACGTTGCGCATGGAGCTGGAGAAGAACTCGGCGTTCAGGCCGGCGATGCCGTTCTGCAGCGCGGTGTAGGCGACCGACACGAGCGGGACCATGGCGATGCCGAAGGCCGAGGCGACCAGCGCCGTCACGACGCGATCGGTGGCCTTGCGGCGGCCCTCGACGAGCGAGGAGATCACGCCGATCAGGACCACGTACAGCAGGACGCCGACGATGACCGTCCCGACGAGGTTGAATCCGCCGCCGCCGGCCGCGACCACGCCGAACACGGCGGCGGAGACGACCAGGGATGCGGCCAGGAGCACCCACGGGGACCAGGCGGGCAGCTGCCCGTTGGTGATGCGGGCGGACGGTGCGAGCTGCACCGCGGCGGGGGCGTTCTCGGTGATGGTCATGTCAGTTCGCTCCCGAGAATTCCTTGCGGCGGCTCACGATCCAGCGCGCGACGGCGTTGACCAGGAACGTGACCACGAAGAGGATCAGGCCCGTGGCGATCAGGACGTTGATGTTCACGCCGTACGCTTCGGGGAAGGTCTGTGCGATGTTCGCGGGGATGGTGTTGGGGTTCTGCGCGGTGAGCAGGCGCCAGGTGATGCCGCCGGATGCCGAGAGCACCATGGCGACGGCCATGGTCTCGCCGAGCGCGCGGCCGAGGCCCAGCATCGATGCGGACACGATGCCGCCGCGGGCGAAGGGGAGCACCGCCATGCGGATCATCTCCCAGCGCGTGGCGCCCAGCGCGAGCGCGGCCTCCTCGTGCAGCGGCGGGGTCTGCAGGAAGATCTCGCGGCAGATGGCGGTGATGATCGGCAGCACCATGACGGCCAGCACGATCGCCGCGGTCAGGATGTTGCGTCCGGAGGCGTTGCCGTCGAACAGTGGGATCCAGCCCAGGTTCTCGGTCATCCAGGTGTAGACCGGGAGGGCGGCCGGGGCGAGCACGGCGATGCCCCAGATGCCGAAGACGACGGAGGGCACGGCGGCCAGCAGGTCGACGATGTAGCCGAGCCCCTGTGCGAGCCTGCGCGGTGCGTAGTGCGAGATGAACAGCGCCACGGCGATGGAGAGCGGGATCGCGATCAGCAGGGCGATCGCCGCCGCCCAGACCGTGCCGAAGGCGAGCGGGCCGACGTAGGACCAGAAGTCGCTCTTCAGGATCGAGGCGTCCTCGTTGGTCGCCGTGATGCCGGGGATCGACTGGATGATCAGGAACACCGCGACGGCGGCGAGCGTCACGAGGATCATCGTGCCGGCGGACAGCGCGGCTCCGGAGAACCAGCGGTCGCCTGGACGCTGTTTCGCCGACACCGCGGTGGCAGTGGTGGTCATCTCGGGATGTCCTCGCTCGTCTGAGTGGTGTTTTCCGTGCGGATGCGGGATGTGGAGCAGACGGCGGGCCGACGACGCTGTGCGCCGTCGACCCGCCGTCCGAAGGTCACTTGGTGACGATCAGGTCGATCGCGGCCTGTGCCTTGGTACGGATCGTGTCCGAGATCGGGGCGGAGCCTGCGGCCTCGGCCGCGGCCTTCTGGCCCTCGGCGCTGATCGCCTCGGTGAAGAAGCCCTTCACCAGTGCGGCCTTGGCCGGGTCGGCGTACTTCTCGCAGCCGATCAGGTAGCTGACCAGGACGACAGGGTAGACGCCGGCCTCGGTGCTGGTGCGGTCGAGCTTGACGGCCAGGTCGGCCTTGCCCGAGCGCTCCTCCAGCGGCGAGTGGTCGACGATGGCGGCAGCAGCCTCGGGGGAGTACGGCACGAACTTGTCGCCGACCTTCACCGAGACGGTGCCGAGCTTGCCGGCGCGCGAGGCGTCGGCGTAGCCGATGGTGCCCTTGCCGCCCTCGACGGCCTGGACGACGCCCGAGGTGCCCTGTGCGGCCTCGCCGGACTGGATCGGCCACTCCTCGACCGAGCCGTGGGTCCAGACGGAGCCTGCGGCGGCCGACAGGTAGTCGGTGAAGTTGCCCGTGGTGCCGGACTTGTCCGCGCGGTGCACCGGGTTGATGGCCAGGTCGGGCAGCGTGACGTCGGGGTTGGTGGCGGCGATCTTCTCGTCGTTCCACTTCGTGATGGTGCCGGCGAAGATGCCGGCGAGGGTGTCGGCGTCCAGGTTCAGCTTGTCGACGCCGTCGAGGTTGAAGATCACGGCGATCGGCGAGATGTACGCCGGGATCTCGACGATCGGGGAGTCGGCCTCGCAGCCCTTGAACTCCATGGAGGAGAGCTCGTCGGTCTTGAACGCGCGGTCGGAGCCGGCGAAGTTGTAGGCGCCGGCGGCGAAGGAGTCGCGGCCCGCGCCGGAGCCCTGCGGGTCGTAGTCTACGGTGACGTCGCCGTTGGCGGTCTGGAAAGCCTTGGTCCAGGCTGCGATCGCGACCTCCTGGGAGGTGGCGCCGCCGCCGACGAGGTTGCCGCTCAGCGCCGGGCCGGAGGACGGCTTCTCGGAGCCGGCGGGGGTGCTGTTCTCGTTCGCGGCACAGCCGGCGAGGGCGAGGGCGGCGACCGCGCCGATGGCGGTGATGCGGGCGATACGGGAGATCTTCACTGTGGATCCGTTCGATCGGGAGATGTGTGCGGCCCGGTGCAGGGCACACAGTGACGTTAGGAGGACCGGTTAACGAGACTCTCCCCGTCGGGTGAACGGAAGGTGAACGGATCGCGGCGGGAGTCAGATCTTGGGTTCGTGCGTCTCGATCGAGATGATCCCGGAGCCGGGGTTGGTGGCGGAGAGGTGCACGACCGAGAAGCCCGCCATCCCCACGCTGCTGGCGCTGTCGACGTAGGAGCCGTGCATGGTCCCGGTCGCCAGGGCCAGCTCGGAGAGGATGCCGGGAAGCACCGGGCCGTGGCTGCAGAGCACGGCCGCCTTGCGGGCCCGGACCCGACGGCCCACGACCGCCCGGATGTCCTCGGTGCCGTTCTCCCAGGCATCCTGGCTGATCTTCGCGGTGACCCGCGCCGTGCGGCCGAGCTTCTTCTCCAGCGGTGCCACCGTCTGGCGGCAGCGCAGCGCATCGCTGGAGACGATGCGCCGCACGCCGAAGGCGCGGAGCGGGGCGACGACGGCAGCCGCCTGGCGCTGGCCGCGATCGGTGAGCGGGCGCTCGGCATCCGCTCCGTCCCAGTCGTCGCGCCCCACAGCCTTCGCGTGCCGCAGTGCGATCAGCGGGAAGGTGTGCAGCACGCCGTCGTCCACGAGCCGTGCGAAGTTGTCGAGGATCTCCACGTCGACCGGGTAGCTGAGGCGCGAACGCGCCTTCTTCAGGCTCACCCACTCGACCCCGGAGATCTCGCCGTTGGGCACGAAACTGGAGGCCCGGATGGCCTCGTCCGTCGCCTCCGCCGCCCAGTAGTGCACGACCTTCTGGCGCTTCGGCCGCATCCAGTACCGGCTGACGCCGACCGGCACGCCGAGGGTGACCTTGATGCCCGTCTCCTCGCGCACCTCGCGCACGGCGGTCTGAGCCAGCATCTCGCCGGGGTCGACCTTGCCCTTGGGCAGCGTGACGTCACGGTACTTCGTGCGGTGGATCAGCAGGATGCGCAGCTTGTCCTCGACCAGGCGCCACACCACCGCACCCGCCGCGAAGACCGCGGTGTCCGTCATCGGACCGTTCGCTTGCGGCGGCGGCTCTGCACGGCGACCATCGTGCGGTCCTGCAGGTCGATGAGCGGGGCGTCCTCGTCTCCGACCGCGCGGGTCCAGGCGCCGTCCTCCAGGTGCCAGGAGTTCGTGCCGTCGTCCATCGCCAGATCGAACAGGTCGTGCAGCTCCTGGATGTGCTCGGGAGCCGACAGCCTGACCAGCGCCTCGACGCGGCGATCGAGGTTGCGGTGCATCATGTCGGCGCTGCCGATGTACACGATCGGGTCGCCGTCGTTGTCGAAGGCGAAGATGCGGGAGTGCTCGAGGTAGCGGCCCAGGATGCTGCGCACCGTGATGTTGTCGCTGACACCGGGCAGGTCCGCCCGCAGGCTGCAGATGCCGCGCACCCACACCTCGACCTTCACACCCGCCATGCTCGCGCGGTACAGAGCGTCGATGATCTGCTCGTCGACCATCGAGTTGACCTTGATGCGCACGCGCGCCGCCTTGCCCTCCTCGGCGTTGCGGCGCTCGCGGTCGATGAGCCGCAGCAGGCCCTTGCGCAGGTGCAGGGGCGCGACGAGCAGGCGCTTGAACTTCTTCTCGATCGCGTAGCCGCTCAGCTCGTTGAAGAGCCTCGTGAGGTCCTTGCCGATCTGCGGATCGGCGGTGAACAGCCCGAAGTCCTCGTAGATGCGGCTGGTCTTCGGGTTGTAGTTGCCCGTGCCGACGTGCGAGTAGTGGCGCAGCACGCCGTCCTCCTCGCGGATCACCAGTGCCAGCTTGCAGTGCGTCTTCAGGCCCACCAGGCCGTACACGACGTGCACGCCGGCCTTCTCGAGCTTGCGCGCCCAGACGATGTTGTTCGCCTCGTCGAAGCGCGCCTTCACCTCCACCAGCGCCAGCACCTGCTTGCCGGCCTCTGCGGCGTCGATCAGCGCCTGCACGATCGGGCTGTCGCCCGAGGTGCGGTACAGGGTCTGCTTGATGGCCAGCACCTGCGGGTCGCGGGCCGCCTGCTCCAGGAACGCCTGCACGCTGGTCGCGAACGACTCGTACGGATGGTGCACCAGCACGTCGGCGCGGCCGATCGCCTTGAAGATGTCAGGGCGCTCGTTGCTGTCGCCGGGCTGGAACGCGACCGCCGTGGTGGGCAGGTGGGGCGGGTAGCGCAGGTCGGGCCGGTCGATGCGGGCCAGATCGAACAGGCCGCGCAGATCGAGCGGGCCGGGGAGGCGGTAGACCTCCTGGTCGGTGATGTCGAGCTCCTTGATCAGCAGCTCGAGCGTCACGTCGTCCATGTCGTCGGTGATCTCGAGGCGGATCGGCGGGCCGAAGCGACGGCGCAGCAGCTCGGCCTCGAGAGCCTGGATGAGGTTCTCGGACTCGTCCTCCTCGATCTCCACGTCCTCGTTCCTGGTGAGGCGGAACGCGTGGTGATCGAGCACCTCCATGCCGGGGAAGAGGTCGTCGAGGTGGTTGGCGATCAGCTCCTCCAGGCGGATGAACCGGAGTATCTCGCCGGCGCCCGGCACCTCCACGAACCGGGGGAGCATCGGCGGCACCTTCAGGCGCGCGAAGTCCTGGCGCCCGGTGCGCGCGTTGCGGATGCGGATGGCGAGGTTCAGCGACAGTCCGGAGATGTAGGGGAAGGGGTGCGCCGGATCGACGGCCAGCGGCATGAGCACCGGGAACACCTGGGCCTGGAAGTACTCTCCCAGCGCGCCCCGCTCGGCATCCGTCAGATCCCCCCACTCGGTGATCTCGATACCGGCATCCGCCAGTGCCGGCCTGACCTGTTCGGTCCACACATCGGCGTGGCGCAGCTGCAGGGCGTGCGCCTCGGCGGAGATGTCGGAGAGCACATCGGTCGGCGCGCGGCCGACGTTGGTCGGCACCGCGAGCCCCGTGAGGATGCGGCGCTTGAGCCCCGCGACGCGCACCATGAAGAACTCGTCGAGGTTGCTGGCGAAGATCGCCAGGAAGTTGGCCCGCTCCAGCTCCGGCAGCGCCGGGTCCTCAGCCAGCTCCAGCACGCGCTGATTGAACGCCAGCCAGCTCAGTTCGCGGTCGTGGTAGCGATGATCGGGCAGCACGGCGTCGGGCGCCTCGTGCGCATCGAAATCGTCGTCCTCGGCATCGCCCAGGCCGGCATCCACAACTACGGGTTCGATCATGGGGTACATCCTCGCATCCGCCGGTGACGTGTGGGTGAACTCAGTCGTTCGCCCGATGATCCTCGTCGTTCAGGTTGAACCGGTACCCCACGTTGCGCACCGTCCCGATGATCTGCTCGGCCTCGCCGAGCTTGGCGCGCAGCCGTCGCACGTGCACGTCGACCGTGCGCGTGCCCCCGAAGTAGTCGTACCCCCACACGTCGCTGAGCAGCTGCTCGCGCGTGAACACGCGGGACGGATGGGTGGCGAGGAAGTGCAGCAGCTGGAACTCCTTGTAGGTGAGATCCAGCGGGCGGCCGTGCAGCCGGGCGGAGTACGACTGCTCGTCGATGGTGATGCCGGATGCCTGGATCCGGGTGGGTTCATCGTCCGCGGCGGCGCGGGAGAGGGCGAGACGCAGCCGTGCGTCGATCTCGGCGGGACCGGCGTCGTGCAGCACGACATCGTCGAAGCCCCAGTCGGCGGCGACGGCGCTGAGGCCGCCCTCGGTCACGACGAGCAGCACGGGCAGTTCCACGGTGGCGGTGCGCAGGAACCGGCAGGCGGTGCGGGCCGCAACAAGGTCCGACCTGGCGTCCACGAGGATCGCGTCGGCGTCGGGCAGCGTGAGCAGGTGGCCCGTGTCGAGCGGGTGCCGGCGGATGCCGTGAGACAGCAGTCCGAGCGCGGGCAGAAGCGACTCCGCGTCGGCGGAGGTGCTGAGCACGAGCAGCAGGGCCACGCGTTGAGCATACTTGTCGTCGCGGCGCGGGTCCGCAGTCATGTCACAGCCGCGGATGAGTACGATGGCCGCATGTCCGAACCGGCTCTCGCCCCGCGCAACGCCTTCCACGGCGTCGTCGCCGTGTGGATCGCGTCGCTGGTGACGGCGATCGTCCTGGGCGTCGTGCTTCCCGAGCAGGCCCGTGTGACCTGGCTCCTGATCGCGTTCGGCGCCATGGTGCTGGTGGCGTTCGCCGTGCAGCTCGCCTACGGGCGCGCACAGGGATTCATCGTGCGGGTCGCGGGCAGCGTCGTGGGCGCGCTCGTCGTGATGGGGCTGGTGTCGGCCGTGTTCGGCCTGACCGCGCTCGCCGCCGCCCTCTGACTCCGCAGGTCGACTAGAATGATGCACATGGATCCCGTCGCGCTCGAATTCTTCTTCCTCGGTCTGCTGGGACTGGCGAGCCTTGCGATCGCCTTCGTCGCCGGCGTCGTGCTCGTCAACCTGTTCCGCGGCCAGCGCTGATCAGACGTCCGTCGTGATCGATCTGCCCACGGATCTTCCCGCCGACCTCGCGCCGCTCTCGTGGCTGCTGGGCGTCTGGGAGGGCACCGGTGTCATCGAGTACACCGCGGGCGAGACGCGCTTCCAGGGCGAGTTCTCGCACCGCGTGAGTTTCAGCCATGACGGCGGTCCGTTCCTGAATTACGCGGCGACGGCCTCCTTCCTCGGTCTCGAGGGCCAGGACGAGCCCGTGCAGCTGCTCGCCGAGACCGGCTTCTGGCGTCTCGCGCGGCCGCGCACGGATGCCGATCCCGGCCCGGCTCTGCTGCCCCCGGCCGTCGCGGGCCCGGAGCGCACCGTCGACGACGTCGAGCAGCTGCGCAGCGCCGACGGGTTCCCGATCGAGGTGTCGGTCGCGCACTCCGACGGCACGCTCGAGCTGTACCTGGGCCGTATCGCCGGTCCCCGGATCGACATCTCCACGGATGCGGTGGTGCGCCCTGCGGGGGCTGCGACCAAGGAGTACACGGCGGCGAGCCGCATGTACGGCCTGGTCGACGGTCACCTGCTGTGGGCCTGGGACATCACCGCCCTCGGCGAGCAGCTGAAGTCGCACGCGTCCGCGCGTCTCGCGAAGGTCTGAGCATGTCCGCTTTCGACGCGCTCCCCGGCGCTGTGCGTGACGGCGACCTGATCACGCACTTCGGCAACCCGATCATCGAGCAGCGGCAGCTCGCGCACGGCGAGGCGCTCGCACCGCTGACCGATCGTGTGCTGATCGAGGTGGCAGGGGAGGATCGGCTCAGCTGGCTGGACTCGTTCACATCCCAGTCACTGGCGCGACTCCGTCCCGGCGCGAGCACGGAGCTGCTGATCCTGGATCCGCAGGGTCGCGTCGAGCACGCTGCCGGCGTGCTCGAGGACGGCGCCTCGGTATGGCTAATCGCGGATGCCGGCGACGCCGAGCAGCTTGCGACGTGGCTGAAGCGCATGGTGTTCCGTTCCCGTGTCACGGTCACGGTGCAGGCCGATGCCGCCCTGGTCGGCTTCTTCGCCGGAGGCGACGCCGAGGGCCGGATCACGGCATCCGCTCCGCACAGCGTCCCCCTGGTCTGGCGTGATCCGTGGCGCGAGGTGCAGCCCGGAGGTCACCAGTACGCGCTCGTGGACGGGCATCCGGCCGCCGACTACGCCTGGAGCGTGGCCGTGGTCGAGGATGCATCCGCTCTGACCGGGCCCTTCGCGGGTGCGCTCGCCGCCGAGGCGCTGCGCGTCGCCGCCTGGCGCCCACGCTGGTCGCACGAGGTCGACGAGCGCACGATCCCGCACGAGTCCGACTGGATCCGCAGCGCCGTGCACCTGAACAAGGGCTGCTACCGCGGGCAGGAGACGGTCGCCAAGGTGCACAACCTCGGTCATCCGCCGCGTCGCCTGGCCGCCCTGCACCTGGACGGCAGCGATGTCGTGCTGCCCGTGCCCGGCGACGTCGTGCTCGCCGGCGATGACGAGGTCGGACACATCACCTCGGCCGTGCTGCACTACGAGGAGGGCCCGGTCGCGCTGGCGATCCTGTCCCGCCGGGCACCCGTCGGCGATCTGGTGGTGCGTTCCGAGGGCGTCGACATCGCGGCCGCGCAGCAGGTCATCGTGCCGGCAGACGCCGGTGCGACCGCGGACGTGCCCCGTCTGACGCGTCTCTCCCGCCGCCCGGTCGGCGAGGACCCCCGCAACGCCCGCTGAGTCCTCGGTCCGGCGGCTCGCGGTGCTGTTCCGCCGAGTCCGTGAGCCTGTCGCAAGAGCGTTGCGGTCATGCTCGGCCGGCCCGGCGGTGTGAGAGGAGGAAAAGGTCGGTGAAACGTCGCCTTGGCCGACGTTTTCCTCCTTCCTGGGCAGGTCGCTGTGCTTTCACGCCCGGGGATCCCGGATAGGGTCGACGGATGACGGGCGAGTTGAAGACGCGGATGCTGTGGAGCGACCTCCCCGACGAGGTCGTGCGCGAGGTCGAGAGGGTGCTGGACGCGCCGGTGGTCGAGGCTTTCAGCCAGGCCGAGGGATTCTCGCCGGGAAGCGCGGACCGCGTCGTCGCCGCGGACGGGCGCCGGGCGTTCGTGAAGACCGTGCATCGCGACCGCAACGAGGGCGCGTACGAACTGCACCAGCGGGAGATCCAGGTCATGCGCCTGCTGCCCGGAACGGTGAGCGCGCCGGCTCTGCTCGGTTCGCTGGTCACAGACGAGTGGGCGGTCCTCGTGCTCGCCGACGTCGAGGGGCGCCATCCCGGCGGGGAGGGGGACGGGTCGGACGTGATCGCCGTGCTGGACGCGTTCTCGACGTTCCCGAGACTCGAGGGCGAGTCGCTCTCGATGCTGCCGTCGGCGGTCGATGAGTTCGTCGAGGAGCAGGACAGCTGGCGGGTGATCGAGGCGGAGGACGTGGAGCTGCCGGCCTGGGCCGCCGCCAACCGCGGGCGACTCCGCGCGGCGGCGGAGCGTGTGCTCGAGGTCGTGGCAGGCGATCATCTCCAGCACTTCGACGGTCGTGCAGACAACGTGCTGATGGATGCCGAGGGCACGGCCTGGATCATCGACTGGCCGTGGGCGTCGGTCGGTGCGCGTTGGATGGACGGGCTGTTCTACCTGCTCGACGTGAGACTGCGCGGAGAGGCCGTCGACGTCGAGGAGGTGCTGGCGCAGCATCCGCTGTTCGACGGCGTTGCGCCGGCCGACGTGGACTCCGCGTTGGCGGCCGTCACAGGGCACTTCTTCGTGAAGGCTCAGCTGCCCGCCCCGCCCGGCATGCCGACGCTGCGCGACTTCCAGTACCGCGAGGCCCTCGCCGGGATGGAATGGCTTCAGCAGCGCTGGGCCTGAGTCAGAGGGCAGGGGCGACGGTGGGCCACGGGACGGTCAGCTCGCCGAGGCGCCAGCGCGACTTCGTGCCCTGCACCGGGATGCCCTGAGCCCGAAGCGCCGTCACGGCGGCGAGCCATCTCTGCACGGGTCCGAAGGTCGACAGGGGAGCGGCGCGGTCCCACTCCCGGTCGAGCGCGGTGAGCAGGTCATGGATCCGCTCGCCGGGGACGTTGCGATGGATGAGCGCCTTCGGCAGGCGTTCGGCGACGATCCCGGGGCGCTCGAGATCCGCGAGCCGCAGCGAGATCGTGAATCGCACGGGCTCACCGTCGGATGCCACGTCGACCCAGCTCGCGATGCGCCCCACCTCGTCACAGGTCCCCTCGAACAGCATGCCGTCCGGGGCGAGGCGGGAGGCGACAAGCCGCCACGCATCCGCGACGTCCGCCTCGTCGTACTGGCGCAGCACGTTCATCGCGCGGATCACGGCCGGGCTCCGTCCGCCGGGCAGCGGCACCTCGAAGCCGCCCCGCTCGAAGGACACCGGCAGGTCGGAGGCGAAGGAGGTCCGACCCGCGCGCACGTCCCGCAGCTGCGAGCGGGCCGTCGCCACGCGCTCCGGGTCGAGTTCGAGGCCGATGACCTCGGCATCCGCTCTGTTCTGCCGCAGTCGCTGGGCGAGCTCGAACGCCGTCACGCCGCTGGCGCCGTAACCCAGGTCTACGACCAGCGGATCCGCCGCCCTCCGGAACGCAGCGGATGCCGCGATCCAGCGGTCGTTCCGCCGCAGCCGGTTCGTCCCCGTCGTCCCCCGTGTGGGCTGTCCGACGGGTCCGCTCATACCCTCATTCTCCCTTACCCCACCACACCCCCCATCCAGGTCGCTCGGCCCCCTC
>Ga0308161_1000646_pt1 | contig 51011 bp, 35 predicted proteins | sample PhyFR2_FD_201034 | JGI IMG/M metagenome (GOLD analysis project Ga0308161, IMG submission 201034) | Phyllosphere microbial communities from UC Gill Tract Community Farm, Albany, California, United States - DLSLF.R2 | ecosystem: Host-associated > Plants > Phyllosphere > Unclassified | place: USA...
GCAAAACTCCATCAATAAAATATGGCATGTACGCCCAAAACCAAAAAAGGGTTGGTTAAAACTAATTCAGGACCGATTGCTATCGTCCTCGCTCGTTATTGGACTGGGCTTCCTGCTTGTGGTCACCTTGATCGTCAACGGCATTATTCTGGCCCTAACCGGGCAGCTGCAGCGCTATTTCCCAGAAATAACAGTCGTGCTGTTGAACGTCATTAATTTTGTCATTTCCTTTGTGGTTATTGTCATCCTCTTTAGCGTGATCTTTAAAACCTTGCCCGATGTCAATATCCAATGGAAGACCGTTCGTGCCGGGGCCCTATTTACGGCTATATTATTTGTTATCGGCCGTTACCTGATCGGCATCTATTTAGAACGTTCGGCCACGCAGGATACCTACGGTGCGGCAGGCTCATTTGTGCTCATCTTGCTGTGGGTATATTATACTGCAGCGATTCTCTATTTCGGTGCGATTTTTACGCGGGAGTACGCGACAGAAATGGCCATACCGATTGAACCTTCTGAATTCGCAGTCCATGTGGAAACGCAGGAAATTGAGCGGAATGTCGATGAAATACCGCCGGCACCACTGGATCCCGACGAAACCACCATTGATACCACTGAGTAAAATTGCCCTGAACATTTTTTAACATTTGATAACAATTTTTTTTTAAACGATTCCAGCTGCAGGCTGTTCTATCTATAAAAAACGAAAGGAAAAAATATTATGAGCGAATTAACATGGAAAGGTCGTTGGAACGAAATTAAAGGTAAGGTAAAACAGCAATACGCAGACCTTACGGATGATGATTTACTATATGCAGAAGGCAAAGAAGATGAGTTGGTAGGTAAACTTCAAAAGAAAACAGGTAAAACACAAGATGAGGTGAATAGTTGGTTGAACGGTTTGTAGAATAGTGTTTTCGTGTTAAAGGCGGATAGCAGCAATGTTATCCGCCTTTTTTTTAGGTCTTTTTTCTATAAATCAGATAACTGCCTAATAAACACAGGTTCACGAGAACAGCAAAGCTGTTTGAATAGATAATCGGTACTTCACTTTTCACTATACCGTACCACACCCATAGGGAAAGTCCTATGATTAACGTTAACAGCATAACAGGAGAAAGGTCATCCACATTTTTTTCTTTCAATACCTTGATCAGCTGCGGTAGCATAGAAATTGATGTAAGGACACCCGCAATAATACCCAGAATATTTTCATTAATCATAAGGAATTCGGTTTTAGGTGATCACTATGTTGATATGTCCAGACTAAAATGGATAACCGATCGCGAGATTAAACATCAGATTATCTTTTCGCCATCTTGAACTTCCAAAGTCGATATCCTTAAATACCCAGCGCTCGCCCTTCGGCAAATAGGGGATACGGAACGGGATGGAAAAGTCAGTACGCAGGATCAGAAAAGTAAAGTCAAACCGTAATCCCAAGCCGCCGCCCACAGCAAGCTCCTTGAGGAAATCCTTGCTGAATTTGCCCCCGGGCTTATTCTCATCCTCACGTTGCAGCCACACATTACCGGCATCAATAAAGGCAGCCCAATGGACGGGACCCGCTAGTTTGGCTCGGTATTCGGTATTCAGCTCCAGCTTGATATCGCCCGTCTGATCGGCATAAAAAAGCCCATTTCCGAGGCGCTCGGGTGCCACCGTACCTGGCCCGATGGCGCGTGCGCCAAAGGCACGGATGCTATTCGGACCACCCACATAATATTGCTTCAGGTAGGGGAGGGAACGCGAATTGCCGTACGAGTAGCTCATCCCGATGCTTACCCGGGAAGCTAGTTGTGAATTTTCGCTGAGTTTGAAATAATGCCTGCCGTCGACACTGGCTTTGATATACTGCGAGAAGTAAGCGTCAAAGAGTTTAAACGTTTTCCCCTTGTTAAAATCTGCTCCTTTGATCAGTCCCAGAATATTGCCCGACAGGTCCAGATTGCCCTTAAAATAAAAGGTATTCTGTAGATGCTTTTTCATGGTATTCTGAAAGGTGAAATTATAATTGGGCCCAATCGTGAATTGGGGATCGATCACATGCCGCAACGCCGGAATGGTATCCATCTGCATTTTATAGCTTTCGGAAATGCCTCTCGGCTGTACATAGGTGATTTCCATCAACGCCAGATCATGCTGTTTCTCTTCGTTCTCTTGCCAGGTATAACCGTAGCTCAGCGCCATGGAATTGAGGGTATAGGCTTTGCGCCGGTTCAGAAATTCGTACCTTGCCTTGATATACGTATTCGGAATAAATTGGCGCGAAGGATTGATGGTACCAAATGGCGTCAATATCCTCGGAAAGGTTAAGGTGGCCTCGGTACCGTAGCGGAAATAGCTGGAGTTCAGATCTGCATTGCCACCCGTTTGTATTTCATACCCGCCAAATACGTTGATATTGAGCTTCTCGGCACCTTTAAAGGCATTCCGGAGGGTCCAGTTGACATTTACTTCGGTCCCATTATAGACCGAAGCCATTTTTCCTAGCAGTTCTACACGGACAGATTTCTTTGGCAGCGGAGTAAGGTAATAATATACATCCAGTGCATTGGGTACTTCCTTGCTGTCCACAAAGTTATTTTTGACAAATTTCCAGCTGTTGAGATTCACCAGGTGGCTAATAGTCCTGTTGTGGGCGTCGCGGTTATACAGATCGCCCTCCTTGAAAAAGATATGATTGGCGATTACAGGTTTGCGGAAGGTATGATTTGGGTCAATAAAATAATAACTGCTATCAAATAGTTCGGCATTCCGTGGTGACCGCTGGTAGCCAGCTCCGGTCTCGGTATAGTTTGGGAAAATATAAATCTTATTGATTTTGGATGCGGTTCTTGCCTGTTCGGGCGTTTCCTTTTTTATGGTCACATAAAGGTTGACTTTATGATTCCCGATAGTGCTGTCGACCTGTACCAGGATGTAGTCTGGGCTGAAATAATAATAGCCCTTATTTTTAAGGACGTTGTCGATGCGGTCTCGTTCATTGAGCACAACATCAAGACTATAATTTTTGCCCACCTGCAACAGGCTGCGGTCAGAAGTTGCGCGGATATCGCGTCCCAGTTGCGTGCTGCTGTCTACGTCAAAAGTGACGGATTTGATCCGGTAGATCAGATTGGGCTTGGCGGTATAGTCTACCGTAGCTTTTTTATTTTCGACGATTGTATCCGAAGTAACTTCCGCATTGAAAAAACCGATATTTTCAAGCCGGTTGCGCAGCAGATTCTCATTGTACTCCCGGTTTACATCGCTCAGCAAAACGGGTTCTTCACCTATCTTTTTGAAAAAACGCTTGATAAAATTGCTATTTGACGTATCGCCGGCCATATTGTTAAAATAAAGCCTGTAAGGCATGCCTAAAACACGCTTGTTGGGCTGGGGCCGAAGCGATTCGGCCAGATAGGTAGCCAGCTTTTCCTTGTCTTTCTTTGGAATAGTATCGGAAGCGATCTTAACGTTTCCCTTTACATAAAGGCTGTCTCCTTCGGGCAGGTTTTTAGTCGACGAACAGGAAGCAATTAGCCCACCAAGGGCAAGCAGGCCAATAATCGATTTTAATTTAATTTGCATGGTAACTCCTTTCCTCGTCTTCATTTTTAATCGCTGTGGTTCTGATGGTATCTGAATGTGTTGGCATACTTTTTTTCCGGCCGTTGTTTGCAGCGCTGTCTCCCTGCTGGCGGCGCTGCTGTTCTTTTTGCTGATCTTCTAGCTGTTTTCTGTATTCCGGACTATGGAGCATCAGGCTATCACGGATCACCGTACGCACACTGTCCCGGTAGGCCGAATCTTGTTCCATTCGGTCTACGTCAAAACGTTTCCTGAATTTCTTGCTACCGGTATTGTAATATTCTTTGAGCTTTTTGGAACGCATAAAGATTTCCTTAAATCGGTTGTAATCCATCGTGATGATAAAACCGATTCCGGTTTCGACAAATTGTCCCTGCAGCGTAACCTGATATTGATTTTTGCGGTAGAAGCGCGCAAAGTAGCGCCCGTCCTGCGAAAGCTGATAATCCAGCTGTATGTCGCCGGCGATATTATTGGCAGCTTCACCCGGACGTGAATTCCCTTCAACTTCAAAGTTAGATCCGATATTGACTTTCAGTCGGTCGTTGAGCAGCATTTTGGAAACGCCGATATTCAGGTCGGTACGTGTCTGGGCCGATCCGGTGCTGTAGTCATCTTCGGATGTCAGGTTGAAATCGAGCTCGACACCTGTAATTAAATCCGAAGCCAGCCTATTCAGCTGCGAACTCAAAAACGAACTCACACTATTTCGCACAAGCGCTTCCGTACCGCCGCCGCCAGAGAGACTTTCAAAAGGATTGGCAGACATAAAGCGTCCCAGCACAATCAGTGAAAAGACTTGTTTGTTGAGGTCCGAAGGGTTTTCGCGCAGGGTCGTCAGTGCATTGTCAACCTTGCTGATGACATCCTGCGAAACAACGGCATTGTTGGCATTGAGATCGATATCAAAATTGAGTAGCGGCTGGAATAGTTTGTCCGAGATTTTTAGCAGCACATCGAAAGGGATCTTTTGCTTATATAAGTTTGCATTCTGCGTGCCGAGCTGCGGCGCGACAAGTTCTAATGTAGGCGCTTTTAAGGTGTATGCCGCTGTAATATTGAGCTGTGCGTCCAATGGATCTCCGTTCCAGGTGATTGTACTTCCTTTTTTAAAGGTAAAGTCTTTTTTCACAGGTCCAAAGCTGAAAGAATAACTTCCCCGCTCCACGGTAAAAGTTCCCGACATCGTTATTTTACCGCTGGCATCCATGCCTGCGTTCAGTTCAGCCTCGCCCTGAATGTTAAGGGCATCCTGCGAACCGGCGTCAAGGAGTATCTTAAATTTGGCGTCCTTATCAGTCTGCAGATTCAGATCGACGTCTATTCCCGTAAGTTTGGTCACTGTCATGGAGTCCAGTCTGGCGAGCGCATTTGCGGTGGCAGTATCGCGTTTGTCCACAAATTCGACCACGCCCTTGCGATCGGCCATACCCGGATCGTTGTTGGGCATTACCATGGTAAAATCGGTGCTGTCGAGCACCTTGATGGTACCGTCCACAACCGGTTTGTCCAGATTTCCACCAATTTGCAGATCGGTGCCAAGAAACATTTTTCCATAAAAGAGATCGTTGTCCGCCTGTGTGGAATTGAGCACTTCAAAATTGTCCATGGCGATGCCGAGGTCAAATTCAAAATCGGTGTAGGTCTGTGTCTTGATAGAACCGCTAACCTGGGCAATATTGCCTTTGCTGTCTTCGAGGTCAAATTTGGGGAACGAAATACCATTTTGGTCAAAACGGATCTGTTCATCTTTTGCTTTGAACAGGGCATTGAGCATGGCAACATTGAATTCAGCGTCTCTGAAATTGAGGTCACCCCTGATCTGCGGTTTCGAAGGTGTTCCATTTATTTTTAACTGCCCTTCGAGGTTTCCCTTAGAATCTTTGAGATTCCCCATGCTGAAAGCCTGTACGGTCTTCATCGTCAGCGGTGCAATATCGAGTGTGAAGTCCAGTGTTGCATCGCCTTGCGGGGGATTGATAAAATCGCCGCTAAGGACCAGGTTGTTACCGTTTTCGGTAATGCTCACATTGGCATTATAGGTATTTTCACGTTCATTGTTGACCTTAATATTGACATTGCCCACGGTATCTTTTCCGAAGTAAAATTTGTCGACGACGAGATCGGCCACAAACACTGGGCTGCTTTCCAATCGGGAGAGCGTAGTCTGCCCGTTGATGCCACCGCCGACATCCAGACTGTCACTCATGACCATCTTGCTTAAGGTCTCTATACGGAAATTTTTAAAAGCGACATCAAGCGGCGAATTAAAGATGCTGTCCTGCGAAGCGATGCGTAGTTCCTGTCCCTGGCTGCTCAGGACAAAATTGTTGGCCTGTATGCCGGCGCTGCCAAATTTTAAGCGATTGTTGGGCGCGACATTCCACTTATCGTAGTTTAGCATAAGGCCGTCCTGCAGTAGGCTGAATTCAAATAGGCCATTTTTGGCCTCCATGTCGGCGCCCAGGTGATATTGTTCTTTATCCTGTTTATCCTTAATCCAAAGCCCCATATTGACTTTGTTCTGGGCGACCTTTCCGCTGAAAATGGTGTTGGTCAACTCAATACTACTAACTTTAACCTTGTTGATTAAGGCCGAATAATAGAGAGCACTATCGAGACTGTTGATATCCAGGGTGACATTGTCGATAGCCGTACCAGCATACACGATTCGCGGGGCATCCAGTTTGGCCGAGAGGTTTTTGGTGGCACTGTTGAAGAGACCATCCAGACTAATAGCTTTCATTTCCGTCAGCTCCGGTAGAAAATCCTGAATCAGCCTGTTGCGGGTCAGCTGTACCGAAAATTCAATGAGCTGCGGCGAGTAGGGTGGAATCTCGACGGGCTTTTGGGGTTTATAATATACCTGGAGGAGATCCTGTAGGGCACTTTGTAGTTCCAAGATTTTGTACTTGCCAACCAGGTGGGCATTCAAGAAATCGGAACGTAGCTGCAGCTGATTACGGCTGCTGTCAGCTTTTGCTAGGACGGATACTGTGTCCAACGCATATCGATCGCTGTTGTATCGGATCAGCGAATTGGTTATATGCGCTTCACCGTTGAGGAAGTTTGGATCAGCAGTGCTGAAATTGCCACTGAGCTTACCGCGGTAGCTGATGGCATCTTGTACCAGGTTTAACTTTTGGAGGTTGATGCTGTCGGCCATCAGTTCAAAGGCAATTTTGGGATAGGTTGCATCTAGCTGTGCAGTGGCATCCAATTTCAGCTTGATATTCGGGTCGGGACTGAGGAGTGATGCTTTCATGGCGCCTTTGTCTGCCGAGAGATTCATATCGATATTATGGTAGCGGTAACCCATGGCATCCATCCGGTTCACTTTGCCGTCAAAGTTGGCGATTAGTTTTTTAGGATCTGTGCCTCTGCCTTTGATTTTGCCTTCAAAAGAAAGGATGCCCAAAGTACTGTCCATCTTCATAATTTGACCGATGTTGAGGTCACGGACACTGACCGCTCCATCGTAACTGGTATCGCGCTTGCCCATAGCAACCCGGCCATCTAATCTGGCTGTACCTTTTTCGGTGACTAAAGCCAGCTTGGTCGCGAAGGCAGCCATTCCGCCTTTAAAAGTACCGTTGAGGCCGATTGTATTGGGTAATTCGATCCCGGCTGGCAGCATCGACTTGGAAACCAGTTTTTCGATATCTGAACGGCCTGTGGTCAGCTTTTTCAGGTTGAGGTCTACCAACAGTTTATCCATATCCGGCAGTCCTTTAAGATCTAGGCTGGCGATGAGCCGGGTATTGGAAAGCGTCCGGAAATCAATAGTCGGAATATGCAGGTCATCAACTCGGCCGGCAATACGGGTATCTATATAAAACTTCTTGTCCAGCAGGGGTTTCATCACCTCCATTGTGTCCAGAAAAGGGGCAAAAAAACGGATATCGTGCATATCGATATGGCTTTTTGTAAGATTAGCATTGACAGTGACCAGTTCGGGGTGTTTGGTGATGACGTCCAGGGAGGGATAGCTTATCTTAAAATAATCGCGGATCAGCGTGCGGGGAGTTTCCGCGTACAGATTTTTGATCTCAGCACCTGTACCGGTATAGTTGAAATCGGCCTTCAGCTGCTTAATGGCAAAGCCCGAGTGATCAGCTGCGACGAGCTCTTTCAATGATCCGCTGATGGAATCGGCACTGTAATATAAATCTGTCAGCTGGGTTTTGAGTCCCGGCATGTGGATGTTAAAATAGTCAAATCCTTTGATGCGGGGCTGATTGTCGTCTTTGAAACGTATGCTGGTATTATTGATGTTGATATCTTTTGCCGAAACGACCCAGTTCATCTTTGTGGCCGCACTGGTATCTGCTTTGGCAGCGTTGGTCTTTTCTTCCTTGGTATTTGCTTCCTGGACTGTCGCCGCGTTGGCTGCAGCGTTTTGAATTTTTCCCAGCAGGACATTATTGTCTGAGCCGTCGAGATCGAGCTTTTGGATGTCGACAACTTCTTTGTTTAGATCGATCTTATTGATGTCGGCATAGAGACTTTTTAGGATAAATTGGGATTTAAGCGAACTCGACTGGTCTTCATAGCGGACCAGCATATTACGTAGGTCAACGATATGGATCCCAACATCCGGAAGCAGCGAAGTTGTCTGTGCAGTTTTGTCGGTAATGCCAAAATCTTCAACCGACGGACCCGTACCATCGGCTGCAGGTTTCCATTGCTTTACAGTGGCATTTAGCCCATCAATGTTGATTTTTGGCAGATCAAAAGCCATATTTTTGGTCAGCTCAAATTTCTTGATGTTGGTATTCAGGCTACCGAGGTATACATCTGCACTGGTACCGATGACCTCATCGGCGTAAACGGCATGTATTTTCGAAAACTTGACCTTATCGAGGTTAAACAAAAGGGCAGAGGTGCTGTCGGCGGCAGGCTCACTTTCTTTTTCAGAAGCAAAGGCTTTTACGATATAATCAAAGTTAAAAGCACTGTCGGGTAAGGTACGGCGTATTTTAGCGGTAATGCCATCGGCTTCCAAGCTTTGGATTTCCACTGTATTTTTTAATAATTTCAGCATATTGATATCGACCGCAATACGTTTTCCCGCCACGAGGGTATCCTTGCTTTGATCTTCGAGATAGATATCCTCCAGTACCAGTTTTTTGGGAAAATCAATATTGATGTAGCCGATTTTAACCGGGGTGCCGATCTTGCCTTCAACGTAATGGATCACTTTTCCAGCGATATAATTCTGTATGGAGGGCAGGCGAAGCAGAAAAACAATTAAAATAAAAAGCGCGATTATTCCGCCAATAATCCACAAGATTGTTTTTAAAGCAATTCGGGCAAATCTATTCAATGTGTTGTTGATTTAAGTTTACAGATAGGACAACACAGGATTGCAAATGGTTTGAATAAAGTGAACAGATATTCTCTCCAGGATATTTTTTAACTCACCAGAGCAGCCAGGTAAGGATGGCTAGAAAACCACCACGGATGAATAATTCGTGTGTGAGCTCCTCTCGGTCCAGCTTATACCAGCTATATTTTTTATAATACTTCCGGACGGTTTGTATGTTCTTTTCAATGACGATTTTATTGCTTGTTTTCATAACCGATTTATATTGATGTCATCGAAGATCCTGCAATTTTAATGCAGATTTAGGTGCAGGAAAGCGAATTTAGGTAGTTGATGTGGTTCAATAGGTTATAAAGTACAGGCTGAAGGAGTATTTCTACCACGATGCTTTACCGAATACGTTCGGGAAATTTAATGGGTCGAGTAATAGTTACTTTTCGGACAGCGTTGCAAGTTTTGGTACATTGTTTCAAGATTTCGGAAAAGAGTTGTCATTTTTCGGACAGCGTTGCAAGATTTGGGACATTATCTCAAGATTTCGGAAAAGAATTGTCATTTTTCGGACAGCGTTGCAAGATTTGGGACATTATCTCAAGATTTCGGAAAAGAGTTGTCATTTTTCGGACAGCGTTGCAAGATTTGGGACATTATCTCAAGATTTCGGAAAAGAATTGTCATTTTTCGGACAATGTTGTAAAATCTCGGAAAGAGTTTATACATCATGGAAAGAGTTACTGGTTGAGGCAACGCTACGCTAAACAATAGTCAGGCTTAGCGATTAAAGTAGCTAAGCCTGATTGCTTCGTTCGACATGCGTGTTATCTTCGATATTCTTGTCTATAAGATTGTTGTCTACAGTTCGTTGTTGTCGATTGTACCTGGTTCATGCCCCGTGCTCTTGTCGTATCGGGCTGCCACCCTGCGCGTACGCTGGGTCTGATCCGGCGGAAGACTTTCCGTCTGTTGCCCCCGGCTGTAGAATGTATCTTCATTAAAGTGATAATGGCTGTAAAAATCAGCAGGGTCGTAGCTGTTGGAACTCACCACAAAACCGACGTCGCCGGTACCTTCAAAGATATGGCGGACGGACAGTTCGGTTTCCGGGTCAACATGATCCTGTAGGTAAGTCGGTAACCGGATCAACTGATCCTCAGTGACGGAGATTACCACGACTTCGCCATCATCTGCAGGATTGTACAGATAATCCGTAGCGGGTTCTTCTGTCGGAATTTCATCCACGGTGAATATCACGCTATGATTAATCGGTTCGACAGGCGGAGTTACGTTGGGTTCCTCATTGCTCGCCTGAATCCGTTTGCCATCATAGAGCGAAGCAAGGCCAATAGGAGCCAGTATTTTCTTATCTTCATCGATCACAAATTCGGCATCGTTGAGGTCAATAATAAGATACCGCACTTGTTGGCTACTGGGATCAAAGAGCAAATCATCCACCTTGCCGATCAGCTGGCCGGCTTCATTCTTTACTTTCCAGCCTCTGATATCAGGTTCGCCATCGACAATCTCATAATCGCTTCCACCGAGTTCAATTAAATGATCATATTTTTTTTCTTCTTTTAATGCCATGTCTTCAATTTTTTTGGTTATCAATTCTTATCTGTTTGTTGCGAAAGAAAGCAATTCCAGCATTTAGAGGGTATCCCTCGGAACTGCTGGGGAGTTAACACTTGTATCTGGAGTGGATTTAGTTAACATAGCCTCACTGTTATAACGGTTGATAAAATAGAGGACCAGTCCCAGTGCGATAAGTGAGAGCAGGAGCCAAAGCCACCAAGGGGCTCCGTTTCTAGGTTTTACTTCTAAATGTGCCATATATACTTTTTCAAAAAGAACAACCCCTGAAAGGCTTCGTTTGAAAAAGTTTTTTTCGGGAAGGATCGCTAACAAAAAAGCACCTTGTTGAGGTGCTCTTTTGTTATTCCAGACGTTTTAATCTAAAGAGAAGCTGCTGAATGGCTTCCTGTATATCGTCGATAATGGATTGCGAGAAAGTCTCTGGAAAAAGCGATTCGCGCTGACTTTCGATTTCCTTGTAATAATCTTCAATGTATTTGATGTGATCTTTTGGTTTTGCTGTTTGCGGAATAACGATTTCCACAGTTCCTTTTAAAGCAAAAGTCGTTTCAACCAGCCGGTCGGTAATGTCGATAAGTGAGTCGATGGCCTGATCAAGGGAAATATGTGCTTCATAACTCCCTCTTCCCGTTATGGACCAGTGGATCAGTTTTAATGAGTTTCGAAATGAAATTAGTTTTCCGAGAAAATCTCCCACAGACGCTGTGCTTTCCTTTTTTTTTGCCATAATTATTGCTATAAATTTATATTAAAAATAAATGGGGATAGCGGATGATCCCTTTTGTAGATAACAACAAAGTGGCCCACCAAAAAGTTTGCATTTATATTATTTCTTTACTGTTGCATTGGTTGTATTTATTTAGCCTTTGCTTTGCAAGAAGCTCAGTTCATTCGCGCTGGATAGGTGCTCGATCTCCGGACGGCTTCTGCTTCTATTGCAGTGGCTTTATAAAAAAGGTGAAATAATTCAAACGATTTTCCGTTGAGCCTGTTCTTTGTTCGGAAATGTATATAATTAGTTAAATAAAACAGGTTAAAGGATTGTTTTTTGTAAAGGCTGGGTTCGTGGTTGACCTAGCCTTTTTTTTCGAAATCTCCCAGGCGTTTCACCAGTCCATTTTTTAAAGAACTTCGAAAAGTTCGACGCATCGTAAGTTAATTGAAGGGCAATTTTGGCGATGGAAAGTGAGGAACTGATCAAGAGTTCTTTTGCTTTTGAGATAATTTTGAGGTTGTAGAAATAACCAGGATGCTTTCCTTTCTCCTTTTGGATGGTATAACAGAGGTGTTTGGGTGAAACCGCCATTTCGCTAGCGATCTTGTTAAGCGCCAAAAATTCCATGGCGCGCCCCTCGATGACATCATCAATGTGCCTGTCCAAAAATAGCAAGTATTGCCTTGTGATCTGAGCTCCTCTCGTTTCTGATTTCATCATCTTTTATAGGTGTAGTTAGCGATTCGGTTCAATACAGCTGGTGAAGGGACGAGAAGTTCGTTGAACTGGAAAATGCTCGGCGATGGATTTTCCATGCCGAGCTTTTATCCCCATATTTCTTAGGTGTGTTCTAGTAGATGTGATTTATTTATCTTGAATACAGCGGATATTTATGCCTACCGGTTTGTCTACTGCACTTACCCCGACAATAAGCGGATTTCTAACCAAGAAAAAATGATTGAAAGCGGGATCAGTGCTCGACTCGGTAGATGTGGCGTAATAACCTTCACGTCCTCTAAAAACCAATTCGCCATCGCCAAGTTCGCGTCTTCCTGAAGCTGGAAATATCAAGTTGATGTCACTGCTCTTTTTACTGGTAACCATCATAGCTGCATCATATCCAGGCATATTATCAAAAATTGTATTGTCGCCCCATGTACCCTGTGTCAACCATTTCGTCTGATTTGACAGTCGTTCAAATTCTGCTTTTGTAGGTACTCTCGTACCGGCAGAACAAGGATCATTAGCCATAACTTTTACAGGCTGGGCCTCTGTTCCACTATTCCAAGAGTTAGCTGGTAAATAGACGTTTTCATTCCAACCCACGATAGGGCCGTCCCCACTTGTGCTTGCATTGGCCACTACTGATTTTTGTCCCCATTGGTAAAAATTACCATGTAGACCTTGTGTTGACGCGTTAGTAAGATTGCCGGAAGATGGGTTTAACGAGCTAGCGCCTAGGTTATAACGATCCCAACGATAACCACCGATTACTGCGTATAATGCATCGGCTGCAGTAGCGGTTCGGGTTTCGTTATTTGCATTTACATAACGATCGCTGTTAAAACGCAACTTTAAGGTATACGAATATCCAGGCTTCATTCCCTGACCATTATTTGAAAAATTAAAATATAGGTCGGAAGCATTGACGTCATGTCCAATTTTAATACTTCCAGCATCTATAACAAGATTAAGGGCGAAATCTGTACGCCCTTGTTGGTTGACCATCAAAGTTGTACCTGTCGTTGTTAAATTTTGAAATTGGTAATAGTTAGGTGGGTTATATACACCTGTACCTGGGATAACTTGTCCTGTACTCATATTAATGATAGGTGCATAAGCTGTGCCAATGGAATGATCTACGGAGCCTTTTACAGGGACCTCGGAAATATATCCGCCTTTTTGATAACCAGCTTGACCGAAAACTCCTGTAGCATCACTATCATCAATTTGAATATTTACGCGTGTAAATCTATGTTCTAGCGGTGTTGTCAGCGGTGTTGGTGTATTGTTTCCAAGAATGGTTACGTCTTTCTCTACAGCAGACATAAAGTCCCCATCATTTTCTGTATAATTAGGAAAATTCAATGTGAACCCCGACTCAGGATCACTCGTTGGGAACATATTTAATCCGGAATAAACTTCTGGCGGATCAACTGTCGTAGAACCTAAGGAATAGATGAAAAAGTGATACTTGTTACCGACTACGAGCTTGTCTCCGAAAAATACCTGGTTTGGATCAGAAGCATCACCCACCGCTTGATCAACATAGGTACCATCTGTATTAAAAGCGACGATCCGATATCTTACAGCACCTCTTAAAGACAGTAACTTTGTGGCGGCCTTTGTACTCGATGCTTTGAGCCCAGAGTTGGTAGGGGTGTTTTCGGTGAGTTCTGCCGTGACTGTAAACGGTCCCGATTGAATTTCTTTCGTTACATTAAAGGTAGTCGTTGAACTTTTACTGGTCGACGCCTTGTTTACAGCCACTTGATCTCCTGAAAATTCAGCTTCTGACAAAACCAGTTTTACGCCCACTTGATCTGCTTGTATCGTATTTTCATTTTTCTCCTTATTACAGGAAACTACGATGGATAGGAGTACAAGAAGTGATAAGGTTAGTTTTGCTTTTTTAAATATTGTTTTCATCTTAAAGGTTTTGATTGTTATTAGTTCCACCATTCACCGCTTGGGTCCTTTGTTTCTGTCCCACCATTATTCCATTCATTTTCTGTAACACCAGTTCCACCTCCAGGTTGGGCTGATCCATTGGATCCCGCAGCAATACCTTCTTCCATCGCTAAGGTCAACTGCTCAATTGCGGGGCGTACGTAAGTCATTCTTTCAGTTCTTTTTTTCATGTTTTATAGTATTTGGTATGTATTTACAAGTCTGTTAGAAAGATTGAAAAATGACATGCATGTTCTATTTTTGGATGATGTTTGGAAATGCATGGTCAATTCTCATGAGATAATCTATGGCAAATCGTTTCTCTAACAATTATCTTTTTTAATAAATAATTATTGAATTTTTTAGGTATAATCCTGATATATTGGATTATATCGTTTCCGATTTCAAAGGTAATTTAGATTAGGAAAGCATGTTAAAATGTAGATATCACTTAGATATCACACTTTTGTAATTTATTGATAAGTAAATGTTTAGTGTATTTTTATTATACGTTTGTAGTTTGTGTACTCTTTGTTTGCAACGATTTTACCTTTCATAGCGGGGTAGTTGTTAATATTAAATAATTATATATTAGATCAGAAATAGTTATTAATTAACATGTTGTCTATATTCCAGAATGCTATCTGCTATGATAACCTCGCTTGATATTGATCCATGTATGAATGCAAGGACGACAGATGTTACCACATTTTTGGAAGATGATAATAGCGTTTGTAGCTTAATTCGATCCGCAGGGCTTAGATGAGAAATGGTTGAAAGGAAAAAGCCCGGCGATGGATTGTCCATACCGGGCTTTTAAACCCATCGCTCCCAATAGGAAGTTTATGGTAGATATATAATTCAAAAAATAGGGATACGTATTAGGTAATAAGTTACATTCTAACTTTCACTACGATTTATTTTGTATACAACGTACAGGGTAAGCTGCACGTTTGAAATAATTTTGTGTATCAAATGAACTTACAAATCCCCGACCTTGGTAAGCTCTATCGTTGCCTCCGACGGACATGTTTGTCCAATAGATAGCAGAGCTTTGACGTATAACCTGTACCCCATCTACAGTTGATCTATGTCCTGCTGCAGGAAAGCTCAATTTTATATCGCTGCTCTTTCTGCTCGTCATAATATGTGCAGCAGTAAAGTCTGATAATCCTACACTAGTTCCTGTAAAAGCGGTCCAGTTTCCAATGGATGTATGGCGTGTATAGGCGCCCAATCGTGCGAATTCAGCTTGTGTAGGTACTCTATCGCTTGCGCTACATGGATCTAATGCTGTTTTTACAGGAGCGTCTGCTGTGCCGCTATTCCAAGCACCATCTGGAGCAGGTGTGGTGTTCCATCCTGCTATCGCACCATCTCCGCTGTAAGCATTTGCGGCAGCTGTTTGAATACCCCATTGATAATAGTTGCCATATAATGCTTGGTTTGAAGGAATGGCGTCTGGATCATTCGTAGCTGGACTTACCCCCCCAGTTACACCAAGATTATATCGGTCCCAACGATGGCCTCCGATCACCGCATAACGGGCATCCGCAGCTGTGGCAGTTCTAGTTACATTATTTGGATTAACATAGCGGTCGCTGTTGAAACGTAATTTTAAAGTATAGGAATAACCAGGTTTTAATCCTAGGCCTGCATTTGAAAAATTAAAGTCTACATTTTGGGCATTGATATCATGACCAATTTTGATTTGGTTGCTTGGTATCCGTAAGGATACTGCAAAATTTGAGCTTTGCAATTGGTTGACAATAAAAGTCTGTGCTGTAGCATTGAGGTTTGAAATAGCAGCCACCGAATTGTCCACAACGGAAGACACAGTAGTTCCGGTACTCAGGTCAATTTGGACATCTTGAAAAGAAGAAAGCCATTGTGCTTGAACGGGAACTTCTGAAAGATAGCCTCCTTTTACATAGTTGGCAGTTCCAAATGTACCTGTGGCGTCGCTATTGTCCACAACAATATTCACACGTGTAAACAGGTGCTGAAGTGGCGCTGTTAATGGTGTAGGAGTATTGTTATCGAGTATTGTGACGTCTTTTGAGATCGCATACATGAGGTCTCCGCCATCTTGTGCATAAGTCGAGAAATCGAAGAATAATGCGCCCGCAGAATATAAGTTGGTTGTCGGGGCGGCAGGGGGGGCGGTGGTTGTGGAGCCCACGGAATAAACCACAAAGGTATATTTGTTGCCCGCGATCAACTTATCACCAAAAAATACTTGGCTAGCATCCGCAGCGTTACCGACTGCTTGATCTAAATAAGTACCATCTGTTTCATAAGCGACTACCCGATACTGTACTGTACCTCTCAAGGCCAGTGAAGTTGCGGCTTTGTTACTAGTAGAAGCTTTAAGTATAGTATTATTTGCCGTATTTTCGGTAAGTTCAGCGGTAATAGAGAATGGGCCTGACTGAATTTCTTGTGTTATATTCAGCGGTTTTGTTGTGCTGGCATTTGTCGAAGCTTTCGTTACCGGATCGTTAATGGTAAACTCAGCTTCTGTTAAAGTAAGTTTTAAACCAACTTGATTTGCATCAACCGTATTGCCAGCTTTATCCTTGCTGCAAGAAACGGCAACTGTTAGGGCAATCAAAGCTAATTTTGTCTTTGTAATTTGATATATCTTTTTCATCATCTTTTTTAAATTGTTGTTTGATTGTTTGTTAGTTCCACCATTCTCCACTTGGATCCTGTGTTTCTGACCCACCGTTATTCCATTCATTTTCTGTCACACCCGTCCCACCGCCAGGTTGAGCTGATCCGTTTGATCCCGCAGCAATTCCCTCTTCCATTTCCACTTTCAACTGTTCGATAACGGGTCTTTCGTAAATCTGTTTTTCAGTTCTTTTTTTCATGTGTTTTTTATTATTTGGTTTAAGATTTGGGCACCATTTGGCAGGTAATGCTTTATGAAGGACCATAAAACAGGAGTATGCTGCGTAGCGATGCTTATTGTTAGTTGAGATTTCAAATAATTTTCGTTTTATATGACGAGCTATTAGTTTTCTTCTGTTAGTTTCTCTTCAATTAAATAATTAGCTGTATTTATAGCCTTTCAATAACTTGGATATATAGCTAGGATACATGATAATATATCCGAATCTTTTTTCAAAGATACTTGATAATGAAAGAGAAACGATTAAGCGGAAATATCACATTATTATCACATATATATCACTTTCATGTATATTCATCTATATAATGTGTGTTTTATGATTTAATTTTTTTGTTTTTAATTGAAATGCATTTCAAGATATAAAGTTGATGTATTAAATCTATCTCCTGTTATGTTTTTTGTTTCCTTAAAGTATATTCTCTGTTAAATTTATAGTTAGCTCGCATTCATCCAATTTTCTAAATTACTGTTTGAGATATATCTGTGATACTTTGGTGATATTTCTTTATCTGAAACATTTTTAATATTTGCATCCAGTTAATTAAATATTTATTACATATCAAACATTAAAAGAAATGATTTTAAAAACGCATGCAATGACGGGTTGGAAAGCTTTGGCTTTATCGGCCTTGATTTGTGGGTCAATGTATTCCTGCAAGGAAAGCAAAGACAGTGTAGCCGCTAGTGGCAAAGCAAACGTTAGTATCCAATTACTTGGCGTGGAAAATCCGATAATCGCAACGAAGAAGGCGAGCAATAGTAGTAACACCGGGACATCCCAGACAGTAGTGGTTCCTTTAACAAAATCAAGTTCATTTGAAGCAACTTTGACCAGTAAGTCGTCCGCGACAAGCGGCAACCTTTTGCGGGCTTCTTCTGGTAACCGTGCTGCAGTTGTTGAAGAGAAAACACCATTAGCGGATAATATCAAATATAAAATCGTCGTGTATAATGCTGATGGCGATTATGTGACTGAAAAAACGTATACAAATTCTGTAGACAACGCGACTGAAATTGAATTAGACGCAGAAAAGACGTACACTTTCGTCGCTTACTCCGTCAACAGTACGGCATCAGTACCTACGGTAACTGCTCAGGCTGATTTGGCTAATGCAAGTCTGGATAATATCAGTGCGGACCTGATGTATTTCAAGAAAGACTTGACAGTTCATTCTGGTGACAATAACCTGGAAGTGGTACTGAAACATCAATACAGTGAAGTAACCACCAACCTAAGTATGGCTACTGAAATGACTGGAGCGATTACAAGTTTGGTTTCGCCAACAATCAATCCAACACATCCAAACGCTACTTTAAAATTAGCAGACGGTACAATCACTTATAATGGTACAACTTCATCGACAGCTGTTCAATTTCCGCTTTTGGGCTCGGGTTTGCGTACCGTATCAAGTAATCCTACTTTATTGATCCATCCAGGAGAAACAAACGGCGTATTTAGCTTCGGATCTATCACCATCGATGGAGAGACAAGATCTAATGTTGGTGTTGCTGGCTTACAGATCTTACCAGGTCAACGTTATAATTTAAACTTGAACTTCAAGACATGTACGCAACCTGTGACAGGTGGAGCGGACCTTAACTGGAACTATCCTGCATCAGGTTCAGGAGCCTTGGTCAATGGCCAGACTGTTGCGGCGGGTACTACAGTCACACAAGAATTGACTGCTCCGGGTGCAGACTATGGTTTCGTGTTTGATATTCTTCAATTGGACAACTCCTTCAATATGGAAGTCAACGGACAGAAATTGGCGACGCAAGAAATTCAATTTGAGGCAAACATCAACATTGCACCTAAGAATATTCAATTTGCCGATGGAAGTGTGTATGGCGGAAACAATGTGGAAGGTGGTACTATTCCACAGATCTACAGCATGACAGGTACAGCAACTAATCCAATTATCCGTGTTGTAATCAGCCGTACAGGGGAAGTTTCGATGTATGGAAGTAAATCAGCTGGCGGCGAATTGTATCCATTGGTACTGACACAGGGATCCTTTAACATTGTGCCTTGGAGTGCGACTTCGAATACAGTTAAAATTACGCAGATTGTTCAAGGAAAAACAACCATGATCGGATCTGGAAGTGGTAGAAAGAAAATTGCATGTACGTTATAAGTAACCCCTAGCTACTTGATGCGTCAGAACAGTATTTAAAAAATAATAAGACATGAACACAAAGAAATCAAAAAACACATATGTAAGCCCAAAGGTTGAAGCTATTAATGTTGAATTAGAACAAGGCATCGCTGCTGGTTCAGCTGCGACGACCAGCAACGATCCGCAAGAGTCTTGGGATAAGGCTGATGATGACAACCGTATCATTAATTGGTAATTTATTCAATTCGGGTATTGTTTAATTCATCCCAGATTGCTCGACGGGTTTCAAACGATTCCTGTCGAGCTTTTTTTAGGCCTTCTATGTATAGAAGGTCTTTGTTTTTTACTTCGTCTAGTCAGTGATTCATTTTTTTATTTTAAGAAAATGCTCATTTTTGATGGTGCTAATGAATTGTTTGTTAAGTATTTATAAAGTGTGATACTTATGTGAAAGGTTATTTTTCGTCTTTCTTTCTTTTAATGTAAATCTTTGTCCAAACAACAAGCCAAAACATTTCGGGGTAAGAATTTTCTTGAAATGAGTAGCGACAAATTGAGGGGTGAAAACTTTGGTTTGCTGGTTATACTGAATTATCAATCGGACCGATTTGCGTGTAGGTTCGAGATAATATATTTGGATTACTCGGCGGGGTCACTTGGCCCTGTCGGGTTTAATTGCTCATATAGGTCTATTCGGTCTCAAGGGGTAAATAATCGTCAGGTTTTGGACCGAGGGCCTAAACTCAAGAGAGGAATAAGGAAAATAAAATTTGCTGAAAAACAATGTGAATATGGAAAGGAATAACTTTAATAATTTAATTGCTTTAGCGAAGAACAACGATGCCGAATTTTTGGCTTTGTTTAATGAAATTTATCCCGATTTTGTTGCCTCATTAAAATCAATCAATCCAAAAATCCGAAGCAGCGAACTGGAATTCTGTGCCATGACCTTTTTGAATTTTTCCACTAAACATATCGCGCAATATACTTTCGTAACGGTACGTGCTGTACAAATACGCAAAAACAGATTGCGCAAAAAGCTAAATATTGCGTCTGATGTTGATTTTAACAACTGGATGCGCGATCAGATCCGAAGGAATCCTTTGGCTGAATTAGGACAGGGGGGGCACGTGCCCAATCAGATATAGGAATCTTTAACTTGTTTGTATTAAGGGGTTTTTAAGATATTCTAGGATAGTTTCATTAAGATAGTCCGAATAGAATTTTGTTCCTGCGCGATCAAAAGGTAGTTCTTCAGGTACTGCCTTTCTTTGTTATTGGCATCAGCTTTAATGGTAACACGTTTGAAGCAAGAGTTAGATAAAAAGAATAAGTCATCTTGGTAATTATATTGATAATGAAAAAAAAGATTTTTTTATGTGATGATAATCTTCTCATTTTAGAAGCGCTGGAGCTCGTGTTAAGTATGACAGATGCCATTGTTGTGAGTGAAAATAAAAGTTCTCAGGCGCTAAGCTACATTCTGAGGGAAAAACCGGATATTTTTATTTGTGATTTATCGATGCCTGAACTTAACGGAGAAGATCTGATTAAGCAGATACGTGCCCGAAAAGAATTTGATGATATGTTTATCTTGTGTATTTCAGCTTCCTATGAAGCTAGTACTGTTGCTATTCATGCTGGAGCCGACCATTTTCTTCCTAAACCTTTTGAAATGGATGTGTTGCTGTCGATTGTTAATAAAGTTTTAGCTTAGGTCATGCTAGCACTTCGAGGATAAACTGGTTATAAAAATAATTTATTTTTAATTTTTTAACGTATTAATACGGTAAAAGTCTTTTTTTTGTAAAAATAATAGCGCTGAATGTATTTCATCATGTTAATAAATACCTAAGCGCAACACTCGACCTAGCAAATGAAAAAACATATTTTACTTTCAATTTTAATATTATTTACACTCAGATCAATTGCAGATGATCATCAGAAGAAGGAAGTGGATTCACTCCTAAGCAAATCTGTAGAGTTTGCCAAGACAGGAAAATTGATACCATACATAGAGACAGCGATAAAAGCGCTTAATTTGGCCAATGCAACAGGCTACGATGAAGGGCAGGCGAAATCGGGCTCTTATATAGCGGATGGTCTTGTAACGGTGGGCTTATTTAAAGAAGGACTGAAACAGTTAGATCGTATTGAAACCACGGAATTCTATAAAAATGAAATTTTTATGCAGTCTGAAGTTCATCGAATGCGCGGGCGGGCTTATGGAGGACTTAAGCTGAACCAGCAGGCTATTCGCGAGTTTCGGATGCAGCAAGGGCTGATCAAGAAGCTGGAGGGTGAAAAACGGATTAAAGCACTCCAGTTTAATTATGAAAACTTATCTGTAGTTTTTCATCGCACGGGACAACTGGATTCTATGCAAAAATATACCGAACTCCAGCTGGAGAATCTGAAGGTATTTGCCGAAAAGGATGCGGCCATGCGTTATCAGATTGTATATGAAAATCTAGGCGAATTGTATGTCAAGAAAGGCGAACTAACCAAAGCACAGCAGTGCCTGGACAAATCACTTGAGCTTATCAAGAAATATAAGATCCCGGTTGTTTTGAATACATATAGTTCTTTGGCTACATTGGAAGAAAAGCAAGGGAATTTAAAAAAGGCTGAGGCATTTTATGAAGAGAGTCTTGCAAAAAAGCGGGCTGCCGGTAGTAGGAATGGTATGATGGATTCGTACCGAGCTTTAGCTGATTTTTATCGGAGAACTAATTTAGACAAAGCGAAAGCGGATCAATATGAAATGGCTTTTAGCCGGCTAAATGACTCCCTGGAAAATGAAAATAGAGAAGTCGTTGATCAGGTGCTCAATCAGATATTGAAATTGAAAGACCAGGAATCGGAGACCAAGGTGTCAAAAGCAGCTAAGATCACACTAATTGCCATTGTAATGCTCTTTGCTGCTATTGTATTTTTTGTATGGCGACACAAGCACAACCGTAAGATTTTGGATGAAAAAGAAGAAGCTCTGCAGGAAACGGAAACCATCAATAAGGAATTGACCGAGCAGATCGGTGAGAACAAATTCAATAACCTGATCGAGCTGGCTAAAAGCAACAATCCGGAATTTCTGACTCTCTTTAAAGAACTCTATCCTGAGTTTATCCAGGCACTGAAAACGCTCGATCCCAATCTTCGCAGTACTGAACTGGAATTCTGTGCGATGGCCTTTCTTAACTTCTCGACCAAAAATATTGCGGAATACACCTTTGTCACCATCAGGGCGGTGCAGGTCCGTAAAAATAGATTGCGCAAGAAGTTTGAGATCCCTTCGGATGCGGATTTTAATAACTGGATGCGTGCACTAGCGGACACGTCAACGATGCCGTAGCCGTCCGCACTAGCTTTTATGGGCTAGCAGCTTACTCTTATAATCGGAAGGTGTAATCCCCATTATAGATTTAAAGAATTTGTTGAAGTTTGGAAGAGAATTGAAACCGCAGGCGTAAGCGATATGGGTGATGGGGGTTTCGTCCCTGGCCAGAAGTTTGCAGGCTTCATTAATCCGTACTTCATTGACAAACTTTGAAAACGTTTTCCGTGTGCGCGCTTTGAAAAATCGGCAAAAGGATGGTTTGGTCAGGTTAGCCAGCTTGGCCGCCTCGTCAAGGGAGATTTCATCGTTAAAATTTTCAAAAACATAATTGTAAATACTAAAAATAATTTCTCCATCCTTTAGGGGCAGTCCATCGATATAAGGCTTGTCGGATAGTATGCTATATTCTTTGGTATGAAGAAGAATAGCCAAGGATTTAAAGAGATAAGCCGTTTTGTGTATGTCAGGTGCATAGACCATTTTTCGTAGTATTTTTTTTAGCTTATTTTTTGTTTCTCCATAAAATAGCATGCCCTGTCTCGATTTTTCCAGGAAGTCATTGAGCTGGGATATTTCAAATAATAAGGGACAAAAGGACTGCAGGCCTTCTGGGTCGAAAATCAATGTTATGGATTCGGCGCTTTGACCCTCGAAGAAGGCTGTATGTTCATGGTGCCAAACGTGCGGCAAGCCAGGACCAATAAAAGTCAGTTCATCGCTTTCAAAGTGTTCCAGCTGATCTCCAATGCAGCTTTGGCCATTACCTTTAATGATGTAGGTAAGCTGGCATTCATTGTGAAAATGGTACTCGGAAAGAAGTTTGGGACAATTTTCCCGTCGGATTTCAAAAATCCTGTTTCCTAAATTTGAAAGTGCTTTCGCATAAATTGGTCGCATAGATTCTTAAAATATTTTAATGATATAAAGGGGAATGTATACCAAACCTTATAATTGGTTGAAAATGATAACTCAAAAAACGTCTTTTAACGATTAAAAGTCATGTATAAAAAGCTTAAAATCATGTAAAATATTACTTTTTGATGCATTTTAAATCGCTAAAATTTTTGCCATCTCGTGTTAACAGAGGGTGGAATAGTTCTATTTTTTTTGATTTCATCCCAGTTCCTATAGTTGAAATGTCTGCTGACAGTTAAATAATACCGCCATCGCCAAAAGCACAGCGGATTTATCTTATAAAGCCGATAGATTTCCATATTTGCGGCTTTTGGTCTCGTAGCTTCTGAAAAATAGTAACTTAGAGTTTTATCCTTCCAGGGTGAAAAAATGTCGATATGTTCGATACCCGTATAAGAACCATCCGCATTCGCATAGCGAAAATAGCCTTGATCAATTTCTGCAAGAATTATGGTTCCAACAACGGGAAGGTTGGGCAATGCATGTATAAATAATATACTCCATTTGATGAGCTTACGTTTCATAACCAAAGTTTGGCAATTTGTGGAATGTATTTTTTGCCAAAAAGCAAAAAATATAGACTGTTTATGGTGTATTTTAGGGGGATTTTTTGTTGACACACAATTATTGTGATATATTCATTGTATGCAAAAAAAGACCAGTCGATATAGCCAACCGGCCACAGATCTAATTTTAAAGCTGTTTGAAAGCATTCATCCGCTGTCGGAGGGTTTAAAACAGCTGATTGAAATGTATAGCTATGTAATCGATGTGGAAGCCAAGGTTCGCCTTATTGATATTGGAAAGGTGCAAAAGCAGATCTACTTTATCCTGAAGGGTGGTGTCCGTTCTTATTATATTGATCCGGCGGGCAACGAGATCAGCTCCTGGTTACTTTTTGAAGGAGAGCTTGCAATTGCTGTCTATAGTTTTTTCAGTCAAAAACCGAGCTTCGAAACGCTTGAGACGCTCGAACCTTGTAGCTTATTGGTCCTGAGCTACGACAAACTGAATGATTTATATCATCAATTTCCCGAATTTAATTTCATCGGTAGGGTATTGACAGAACGCTACTATATCAAAAGTGAAGAGAAAGCCAATGAGCTGCGGATGTTGCCCGCCATTGAGCGGTACAGAAATCTCATGGAACGCCATCCTAATATATTAAAACGTACACCATTGGGTATTATCGCTTCGTATTTAGGGATAACGCAATCCACACTGAGCCGTATAAGAGCTAAAGTGTAATGCTGGATGCCAAAAAAAGCCCCATAACTTTGCCAATAGGTTAATATGGCATCGGAAAAGAGCAATAAAGTGTATGTGTTTATAAAACTGGATAATTATTTTTGATGTAAGACGGAGGTCCTGCGCCTTTCTACAGGAAACCGTTCGCATTGAATAGTTAGATTTAAACACATACCGATTTATAAACCGCAATGAAATATCACCCAATCCTATCCAGCCTTTACCGTATCCGTCGGGGTCTAACCTGCTGCCTGCTGCTTTCAGCAGCTGTTGCCAGCGCACAGACCCAGGCCAATAAGGCAAACAAAATCTGGTTTTTGCAGCCTGCAAATGCCCTGGCTGTAGATTCCAAAAATGGCTGGGAAAGTGATCCCGAATGGTTAAAGGCCTTGCCTATTGGCAATGGTAGCTTGGGGGCCATGGTCTTTGGGGATGTCAACCGCGAACGGATACAGCTCAATGAAATGACGCTTTGGAGTGGCAGCTTCGACGAAGGGGACAATCCTGCGGCTTCGCAGTCTCTGCCAAAAATCCGTGAACTGCTCTTTCAAGGGAAATACAAGGAAGCGACCGAACTGACCAATCAGACCCAGGTTACAAAGGGAAAGGGATCGGGAAGTGGCAATGGAGCCAATGTGCCTTTTGGGTGTTTCCAGACCTTGGGCGATCTGCGCCTGGACTTTGGTACTGACGCGCCTTATCGGGATTATCATCGCGAATTGGATCTGATAAACGGTATTGCTTCCAGTTCTTTTGTCCAAAACGGGATCAGGTTTACCCGTGAGATCTTTGCCAGCCATCCCGATCAGGCAATCGTGATACGCCTTACTGCCGATAAAGCCGCCGCAATCAATGTGCTTTTCAATCTGGACCGGCCGGAAAGGTTTGCCACCGAAATAACGGCATTCCATGGGCTACGCATGTTCGGTGTGCTCGATAATGGTCGAGGCGGAGATGGCATGCGCTATGAGGCCCAGGTGACACCCATTATCGATGGGGGACGGATCAGCAGCCAGACCAAAGCCGGGGTACAAATAGAAGGGGCCAATGCGGTCACACTTATCGTCACGGCAAAAACAAACTATAAACAGCATTATCCGGATTATACCAATGCCAATTATCAAAAGGAGCATCTGGCTATTATTAAATCGGCTATAGCTAAATCATACGCGACATTAAAGGATCGCCATAGCAGGGATTTTTCTTCCTTTATGAAACGGGTGAGTTTTCAGCTGGAAAATGATACCCCTAATCTTCCGACCAATGAGCTCATGGCCAATAATTTCCGCTCGGGAAATGAACAGGCTTTATATCCGCTTTATTTTCAATATGGCCGTTACCTCTTGCTTTCATCTTCGAGGGCAGGTGGGTTGCCGGCAAATCTGCAGGGTATCTGGGCCAACAAGATACAGACGCCCTGGAATGGCGATTATCATACCGATATCAATGTGCAGATGAACTACTGGCCTGTGGAAGTGGCCAATCTATCTGAATCGCATCGTCCGTTGATGGACCTCATTGCTTCACTCGTAGCGCCGGGAAGCAAAACCGCCAAGATTCAGTATGGTATGCAGGGGTGGGCACTCCATCCGATTACAAATGTCTGGGGTTATACTTCTCCGGGTGAAAGTGCCAGCTGGGGGATGCACATCGGTGCGGGCGCCTGGATTGCCCAACATATCTGGGAGCATTACGCATTTACGCAAGATAAAGTTTTTCTGCGCTGGGCATACCCTATATTGAAAGGGTCTTCGGCCTTTTACCTGGACTGGCTGACGGCAGACCCAAAAACTGGTCTGCTGGTTTCAGGGCCTTCACCTTCACCGGAGAATTCTTTTAAAGCGCCTGACGGTTCCACTGCGCAGATCAGCATGGGGCCTTCACACGATCAGCAGGTCATCTACAACCTATTTGACCATACGCTTCGCTCCGCAGCGATCTTAGGCTTAAAAGAAGATGAGTTTTTAAATCGACTGCAGACATCGAAGGCTAAATTGGCCCGTCCAAAAATCGGCCACGATGGCCGTCTGATGGAATGGGCTGAAGAGTTTGAAGAGGTCGAGCCGGCACACCGACATCTTTCTCACCTTTTTGCCCTTTATCCGGGCAATGAGATCACGGTCGGCCGAACACCCGGATTGGCAAAAGCTGTACAGCAGTCGCTGGAAAAGCGTGGTGACGACGGGGTAGGCTGGACCTATGCCTGGAAGATTGCACTTTGGGCGCGTCTGCACCAAGGTAACCGGGCTCTGAAACTGCTCAATAAACAATTGCGGCCTACAGCGGATATGGATACCAAATACGATGGCGGCGGCGGTACGTATTACAATCTGTTTGATGCCTGTCCGCCGTTTCAGATCGATGGCAACTTTGGGGTGATCGCGGGCATGGCCGAGATGCTACTGCAGAGCCACGAAGATTTTATCGAACTGCTTCCGGCGCTTCCCGACAGCTGGAAAGCGGGTGAAATCAAAGGACTCATGGCACGTGGTGCTATTGAAATTGATCTGAAATGGGCCAACGGAAAATTGCTGAGCGCAGGGGCGAAGGCCAAAAAACGCCAGAAATGCCAGATTAAATATGCGGGCCGGTTGCTTGATGTCGAACTTCCAGCTGGTAAAAGGGTGGAGATCAAAATATGATAGCAATAGATTACATAGGTTGTATTCCATCAGAATTAAGTAAGTTTGTGCTATAGCGCTTATAACACATGCAATCTCTTTATTTCTATTGGTTACTTGTCTGTTCCTTGATCAGTACTGCTGTTGTCGGGCAATCGCTAGATTATCCTTCCTTCCGCAATATTTCTTTGGGGACAAATGCCAATACAGTCCATTCATTTGCTCAGGATAGCCTGGGGATGCTTTGGCTGGGAAGCAACAATGGGCTATTTAATTACGATGGGTATGCACTTCAGCCCCTTACGGGGACGAAATCTCCTTTTCAGACCTTTGTTTACTGCATTGCGCTGATTGATAGTAAACATTTTGCATTGGGGACAGGACAGGGGGTATTGCTCTATAATTATCAGTTCGACCGTTTTGAATCTTTTCCAGCAGGGGGACCTGCAGATGTCAGGTCGCTGCTACTTGTCGGCGATACCTTATGGATAGGGTCCATAGCCGGTTTGTACTGTTATAACACCAAGACGCGCGAACTCGTCGATTATGGTAAGCTCTTCCCCAAGAATATAGCAAAAACTGCGGTATACGCTCTTGATAAGGTTGGCGATAGGATCTTAATAGGTACCTACAATGGACTTTTCGAATTGAATCCTGCGAAAAAAGATATCATATCCCTGAGGCTTCCCGACTACAAACACGGAAGCAATCAGTTCGTCAATTCTATATTTTCGATTCCGGCATCGACAAGTACCTACGTCGGGACAGAATATGGTCTATATCTCTATAATGCCAAAGACCGTACCCTACTGAAAACTCCTGTGCTTCAAAATCATCCCATCAAGGCGATGGCTTCCAAGGATTCAAATACCTTACTTGTAGGCACAGACGATGGCCTTTTTACTTATCAGCCAGCTCAGCAGCTGATTCAGCGGATCAAACATGATTCCCGCAATAGAAACTCGCTGGCCAATAATATCGTGTGGAGTATCTTTAAGGACCGGTCGGATAATATCTGGCTGGGCACAGACCTTGGTTTTTCTTTGTGGTCCAACCGCAAGGTGGAAAAAATACTGCCTATCTATCAATTGACAGCAAGCAGCGACGGTAATCGTTTTTATAAAATTGCCAAGGACCGCAATGGCTGGTATTGGTTGGGTGGCGACAATGGTTTGATCCGGGTACATGGACTGGACGATAAAAATACGGAAAGCAACTGGTACCGTATGGATGCCAAAACCTATCGTCTGATACATAACCGTATCCGGGATATATTTCAAGATCATACGGGACAGGTGTGGATCGCCTCCGATGGTGGCGTCAATTTGTTTGATACACATACCAAACAATTTAAAAGCTTTACAATTGTCGATGCCAGCGGCAGACGAAATGCGAAATGGTCTTATGATATCTTAGAGGACGGAAAGGATAATCTCTGGGTGGCCTCTTATATGGGGGGAATATTTGTCGTCAGCAGAAATAAGCTGCTGGATGCAAAGGGTCCAGTCGTAGCAGACCGTAATTTTAGTAAAGCTGATGGTCTTTTGGAAGATTTTGCCAATCAGCTAGTTGATAATGGAAGGGGTAAGATATTGGCGCTGTTCTATAATAAAGGGATCAGCAGCATTGAGGCAGCCACGGGGAGGATAACAGAACTTAAAGACAGCGCAGGCCATGCGCTAAATCAGGCAACCTTTATGCTGAAAGACAGACAGCATACGATCTGGGTAGGGGAGCATGGCGAATTGCGGCGGATTGCGGCGGACGGAAAAAATACATTGGTTCGTTTTGATCCTGTCGGTAAAGGTGAAGTAACTGCCATGGCCGAGGTCAACGAAAATATCTGGGTAGCAACAAGTACAGGGGTCTGGCAGATTAATAAGCAGAGTCTGAAAGCTGAATTATTAAGGTACGGACAACGGATCTCCTCCATGTATTACGATGCTGAACGGGAGGAAGTGGTCCTTGGGGGGATTGATGAGGTGGTTCTATTACCTGCACAAAATGAGCGAACGGATTTGGATAGGTCCAAAAAGATCGTGCTCACCGCTATGTATGTCAATAATGAACGATTTGGTAGCTACGGCTACGGTTTGCGTTATCGGAACGAGATAAGCTTGGCGCACGATCAGAATAACCTCCGGCTCGAGTTTTCCGACCTGGACTATGGGAATCATTTAGGCTATCGCCTGGCCTATGCTTTTAAAGGTAAAAATGAAACCTGGATCCCCATGGAACGCGGCGATAATAAGGTGCTCCTCTCCAACTTAAATTCGGGTAGCTACGATCTTCAGCTTGCGAAGGTGGATATTGCCGGCCATGTTGTCTCAGAAATTTATACCTACGCTATTCAGATCCGTTATCCCTGGTATGCGACCTATTGGGCCAAAAGTCTCTATATGCTCATTGCCGGTTTCCTGCTGTTTTGGATTGTCAATTTTTTCAGGGTACGCAGTACCTTAAAATGGGAAAGACGTGAACGGCGGAAGGTACTCGAGCTCACAAAGATGAAAATGGACTTCCTGACCGCTGTATCGCATGAGCTGAAAACGCCGCTAAGTCTGATTTTGGCTCCCGTAAGCCATATGATGCGGCAGACAAAGAACAGTGACAAAAAGAAACAGCTGGATGGCGTGCATCGAAATGCCTTAAAAATCAGTCAGCTTATTCAGGAATTGATGACTTTTGATCAGGTCGAACAGCAACAGATGCCGCTGCAGGGATTGCTGACCTCCCAGATTGACCTGGTTGACTATAACAGACAGATGATAGCCGACTGGCAGCAGGTACCCGAGTACAGTACTATCCATTTTGGCTTTGTGAGTAATATGGAAAGCTTTTTTATACAGACGGATGTAGCCAAGCTGGGCTCGATTGTCAACAACTTGATTGCCAATGCCTGTAAGTATAATCGTCCTGAGGGACAAGTGGAACTGCGGCTGGAAGTAATTGGGGAGACTGTAAAGCTTACCGTTCAGGATACTGGAATCGGTATCGCTCCCGAAGACCTGCCTTATGTATTTAGCAAATTCTATCGCTCTTCATTGAAAGAAGTGGCTGCAGTACAGGGGACCGGCGTTGGTCTTTATCTGGTCAAAAGTTATTGTGAGCAGCTGGGCTGGAGCGTTGACATCGCGAGCAGCCAAAAGGGCACAAGCGTGACGCTCAGCTGGAGGCAGGATAATATAAGCGATAAGGACCCTGCCGGCAGTATCTCGGCATCCGGCAAAAGAAAACTGCTGATTGTTGAAGATAATGCCGAGCTTGCTGATTTTTTAAGAAATACGCTGCAAGCAACTTACGATTGTAGTATTGCCGGTGATGGTAGCGAGGGATTACGCTTGATTGACGGGCATATCTTCGTACCGGATATTATCATTACAGATGCCATGATGCCCAATATGGGGGGAATTGAAATGGTTAAAAGACTGCGACAAAATATCGCGACAGCAACAATACCGATTATGCTGCTGACAGCACAGAACGATGAGCTCATCAGACGCGAGTGGGTTGCTGCCGGAATAGATGTCCATATGGCCAAACCTTTCGATCTGGACCTGCTGCAGATACAGCTATTGCAGCTCTTGGATAGGAAAGATAAGCTTATAACTCAATTGCGCATCGACGAAATCAGTAAACCGGCCGAGCCAGCCACGGTACATTCGCCAGATGAAAAACTCCTGGCAAACGTGACGCAGTTGATCGAAGAAAATATGGACGATTCAGAGTTCTCCGTACAGCGGCTCAGTGAGCTCACGGATGTTGCCGCAAGACAGCTCCATCGTAAAATTAAACAGCTAACAGGATATACACCGGTGGAGTACATACGTAGCATTCGCATCAAAAAAGCTGCGCTCTTGTTGCAGCAGCAGAAATTTACCGTGGCCGAAGTCATGTACATGGTCGGGTTCTCTAATGCCTCTTATTTCTCGAAATGTTTTCAGTCAGAATTTGGGATGTCACCAAAAGTATATATGGAGTCTTTTGTTTAAGTGCTTGGTTTTTAGTGTTATTGTGATATTAGAGAACTGGGGATGTCCAATTTGTGTTGTTCTTTGTCCGATATGTGGCCTTAAAAAATAATACCGTTTGATAGGTTTGTAAGAGTAATAACCAAAAATTATAAATCGATACAATTCATGCGTGTAATTATTTTATGCTGCTTTGCTCTTTTGGGCTATGCCAATTCTTATGCACAATTTAAGGCCAAGAAAAATGTCCCCACAGTTTTTGTAGACCGTGAAGGTGTCATGCGCTGGTCTGACTCCAAAGCTGAGGCATCATTTTATGGCGTTAACTATACCGTTCCATTTGCCCATGCCTTTCGGGCGCTGCAGACCAAGGGAATCGATCGCAAACAAGCCATTGATCGCGACGTTTATCACTTTGCGCGTTTGGGATATAATGCCTACCGTATCCATATCTGGGATGTGGAGATCTCCGATAAAAATGGGAACCTGATCAGCAATGAACACCTGGATCTGTTGGACTATCTTTTTTTTAAACTCCAGGAGAGAGGTATCCGGATCCTGATTACGGGAATGACCAACTTTGGGAATGGCTATCCCGAAAAAAATATAAATACGGATGCATTTACCTACCACTACGATAAGTGTAAGGTTCATGCCAATCCACAGGCCATTGCTGCACAGGAAAAGTATATCGGTCAATTGCTTCGTCATGTTAACCCCTATACGGGTTACGCCTATCAGCAAGATCCTTACATCATTGGATTTGAAATCAATAATGAGCCTTGTCATACCGGAACGGTTCAGACGACTTCGGACTATATTGCCCGGATGGTTAAGACCATGAAGAAAAGTGGTAATAAAAAACCTATTTTTTACAATGTAAGCCATAACATGGATCATGTAAGGGCTTATTTTGATGCTGATTTCCAAGGGACCACTTATCAATGGTACCCTGTAGGACTGGTTGCGGGACGTGAACGTCAAGGCAACTTTCTGCCTTACATCGATCAATACAATATTCCCTTTTCAAACTTGAAGGGTTTTGCCAATAAAGCAAAGGCGGTCTATGAATATGATCCTGCAGATAATCTCTACAGCTACATGCACCCCGCCATGAGTCGCACGTTCCGTTCGGCGGGATTTCAGTGGATCACACAGTTTGCCTACGATCCGATGGATATTGCAGCTTACAATACCGAATATCAGACGCATTACCTCAATTTGGCCTATACACCGGCAAAGGCACTGAGTACCATGATCGCTGCAGAGGTGGCTTATGCTATACCGAGAAATAAAAAATTTGAGCGCTATCCACAGGATACGTTGTTTGGCGATTTTAGGGTCAGTTATGAGCAGGATCTCTCCCTGATGAATGCGCCGGACAAATATTTTTATACCAATAATACAGCAGTCAAACCTTTAAATCCACAGAAATTGCAACATATCGCTGGTCATGGTTCATCACCGGTGGTGGATTACCGGGGATCAGGTGCTTATTTTTTGGATCGTCTGGAAGATGGCCTATGGCGCCTGGAAGTCATGCCGGATGCGGAAAAAATCGCTGATCCTTTTGCCAAGCCATCGCTCAATCGTGAGGTTGTACATATCCTGTACCGATCTCAGACGATCGATGTTCGGATACCTGATCTAGGCGAGTTCTTTACCATTCAATCGCTTGTGGGGAAAAAGGGAGTCGCTAGGGATATTTCAGTCGCCAAAACCAGTTTCAGAGTTGAACCAGGCGTATATCTGCTCAAACGCAAGGATCTCCAGCTGAAAAATAGCTGGACAGCTTCCTCCTCCTGGAAAAATGGTTATTTGGGTGAATATTATGCGCCAAAAGCTCAACCATTGAAAGAAGCTTTATTGATACACCAACAGCCCGAAGTGCTGGAAAAAGGCAGCGCTGCCAAATTGCACTTCCGTTACATTTTTGAACAGCAGCCCGACTCGATTATTTTACAAACAGATCAAGTGTCGTTTTGGAAAGATCACAATCCCTACATTAAGCTGATCCCCAAAGATAGCAGCACCTATGAAGCGGAGATCCCGGCATCACTGTTAGCGGGAAGTGAGCTGAAATATACCGCGACAGTGTTTGTCGGCGGCAGGCAGTTCACTTACCCTGACAACCGGGCCGGTGCCCCGCTTGACTGGGATTATCGGGTCAATAGCTATTGGACGGTCGGACTGTGTGATCCGCATGCTCCTGTTACTTTGTTCGAATCCTTGTCTAAAGTAGCTTCTTTGGAAACTTTCGCAATTCCCGAAACCGCTTATATGACTGCAGAACGGCAGCAACAGGATTTGGGAAAGGTCCCTTTTTGGACCTACACCTTTCACACCAAGGATTCGGGGGCGAGGTATTTTTGGTTAAAGGATATCAGAACTGCAGTTCTTGAGCGGCCAGCGGGGCTGAATGCCGCTAAAAAGCTTTGCGTGCTCTTAAAACATCAGGGTGGAAGTCCGGTGCTGGAAGCTGGGTTTGTGACAAAAAAGGGCTATACCTACGTGAAAAAGATGAATACCGAGTCAGATGCCGAAACATTGGTCCGTATTGATTTGGCAGATCTGCAGCTTGTGCCAACGGCGTTGCTTCCTGCTCCCTATCCTGTCTTTCTTGAACGCTTTTTTAAACCGATGGTATCCGTTCAATTTGACAAAATGGATATCGAAAAGCTCATTATCTCTGGGGAAAATATGGATGGCACAAGACTGTCGATTGCAGCGATATGGCTAGAATAACTGTATAGTGCGCTTTTATGCAACGAATCATTCCGTCGAGAATGCTAATGTACTGTTCGGGTCGTCGTTTTTCGGACCGTTGCGAAGACCGAAAGAATTGACAGGTTAGTTTTCGGGACGGATCGACAAGGTTGACACGAGCAGAAAGAATAAAATAAAGGGAAAAAAAACAATTATAAACACATAAATCTAAAAAAATGAAGGGTTTTGCATTTAAAACAAGTTTATTGGGCTTGTCATTGCTATCCTGTGTTGGGGAAACGCAGCTATACGCGGCAACGAAAGGAGAGAGTAAATGGATCAGGCCGATGCAACAGCAGGATATCCGTGGAGTGGTTCGCAATGAGCAGGGGCAGGCGATGGCGGGTGTAACGGTACTGGTGGCCGGAACAGCAGTGGGAACTTCTACGGCCAGCGATGGTTCATACCGTATTTTATTGCCCAAGGGCAAATCCCAGCTCTCATTCTCGATTGTTGGCTATAGCAGCCAGACGTTGACGGTACAGGGAACATCCTTGAATGTCAATATGGTGCCGGCAGGAAATGTACTGGAAGAGCTGGTGATCGTAGGCTACGGAAGTACAACCAAAAAGGATCTCACAGGTGCCGTCAATACGGTCGGAAGCAAGGATTTTAACAGTGGACTGGTGGGGTCTCCCGAACAGCTGATCAATGGGAAAACAGCCGGCGTGCAGGTGATGTCCAACAGTGGTTCGCCTTCTTCCGGGAGCACCATACGTATTCGCGGAGGGGCCTCATTGAGTGCCAGCAACGATCCGCTGATTGTATTGGATGGGGTACCCTTGGAGACGGGAGGAATTAGCGGCAATAGCGGCAATTTTCTCAGCCTGATCAATCCCAATGATATTGAAAGCATGACGGTACTCAAAGATGCATCGTCGACAGCCATATATGGATCGCGTGCATCAAATGGTGTATTGCTGATTACAACAAAGAAAGGAAAGGGGGACGCTTTACGGCTTTCTTTTTCATCCGTTGTCTCTATGCAGCAGGCGATGGGTGTGGCTGATATGATGTCGCGCGATGAATTTGCCACGCTGATCAATAGCAAAGGAACTGCCGCACAAAAAGCGCTGCTGGGCAATGCCTCAACAGATTGGTTGCATGAAGTTTTTCAGGATGCCATGGGGACGGACAATAACTTAAGTCTGCAGGGAAAGATCGGCAAGACCTTGCCTTTTCGTACTTCCGTCGGCTATTATAATCAGCAGGGAACCTTGCGGACCGACAAGACGGAGCGTATAACAGGGGCGTTGGTGCTAAATCCTACATTTTTTAATAAACACCTGACGGTCAATCTGAATATTAAAGGTGCCCGCAACAACAACAGTTTTGCCAATACCGATGCCATATGGTCTGCTGTGGCTTTTAATCCGACGCAGCCAATTTATTCGGGAGTAGATGCCTACGGTGGCTATTACGAGAGTCTAGATAATGCTGGCCTCCCGGCAACTGGTGCAAATCTCAATCCACTGGGACTACTCCGTCAGGAAAAGCATCGCAGTACAGTCAATAGGGCTGTAGGTAACCTTGATCTTGAGTATAAGTTTCATATGCTACCCGAATTAAAAGCACATGTAACACTGGGCTATGACTATGCCAAAGGGAAAGGATCTAATCTTATTCCGGCAAGTGCGGCCAACAATTTTACGATTGGAGGGGCTTTTGACCGTTATGAACAGACACTTAAAAATAAATTGTTTACGGGCTATCTAAATTATAACAAGTTCTTCCCGGACATTAAAAGTACAATTGACGTCACTGCGGGCCACGATTATCAATATTGGAGTGCAGGGCGCCCACCGATAGTATACTATAATGAAGCTGGCGATATACGTTCTACGGCCATTGCATCTGACGAACGCCATACCCTGATCTCTTGGTACGGCCGGATCAACTACAATTACGACAGCCGTTATTTATTGACAGCCACGGTTCGAAAGGATGGTACTTCGCGATTTAGCCCCGAAAACCGATGGGGGACATTTCCTTCAGTCGCGCTGGCCTGGCGCCTTTCGCAGGAGTCTTTCATGAAAAGGATCGCTTTTCTGGATGATCTAAAGCTCCGGGCAAGTTACGGTATAACAGGGCAACAGGAAGGTATAGGCAATTATGAATATTTGCCGGTCTACAACCTGGGAACTGCCTACGCACAATACCGTTTTGGCGATCAGTATCATTTGGTATACCGTCCATCGGTTTACAATCGGGATTTACGCTGGGAAACAACCAAAGCATTTAACTACGGTCTGGACTTTGCACTGTGGAAAAATAGGGTATCTGGTGCGATTGAATATTACACAAGAAAAACGCATGACCTATTGGCCAATGTACCTGTGGCAGCAGGAACAAACTTTGACCAGAATGCAACCATTAACGTCGGAAATGTTGAAAGCAGTGGTTTCGAATTTCAATTGAATACTGTCCCAATCCAAAAAGATAACCTGCGTTGGGAAGTTAATATAAACGCCACCAATCAGCATACGAAAGTGACCAATATTGCATTGGTGCAGGATGCGAATGCGGTGGGAACTTATGTAGGGCCGAATGTCAGCGGCCGTGGTATCCAGATCCTGACAACTGGATATCAGCCCTATATGTTTTATGTATACAAACAGTTATACAACGAAGCAGGCAAACCCTTAGAAGGCGTGTATGCGGATCTGAATGGCGATGGAGCGATCAATGAAAAAGACTTATACCGCTACCAGTCGCCGGCCGCAAAATGGCTATTCGGTTTCAATACGCAGCTAACCTACAAAAAATGGACGGCAGCGACCACATTACGTGCAAATTTGGGGAATTATGTCTTCAATAATACAAAAATGAACCTCAGTGCTTGGGAGACGGTTCAATATGTAGACCCATCGATCAATAACTTGCATCGGGATTACTTTAACACGGGATTCCAGACCAGGCAGTATTATTCGGATTATTATGTCGAAAACGCATCTTTCCTTCGAATGGAAAACCTGTCGCTGAACTATAATTTTGGTAAGGTGGGCAAGATATCCAATCTGCGGGTGGGTGCAGTAGCTCAGAATGTTTTTATTGTGAGCAAGTATAGCGGTATGGACCCCGAGGTTCCGAGTGGATTCGATAGTTCGTTCTACCCACGTTCAAGGACTTTCTCCTTGAGCCTCAACCTAGATTTTTAATGGCAGCCTCAAAAAAGAAAACTTATATAGCGATGAAAAATATAAAAAGATATTGTTTTGGATTGTTGAGTATACTCCTATTGCTGCAATCCTGCACAAAGGACTTAAATCAGTATCCCACTGTGGAAACTACTTCGGAGTCGGTCTACACTTCTGTGGATGGTTACCGTGCTGTGCTTGCTAAATTGTATGCTTCATTTGCCGTTGCGGGCAATGGTCGCGGTGATGCCGATCCGGATATGGCGGGCAGCACAGCTTCTTGGGGCTACCTTCGGGTATACTTTAACCTGCAGGAAGTACCTACCGATGAGGTGATCTACACCTGGGCGGGTGGCGATAACATGACTGATATTCAGTATATGACCTGGGGAGCTTCCGATACATGGGTGAATGCGATGTATTACCGGATCTACTACACTGTGGCTATCTGTAACGAATTTCTGCGGAATGCCACCGCGGAGAAACTGGCCGCATTTAGTCCAGCCGAACAGGCAGAGATCTTAATATTTGCAGCCGAAGCTCGTTTTCTGCGTGCACTGGCCTATAGCCACGCCATGGACTTGTATGGAAATGTTCCTTTTGTGACGGAAAAAGATCCTGTAGCCGCGTTTTTTCCACCACGGATGGCGCGGACCGATCTCTTTGCATTTATTGAAAAGGAACTGACGGAGGTCGCAGCGATCTTGCCTGAAGCACGCCAAAATGAATATGGCCGGGTAAGCCGTGCTGCTGCCTGGTCGCTATTGGCCAAGAATTATCTGAACGCTCAGGTTTATACGGGCACAGCACGTAATGCGGACTGTCTGAATTATGCTAAAAAAGTGATTGATGCGGGATATTCCTTAAATCCGAATTATAAGCAGGTATTTAATGCCGATAATGATAAACGGACCAATGAAATTATCTTTCCAATAGAAGCTGATGTCGCACATACGACCACATGGGGAGCGACAACTTATCTTGTCAATGGCCCTATTGTCGGAAGTATGAAATCATCGGACTACGGTGTACTTTCTGGATGGAATAGCTTTCGTACACTTCGTGAATTTGTCGCTCTGTTTCAAACAGAGGACAAAAGAGGTGATTTTTGGAAAAACGGACAGGCTTTGGATGTAGAAGATCCATCTGCCTCGAGCCAGGGCTATGGACTGGTCAAGTTTACAAATTTGAAAGATGATGGGACCTTTACAACCGATGAAGGTCTGGTGGGTACGGATTTTCCGATGATCCGTCTGGCCGATGTCTATTTGATGTATGCGGAGGCCGTGCTACGCGGCGGTGGGGGCAATGTACAGGAAGCGATTACTTTGGTCAACAGTATCCGTCAGCGGGCCTACGGAAGTTCAGCAGGGGCTATCGACCAAGCACAGCTAACGCTCGATTTTATTCTTGCAGAACGCGGCCGCGAACTGTTTTGGGAATGCACGCGCCGTACAGACCTGATTCGATTTGGGAAATTTACAGGCAACGCTTACCTCTGGCAATGGAAAGGCGGTGAAATGAACGGCCGCGCTGTGGATGCTAAATTCAACTTGTATCCAATTCCAGCGACTGATATGAGCGCAAACCCGAATTTGATTCAAAACCCCGGTTACTAGTCTTGGATGATTTTATTAAATAAAGACAATGATTACATATGAAACAATTGACACTCTATATCTTGGTGCTGCTTTTAATTGCCTGTAAAAAGGAAGGTGGAGCACCGGCTGTCAGCGGCATAAAACCCGCAGTGCTGCATAGCAGTACAACCGAACTAGTATTGAAATCTACTGACCGCAAGGCAGTGGCACTGCAGCTTGTTTGGGATGAAGCGATCCTGGCAAGCGATGAGCCAATGGCGCAGTCGGTCTTAAAAAATAAGATAGAAATAGCGGCAGACCCCTCTTTTTCGGTTATTGCCAAAAGTATCGAGCAGGTGGCAAGTTCCATCAGCTATACGCATGAACAACTGAATAACCTCGTCACGGGGATGGGATTTGTGCATGATGAAAAAAAGGTGTTTTATGTCCGAATTGCTTCGCGGCTGGGAGCCAATACAGACTGGCTTTACAGCAACGTGATTGCCCTGACTGTCACGGCTTACCAGCCTGTTGAGGATGCGGCCTATCTTTATCTTTCGAATAAAGAAATTACCCAATTCCCATGGAAACTGTGTTCGAGAAAAGAAGATGGTTTTTACGATGGTTTTGTACGCCTCGATCAATGGTATAATTTTTATTTAACCAGTGAGGAAAGTGCCAGCGCATCGCTTATCTATGGTTCCTATCCTTTGGATGGCAGTCAATATATTCTGTATAGTGGTGCAGATCGCTGGAATTGCTGGACGAGTAAAGGTGGATACCTGTACCTAACAGCCGACGTTAATAAGTTGGCCTGGAAGGAGACTTCCGTGGAGTCGATGACGGTGACGGGCGATTTTAACGGCTGGAGTGCAACGGCAACACCAATGGTATATGACCAGACGGCAAAGGTTTGGAAAGCAACTATTACGACAGCGGCAGCCGAGCAATGGGGGATTAAAGTACTGATCAATGGCAGTTGGACTTGGTTTTTTGGAGCTGCGGAGGGCAGTGGAAACTGTAATTTATATACGGCAGATGGAAGTGGTTTTGCTTATGATAAGGTCGGCACGCATACATTGATCCTTGATCTAAGCGATCCAAAACAATTTAAATATCATGTAGAATAGGAAAGATAGGTACGACACCTAAAATGAAATAATCGGATGAAAAAAATAAAAATAGGGAAAATAGTAGGCTTGTTATGCCTGTGTTTAGCGCTGTCCAGCTGCAGCGATAAAGATAACCTTGAAGTAGCTACACCTATGCCGCATATGGCAAAAGGTGCGGATGTGAGCTGGATTACGGAAATGGAAGCCTCTGGGGTACAATTTTTCAATGCTGGGGGCAATGCGGTGGACGGATTGAAATTATTGCGTGGATTGGGGATGGATGCGGTACGCTTGCGTGTTTGGGTAGACCCTGATCGAGGCTGGTGCAACAAGAATGATGTACTGGTCAAGGCACGCCGGGCGCATCACTTGGGTATGCGCATCATGGTTGATTTTCATTACAGTGATAGCTGGGCCGATCCTGGGCAGCAGACAAAGCCTGCTGCCTGGAAAACACTGGCATTTGATGGCTTAAAGAAAGCTGTAAGTGACCATACAACGGAGGTTCTGCAATTGCTAAAAGATAACGGCATCTCACCGGAATGGGTACAGGTCGGCAATGAAACGGGCGATGGGATGCTTTGGGAAGATGGAAAAGCTTCCATTAGTATGACTAATTATGCAGCTTTGAACAATGCAGGTTATGATGCGGTGAAAGCGGTTTTTCCGGCAGCAAAAGTGATTATACACCTTCACAATGGATTTGACAATAATTTGTTCCGCTGGATGTTTGATGGTCTAAAAAATAATGGCGGGAAATGGGATGTGATTGGCATGTCGCTTTATCCAACCCCAGAAAACTGGCAAGAACGGAATGCAGCATGTGTTAGTAACATCAAAGATATGATCGCCCGGTACAATTCAGAGGTCATGATCTGTGAAGTGGGGATGAGCTGGGATGCAGCGGATATTGCCGAAACATGGCTCAAGGATCTTTTCAGCTCGGTCAATGCCGTACCTGATCAGAAGGTGCTGGGTATATTCTATTGGGAGCCTTTGGCTTATGGCGGCTGGAATGGTTATACCTTAGGAGCATTCGATAATAATGGACGTCCGACAAAAGTATTGAACGCTTTTAAATAAAGTATATTTATGCCGCTAAATGATGACAAAATTGAACTGTAGACTATAAATACATGAATTGATGATGAGATTACTGCGTACGATTTACTTTTTGTTTTTTTTATTCCTATTTGTTCCGCGCAATTCAAATGGACAGTCCGCACGCCAATCCTTCCTGCTGGAGAAAAACTGGCGTTTTTTTCAGGGAGAAGTTGCGCAGGGTGAATCGATGGCATTGGACGATAGAACTTGGGAAAAGGTTACCATACCGCATGATTGGGCTATATTTGGGCCTTTTGACCGAGCACACGATCTGCAGGATGTTGCCGTAACACAAAATGGAGAGAAAAAATCGACCGTAAAAACTGGCCGGACCGGTGGTTTACCTTATGTCGGAGTGGGCTGGTATCGGACCCGCTTTGATGTGCCACAATTCGAACCCACCAATAAACGTGTGGTACTAAAATTTGATGGTGCAATGAGCGAGGCCCGGGTCTATGTCAATGGAAAGGAAGCTTTCTTTTGGCCTTACGGCTATAATGCTTTCCACTGCGATGTGACTGAACTGCTGCATAAAGACGGCAGGAACAACATGGTCGCCGTGCGCCTGGAAAATAAAGCGCAGTCTTCGCGATGGTATCCCGGTGCGGGACTTTACCGGAATGTGCATGTCATTGTTACGGATAAGATCCATGTACCTGTGTGGGGGACCTATATCACGACACCTTTTGTATCAGACAGCGTAGCTTCAGTTAAGCTCGAAACCAGCTTGAAAAATGCAGATGGCAAGTCGGTGCGGCTGGTGACATCGATTTTGGATGCAGAAGGGCGTGTGGTGGCACAGAAAGAAAACCAGCAAAAAATAAACTATGGTAAGCCTTTCGTACAAAATTTTGAAGTGATAAAACCGGCCCTGTGGAGTCCGGAGGCTCCGAATCTGTATAGCGCGTCTACACAGGTATTTGTCGATGGCAAGCTGACGGACAGTTTTGAAACTCGTTTTGGCATTCGGGAGGTACGTATCATTGCTGATCGGGGATTTATGTTAAATGGAAAGATCCGAAAGTTTCAGGGGGTATGCAATCATCATGATCTTGGACCATTGGGGGCGGCAATTAACGTCTCGGCCCTACGCTATCAATTACAGCTGCTCAAAGATATGGGCTGTGATGCCGTGCGTACAGCGCATAATATGCCCGCTCCAGAATTGGTCGCTCTATGTGACGAATTGGGCTTGATGATGATGATCGAGCCTTTTGACGAATGGGACATCGCCAAATGTAAAAATGGATACCATCGCTTTTTCGCGGACTGGGCCGAGCGGGATATGGTCAATATGATCCGTCATTTTAGAAATAACCCTTCGGTGGTGATGTGGAGCATTGGAAATGAAGTGCCTACGCAATGCAGTGCCGACGGATATAAAGTGGCTTCATTTTTACAGGATATATGCCATCGGGAAGATCCTTCTCGGCCTGTCACCTGCGGCATGGACCAGGTAAGCTGTGTGCTTGAAAACGGGTTTGCGAGTTTATTGGATGTTCCAGGGCTCAACTATCGCACGCACCGGTATGAGGAGGCCTATGCCAAATTGCCGCAAAATCTGGTGTTAGGTTCGGAAACAGCATCTACGGTGAGCTCCAGAAGTGTCTATAAATTTCCCGTGGTAAAAAAGGGCGATATGCTGTACCCAGATCATCAGTCATCGTCTTACGATATGGAGTATTGCTCTTGGTCCAACCTACCGGATGAGGATTTTGCCTTGGCAGAGGATCATCATTGGACGATGGGACAGTTTGTCTGGACTGGATTTGATTACCTTGGTGAACCGTCTCCATATGATACGGATGCCTGGCCCAATCATAGTTCCATGTTTGGTATTATTGATCTGGCAAGTATTCCCAAAGACCGTTACTACCTATACCGAAGTTTATGGAATAAAAAGGAACATACACTTCACATTTTGCCACATTGGACATGGCCGGACCGTGTGGGAAAGCAGACACCTGTTTTCGTATATACAGATTATCCGAGTGCAGAACTTTTTATCAACGGCAAGAGTCAGGGGATACAGCGTAAAACTAAGAATTCATTGCAGGAACGTTATCGCCTGATGTGGATGAATACGCTGTACGAACCCGGGGAGGTCAAAGTTGTCGCTTACGATGAATCTGGAAAGCCGGCGGCCGAAAAAATTGTCCGGACGGCGGGTAAACCCTTTCAAATTAAAATGGATGCGATGCATGATTCCATCGCTGCTGATGGACGCACATTGGCTTATATCCGTGTCAAAGCAGTTGATAAAGTGGGGAACCTCTGCCCGCATGCAGATGGATTGGTCCAATTTGAAGTAGGAGGAGCTGGTACATTTAAAGCGCTGGCCAACGGAGACCCGACCAATCTGGAGGCTTTTCAAAAGCCCCAGATGCATTTGTTCAATGGAGAGCTTACGTTGATTGTGCAGTCGGATGAAAAATCGGGAAAGATTCGGATACGGGCAAAGAGCAAAGATTTAAAAGAAGGCGTATTGACTATTCAGACGGTTTTGGTACCTTAAATGGCCGCCTTTCATTTGTCATTAATTGGATAGCCGCCTTTGTCTGTTATGCATCAAATGCCCGCATATCATCCCTGATATCCTGTTGTTTTCCTGGGTTTACGGTATTTGAACCGTATCGAGCATTGGCCTTCAATAAAAAATACCGAAGCGATTTGAGCTTCGGTATTTTTTTTGAAAAAGAAAAAATTACTACTTAAAATGTTAGATGGTTTTGCTATCGCGCATCATTTTAATGATATTGTGCGCTTCGAGCTGTTTGCTGAGCTGCGTATTGATCAGGCTATGGACGTTTTGTGAAAGTTCTTCCGATCCGTCAGCCAAGGCTGTTTGATAGGTCGATTTGAAGGCATCTTCACCTTGCTCACAGGTTTCCAATAGACTTCTTTCGTCGTCTCCGGTAATATTTACTTTGATGCCCATCCATACGCGGAAGAGCTTTCCGCTGAGCATCGTACTATCTGTTGCCTCTTTGCCCTCAAGTTCGACATAAGGCGTTAGTTCGGCGATAAATTCTTCCGACTGGCCAATGAACTTTTCGAATGTAGGGATAAGTTTATCTAAACCATGACTGTTCGCCAGATCAATTGCTTTTTTATAACCTTCGATGCGGTCATTGTTGATCTTGATAATGTCGTTGATGATTTCCGGATTATTGATGTTGTTTTCCATAATATTGTTATTTGTTATCATTTTGTTTATTCGAAAAACATCCTCCGACGAATGATCGTTTGCAGAATCCTAGATTCAGGTATTTAATTCATCCTCCGTATTTATCCCATTTTTTATTGTGCAAGAATAAATGCCTCTAAAACTTTCTACATTTTATCCTTGTTCTTGATCCGAATACTGTCATACAGGCAGCGCAATTAAAACTATGCAACAAAATATCCATGTAGCCATTATCGGGGGCGGACCCAGTGGCCTGTTTATGTACAAAAGACTGATTGAGAAGAATCTTGCGGGGCTCAAAATATCTATTTTTGAGTCGCGCAAGCAATTGGGCGCAGGTATGCCTTACAGCTACGAAGGTGCGACAGCCGAACACCTGACCAATGTTTCGGATCATGAAATCCCTACGCTGGTCACCACGATCGAAGAATATGTCCAATCCCTGTCGGTGGCTACGCTCCGTAGCTATGGCATTGATGTGGACGATTTTAATCGCTATAAGGTAGTTCCGAGATTGCTTTTTGGGCGGTACCTGTCGGAGCAGTTTATGCTGCTGAAGCGGCAGGCCGATGCAAAAGGGATTGAAACGCAAGTTTACCTTGCCAGTCAGGTCAGCGATATCATCGACCTGGAAAGCCAATCTCAGGTGAAGATTATCGTTGGCAGTACTGAAACACATATAGTCGACAAGGTCATTATCTGTACCGGTCATAAGTGGCCCACCAGGCATGAGGGCAATGTCGAACATTATTTTGAATCGCCCTATCCACCGTCAAAGCTCGCTTTGAAGACAGACCATGCGGTGGGTATACGGGGTGCTTCACTCACGGCGATAGACGCTATCCGAACGCTGGCCCGCCACAATGGGTCTTTTGAATATCTGGAAACGGGCGAATTGAGCTATCAGATCGATCCCGGTAGTGAACATTTTAAATTACTGATGCATACGCGTAGCGGGCTGCTACCTGCTATCCGTTTTCATCAGGAAGAGCCGTTTCTGGCTAATAATCTCTTGATCACGGAGGAAGAACTGCTCTTGAACAGAATGGAAAATGAGGGCTTCGTTTCCCTCGATTTTTTGTTTGAGCGGAATTTTAAAGCACAGTTCAAAGAAAAGGATCCCGACTTCTATGCAATGGTGGAAAAACTCAGTCTGGAGGACTTTGTGGAGGTAGTACTCAGTTTAAGGGAACAGAAAGATGCTTTTGAAGTCTTCCGTCAGGAGCATGTACAGGCCTTGAAGTCCATCAAAAGGCGGGAATCAATCTACTGGAAGGAGGTGCTTTCTGCGCTAAGTTTCACCTTAAATTATCCGGCCAAATATATGTCCGCCGAAGATATGATCCGTTTAAAGAAGGTGTTGATGCCGCTGATATCCATTGTTATTGCCTTTGTGCCGCAAGGATCCGGCCGCGAGCTGTTGGCGTTGCACGATGCCGGCCGGCTGGAAGTGGTCAATGTGGGATCGGAAAGTCGGGTCGAACCTGCCAGCGATAGGGGGGCTTATTATGTGTATACGGATGAACAGGGCATCGAACGCAAAGTACATTACAAAACCTTTGTAGACTGTGTAGGGCAGCGGCCCTTGGACTTTGCAGACTTTCCCTTTAAGAGTTTGGTCGACAACGGTAATATCAGTCCGGCTTATTTGCGCTTCAGGTCAGTGGATCATGCCAAGGAAGAATTATTGGCTGGCAACGACCACATGTTTGTTGCGCCGGACGGTGCGATCTTTCTGCAGGTACCCGGTGTGAAAATAGACGACAGCTTCCAGCTGGTAGACCAGAGTGGGCGTTCCAGCCAACGTCTTTTTATGATGGCTGTCCCTTATATCGGTGGCTACAACCCGGATTATTCGGGCCTCGACTTTTGTGCGGCGACCTCCGAAATCATTGCCGGTAGGATCGCCGAGGGGGGATAAATACGCAACTTTTTGTTAAAATACGGTAACATGGTTTGGGCTGGCGGACGCGGGATTTAATTTAGGCTCCTATTATTATATTTGGCGGCCATCTAGACCACCAGTTGGCACTGTCTTAACACAATTGTTGAAAAAGCATGCCTAAAACTATTTTAAGAAACCTGCAGATAGGTTTTGGAATATCGCTGTTGTTGCTATTAGCAAGTTCAACGGCTTCTTATGTGAGTATTCGTAAGCAGATCCATAATAGTGCGATGGTCGATCACAGCCGGCGGGTGATGAGCCGGGTCAACAAAATTCTGCAGGATCTGCAGAATGCCGAAACAGGCCAGCGCGGCTTCCTGCTCACGGGTATGGACAAGTTTTTGGATCCTTATAAAACGGGGCTTCAGTCGTTACCTCAATCCTTGAGCCGAGCGCACGATTTAACTTCCGATAATCCGGAGCAGCAGCAGGTAATCGATACGCTGTCTACACTCGTGCGATCCCGGCTGGCAAAACTTGAAAATCTGGTCAATATCAAAAAACGTGGTGGCATGGTCACGGTTTCCCAGCTCGAAGAGGGGAAGACCTATATGGATAGCTGCCGTTTATTGATCGGCAAGATCATTGATAAAGAAGAACTGTTGCTCAACAAGCGTTCGGATGAACTCGGACGTTCCTCGGGCTATACCTCCATATTTGTTTTGTTGGCTGCGGTAGTTTCTCTGCTGATTACCATCTTTTTTTACTTCCGCCTGCGGGCTGATTTCTTTAAACGGGAGCAGCTGCAGAATGACCTGAAACGTAAAGACGAGGAGATCCAGCGCCGGCTAAGCATTACCCAGCGTATTGCCCGGGAAATTGCTGCCGGTCATTACGATATGCAGATACAGGACGCCGAACAAGACGATTTGGGCAGTTTGACGGGATCGCTCAATGAAATGGCCCGGTCGCTAAAAACTTCTTTTGATGAACTCAATAACAACAACTGGCATCAGGCTGGATTAACACAGCTGAGCAATCTGCTGATGGGCAACAAAATGCAGGAGGAGCTTACAACCCTTACTTTAGGGCATCTCATCACCTACGGCAATTGTGTCAATGGGGCTATTTACCTGATGGAGCAGGATCAATTAGTCTTAAGGGGATCCTATGGGCTCGAAGATCCCGACCATAAACGCTTTGCTCCAGGAGAGGGCATGGTTGGCCAGGTCTTTAAAGACGGCAAAGAGAAATTATTCGAAAACCTCGAAAATACCCGTTATGTCATCAGTTTTGCTGCCGGAAAGGTACAAGTAAACAACCTTTTTGTACTGCCTGTTTTTGATGGTAATCAATGTATCGGTGTGATGGAGCTGGGGTCATTACAGCCCTTTTCTTCCCTACAGCTTGCATTCTTCAGGGATGCTGTGCAGAAGGTAGGTACTTCACTCGCTGCGGCACAAGCCAGGCTGGTGGTACAGAATTTATTGGAGGAAACCCAAGCACAGACCGAAGAGCTGCAGGCGCAGCATACCGAACTCGAATCGCTCAATTCGAGCCTCGAAATGCATACCCATAAACTGCAGGCTTCGGAAGAAGAACTCCGCGTACAACAGGAGGAACTGGTGCAGTCCAACCGCGAACTGGAGGAACGCTCAAGGTTGCTGGAAGATAAAAATATAGAAATCGCCGAACGCAATGAGGAAATCCAGAAGAAAGCAGCCGAACTTGCACAAAGTACACGCTATAAATCTGAATTTTTGGCCAATATGTCGCATGAACTGCGTACACCGCTCAATTCAATTCTTTTGCTCTCCCGTTTGATGGCCGAAAATTCGGATGGCAACCTCAATGACGAGCAGATGGAATCTGCCGCCGTGATCCAGAGTTCGGGAAAGAGCCTGCTGACCTTGATTGACGAGATTCTGGACCTTTCCAAAATAGAATCCGGAAAAATGGATCTGGATGTACAGCCTGTATTTTTTGCTGACGTACTGAACGGCCTTTCGGCTATGTTTGGACCGATCGCCGCCGACAAGCAGCTCGGACTGGAAATGAGCACGGGGGTAGGATTACCGGCCCAGCTGGAAACGGACAAGCAGCGTCTGGATCAGATTTTACGTAATTTACTCTCCAATGCCATTAAATTTACGGCTTCGGGCAAGGTAACCTTATCTATTGATCGCGAACAGTCGTCCAAAAAGCGGATTGTGTTTGAAGTGCGCGATACAGGTATCGGCATCCCAAAAGACAAGCAGCATCTCATATTTGAGGCTTTTCAGCAAGCCGATGGTTCTACACGTCGCAAATTTGGCGGTACGGGACTGGGACTTTCTATTAGCAGGGAGCTGGCGCGCCTGCTCGGCGGTGAAATCTTGCTGGATAGCGAAGAAAATAAAGGCAGCGTATTCCGTCTGTTTCTTCCGGAGCAGATTTCGGGAGCGATTCCAACCGCTTTTGATACGGAACAAGCGTGGCCAGTAGTCAGTGAGGAGAAACAAGAACTAGCGCAGCAAGCGCCGCAAATGACAGCGCTGCCTGTAGAAAAGCCGTTGGAGATACCTATTCCAGCTGATATTCCGGATGATCGCGACAGTATCGTGGCTGGCGACCGTTTTATCCTGATCGTCGAAGATGATATTGAGTTCGCGAAGATCCTGTTGAAATATACGCGCCAACAAAACTACAAAGGGATCGTGGTGGTGCGCGGTGATATCGCGGCCGAGATGGTAGCGCGTTATATGCCGCTGGCGGTCTTGCTGGATATTCAGCTTCCGCTCAAAGATGGCTGGCAGGTGATGGCTGAGATCAAGGAAAATCCCAAAACAAGGCATATACCGGTGCACATCATGTCTTCTTTGCAAGTCAAAAGAGAAAGTCTGCTGCAGGGCGCCATAGACTTTATCAATAAACCGATGGCACTGGAACAGATGGGTGATATGTTCCGCAAAATAGAGGATGCCCTCACGCGCCATCCCAAAAAAGTTCTTATTGTTGAAGAAAACCCCAAACATGCGGCGGCCCTTTCGCTGTTCCTCGGAAGTTTTAACATTGCTTCGGAGATCAAGAGCAACGTGGAGGAAAGTATTGCCGCCCTGAGCTCAGATACCGCCGACTGTGTGATCCTCGATATGGGCGTCCCCGACCGTGTGGGCTACGAAACATTGGAGGCTGTCAAACGCAACCAGGGACTCGAAAACTTGCCGATTATTGTGTTTACCGGCAAGAACCTTTCGCAGGTGGAGGAGATGAAATTAAAACGTTATGCAGATTCCATCGTTGTAAAAACGGCAAATTCCTATCAGCGTATTTTAGATGAGGTGGGATTATTTCTGCATCTCGTCGAAGAAAATAACGGTCCTGCTACCAAAACCAGCAGCAGGCTCGGTTTTTTGCAAGATGTCCTGCAGGGTAAAAAGGTGCTTGTAGCGGATGATGATATCCGTAATATCTTTTCGCTTACCAAAGCACTCGAAAAGTATCAGATGACTGTGGTACCGGCAACCGACGGAAAGGATGCACTCAAACAGCTGGAAGAAAATCCGGATGTATCGGTGATCCTGATGGATATGATGATGCCGGAGATGGATGGCTACGAAACGATTGCTTCGATCCGGAATAATCCGCGTTACGAGGATATGCCTATCATTGCTGTTACAGCCAAATCAATGATGGGAGACCGGGAGAAATGTATCGCTGCGGGCGCGTCTGATTATATATCCAAACCGGTAGATATCGATCAGCTCTTGTCCCTGCTGCGGGTGTGGATGTATGAATAATAGTAGAGGTATGAATATTAAGGCAATAGATAAAGAGTATGGATAAGAATAAAACCGTATTGATTATCGACGATGATCAGAACAATATATTTGCGTTAAAATTGGCCTTGAAGTCGAGGGGTTTTCAGGCAATGGGCTGTCTTTCTGCGGCGGAGGGGCTTGCCCAGCTGCGGGATCATGCAGGCATAGGCCTTGTCCTGATGGACATGATGATGCCCGAGATAGACGGCTATGAGGCCACGCAGCTGATCCGCAAATCATGGAGCGCCAATAAGTTGCCTATTATTGCGGTGACAGCGCAAGCGATGACCGGCGACCGTGAAAAATGCCTTGCAGCGGGAGCTAATGGCTACATCTCCAAGCCGATCGATATTGAACTTCTGGTACAGATGATAACCGAAGTAGCCGGATGACAGCGGGCAAAAAAATTGTAAGCCAAGAGCAGGTGATGGTCCTGATGGAAGATGTGGAGCGTCTCTATGGTTACGATTTTACGCATTACACCAAAGCCTCCCTTTCGCGCCGGCTCAACCAGCTTTGTCTGCTAGACAATTTTGCGAGTTTTGCCGAGCTGCGCTACCGCATTGTCCATGATCCGGATTACCTGCAGCGATTTGTTGAAAAGATGACGGTCAACGTGACTGAAATGTTTCGCGACCCCAGCTTTTTTGCGCATCTCCGCCATGAAATCCTGCCCAAATTGGGGACTTCACCCTTTATCCGCATTTGGGTAGCGGGCTGTGCCACGGGAGAGGAGGCGTATTCTTTGGCCATCCTACTTCAGGAGGCTAAACTGCTGCACAAATCATTGATCTATGCCACCGATATTAATCCTACCGTGCTCGAACAGGCAAAGAGGGCCGTCATTCCCATGGCAAACCTGAAGTCTTATGTCGAGAATTATCAGCTTTCGGGCGGCAAGGCGGATTTTTCATCGTATTATACAGCTAATTACAATTGGGTGAAGCTCAATTCCACCTTGCAGGAGCGTATTGTCTTTGCTTCGCACAATCTAGTGAGCGATGCTTCTTTCAACGCCTTTCAGCTCATTCTATGCCGCAATGTGTTGATCTATTTTGATACCTCACTGCAGGCCAAGGTACTGTCCTTGTTTGACGAAAGCCTTGAAACATTCGGTTATCTTGCTCTAGGCAGTCAGGAGACGCTGCGCTTTTCGGTGTTGGCTTCCAACTATAACCAGGTGGGCAATGAAAAAATATGGCGGAAGATAAAGTAAAAGGAGATGTTTTTTATGTATAAACTTTTCTTAGAAAATTAAATTTTTAAAAAAATAAAGTATCTTAGTAGGATTGGAGGAAAAATGACTAAAATTCTTTTAGTTGATGACCATCGGCTTGTGCGGAACGGGATACGTTTGATCATTGATACCCACGACAAGCTTTCGGTGGTAGGAGAGGTAGACAGCGCGGAGGATGCATTGATCTATCTGGAACA
>Ga0308161_1000647_pt1 | contig 51006 bp, 43 predicted proteins | sample PhyFR2_FD_201034 | JGI IMG/M metagenome (GOLD analysis project Ga0308161, IMG submission 201034) | Phyllosphere microbial communities from UC Gill Tract Community Farm, Albany, California, United States - DLSLF.R2 | ecosystem: Host-associated > Plants > Phyllosphere > Unclassified | place: USA...
TTACAACCTCTTTGCGAATGGGGAAACGCTAACCGCTTTCGCCACCAGGCTGAAGAACAGCAGTAAAGGGATGCCTGACAGGCATAGGGTGCGTGTCTGAAACCAGATAATATTCAATGGAGAGAATAGCAATCGATAGGGATGAGGTGATTGCTGATTTTAACAGCAAGATTGACCTGCTCCCCGTTGATAGATATACGCATCTGGCACAAAGCGGACGTTCGCAGTTATTCTGAAGCAGGCTGAAGTTTGTCACATTGTCGCGTATTGCTTAACAGGTGGCGGGTCACTGCAGACAATGTAAGTATCTAGGATCGCTTCTCACGGCCAGCTTTATTGCCAAAAAATTAATTAAATATCAGTTAAGGAAAGTTAGGGTGCCATAACCCAGCTGGTCATACCCGCCACTGTTCGGGCCGTAATTACCGCCTCCACCCTCAAGGCCCTCCTTCTCCAGCGCCACCTTTATCTCTGGTGCGCTGAGATGCATAAGCTGTACATAATGTCCGTACAACAATGCCCACACAGGTCTTATTTCTCCACGACCTTTGTCTGAAATAACTGACTGTGCGACGTCACTGTTATGGTAAACAGTATAAGGGACGCTGATTCCTGAATTATATCTGGCTACGTAGCGGGCCGCCCCGAGTAAGCGATTATTATAGGCACCAAACAGGTCATCACCCTGGTTCCAGGCAAGCTGACAGATGGTTCCTGCCAGACCAATGCCGAGCAACGTGTGCGCCTGATCTCGCCCGCTCTCCTGCCACTGGACAAGTCCGTCAGGATAAACTTTCCATGCAGCTTTTCTGAGCGCGCCGTTACCGTTTCCATCAAGATAGTAGTGCCGGGCCTTTTCATAAAAATCTTTTCGGTCTGCATAGATACCAATAGCCATCAGTGAAGCGGTACTAGACAGGTCCCAGTTTGCCCAGTAGTGGTCCGTTTTTGCGCCGTTATGATGCTCAAGAAAGGCGATGTTCATGGGTGCAAACACCGTAACGAGCATATTTCTGATCGCCTTTTGCTGAGAAGCTGAGAAGTCGGATGACCCCCGAAGCGTTTCGGCTGCGACAGCAAGCTGGTAGCCGTAGAGTCCGGCCGCGAGAAATTTATCTGATGTTCCGTCAATGGATCGCAGTTTTTCCGCCCACTGAGTGAGAATATAAACGGCCCGCTTTGCACGTGAGTCGTCTCCGCTCAACCGCCAGTCCAGAGCTAGAGCATATGCGGCCGCAGCGTCATTAAAGAGGAGTGCGTAATTTTCTTTTGGATGGCCTGCCGCCGTGCCCCTGTAAAGAACAGCCACAGGATGAGGCGTATAGTCAGGTGAATCATGCGCATTACTGCGTAATAACGCAAAATCTGAAGACCAGGGTTGATGTCCTTCTTTTACTTCCAGAGCTGTTTTTTTGAAGTCATCAGCCGTGTTTAATGCACCAGGATGGATAAACGAACCATTTTCAGAAAAACACGAAGGTGAAAGTCCAAAAAAGAACATGGCTGTAATAATCGCGTTTTTACTTTTCATCATGTTAGCTCATTTATCCCGATATTTTATCGTACGAAAGTAATACAGCTTAAACCCGCATCTCTTTTGACATGCTACCCCTTAAACTGGTTCCCGCCGAAGTTAGCAACGCGAGCTTATGGCACAATCGCTGGTCAAATCAAAGCCAGTAAGCAGCGCAAAACAAACAAGAAGATTGCAACTTTCATCCATATGCAGAATCCAGAAATGGATTACGCAATACCTGAGGGGTTCAGGGGAAGGTGAGATGGTCATTCGTCCGCTTTGAGCGAGGAGCGGACTTTCTTATCTCCTTAGCATGGTGTGAATCAAGAAGCGGATATGGAAAAATCAAATCTGGTAATGTCTGCGTCAGAAAGTCAAAAGGAGACGTGCTTCGTTCTATAACTATTAATTAGCAGCTTTGCCGCACCTTCCGGTGACATTACATAGCGCTACATGAAAAACTGGCGATTATTCCTGAGCCAGATTCTCAAATTGCAAGTAGCGTTGTTGTTTCTGTATGGCGCATTGTTTCAGTCCAATGCTACTAAAAGAGAAAACGCCAGACTAAAATCATCACTGAATGCATCAATCATTATTTTGTATCCATATGTTTAGCTGATATTTGCAAACTTGTTTATGTGTAGTACATTTCCTGACCTTTCCATGTTAAGGATATGTTACATGAAATCGAAGATTGTTGTGCTTTCAACTGTTCTGATGATTACTGGATGTACTTTAAATAGAGGACATGTAGCTCAGTTAACATGCGATAATTTCGAAAAGCTTGCAAAATGCATGGATCAGGCACGTGCCCGAGGGCTTACCGACGTTGGAATTGGCGACGTAGGTAGGTCTGACGGTCTTGTTGATGGCTGGGCTGGTAATATGAAAGCTGATCAATTACTCGTAGGAGAAGGTGCTTTTCCAAGAGAAGTGCTTAGGATTGATCAGGATATCGCCGCCATGATGCCTGAAGGCGAGCGGATTTTGAAAACCGGGGACTGGGCAAAGTATCCGGCATGGCGAACCCGGTATGTGCATCTCGCTGAAAAACTCAACAATGTAAAACTCCCTGCAGCTCAACGTGCTTATGACAACGCTGCTTCAGCAAGGGCGGAGGGATTCCACACAGAAGCCACCGCGCCAGCCGCCCAGCAACAGGAATGCTATGTGCCTATTGGTGTGGGACCAGAAGGCCCTATCATGGGAATGGGACCTTGTAACTGACAAGACTTGCGGCATATGCGGCCAAACTCGCGTAACGCACGATGTTCTTTACAACCCCTGACCTGCTCACCGTTGATTAACACACCGCGATGTTAGTAATGTCCGCTCCTGGCACAAAGCAGACATGCTGACTGAGCTGGAGGTCCGTTATGAGCGAGAAGCGGACATTGCTAACAGCGTTATGAGTGAATCAACGGGGAGCAGGTCACTCGCAGCGATCAAAGCGCCTGCAAGGTCAGATAGTTTTGCTTCACCTTACCTCCCCGAGACAACGTCCTTCGGCGACATGTTCATAATACATGTGCGCGATCCGCATTTAGTTCAGCCGACTCATTCAAATCTCAGTAAAAATTCTCAGATTAAAATCCAGCAATGACTAATGCCGCTGCGAACAGAACTTCATCCCGAGAAAAAATGATTATTTAGCTTAAGTGCTTTGTTTAGCGTTACTAAAAGTTTATTCCGTAAAGCAGTAAATCAACAATGCGGTATAAAGTTAATGAAGGAATAACCGATAAAAAGGTTAAGGTGCTTTGCAAATGTATCTTTTGTAATTGTCACTATAACGAATTAATTCACCAGGAATTATAAATGAATAAGATTCTTAACAATATAAGTCTTACCGCCAAATTTGCCATTCTGGGCCTGTTTTCCCTTGTCCTGTTCTCAGTTCCTACCATGCTTTTTGTTTCCGAAGGTAATAAATACATTCAGGATAAGCAAAGGGAGGTAACAGGTGTACCCGTAGAAAATAAGATTTTAGCCCTACTCAATTTGATACAGCGCCATCGTGCAGAAACCGCCCTTGCCATTGCAACTAAAAATCCAGCAACACCGTCCCGCGTTCAGGTCAGAGATGAAATTGAAAACATTACTGACGTTATTACTAAAGATATGGCCAAGACAGAAGGCAGCGCTGCCATAATCAGCAAAATTAATGATGTGCGCACACAGTGGAGCCAGCTACAGCAGAGAATCGATTCTTCACAACTGACTCTGACAACCAGTCTTGATGCGCATGCCCTCCTCATTCGCAACCTTTTGAACGCGAACCGTGATGTGCTGGATTTTTACGGCCTTTCTCTCGATTCAGATATCAACACGTACCGTTTAATTACGAGTAATTTTTCATCATTGCCTGAATTGACCGAAAGCCTTGGGAAAATACGTGCATTCGGCACTTCCCTTCTTGCCCGAAATGAAAACATAAGTGAAGCAGACTCTGTCCGTATGGAGTCTTTAATCAGTAATGGTTCGTATAACCTGAATTTATTTGTTCAGGATTCTGAAAAACTATTTTTATCTGATAGCACACTTAAGCAAAAGTTCAGTGCAGATGCAGATGCAGCCGTTCAGGAGGCAAACAGTGCTCTCAAAACCGCTGAGGCGATTTTTATTAACCGGAGCATGACGAATCAAAACCCGAAGGACTATGCAGCGCTCTTTACGCACGCTATTAACAAATTCAGCGACTACGCCATTGGTGGAGGTAATGAGCTGAGTGAAATACTGAATGCGCAGATTAAGGAACACCGATATGCACAATATGCACTACTGACCGTTCTTGTTTTTATCGTCCTGTTGGCAGTAATTTTCGCTCTGGTTATCATTCGCTCCGTTACCAGACCTGTCAGTGCAGCATCAAAGCTGGCGCTTGAAGTCGCAGGTGGTGACCTTACGTCAACATTTACGGTGACAGGAAGTAATGAAACTGCCGGACTGCTCAAGGCATTACTGCAAATGAGTCAGCGACTTACACTTACGGTTGAAAACATCAAAAGCAACGCTGTCACTATCGCTACCTCATCTGAAGAAATTGCTCGCGGAAATGGTGATCTTTCTGCGCGAACTGAACAACAGGCAGCCTCTCTGGCTGAGACTGCGGCCAGTATGGAGCAGTTATCGTCAATTATCGGCAATAATGCAGATAACACGCGCCATGCTGCTGAAATGGCCAACTCCGCTACCAGTGCGGCCTTAAGAGGCGGTGAGGCGATGGAGTCAGTGCTGGCTTCAATGGAAAAAATAAGCAACAGTGCGGGGCAGATTAAAGAAATCATCTCCGTTATTGACGGGATAGCGTTTCAGACTAATATTCTTGCTTTAAACGCAGCCGTTGAAGCTGCCCGGGCAGGTGAGCACGGCAAGGGCTTTGCTGTTGTTGCATCTGAAGTCAGGGCACTCGCACAGCGATCGGCTGGAGCGGCGAAGGAGATCAAAGGACTGATTGAGCAGTCAGTTGAGCATGCCGAACAGGGAATTTCGATGGCCCTGGATGCCGGTGAAAAAGTTAAGCAAAGCGTGGAAGCTATTGAGCAAACATCTCAATTAGTCAGAGAGATTTCATCTTCTTCTGAAGAACAAAGTGCGGGCATATCTCAGATAAATATTGCGGTGACACAGATGGATCAGGTTACGCAGCAGAATGCCGTACTGGTTGAAGAGTCTGCATCATCTGCTGATGAACTTGCAAGCCGGGCCGCAAGCCTGAGGGATGCTGTCAGCGTATTCCGCACAAACGCTGTATAATTGGTTCAAATACTTTAGTTGTGTGCCATTTAATGCGGCAACATTTTTACAAAACTTCTTCTGTATTTGCATTTGATAAGCCATCTTGAGGGATGGCTTATCTCCTTTAAAACCATGATAAAGTTATACTGTTGCAATTAAAGGCTCGGTGGACTAATTGAACGCCTGTTGAAATATTTGGCATTACCCCCCAACTGCCCATATGAGCTACGCTCATAACATCCGTAATGCAACCTGCGACGCGTTCCTCTTTATAGTTGTTTCTATTGCGGATGGCCTTCATAATTCCTCTCGTGCCGGACGGCGCGTTACACCTTCCCCCTGGGGCGCTGTTCTGCACTCGCGCCATCCGGCCATTCAGTCAAATCTCTTACTACGCAGTTTCATCAATCAGACTTCAAATTTAAAAATGGCGATATGCAGCAAATCATTAGAGGCGGGGTTAGCTGCATAGAGGCGCTGGCCTGCTCTCGGTAAACTAACATTCCATGATGCAAGCAACGTCCGCTTTTGGCACAAAGCGGACGTTTTAATTTGAATTAACCCCTGCAGTGAGAGCCGTATTCATAATGCCGCTTCAGCGGCATAAAGGCGCCAGATGACGTAAAAGATAGCGCAGAAGCTGAACGGCGCCGTACGCCCGGCGTAGCCGGTTACAGACGTATAAATCGTGCCATACCCTACCTTTCCCTGAAGAGCCCTGCGGGCTGTCAGCAATGAAGAAACTCAGGTAACCCCTTTCAACCCCGGTGAGCGGGCTTCACGGCGCTTGCGACGTGAAGGGCGTGATTTCCGGGGCCTTGGCGTCGGCAGCCTGCTGCTGACGCTTAGGGGGGTGTTAATCAAAACTTTCAGCCATTGATGTTGAACTTAACACGGTAGCTCCCAAGCCGTCAGCATGCTCAAAACGCTGCAGGGATTAACCGGGCATCGTCAGCATCTATTTCCAGGTAGAGATAATCCGCCAGGTCCAATGACATTGCACTCTCTGCGTCAGCTGCTTAAAAGCCTTGGCTGGAGTGGTATTTATAGTCCACATGCAACCAGAACTACTGGCAGTACCCGTTTGAACGAAATGGGTTATCGACCTGATGCTATCGAGGCACAACTTGCGCACGCTGATACCAACAACGTTCGCCGCACTTACAACCATACAACTTACATTGATGAGCGAAAAGTGATGATGCATTGGTATGTTAACATTGATTATAAACGATAATTTATCATTAGAGTTTAAAAACTACACTTTAACCTATACTTTATTAAATAATTGATTTTAATGATATTTTTTACTGTACTCTTCCAACATTGTAATCCTTCTGTTTTTCCATCTCTCTAATAGATGCCGATACCCTGTATCCAGTAGTGGAGGGCAGTATCATAAAGACTCTGGCGAGCAGGTTCGACCTGCTCCCGGTTTACCGATGCAAAAAAACGTTAGGTCTGTACCTCGGTCATTGCCATCAATAGTATTTGCGTAGTGCATATCTTGTGGCAGATGGTTACCCCCATCATCCGGAGTTTTCAGTTAAGTGGAGTGAATACGATAATCAAGCAAAATCGTCTACCGAGACGGGGTCAGTCCACGTTTTTGGGGAAGGTGACAGGAATTTTGGGTGCAGTCGGGGGTTAATCATTTAACTAGGCCTTGTTATACGTATTAGTAAGGCCTAAAGCTCAACTAACCTACAGAAGACGAATTAACTCTTCCCGCGAAATCCTGCGACGATGTACCTCATCATGGCAAACATTACAGAGAGTAATTAAGTTATCCAGTGTATTTTCTCCGCCATCAGCATGATGTTCAATGTGATGTAACTCGAGGAAGGTTCTGGGGTCATTTGCGATTTTACGGGCATGAGACCAGTGGCAGTGTCTGCATGCATGATGATCACGTTCAAGCACAGCAACACGGACAGGATCGGGGATTTTTCGATCATGGACCTCAGCCTGCCGATCTTCCTCAAGTAAATATGCCCCCACCTCCAGCTCAGGTCTTCCTGAATTCTTAGTGGCGATTGGCCATCCATCTTCTGTACGTAGCTCACGTGTTCGTCGCGCCCATTCCTTGCTATCGTTTGCAAGGTATCGTAGCTCTTCGCCAGTCACGGGACGGCCAACGTTCTTACGCAGATAAGACAGAATTTTATCTTTTGTGGAGATTTTGCTTCGTCTGAGGACATTAGCTTCATTCCACCGCAGAGCTGCTTCCCTATCCTGTTCTGCTGTCATCAGCGCATAAACGTCGGTTTTAAGAATGTTAATAGCACTGGCATGGAGCTCTTCAAGTGTAACCTCTCCTTGTTCGATCATTTCCTTCAACGTAGTGCCGCTTAATACGGACCAGCCAAACTGCACACGAAGCTCTCTGATCCTTCTGGCGTATTCACTGATACCCGCAACAACCATCAGTTCGTCACCATGGATGATGACGCCGGGGTATTTGAGTAAATAAGCCAGAATTCGCTCTCGGGCTGAATTGCAATTCTCATCATTCATCAAAGAACTGCCTAAATCCCGCAACAAATGATTGGCGGGGATTAGTGCCAAAACCTGTCCCCGTAAGGAGTCGTCCTTGAGCTTAAACTCAAAGTCGGTAATCAACGCCAGAAGCTGTTTACGCAGCGTTTCCGGTACGCTCTTCTTCGATCTTCTCGCCATTTTGAATTATGTATTCCATTAAATTGAGCACGTAGGTCGCAATTTTCTGCGCAAAAACCGGCGGTACAGCATTGCCAATTTGCCTTGCGATTTCGGTTTTTGAGCCCACAAAAACAAATTCATCCGGGAAACTCATCAGGCGCGCGGCTTCACGATGCGTAATTGGACGATGTTGCTCTGGGTGTAGATAACGCCCCTTCTCAGGCTTGAAGAACTCAGTGCGGATCGTTACAGAAGGTCGCTCCCACCACAAACGGCCAAACAAATCCGTGCCACCCGAGGTTTTTTTAATCCAGCAGGCAGGGGTAATGTCAGGTCTATTTTTTTGCAAATCGAACCGGTTTCCCCCTACCGGGACAGCACGGTAGCGTTCCTGCGAAAGGGCGGTTGGATTTCGCCCAAAGTGGAGATCTAATGGGGGTGGGAGATCACGCACCTCAGTCCCAACCGGTTCAGGCAAATCACCTATAAAATCTCTTACTGTCAGCCAAGCTGGCAGATCCGCCCCTTTATCCGGATTTTGGTGCGACTGCACAGGCGGGAATGCTGGGATGCTATTCAGTAGGAATCGCTCTTTTTTAATTCCAATTGCAATAGCACGTTTGCGCGTCTGCGGAGCACCGTAGTCGGCCGTGTTAAGGACAGAAGGATTCAGAAGCAGAAAACCCATGTTTTCAGCACGAGCACAGATGTCCTGAAACTCATCACTGGATAAGAGGCCCGGAACATTTTCCATCACAAATACAGAAGCAGAAGACCTCTCAATGATATCCATATACGGCTCCCAGAGCGCCCGTCGATGGTCCCCTTCTCGGTTCTTGTTGAGCAGGCTGAATCCCTGGCATGGCGGGCCGCCGATAACGATATCAGCCTCAGGAATGCTGTTTTCAGCAATCCACTCTTCGATGTTCGCTACAATGCCATGCTCGCCAAAGTTGGCATTGTATGTGCTGATAGCCGCCTTATCATTGTCCAGAGCCAGGACACTTTCAAAATGAGCGCCATTTTTCCCCTTCATGAAGCCGCAGGATAAACCACCAGCGCCACAAAACAGATCAAGGACCTTTAATTTATTGATTTTACTCATTAAAATATAATCCTAATTCCAGCTTAAATCTCAAAGACTAAGTGTATCATAAAGCTAACCTGTATGTATTCACAGTTATAAGGTGAGACGCGTAAACAATGCTTGGAAGTTTATAGCTAATATCATATCCCTTAATATCGATGAAAAGTATTTCGGCTTTCGCTCATAATGAACTTCTCGATGTTTCAGGCCGTCTGCATCGTGCAAATAGCAGGCAATGTAAGGAAAGTTAAAGGAGCGTACTAACCTTATGAAGGCTATCTATGTCTGTGTACAAACATATTTTCAAGCAACTGAGCCCCTAATCTTGCAGCTTAAATTAACTAGAGAATTAAAAATCAAATATACATTTCACCCCCAATCATCACGTTCAATATTTGGATCGTCACCACCGTTTAAGATTATGTATTTAGCATATTCTATATCTTTTGAAAATTGCTCATTATATAAATAATTCCACAGTAAACGTACAATTGCATCTGTCGTTGGACGCATATCTCCATTAGGTTCCAACAGATGTTCAATAATGATTTTCAAACTAGCATCAATAGTATTTAAATTATTTCTAAAACTAGAGGAATACTCCTTTTTAATTCTCAAGTTGGTTACGTCATTTATACCTTTTGGATCATAAGGCTTTTCTCCAAAGATTAAATCATAAAAATAAACACCCACAGCCCAAGAATCATAGTTCTTAGTGTCTTCACCTTTTTCAATAAAATCAGGAGGCATTGATATAAAAGAAGAAAGAAGTCTCCGGTTATTATCATCAAATACAAGTTTCTCATCAACATTTCTTTCAATTTCTGGTTCTAAATGACTCCAACTGTAAACATTTTTTTGGCAACTTCCCATGTCCAGAATTATGACCTTAGGGTTATTTGGTTGGTAATCATTGCTAGCCATCTGAGGTTCAGGAAGTAACAAGATATTGTTGGGATGTAGATCTCGATGCGAATAACCAGAAAGATTAAAATAGTTTAAAGCTGAGGAAATTCTATACACTAAATAACATTTCTCGTCTGTAGACATTTTAGTGGAATTAATTTCACATAACAGTTCTCCTTCCATATACTTATACCCAAAATAGCTTATAAACCCATAGCCACACTCTTTATATGTTATTATGATTTTAGGAAGAGGATAGCTTTCTTCGGGACCATGAAATGCTCCTGGGTCAAGTTCATATCCTCCACCACCGTAAAAAGAGTTAAGCTTATTGATATATAAAACAGAGTACTCTAGCTTAAATCGTTCCAGTTCAATATTGTTTCGAGGGCAAATTAAAAACTTCACCACGACTAAATTTGAGTCATTTTTGTATAATGCACTCAATGCACTCCCATTGTTCAATGTTTTTACAAAAATATAATCCTCAATTTTATCCAGTCCAAATTGCTTTATAAAGTCATAAAATTTAGACATTTGTCACCCTTTCGACGTGATAATTTTCCACAAACAACATTAATTCACCTTTAAAATCCACGGGAACATCTTTTATATTATCAACTATAATGTAATTCTTATTTGATAACAAATCAGTTATTTCACTTGCTTCATGAGGATAATTTAACTCACGCATGATATCGTAGAAATCATCAACACATTCACTAAAGATAATACTATATTTTTCTTCACAAGGAATAGTTATACGATAGAGACCACCGGTTGCATTTATAAACTTTGAAGCCATATCTTTAGAAAGAGAACAGAAAATAGTTTGTGATCTTGCTTTAACCCCAAAATGAGAATAAAACCATTCATCAACAATCTCATGGATATAAGGGTCGGTATCTTTTGGTTTTCTCGCTACTTCTAAGTAAATATTTTTAACCAATCCATTTTCAAAAAATTCCGAAGTTCCTCTATACATACCACCCTCAATATTGATCCCAGTTTATAACGAATAAATTACCTGATTTCACGTTAGATTATACTTGTTTTATTGGCTTTGTTGAATAAATCGAACTCTTGCTGAATTGAAGGATAAGATCAAACATCCCCCAGACAATACAGACAGTTCCGTTACATTATCCGGTCTACACCATCGCCAGCAAGCGGGCTAAGCCGGTTAATGTCAGCTTCAAAGCCCCCTACTGAGAAGATTTGCACATCTGGTGCTTGATTCCACCGGGCTGAAGATCTTTGGTCAAGATGAATAGAAAGTCGCAACCCACTGCAAAGAGCACCCCCATATCTGGCGAAAGCTACATCTTGCAATTTATAGCAAAACACATGAAATCATCTGCGCAGACCTGCCACTAAACAACGTAACGGACTAAGAAGCCCTCCTGGATCTTATTCGGCAGACTCACAGAAAAATCAGGCCAGCAGCGGCGGACGGAGCTTACGATACCCGACTATGTCACGATGAACTGCGGCGTAAGAAAATCAGCGCCCTTAACCATCCCCTCGCATTCGCGCCTCCAGTTCATTCAAGAATGGGGAACGCCCCAGACGCATAGGGCCGAAGCGACCATCAACAAAACCGGAGTACAGCATATGCACCTCGTCCCGTGCGCGAGTCAGCCCCACATAGAAAAGACGGCGGCTTTCACGTAGCTTCTCTGGCGTCTCATTACGCCACGGCAAATTCCCCAGATCTAGGCCGACCATTATGACCACGTCATATTCGCAACCTTTGGCTGAGTGAAGTGTCAGCAAATTGAGGTGCTCGGGTGAACCGTCACGACCACCTAGGCTCGTGATATCCAGCATCGCTAACGCACCGCCTTCGGCAAGTGCAGCAGTCATGCGATCTATTTGCTCACCCTGATCAGAAAGCGTCGGTTCAGCTGCCAGCAGGGAATCAACGAGACCATTGCGCAACGAGGCGACAAAATCGCACGCAGGATATTGGTCGGCACGAAGTGCCCAAAGCAGCCTGGTTAACTCCTGCCCTTTACGCCGGGCGCATGCATCATCCAGCCTTGCCCGATGAAATGCCAGATAACGGTCTATCAATCCGCGCAGTTGAGGGCGCCCGATACGCCAACCGCCAGCACACCATGCCGCGCAATCCTCCACCCAGCTAGTCAAGGCAACTTTGCGATAAGGTGCTGCGGTATCCACACGAATGTAATCCAAACCGCCAGTTGTCACCGCATCGGCCACAATATCGCCAGCACGGTAGTCCTTGTACAGAATGGCGATGTCACCCAGCGTTCGACCCGGCTTTGCAGCCAACGCAGCAGGAATAATCTGCTCGACAGCATGGACAGCCTGCTCCACCAAGCCATCTGGACACAACTGGAACGCAATGGTTGTCTGGCGGTTCGGGTCGTTTGCGCGATAGCCTCGAACTTCACCCAACACCATCTCCGATGCATTGACGATGCCCGCTCCTGATCTATAGTTCAACTGGAGCCGGACTGTTTCAACATCTCTCCTGTCTGCTAGTTCTAGGAGTAACGCACCATCGGCACCAGTGAAACCGTAAATCGATTGGTCTGCATCACCCACAGCAAACAAGCGTACACCTCCCTCGAAAGCCAGGCGTTTAACCATACGGTGGAGCGCCACCCCCAAATCCTGATATTCATCCACAGCAAGGATCGGAAATTTCGCCTGTACTAGAGGCAGAACCCAATCATGCTCAATGATAAGACGCTGGCCAAATATCACCATATCGTCGTAGTCTATTAGCCCTTGCTGCCGCAATTCTGCTTCGTAGGCCTCAGCCCATGCAGCGAGCTCCTCCTCTGCACGCCAGGCTACGCTGTTGCGATTCAACACCGAACGGCGATGCCGACCGAGATCAATAGCCTTATAGGGATGGTTTGCGCCAAAGAGACGGTCACCAGTTTGTCGAAGTAACCGTTCGCTCTCGCGCTGAGACGCTACTGACAGCGGAAATGGGATTGGCAGATCGGCCAGTCGTCCATAGGGCATCAACAGATGGCGCAAGCAGAACCCATGAACGGTTCCAATAAAGAGATTCGGTGCCTCTCTTAGCCCTAGAGCTTCGAGACGACGGGTTAGCTCGCGTGCGCATTCTTGGCTATATGTGATACATGCCGCACCACGTGGAGCCTGGACATCCTCGGCCAGGATTCGGGCCAGCTTCAGCACGAGCGTCTTGGTCTTACCACTACCTGGCCCGGCGAGTACCACGCAGTGCCCACGGGAGTGATACGCGGCTAACTGGCCCGGATTCCCGGCCAGCTCGGCAGCCTGAGCCAAATAGGCTGCACTAACACTACGCGACGGCATCGCGGATATGCTCCAGTGCTTCACGAATGTAATCCGGACAAACATCCTCCGACACAGAAGGTGCCAGCGCCTGGGCGAACCGCCCTTTGCCAATTCGCTCAATTAGTTTCAACAACCGGGCTATATCAAGCTGGTCCGTGTCATCCACCCATGCCTGTATCCGATCCAAGGTGACTTGCGCCAGAGATAGTTCCCGCTCAATGACCGACTGCATGGCTTCGGCCAGTCCACCGGTAAACAGCTCACGCTCCAGGGTGATCTCATTGACAAAGCATCCATACTCCCCTGCACGAGCAATCACTTCATCGGTATCCATATCATCATGGTCAACATCTCCCTCAAGCACGCCTAAGATATTGATAAGTCTCCTACGAACCAGCGGCTCTCCAACCGCCATAGGATCGCGATCTGTCAAAATCACATGCGGAATATTAAGTCCCCGTGGCCCCAGGAGCTTCACATACGGAGTGAAATTTGTTCCACAGATCGAGCACACCGTGATCCCAAGCATATCGAGGGGAATATTAAGAGCATCAGCGAAGGCTGGGACAAGAAAGCGTTCGGCATCTCCTTCCACCAAGATCACCCCACGTGAAAAGAATATTTCGCCGCGGGTGACGTCGATATAGCGTTGCAAATCATCTTCGTCCCGCCGCGTAAACGGTGCGTTCGCCGTTGAAACAGCAATCGTCTTCTCGTCCTCTGCGTCATAACGCAGAAGAACGATAGATCTGACAGGCGTGACGCTGGCAATATGTGGGGAATGGGTGGTCAGGATAGTTGTCAGCGGCGTCCCTTCATCACCATTCTCCCCGTCAGTACCCAGGAAGTAACGATAGACTAGGCGCTGTACGTGCGGATGCAGGTGCGCTTCCGGCTCCTCGACGACGAAAAAAGTATGGTCTCGTTCTCCGTCATCAACAAGACGATCAAGTTCGAGGCTTTTCAGGGCCAGAAAAATTAGATTAGCCGTCCCCAGACTGGCATCGCCAATGCCACGAATGCCACTGTCGAGCAGCAAGCGCAGGCTACGTAGCAACGCATCAACGCGAGTCGGTGCAAGTCCGAGCGATACCGGAACGGCATGTTGCTCACCTGCTATAGCAATCAACCGTTCGCTAATTCGTTCGGCTGTCGCTGCCACCTCATCATGATCAGCCAGTTCCCGCTGAGCCTCATCAACCTGAGTTTGAATCTCCTCACGAGTCTCGTCGTCCAGAGATGCGGATAGTTCTTCAATAAGCGGTCTTAAGGGTGAATTACGCCAGCTTGAAAGATCCTTCTCGGCATCACGCAACGCGCCTTGAACATCGATAGGCAACATACGGCGAAACGCACCACCAATATGCATTTCAGGATCAGCGCCACCAAAGATCACATACTCATAATCTTTTAACGATTCAGGAGCTCGATTTAACTCGGTTTTGGGCTGAAAGCGGTAGGTAAGACGGGCCACCATCGGAGGCCCCGGATTTAGGACACAGTCATTCAGATGAGCCATCAATCGGGGATCGTCAGTGAAATCAGTAAGATCCACTGAAATTTCGATGGTCTCCCCCAATTTGTCTTCGCCCAATCCATCCCAAAAATGTTCAAAACCCAGTTGACGGTCACGCTCAGACAACCCTGGGTCAAGAATCAGCTGCAGACCGCGAATAAAATTGCTCTTGCCAACCTTGTTTTCACCAACAATAACAATACTCTCACCCGTTTCAACATCAACGTCGGAGAAGTTGGCGAAATTAATTAACCGGATTCGGGAAATCCGCATTACTACCTCCCTATCTTTTTAATTATCTTCCAAAATAAGAGTAGCACTCAAACCGCAGGAGACTGCTTGCCACGACCAACTCTGCTGAGGGATACGGTTCCGATCAAAACTGTTCTTAGTCATTGCCAAATTTTTTTGCTGTTCAAATCTATGTGCTCAACGCAGATATCAGCTCATCGTAATAGAGAGCTAAACCATACCTATGATCCATCTAACAAAGTGGCTGTTTGTCGTCACAGCCTTGCTCAGTGACTGCGCGACAACCTCCTTTCCTCCCTTGCCTTTCCCGATCAAGGAGGCTTCTCCGGTTCCTAGAAATGCTGAAGCAGCATTTATTCCCGTCGTACGGTATGGGCGTTACACCTTTGTAAAGCTGGCACCTGATGCAGCGCTGCCAATAGTCCCCTACATATTATTAAGATTGGTCGATTACGGACAGATGCAAGAACACAAGAGTACCTGGCAAAGCGGCTTGCTGAAGGTTACTCGAAAATGCAAGCACTACGTTGTCTCAAGCGTTATATCTCGCGTGAAGTCTATACGCTGCTGCGAAATCAGAATCGACATATCAACAGTACTAAAATAACGACCTGGCTCTTAGAAAGGCGTCCAAGATAGTCAGTACACAAGCCATAAGTGGCAGCGTTCCTGAAATCACAGGGCCTGGACGGCAGTATGAGCCGACGTTGTAACTATCACGACACGCAGTTGCAGAAAGTTTTTTCCAGCTCTTGAAACGTGAACGGATAAACAAAAAGATCTACGGAACGCGGAAAACCCCACAGTGATATATTTGATTACATCGAAATGTTTTATAACAGTAAGCGTCGACATGGTTCGAGTGCTCAGATGCCACCGAAGGAATATGAAAATCAACATTATCAATGAAGTAGAAGTGTCTAGATTATGCGTGGGGATTCAAATATAGAATTTAAAAGATGTATAAGATATGAAAGCATTGCTTATTACTACATTGGTCATGGGATTTATTTCAGTGAATGCCGCATCTGTCGCTCAGGAAATTAACCACGCAAGTGGGAAAGAAAAGATGGGTGTAGTCTCAGCCAGCAATGCCTATACGCTTGATGATTTATCGAATACGCTTTCCCGTAAAGTTGATGAGCAAGGGGCAACGTCATTCAAAATTCTGTCGACAACGGGGGATAACAGGCTACATGAGGTTGCTGAAATATATAAGTAAATCACTAGCATCCCGAACAGGATGTGCCACAGCCCTCTTATAGTGAGCGTCGATTTATGTTCAGAAAAGAAGACATCATCGATGAGATAACCCAATGGATCGATTCAAACTTGCATAAACCGCTGAAGATAGAGGATGTTGCTGCGCGGGCAGGATACTCCAAGTGACATTTTCATGCGGATTAATAATTTGGTAAAATCAATACCACATTCTGGATAAAATAATTCCCAATAGCGAAAAAAGGACTAATTAGAATAGTTAAATTCATTATTATCATTGATTGTAAGAATGATCATGAGCCCCAACTGAGATAACATTAATGTTTTCCAATTGTTTTATCCCAGTAAAAAACTCACCCTTCCCTCTCCAAAAACAGGAATAAAATCTTTAAAAAACACAACAGAAAAAATAAAAGAATGAAAACTTCAAAAGTTTTAATTATCGATTTAATTCAAATTACTTTAACATTCTTTCCCTCACCTACCAGTGAGGGAAAGATATATTTACCAACATATATTTGAAACAAAAAAAACAATACTGCCATGGACAATAAAAAATTAATCACGAGCAATCCAATCATATGGAATCAACGCTGCACCACGCCATTCCTCAACTAAATGGATGTTCTCCAGACTATTCCAAACTTCTTCATTAGCATGGTCCAATACAATAAACTGGAATATACCTTTAGTTGAAGATATAAATTTATTTAAAACTTTAAATACTTTACGAACAGCAATAATATCCTCGTTTTGCCATTCTGGCTCATTATTTTCATTGTCTATGACTCCTGCTTGCCTTACAGGAAAATATACTTGACTTGGCTGGTCATAAATGAGCAAGCTTGGTACAGGATGCTGAGAATTTCGCGTAAACACCCATTGCAAAGCTAATGTTGTAGCAATATGGTAAGCTAACCAGTTTGCCCCACTACCAGTTTCCCAAAGATAATCATCTCGCTGCCCTCTACTAACTTTTACAGTTAACTCATTAATAATTAACCTGACAGGTGAGTCTGGCCACTCCCCATCTAGATGGGGTAACAATTTCCCAGTTGCTCGTTGAATTTTATCAAGCACTATCTCAAGCTTACGTGAAATTTCTTTCTCCGATACTATTTTTAATAATTTATTCTGCTCTGACTGTAATTCTTTAATTTCACTTATCAATTTAGTTAACACATCTGTATTTTGATACAAACGTAAAGCTTCTTCCAATCTACCAATAAAACGGGAGATCAATTCACCTTGAGTATTATATTTTTTTACTTCCTCTGACTGTTTCTCTAGCGCTCGTATTTCTTGCCTTATAGACGTTAATTCTTTCGTAAACTCATTTAATTGTGACCGAAGATGTAAAGTTTCTTTATCCAAAGAATGGTTAACCTGTGGATAGGAACGTAACTGCAATTCAATACCTTCAAGTGCGAGACAAAGCTGCCTAATTTTTTCTGAACTTCGTACCTCACTTAACGGCTCAATTGTTTTAGCTTTAGCATATTTTTCACGAATCCATGTGGATAAACTAAGACGTTCTCTTTTTACTTCAAGAGCTTTTTTATACAAATCACTACTATCGTTAAGTCTTTCAATTTCTATAAGCTGGCTTCTAATTTTATTAATTTGTGTAATATTATTTGTTTCTCTTTCTCTCAATTTCTTTAATTCAGTGATAACGTATTGTGTTGAATTTAAAGAAGGCTGAGAAACTTGAATATCCTTTTCAAGGATTGACTTCAAAAGTTTTAAAGTTGCAGGCCACTCGTCAGGAATAGACTGTTCTACGGGTAAAAGCCCGTATTCAATAGCAAGTGACAACCAAATCCGACTTTCTCGTTGCCAAGCATCTCCTGAGGCTTTACGTGTTTTAAGTTCTGTTTCTTTACGACGTAATTGGCGAGTAACTCTATCTAATTCATGTCTTGCCTGAAGAACCAAGGGGCTAATAGCCCCCAATACATACGGAAATATAGTCTTAAGCTTTTCTCTATGCTCTGTAGTGTCTGCTTTAAAGAATAAAACATCTGGATTTGCAATTATATTTTGTGGCTGAAAAATAAATGCCATTAAGTCACGGAAACTTGGACGACTGCGAAAATTATCATGTCCAGTTGGTTCAAATGCTAAATCTGATAAGCCTGCCAAACGATCCAAGATTCCTTTCACATGAGTCATTGTACTATTTTTCTGAGGAGCTAATGAAGGTATAATTATTCCATCACCTTCATCTATATACATTTCACTAGTCCCTTGCTGATTACCAGGTTCTTTACGTGCCAGCAATTTTGGACCTTCAGCCGTATCTATCAGTATACCAAACCATGAACATGATTCTCGAATGACACCAACTGGAATGGCACACTTATCAGAACACAGACAATAATCAATAATAGGGATAACAGCCGACTTACCTGTTTTTGATGCACCGCTGATAATATTAACTTTTCCGGGTTCAAATTTTACAATTCGTGGTTGTTGATTTGTTTTAGGCCAAAGTATCAATTTTCTTATTTGGAAATACATCAGAAATCCACCATCAATGTTTTCGCAATTTGTTGATCCGAAACTTCAGAGAACCAAAATGCTAATTTATCACAGCAAGCATGAATTTTTTTCAACTCGTCAGAGAGCAATGGTAAATCAACCTCTGATCCATCACATCTAACACTTAATGTGGCTGTTTTAACGTCAATTTCTATTAATCCAGCGACTTCAGCAACACTTAAAGATTCAAATGTAAGTGATCGCAACTGAAGCGTTCTTTCATGAATAGTAAATATCGCTTCCTTTTTTTTCTGTATTTTCCCTGCAAAGAGATGTATACCTGATGCCTTTTGGGTGCTACAAATAAGTGTAACAGTAGCTTTATGTAAAATAAGCGGTAAAACAAGAAAACTGATAGTAATAGTTGGAGACTCCTTCTTGTATTGTTTATAATACCGGCAAAATGCCCATAATAAAAAGGCTCCCAAAGCACTATTTTGTACTAATGCTGCATCATTCAGCTCGGGCGTTCTCAGTTCGATTCGCACTATTCATCCTTATCGAGAAGCTCTAAATAATTCGGATGCCATCCTAAACGGAGGTCGTCTGCTAGAAGATTGAAACCTCCATTAGTAAAATATTCAGGGACTATCTGATTATCGAAGGATACTTTTGTAGCAGAACAACGGCTATAAATAACTTTACCTCTGCTTATTTCAGACTTATCGGAGTGGCAAACCTCAATATCATCGCATATTGCATCGTACTGTCTTAATAATGAATTATGCCATTCAGAAATATTTTGCTCAAAAATCAGTCCATTTTCGGCCCACATGGTTATGTTAGCGTCCGTCTTTAATAGGTCACTGACAGCCCTAAGCTGACGATCTTGACGAAGTTCTATCAATTTTAGCTGTTTTATGAACGTGGGGGCTCTTTTAAGCAATGCTTCAGCATCAGAATTATTAATTTCGGTGCTGAGTGGCTGAAGGTATCCAGGAATATTATTTTTCTGTACAAAATTTATAAACACCCTTCTAAATTCCTGCACAGATATAACTGCATTTTGTTTATTACGAATAAGTCCGTCTGCTTTTTCTTTTGCCATTCCTATCGCATACTGGCAAGTTAGTTCAATTAGTTCTTCTGCAATTGTAGGTTTTAAACACTTACGAATTGCATCAAGCGGATCTATTCTATCATTCTCTATAACTAAATTTGTAATTATTGTTTTTTGTTCTTTTTGTGTAGCATTAAGAAACCGAGCGATATATTTCATACATGCAGGTTCTGATTTTAATTTTTTTAGCTCACTCTGTAAAAAAATTATCAGTTTTTTAATATCGTCATCATTTTTGGAATTATGAAATAGCGAACAAATTTTGCCTATACGTTTTGCAGGTGTAACATAGTAGCGAAAAGTTACTTTACTTTGACAAATATTATTTACTGGCAATATGTCGATCCAGTTAGAAATAGTCTTCCAGAAATCCTCCGACCAGTCTGATAACGGGTTATGTGCTAAAGCACTTTTAGTCTGCTCCAATATAATCCGGCCATCAGGATAATGCACGGCTACGTCATCAAGATACTCGAGCGATACACATGCATCATCAGAACAGTTGAGGAGATGGTAGCAGAGGCGAAGAGGTTGAAGCGCGAATCCCAAATATTGGCCAGGTGCGCTGGACTTTGGTTGAGAGGATTTTCCTATACTCATTCGACTTGCTACCTTGCAGTTCTGGTTCAGGATATAATCTGAACAGCATCAAAATTATGGATAATTTTGAAGAAAGTATAAAAAACACGCAAGCATAATTTCATACTAAATCTAATGTTGAACGCGACATCGTGAAGAACATCACGACGAATCATATCTGCATATCATGCATTATGCGGTTTGCTTTATAGCCTCCTTAGCAACCGTCACAATGCTTAGAAGGAGCAATCTAGCTCCTTTTATATTAGCCTGTAACTAAACGATTACCTTTCTTTCAACATGCTTTCAATACATTCCCCGTACCACTTCATCATCTTCCTTCTTCCTTCCAGATACAACGCATGGTTATACGTCCCGCGCATCGCATTCTTATCAAAGTGAGCCAGTTGGGTTTCAACCCACGCCGTGTTGAACCCTTCCTCATGCAAAATCGTACTCATCGTGTGGCGGAAACCATGCCCCGTTAACTTCCCCGTATATCCAATCCGCTTGAATACCTGATTAATACTCGCTTCGCTCATCGTTTTACGGGGATCATTCATCCCAAGAAACACCAGCGGATATCGCCCAGACACCACTTTGAGTTGCTGTACGATCTCCAGCGCTTGAGTAGATAGGGGAACAAGATGAGGCCGTTTCATCTTCATACGCTCTGCAGGAATTTCCCACACCGCTTTTTCAAGATCGAACTCACTCCAGAAAGAACCTCGAAGCTCGCCGGTACGAAGTCCCGCAAGGATCAGCAGACGAGCGGCAAGAACAACCAGCGGGCTTCCTCTATAGCTGGATAGGGCTTTAAAGAAGTCTGGTAACTCTTCAACAGCCTGGAAGGGGTTATACTTCGATTCATGCCCTGACATCGCGCTGGTTAGATCCGCTGCAGGATTGTATTCGGCACGACCAGTAACGATGGTGTAACGAAAGACTTCGCTGCAGCGCTGGCGAACCTTCTTAGCCTTTTCTGTCGCGCCACGGCTTTCCATTCGACGCAGCACATTAAGCAGAACCAGCGGTTTGATTTCATTCACCGGCTGCTGACCATCGGCTCACCTTCGTTCCGTGCCATTCAAGCGCCACAGCCTGAAATGTATTATTGAGCTGTATATCCCGAACCAGCTTATCTTCTTTCCTGGCAAACGATGGATCGATACCCTCGGCCAGCTTTTTCTTGGCTTCATCGCGTAGTGCCCTAGCTTGTGCAAGGGAAACTGTCGGATAGACACCAAAAACCATACGCTTCTCGTTTCCATTGAAGCGATACTTCATCCGCCAATATCTGGAACCAGAAGGAACAACCTCAAGATACAAACCAGCACCATCTGCCAGCTTATAGGCTTTCTCTAAGGGCTTAGCAGTGTCTATCTGTGCCGATTATGGAATCGAACATACGAACTGCGCATTTCGAAAGCGAGCCAATTCCAAAATGAGTACAAGAAATATATACATTCAAACAAACGATAAATATCAACTAAATAAAGCATAATTTACGGTTTGACGTCTCGAAGTGAAACCCAATGGCAAAAAGACATGGCGCTATCGGTCTAAACTCAACGGTAAATCCAGCATGTTTGCGTTGGGTGAATACCCGACGGTCAAATTTGCCGAAGCTCGAAATAAATGCGAGCAAGCCCATAAGCAAAAAGCGCATCGACTGATTTTGCACTCCGGGGGCAGGCATTTGCTCAACCAGCCTGCTTCTGGACAGGTACTTGCCTCAGAACATGTACCTACCGTAAGTAAATGAAACCTCTGTATAGCAAGCTGTCTGACCCTATGGCACACTTAAACCGTTCTGAAGCATACGGAAGCTGCTTAATGTCTGAAAATCTCCCTCTCTGCGTTTTTACCGAAGGCCACGTCACCCTTCCTGACCACTATCAGGATCGCACCGTTAACGTCTTCACGCTGCCCGGTGAGAATACGCCTGCCTTTAACATATCCCGCGATTCAATGAATGATGACGAAACACTGTCAGCTTATATTGACCTGCAGTTAACGCTGATGCAGAAGCATCTGAAAGGCTGGAAGCAAACGGAACGGGTGCCTGTAGTGCTCGGCAATCACCTGTTGCAGGGTGAATGTGTGCATGCCAGCTACTTGCGTGACGGTAAACGTGTCTTCCAGCAACAGGCGGTATTTAACACGTCTGAAAACCATATTCTGGTGTTCACTATGACCTGCACCGCGGTACTGACGGACGTAGATAATCAACAGTTCCACGCGCTGCTTGCCAGCTTTTCTTTTAACATCTGACAATTAAGGAACATTGTTATGTTTGAAGCGGCACGCGTGGGTGATGATATCGGCCATTCTCATGCGCTGGCAGGGATGATTGCCGGAACGATTGTCGGTGGACTGATTGCAGCAGCAGGTGGTATCGCCGCCGGGGCATTGATGATTGCCGGTATCGGTGCATCATGTCTGGGTATTGGGGTGCTTCTGGTCGGGGCCAGCCTGGCAGTAGGATATTTTACTGGCGAACTGGCAACCAAAGCCAGGGACAGCATTGCGGATGCCGGAGCCGCCAGTATGGAGAAGGAAGGCGTTATTGCTACCGGCTCGCATAACGTGTTCATTAATGGCAGACCTGCCGCCCTTGCTACCGGCAGCATGGTGGAATGCGCCAAAGATGCTGGCTCACAGCAGATGGCCGAAGGCTCCTCACGCGTTTACATTAATGGCCTGCCTGCTGCCCGTCTCGACGATCAGACCACCTGTGGTGGTAAAGTCATGACCGGTTCCGCAGATGTGATTATCGGCGGTGAGCCGGAACAGACACTGCCGATACAGTCAGAAGTCCCGGAATGGCTCTATAAAGCCTCTGATCTGACGCTGCTATTTGCCGGACTGCTCGGTGGAGCGGGGGGAGCGGCAGGCAAAGTGGGTGCGCTGGGAAGACTGTTCAGTAAAATCCCGGGTATCAACAAACTGGCCCGCGTCGCCTGCCGCGCTGGCGTGCTGATGACCAGTGCCGCCGCCGTGGGGATTATCGCCCGCCCGGTCGATATTGTCAGCGGCCAGAAGTTCCTCTCCGGTGATGACGATCTGGACTTTGTATTACCGTCCCGTCTGCCGGTTGTCTGGCAGCGTTACTGGCGCAGTGGCAATCCCGGCGACAGCGTGCTGGGCCGTGGCTGGTCACTTTTCTGGGAAACCCGACTAGAAAAATATCAGGACGGGCTGGTGTGGCGTGCACCGTCCGGCGATTATGTGTCATTTCCTCTCGTGCCAAAAGGACAGCGAACCTTCTGTGAACCGGAGAAGCGCTGGCTTGAACACCATCATGATGACAGTTGGTCAGTGTATGACATCAGCGGCGAACGCTGGTGTTACTCATCTCTGCGGGGCGATTCCCCTTCCCTGCCGCTGCGACTCACCGAACCCTGTGGTAATGACATTGTGTTTGCATGGAGCGATGACAACACTCTGTATTCACTCACCGACAGTGCGGGCCAGCGCGTGGTCTGCCGCTACACAACTGTCAGTGAACAGATTTGCCTGACCGGAGCCTGGCTGGATGATGCCATCTGCCTGGTCAGCTACGGCTACGATGATAAGGCCAGGCTGATTAGCGTCACCGGACGCGGTGGTCAGGTACGCCGCCGTTTCAGCTGGTATGACGATGGGGACGGTACGGATTTACTGCGCAGCCATGAGGACAGCAACGGGCTTCTGAATGAATACCTGTGGCGGAACATTGATGGTCTGCCGCGCGTGGTGGCATACCGCCACAGTGCGGGCGAGCAGCTTGATTTTGAATACGATTTTGTGAACGGCACCCGCCGCGCCACCCGCGAAGATGGCGCACAGGCACACTGGATGGTTGACGACGATGACAATGTTGCACGTTTCACAGATTATGATGGTCGACAGACCGGCTTCGTCTGTCGTGATGGCGAGTTGTGCGACATTATCCTGCCTGACGGAGCCATGCGGCGCAGTCAATGGGACCGTTATGGCCGCCTCACGTCAGAGACTGACCCGGCAGGCCGCACCACAGAGTATTACTGGTTCAGAAACACTGACCGCATCATTCGCAGGGTTTTCCCGGATTCAACAGCCACACAGTCTGTGTATGATTTATACGGTCGCCTGCTGTCGGAAAGCGACGCACTCAGTCACGTAACCAAATACCATTATCCTGACGATGAAGAAACGCTGCCGGAACGCATCACTGATGCGAGTGGCGGTGACGTAATGCTGGAATGGAACCGTCAGGGGTTGCTGACGCAACGTACTGACTGCTCCGGTAGCGTGACCCGCTTCACATATGACCGATTCGGTCAGCTTATCACCAGTGAGGACGCAGAAGGCAACATCACACGCCGCGAATGGAACGATGCAGGCCAGCTTAACGCCGTTATTCGGGCTGATGGCAGTCATGAAACGTTACGATGGAACGAGCACGGGCAGCTTGCGGCCTGGCGAGACCCGCTGGAAAGTGAGGTACGTTGGCAGTATTCCGCGCTTGGACTGCCAGAAAGCGTTACCGACCGCACGGGACGAACCCGCCGCTGGCACCATGACCCGAGAGGCAATCTGCTGCGTCTGGAAAACGGCAACGGTGGCGAGTACCGGTTTACTTATGACCCGACAGGCCATCTACTGAGCGAAGTCCGCCCGGACGACACATGCCGGCAGATGGAATGGAACGCGCGTGGACTGCTCACCACGCTTATGGAAAGCGGCAGACCTGACGACGATGGCGGCATCACGAGACGTGCTCAGCAATTCAGCTATGACAGCAGCGGTCTGCTGACCACCAGAACAACCCGCGATGCTCAGTACCATTACCAGCGTAAAAACAGCGGGCAGCTTACTGGCCTGACGCGCACACCAACCGCCGATGGCATGGCGCTGGGAATTGAAGAAGATGAGATTCAGTTTACCTTTGACGCGGCAGGAAAACTGCTCGGTGAACGGGGCAGTAATGGTGAGCTGCATTACGACTATGACGTCCTGGACAACCTCACCGCGCTGACCCTGCCCGGCGGCCAGCAGATAGGCTGGCTGCATTACGGTTCTGGCCACGTCAGTGCCATCCGGTTCGGTCAGCAAATCATCTCTGAATTTACCCGCGACCGTCTTCACAGGGAGGTGGCCCGCACTCAGGGAACCCGTGAACAGACCCGCCAGTATGACAGTCTGGGCAGACGTACCCGGCAACGTAGCTTCACGCCTGACCTGCCGGAACAGATAATATTCGAACGCGCCTTCAACTACACCGCGCGGGGAGAACTGTCAGACGTCAGTGACACTCTGCGTGGCAACACGATTTATGGCTATGATGAGGAAGGTCGTTTTCTCAGGCACTACGAAGCCCGCCCGGACCACAGCAACAGGACGTTCCGCTACGACGCTGCGGATAATCTGCTGCCGGATAATGACCTCCCTGCCCTGCCGTTGAAGGATAACCGCCTCACGCACTGGCAGAACCTGTTTATGAAATACGACTGGTGGGGAAATCTGGTCAGTCGCCGAAGCGGTCTGTATGAACAGCATTATGAATACGACGCGGAAAACCGGCTGATACATGCAGAAGGCACCGGCCCGGAAGGCCGTTTTACGGCACGCTACCACTATGACGTGCTGGGCAGACGCACACGCAAAACGATTACCACGCAACACAGCACCTCGGAGACGCGCTTCCTCTGGCAGGGCTTGCGACTGTTGCAGGAACAGCAGCAGAACGGGCAGTGCCAGACATATGTTTACGACCCGAACGAAGCATACAGCCCGCTGGCGCGTGTTGACCATTTGCGTGACGAAAATAGCGGAGAAGTTCTCTGGTTCAGTACCGATCTGAACGGTGCACCACTGGATATCACTGATGAACAGGGACAGCTCCGGTGGAGCGGACATTACGCGAGTTTTGGTGAGGTTGCACGACAGACGGAAGGTTTTCACAGACTCGCACAACAAACTGCCCTCGCTCATCAGCCGCTGCGCTATGCCGGGCAGTACGCTGACAGTGAGACAGGACTGCACTATAATCTGTTCCGGTATTACGATCCGCAGGTCGGGCGGTTTACGGTTCAGGACCCTATAGGATTACTGGGAGGCTGGAATCTTTATCAGTACGCACCGAATCCACTGGGTTGGGTTGATCCGTGGGGACTATCAAGATATCCCGGGGTGGATTTCTCAGGAAGTGATGCACTTTACCCTCATGGTGAAAATATTGTAAAAATACCAATGACAGGTAGTCGTTATGGCGATTTCAAGGCAGCAAACGAATTGGCAAATTACACAAACTCAGTTGGGAATATTACAGGTAAATCACATCCAGATGGCTATACCTGGCACCATTTAAATGATTATGATCCCGTAACGAATACTTCTACCATGCAACTTGTAGAGACAAGCGCTCACGAAGCCACTTTTCCTCACTCCGGTTCAGTGAGCCAATACGAACAGTATCATGGTGTTAAATATGAATCACTTGAAGCCAAGAAAACTGCAAAATCATTGAATTGTAAATAGTGAGGTACATTATGCACTCAGAAGACTTAAAATTTTATGAAGATGATGAAGGTATTGCTGTCGATTTGAAGTTAAAAGCATTCGGTCCGGATGAAGTACAATGTGTTAATCTTGAATCTGAAACACCAGATAAAAAGATGAAAGATGATATTCTTTATTTAGTTAATCACCAAAATGAACTTTCACAAAATATTCAAAAAGCAGTTCATGAGTATTGTATTAAAACTTACAATCAAGAACTGTCTGATCTTAAACTTATAAAACTGTACATTTTCCCAGATAAAGAAAATGAATATGGTTTTATATTTTCCACAAAAATTGATAGTGAGCATGGGATTGGTGTGAAAATGAAAGATGAAAATATAGAAAAAATTGGCAGTAGCGAAACGGCATTTTTGTAAAAAGATCTCAACATTCAATTAATTAAAAGAACTGCCCTAGCAAATTGAACTGTACCTTTAAATAATATAGACAATATATTAAGGTACAGTTTTTACATTAACAAGGGCCATTGTTTAATGTGAAACATTTCGATTAGCATTGAATATAAGATTTAAAAAATAACAGGAAATCACCATTGAATATAAAATAAGCATCAATGAAGTAATAGTTCTGGATCATATTTTCAGCAATGAAATTCTTTTCCACCATCTCTTTCATACCTTTAAAAACAAGTTGTTCTGGATGTTTTAACAACCGTTTTATCTACAATGTCATACGACATTAAAATTGTGTCGGTGTCCTTCTGCTCCTGCATTGCTCTGTACAGTATTTCGAAAAACTTTGTCCTTGTCGAGAATAACTTAGTAATCGCTCTGACTCCATTGACATAGAGTTTCAAAACTGTGTTTTACCCCCCTTCTTTCTATTGAAAAAAACCAGCCCCACCTAAATATTCTAGTGTGTTCTCATTAACAACCATCAGTCTGTCTTTCCCTGTTAATATTATTTTTACCCCGCCTTTTTCATTGTTGCTCGAAGCTATTATAAATGGATTCCTCACATATCTTTGCAATACTCTTCTTGATTTATTCGTTATCTCCTTCGCCATACCATCTCCTATTTATTATTGTTAACATTTTTTAATTAACACCTTTTATTCCCTGGCCAATACTTAAAAAGCATTCATTTTAAATAAGTAGCATTTCAAGCATCAAAGACTGACATTTGAACTATCAAAACATTATTTAAAAATGAACTTAAAAAGTTTAAATGAAAATAACAATCAATTAAAGCTCCAAAACACGGACTTTAATTTCCCGGTTCGCTAACTTTGTTTTTAACTATCACTGGTTTGGAAGATTTCCTTCTTGATTATTAAAAACAAGGCATAGAGCCCGCTGGCGCGTGTTGACCATTTGTGTGACGAAAATAGCGGAGAGATTCTCAGGTTCAGCACCACTGTAAACGGTGCACCGCTGAACATCGCTGATGAACGGGGATAGCTCCAGTGGAGCGGGCACAACGGGAGCTTTGGCGAGGTTACCCGGCACACGGAAGGTCTTCACAGACTCACGAAACGCACTGCTCTGGCTCATCAGCCGCTACGCCGGGCAGTACGCCGACAGTGAAACCGGGCTGCACTATAATCTTTTTCGGTATTACGATCCGCAGGTTGGGCGGTTTACGTTGCAGGACCCGATAGCATTGCTGGGAGGCTGGAATCTTTATCAATATGCACAGACTCCGCTGGGTTGGATTGATCCGTGTGGGTTAGCTAACAGGCCAAATAATGGTGAATATCATATTTTTCATGATTATTCACTTGATCCTCAATATCGATATTCCAGTGATGCAGTCCAGTTCAACAGAGCTAATGTGGATTTTGTTCAGAAAATGGAGACGAATCCGGAATTTCGCCAAGATATGCTCAACAGATATCCAAAACTGAATGACTGGCTCAAAGATGGGGATATGAGCAGAATTCCTTCGGGACTAACCTGGCATCACCATGAAGATATAAACAGACTGACTCTGGTCGACAGAGCAGACCATAGATCTAATCATGCTTTATATCATCCAACTGGTAAAGGTGGACGTGATATATGGGGTGGTGGAAAACCTGGACGACAAGGTAAGCTTGATGGTCCTACTGGTAGAAAAATTTGTAGCTAAGACCTAAATAAAAAGGGGATACTATGTCGATTAAAGGTAACTATATGAAATTGAACGATATAATTGACATCATGGTTAAATCACGCTGCGAAGATGATAACTTTTGCATTTATGGTTCAGACGGAGAGTTATTCGGAGACAAAGAATATTTGGTCTCCGGTTATCCACAGGTAGATGAGAATGATAATGAAGTCTATCCGCAAGATGCAGCTAGCAGAGGTTTATCATATATTTATTCTGGTGAGCAGTTTGCTGATGTAATCTTATCAGTAATTGAACAAAAACCTTCTGCAAGTAACCAAGATTTTATTGATGCTCTAAACTATTACCTTGAAAATGATGATTTTTTAGACTTCTGACATTTATCCAGACAGCCTGCACATAATTTTTTATGGTTGCAGGCTGTATTAAACTATTTTCAGCACAATCTCCACCAGAAACTAACTAAGGATATGGACAGACGTTAGTCTCGCGAAGGCAATAACTTGTAATCATTCCATAACCTTCGTGAAGCCATCATTCTACTTTAATTCTTTTGTTATAGCGGAGAAGTTCTCTGGTTCAGCACCGATCTGAACGGTGCACCGCTGGATATCACTGAACAGACGCGGCGACATGCCCTGTTCATCATTGATATAACACTCACGCCTCTTCATCACGAATCTCATCCCGCGCCGCATGACGGGTGGCTCTGGCGACCGTCCCCCCATCCATAAGGATTCCCTGCAACAGCAGATTATAAACCGGTGCCTGGGGACGATTCAGGCGGTTCTGCAGTAGCTGAATCGCCTCGTAGCCCAGTTCACGACAGGGCACGGCAAAGCCAGTGATGGATGTGTCTGGCGGCCCGGCTAACCGGCTCGCCAGATCGGTAGTCATCAACGACATATCCTCGGGAATACGCAACGATCGGGCACGCAACACATTTTGTACCCCGGTGATAATGCCTTTACCTACCGGCAAGATAACATCTGGCCATGCTTCACGTGGGTGACTATCCAGCCAGCGATTAAGCGCGTCCTCGGTCTCACCGGAGGAATAGGCTTCGATCACAATCAGGTCTTTCTGCGGACTAAACGGAATATGAAAATGGCGGTAAGCATCTTTAATACCTTCCAGGCGTAAAAACAGCGTCTCACGGCTCAGACAGGTCACGGTCAGCACGCGACGATGGCCCTGTTCAAACAGATGCTGCATAGCCCCAAAACCAATCGCATGGTGATCGGGTGAAACCGCATCCAGCTTCATGTCTTTGTCTCGGGAATTAATTAACACGCAGGGCTTATTGAGTGTCGCGGCCAGATTAAAAATCGCCTGGTCGTCAGTCCCGATGATGATGATAGCGTCGTTACTTTTTGCACCCGCCTTTTCAAGAAACAGCTTCACATCGGCACGCTGTTCCTCAAGCGGATAGTAGCTGATATGAACGTCGTGCGTTGCACAGGCTTCTGCGATGCCGCGCGTCACTTCGAGATAAAAATGATCGCCACGCGGGGTAAAGGTGCGCGCTGGGGCAAACACAATAAGGCTGTTGATCAACAGGCGGCTGCTTACCATTTCATGCAATACGCCAAGACGACGCGCACAACTGACGATAGCCTCACGTGCCTTATCACTGGTGTAAGACTTACCGCTCAGCACGCGCGAGACCGTACTGACGGAATAGCCCGTTTCTGCTGAAATTTCGTCCATTCTGAGCTTGCCAGCCATAATGTGATCCCCATCCCAATCATTTTTTGCAATTTTTTGCAGCTATAGTGGATTGATAATACGGTGATTTTACATTCCGCTCACAAACATCCGCCTCGCTCTGCGAACATTCTCACAAAAACAGTTTGTCCCCTCTCCAGCGCTTTTTTATGGTCTTCCGCAGGCACCACAACCCAGCGAACCAACGGAGAATAAGCATGCTAAAAATTGCAATAGTGGGCATGGGCAACATTGCCAATTTACATCTCCAGGCATTTTTGCAATTTCCTGAACGCGGCAAAATTGTCGCCGTTGTTGATGTTTATCCTGACAAAGCCCGCGATAAATTACAGCGTTATGGCCTGCAGGATGTGCGCGTTTACAGCGATCATCATGCGATGCTGGCAGAAGGCGCAGATATTGATGTGGTCGATGTCTGCACCCCACCCTATGTGCACGCAGAAAACACCATTGCGGCACTGCAGGCAGGAAAACATGTGTTATGCGAAAAGCCAATGGCGGCATCACTCGAAGAGTGCGATGCCATGATTGCGGCGCAAAAGGCCAGCGGAAAGGTGCTTTCCGTGGTGGCGCAGAACCGTTTTACCGATGCCTTCTGGCGCTTAAAAGCCGCTGTTGATTCGGGGCTGGCAGGGAAAATCTGTCACGCACAGGTCGATTCATTATGGTGGCGGGGCCACTCTTATTACGACCTCTGGTGGCGTGGCACCTGGGAGAAAGAAGGCGGCGGTTGTACGCTTAATCATGCGGTGCACCATATCGATGCCATGCAGTGGATGCTCGGTGCCCCCAGTGAAGTGGTTGCCATGATGGGCAACGTGGCCCACGACAACGCCGAAGTCGAGGATCTCAGCGCCGCTATTTTCCGCTTTCCAAATGGAACGCTTGCGCAGCTAACGGCCTCGGTTGTGCATCACGGAGAAGATCAAAAAATCATTCTTCAGGGTGAAAAAGCGCGCCTCTCTGCGCCCTGGAAAACCGTGGCTAACCAGGCCGCGGAGAATGGCTTTCCAGAGAAAGATAACAATATCGCCCTGGAGAACGAGCTGGAGCGCTTATATGACGCTGTGCCGCCCCTGAACTGGACGCTGCATGCCGGACAGGTCAATGACTTCCTCAGCGCCATTGAGCAACAGCGCGCGCCATTAATCGATGGCGAGCAGGGTAAACGGTCGCTGGAATTAATTACCGCCATCTATAAATCGGCCATCACCAAAAGTACGGTCTCACTGCCTATTCCAGAGGATGACGCCTTCTATTGCACCGGCGGGCTGATTGCCAGTGCGCCCCATTTCTACGAAAAGCAGGCCTCGGTGGATAACTTCGCTGATGTCGACGACATCCCGTTGGGTAAAAATTTTGCGTGAGGAAACAACCATGAATAAAAAGGATGGCATGAATTACGCGCCGAAAGGCAAGCCGCAGCACGTAGTCAATCCAGGCGAGTTTATGTTTGCCGCCACCGGGCTCGATCATGGGCATATTTATGCCATGTGTAATGGCCTGACCGAAGCCGGTGCAACCCTGAAGTGGGTTTACGATGCCGATGCGGCCAAAGTCGATAAATTCGTCCAGCAGTTTCCGCACGTACAGATTGCCGATTCACTCGATACGATCCTGGCCGATCGGCAGGTGCAACTGGTGGCAGCGGCGGCGATCCCGTCACAGCGCTGCGCGCTGGGGCTGAAAGTGATGGCGGCAGATAAAGATTACTTTACCGACAAGGCCCCGCTTACCACCCTGGAACAGTTGGAAGATGCCAGAGCGATGTGTGTCAAAACCGGCCGTAAATATGCCGTTTATTACAGCGAGCGTCTGCATGTGGAAAGTGCGGTATTCGCCGGGCAACTGGTTGAACAAGGCGCAATTGGCCAGGTCGTCCAGACACTGGGTACGGGTCCACATCGGGAAGGCACGGGTCGACCAGACTGGTTCTATCAGCGTCGTTATTTTGGCGGCATCCTGTGTGATATCGGCAGCCACCAGATAGAGCAGTTCCTGTATTACACCGGCAACCGCGACGCCACGGTGGTCGCCAGTCAGGTCCGCAATTTCAGTCATCCTCTCCACCCGCAGTTTGAAGATTTCGGTGAGGCAATGCTGGCGGGCGAAAACGGCGCAACGGGTTATTTTCGCTGTGACTGGTTTACACCTGATGGCTTATCAATGTGGGGTGACGGACGCATGACATTACTTGGCACCGAAGGATACATCGAAATCCGCAAATACACCGATCTGACGCGCGATGAGCAGGACGTAGTGTACCTGGTCAATAATGACGGCGAATTTCGTTACAGCGTTTCTGGCACCGTGGGGTTTCCGTTTTTCGGCCAGTTAATTAATGACTGTCTGCATCGCACTGAACAGGCTATGACGCAAGAGCATGCGTTTAAAGCCGCCGAATTATGCATTAAAGCACAGATGTTAGCTAACGCGGGATAACCTACCGCTGACCGACTTTATTTCCACTTCTGTCTATAACAGAGACGGCAGCATCGCGCACCTCTGCCGTTATAAAACGCCTACCAGAACAGGAATTTTATCGATGGTTAAACCCACTCAACGTCGCGTAGGTTATGGCGTAGCAATCGGCTACGGCTTAACGGATTTATTTGGCGGAGGCGCTTTTGCCGTTATCGGTGCCTGGCTGTTATTTTTTTACACCACTTATTGCGGATTATCGGTATTTGAAGCGGGATCTATATTTGCCATTGCCCGCGTTATCGATTCTGTTTTAAGCCCGATAATGGGTTACATCACCGATAATTTCGGCAATACATGGGCGGGGCGTAAATTTGGCCGCCGCCGCTTCTTTTTATTAATGTCGTCACCGTTGATGCTGCTGTATGGCGCACTGTGGGTGACGGACATGAGCTACTGGTATTATCTCGGTACGTACCTCACTATTGAATTACTCTCTGCAATGGTGCTGGTCCCGTGGGAAACCCTGTCATCAGAGATGACCAACCGCTTTAGCGAGCGTACGCGTCTGTCCGGCGTGCGCCTGATGTTCTCTTCGCTCGGGAGTTTTCTGGCTGTCTCCGTGCCGGGGCTGATCATGACCTACACCGGCAAAGATAACGCCATCACTTACACGCTGACGGGGATCATTTTTTCGGTCATTTATTGTGTTGCCGTCTTTATTACCTGGCTCACGACCTGGGAAGCGAAAGATATACAGACCGGGCAGCCTGATGAGATCCACCCGGTCAGAAAAGGTCATTTCCTGGCGCATTTTAAATATTTGTTTGTGGACCTGATTTCATCATTCAAAATCAGAGCCTTTCGCCAGCATCTGATGATTTATATCTGCTCATTTACCGCAATGGATGTCTTCCTGGCCGTTTTTACCTACTTCGTGATTTACGGTCTGAAACAGGACGCCTCACTGGCCTCTCTGTTACTGAGCAACATGATGTTTATGTCTATCCCGGGTACGTTTGTATTTATGATGCTGTTAGGCCGGTTAAATATGACGCCTTCAACCGCACTGAGAATTTCTTATCTCAGTATTCTGGTGATCTTATTCTTTCTGTTTGCCGTTTATCTCTGGCACTGGCAGGTACCGGCCCTTCTGTTCAGCGCAATATTTCTTTTTATGGGCATCGCCCGTGCCGGGTTGTTCTACATTCCCTGGAACATCTACAGTTTTATTCCTGATATCGATGAGATGGTCACCTGCAAGCGTCGGGAGGGAATCTTTGCCGGCGTAATGGTGTTAACCCGTAAAAGCTCCGTCGCCATTGCCATCTTTATGATTGGGGTCGTCCTGCAGGAAAGCGGTTTTACGAAAGGAAATGGCGCCCAACCCGAGAGTGCGATTAATGCCATTGTGGTATTGATGGTGTTTGTGTCTGGCACACTACTGGCCATCAGTTTCTGGCTGACCTATAAGTTCAAGCTGACCCAGAGCAGTCACAGGTTGCTGATCAAAGAAGTCGCGCGTCGTAAGCTTGGCGGCGCACCCAAAGACTGCGATGCAGAAACGCGCAAAGTGATCAAATCGCTGACCGGGTATGAATATGACGAAGTCTGGGGCGTCACACCGGCGAAAAAAACTAACGATACCGCCGTGAATTCACCGCTGTAGGCGGACGGTGACGGATGCGTAACCCGCCTGCCAGTGGGTTACGCATCCGTTAACCGTTAAAGCGGCGATCGGAATAGTGCGACGCCAGTAAAGACAAAGTTGAAATTCAGTAAGCCATCCAGGGGTTAACAATCTGGCTTAAGAGCGAACAATTGATCTCTGTCTTCTGGCCGTAGGCTTAAGCTGTGCCCGGCATTAAGAAAATAACGCCTGTTCTGCGGGCGCGGATCTTTCGATAACTCACCCCAGCCCAGCCTTAACGTCGGATAACGGGCTCGGCGCGCCCACCTCGTCGCTTTTCCTTTGCACCCTTTTTACACCGCATCAGATCTTTTTTACGCCACTTTTACACGCCGGGCGCTTAAATCTACAGCACCGGGCGCAGATGCGTCCATGTACAAGGAAGCCGTTGATGAAATGCGTGAATGCGTCCTCTTTCCTGCCGGTTTGTGGTGATGCCGTGGTGGCGGATCTTGCCGAGCAGCAGCGCCTTCGCCTGATGTCTCCCCGTAAATGGTTCAGAGAGACGATGGAGGTTAATACCGATCCGGCCATGCTCAACCCGCGGCTGATTGCCCAGTGGCTGGGTGCGGCGATCCCTGATGCGCGCTTTCTGACGCTGGCCCTGAACAGCAGTCTCTGTTTTGGGCTTTATCGCCATGCTCGCCAGATTGGCTTTGCGCGCGTGGTCACCGATATGGCCGAAACCTGGATAATACAGGACCTGTTTATCTCGCCGGAATATCGCTATGTCGGGCTGGGCTCCTGGCTGCTGCACTGTTGTCTGACGCATCCCGGTGCCAGTGGCTGCCAGCGCATTATTGCCCTGAGTGACAGCGCCCCGGCTTTTCTGGAACGTAACGGGTTTATTTGTCATGACGCGCTGCCGGGCATTTATCTCAGGACGGTTTCACCTGATGGCCTGGGTGATTCGGTGCGTGCTGATCGCACCCAACACCATTAAGCGAACAGGACGCCTTGCCATGTGCGGCCTGCTGCAGTTTCTCATCCGACCTCCACACGACGACTGTTGGACATCGGGCACGGCGACTGATGCCCTGCCCGCCCATAAGGAAAACACCATGTCAGGTTTTATCCTGGTATCACACAATCATTCACAACGTTCCACCCTGTCCGCCATTTATGAAGGTCTTCTTTCCCGCAACGGCGGACTCTGGATCAGCTGGGATGGCGAGACGGCGGTTCTGCCTCTTGATGCGCCGAGGCCGCTGAGTGCTCAGCAGAAAGGCGCTTATGCAACCCTGACCTTTCCTCTGTCAAAGGACGAGGTGAATGAAGGTTATCACCAGTATGTTCATAAAGGGATGTGGCCGGTTTTCCACCAGCGCCCGGACCTGGCCCGCTTCTCTGCTGACGGCTATCGGGAATATAAAAAAATTAACGAAGCCTATGCACAGGTCATCAGTGAAAACGCCATGCCCGACGACGCCATCTGGATACAGGATTACCACCTGTTAGGCTGCGCCCACTACCTTCGAGAGGCCGGACTGACCAACCCGGTGGGCTTTTTCCTGCATCAACCTTTTCCCTCGGGCAAGATGTTTGAGGCGATTCCCGACTGGCGCTGGCTCACAGAATCGCTGCTGTGCTGTGACCTGATTGGCTTTCAGACCGTTCAGGACATGAACAACTTTATCGTCTGGCTGGAGAGCGAATGTCGTACCGAGCGCCTGAGCGCTGACAGCATTCGCGTGCAGGGACGGATTGTGAAGCTCGGCGTCTTTCCTGTCGGGATTGATCTTGATGATGTGCGCTGTCTGCGTGACAGCAACAGCTGTGCCTTTATGGAAATGCAGTGCCGTGAAAGCTTAGCGGAAAACACCGTACTGAGCGGCGGCCATCTTGATGAAAGCGCCGGACTGCCTTACCGCATCAGCGCGATAGAAGTGCTGCTGCGCAAACATGCGGTTTATCAAAAAAATATTACCCTGCTACAGCTGGCACCGCACGCTGCGGGCTACGCGGACCGGGCACCGGGCATCGCGCACACGTTAGAAACCCTTTGCGGCGAATTTAACGGCGTACACGGCATGATGAACTGGTATCCCGTTAACTGTCTGACTCATGCCTACAGCCGTGAGGAACAGGCGGGCATTTATCGCGCCTCACGCGTAGCGCTGGTCACGCCGCTGATGTCGGGAATGAGTTTAATGGCAAAAATGTATGTGGCGTTGCAGGACCCGGATAACCCAGGCGTGCTGATTCTGTCGCAGTTTGCTGGCGCGGCAGAGCAAATGGACGGTGCGCTCATCGTCAATCCTTACGATCCGGATGCTATGGCCGATGCCATTCACAGCGCCCTGCAGATGCCATTGCGTGAACGGCGACATCTGCATGCGCGCCTGATGAAGGGCTTGCATCTGCATGACAGCCATCACTGGGCACAGGCGTTTTTGTCGATGCTGAACGGCATGCCGGTGATCCCCGGCCCGGTCATGTCAGCCGTGCCCAACTTGCGCCTGGGCAGCAGCCGGGTTCGCTACTGAGGTTGTCGCCCTCCGCAGCGCCATTATGCAGGGTTGCGGCGGTGATGCCAGATCACCACCGCCGCAACCCTGCGCAGGACAGGGCCTTTTCATCCGGCCCTGTCGCCCGATAACGGCCTAAGGCAGATAGAACATGGGCTGTAACGGTTCGCTGACCGGGCTGTTATCCGCATTCGTCACCATCACATCGTGCATGGATGCCCACCAGCGCTGGCACACCGCCGTCTGCGCCACCGCCTGCCAGCGCGCCTCTGATTCGATCTCCACGCTGGCAAAAAGCAGGTGGCGCGTCGTATCCAGCCAGATGGCATAGTGATGCGCACCGTGCGCTTTAAGCGTCTGTTCCAGCTCAGGCCAGATAGGCGAATGACGGCGCAGATACTCCTCGTGGCAGTCCGGATGCACCTGCATCACAAACGCCTTACGCAACATCACTGCGCACCGCCTGAAGCGCCGCCGGCCAGGGCTTGACATTAAAGCGTTCACCCAGCGCGATTAACTGCGCCGTCGTGATGCTCTGACGTATGCCGCCCATCGACAGGGCTTTCACGACCACCTCAGACGACTTCTCGGCGGTATCGATCAGGCCGAAGGTGTCATCCAGCGTCGGCCCTGCGCCAAAGATCCCGTGGAACGGCCACATGACCAGGCTGTGGGTGGCCATTTCGTCAGCGGTCGCCTGACCGATGTCATCCGTGCCGGGCACCATCCAGGGCAGAACCCCGACGCCATCCGGAAACACCACCAGGCATTCGGTACTGCCTTCCCACAGCAGGCGAGTGAAGCGCGCGGCGTCGAGGTTGACGACATAGCTCAGCGCCATAAAGTTTGTGGCATGGCAGTGCATAATCACCCTGTCGGCCCCTTGCGTAACGCGTTTGCGTACAGCGTGCGACTGGAAATGGGACGCCAGTTCTGATGTCGGCATGCCACCGTTACTCAGCCCCCAATGGATGCGATACGACAAGCCTTTGTCATCCACCTGCAACAGGACCAGGCTGTCCGCGGCATCAAGCTGAACGTTGCGAAAGAACTTGCCCGAGCCCGTGACCAGAAACCAGTCGTTGGCCAGGTCCGGGACAGGCTGACTTAACTCTACACAGCGCGGCTGCACGTAAAAATCGGCAGCAAAAGGTGCTACCTCTTCCGGTAACAGGCGCAGGCTGACATTGCCGCCATTACGCTCATCCCAGCCTTTCAGCCACATATCACTGGTGACTTTCACCATCCCCTGCACAAACCCAGCGTTCAAAATAGTTTGCATAGCCTTTTCCTTAGCGTTGACGCAATGTGTGGTGTTCATAGTGACGAACCTCGCTCAGCCAGCTGGCATCAGCCGGCACATCATGGCGCAGGCACCAGGCTTCCCAGACTGCCTGCCACGGCAGAGATTTTTGCTCTTCCAGCAGTGCCAGACGCGCGGTGTAATCCCCTTCACGTTCCAGCGCTCTGAGCTGATCGCTCGGTTCCAGCAGGGCACGCAGCAAGGCTTTTTTGGTATTGCGTGTGCCAATCACCCAGGCGGCAATGCGGTTGATTGAGGCGTCAAAAAAGTCGAGACCGATATGCACTTTATCGAACAGCTTCTGGCGTGCGATTTCATGGGCAATGGCCTGGGTTTCATCATCCAACAGGACCACATGATCGCTGTCCCAGCGCACCGGACGGCTGACGTGCAGCAGCAGCCGCGGGACAAACAGCATCGCTGTCGAGATTTTGTCGGAGATCACTTCGGTGGGATGAAAATGGCCCGCATCCAGTGTCAGCGCAATCTGGCGACTGGCGGCGAAGCCCAGGCAGAATTCGTTGGAGCCAACCGTATAACTCTCTGCGCCGATGCCAAACAGCTTGCTTTCAACCGCATCGATATGGTGTTGCGGGTTGTAGTTTTCGCTGATAATCGCATCCAGTGAGCTGGCCAGACGCTGGCGCGGTGCCGCACGATCGACCGTGAGATCTTTCATCCCATCCGGTACCCAAATATTCATGACGGAAGGCGTGCCAAGCTGCTCACCAAAGTAAGCCGAAATGCGGCGGCTGGCTTTGCAGTGATCGATCCAGAACTGACGGATGCCCGCATCGGCGTGCGCCAGCGTGAAACCCTCCGCACTGTGCGCATGGGAAAAACAGGTCGGGTTAAAATCCAGCCCGAGGTTGTTTTGTTTTGCCCATTCGACCCAGTGACGGAAATGCTGTGGTTCAATTGCATCACGCTCAACCGGCTGATCACTTTCCAGATAGATAGCATGCAGATTGACTCTTTTCGGGCCGGGAATTAACGACATGGCTTTATCCAGATCGGCACGCAGCTCAACCGCATTGCGCGCCCGGCCGGGATAATTGCCAGTTGCCTGGATACCGCCCGTCAGCTGGCCGTTGGGATTTTCAAATCCACGCACGTCGTCGCCTTGCCAGCAGTGCATGGAGACCGGGATCTCATCCAGTTGCGTCATTACCTGGTCGACATCGACGCCAATGGCAGCGTAACGGTGTTTAGCCAGCTCAAAAGCCTGTTCAATCAGCTTTGTCATAAGCACATTCCTTAGCGGGTTGGCACAGCGCGGCGAAGCGAGCCTGATGGGCTGCAAAGGCGCTGTGATTCTGCGGAGTAAAAGTTTCTAACGGGAAATTACGGCTAATACAGCGGCGGAGTTCAGCGACGTCGCGCAGTTCTCCCAGTGCAATCAGCTGGCAGCCGACATTGCCGAGCGTGGAGGCCTCAACCGGCCCCGCCAGCACCGGCAACTGGCAGGCATCGGCGCACAGCTGGTTCAGCAGCGGGTTCTGGCTGCCGCCGCCGACAACATGCAACTGGCGCAATGGCGCGCCGCGCAACTGGCTGAGCTCCCCCATCGTCTGGCGGTAGAGCAGCGCCAGGCTGTCAAAAATCGTGCGGGCCAGTGCGGCGTCGGTATGCGGAACCGGCATTGCCTGTTCTGCACAGGCATGTTGTATGGCCTGCACCATATTTTCAGGATTGATGAATCGGGCATCGTTGGGATTGATCAGCGCCTGGCAGGCTGGTTGACGGGCGGCGGCGTCAATCAACGCGCACAAATCGTGGATGCCGCGTTCCGAGCAGACGCGCTGCAGCAGCCATAATCCCATAATGTTTTTCAGTACCCGGTAGCCTTCCGCGCCGCCTTCATTGGTGACGTTGGCATTCATCGCCGCGTCACTCACACAGGGTTGCAGGCTTTCAATCCCCATCAGCGACCAGGTACCCGAACTGAGGTAGGCGGTGTTGTCCGCCAGGAGCGGCGTCGCCAGAACGGCGCTGGCCGTATCGTGGGTGGCCACGGCGATGACCGGAATCGGTTTGCCACTCGCGCTGATAAAGTGACCGACCCTGTTGCCCGGAGGCTGGGGTTTAGCGAACCACGCGGGATCGACGCCCGCCCAGGCCAGCAGGTCAGTATCCCACTCACCGCTGTGGATGTTCAGCAACTGCGTCGTGGTGGCATTGGTGTATTCCCAGTTCATCACGCCCGTCAGACGATAATGCAGGTAGTCCGGGATCATCAGCGCATGTTTGACCCGCGCCTGCCAGTCCGGCTGTTGCAGATGCAGAGCACGCAGCTGATATAAGGTATTAAAAGGCAGGAACTGAATACCGGTACGTTGATAAATGGCCTGCTGCCCCAGGTCCTTGATGGCCTGTTTCATCAGGCCTTCGGTGCGCGGGTCCCGGTAGCTCACCGCCTCACCGACGCGTGCTCCTTCGGCATCCAGTAACACCAGATCCACGCCCCAGGTATCAATGCCGATGCTGTCGGGCACAATGCCCTCTTCATCCAGTTGCGCCAGTCCAGCCCGGATCTCGTGCTCCAGCCTGTCCAGATCCCAGCAGTCATAGCCGGCCTGGCAAACGCGTTGATTGGTAAAGCGGCGCACTTCGCGCAGCCTGATCTGCTGGCTGGCGGCCGTCCACTGTGCAAGCATCACACGTCCGCTCGATGCGCCTAAATCAATCGCCACACTATTACGCATGCTCATCGCCTGTTCTTCCTGAAATGACATGGCGACAGGATACGCAGCGCACCCTGCTGTCACCTTAGCGGCACTGCCAGACGGTTAGCGGCACTGGCAGGGTGACAAAGGTGTTCGTGAGGAAGCTCACAGAACTCCCTAACGGCAGAGTTGTGAGCTTTCCCGCATTTTTATCAATCACTTAAGCGATCTTGAAAATTTCACGCATTTCCTGCGCTGCGCGGTTCAAAATTCAAGGTAAGCTGCACATCGCCTGCGTAGACTCGGTTGCAGTTTTGTTAAACGAGGGCGAATCATGACTGTTCTGCATAGTGCTGATTTCTTTCCAGCTGGCGATTACGCCATTGCCATTGAGCCGCGTGTGCCCCAGCAGGCGTTTCCTGAACATCACCATGATTTTCACGAAATTGTGCTGGTCGAACAGGGTTCAGGCATTCATGTGTTCAATGGTCAGGCGCAGACATTAAGCGCCGGTTGCGTCTGCTTTGTGCGCGATCACGATCGTCATTTGTATGAGAAAACCGACAACCTGTGCCTGACGAACGTGCTGTATCGCAGTCCGGTGGCGTTTCGTTTTCTATCGGGCTTACAGGCGTTGCTGCCCCTGGAGGATGACCGTGGGTGCGCGTCTCACTGGCGGATTAATCAAAAAGCGATGGCGCAGGCCCTGCTCCTGGTAGAACAGATGACGCCGCAGGCGGTGTGGTCGCTGGAGCGTCAGGCGCATCAGGAAAGGCAGTTTTTACAGTTACTCGTACTGCTGCGTGAAGCGGCGCACAACCCCGACGCGCAGGATCAGGAAGCCAGACTGCACCGGTTGCTAGACTGGTTGAATGATCACTACAGTGAGGAGATTAGCTGGGAAGCAGTGGCCGATCGCTTCTCGCTGTCACTGCGTACACTGCATCGCCAGATGAAGCAGCAAACCGGTAGCACACCACAGCGATATCTTAACCGGCTGCGTTTATTGCAGGCTCGCCACCTGCTGCGTCACAGCGATATGCGCATAACGGACATCGCCTATCAGTGTGGATTCGGTGACAGTAACCATTTTTCTACCCTGTTCAGACGGGAATTTGGCTGCGCGCCCCGAACGGAGCGCCAGCCTATGTGGTAAGCGGAGCATTAACTATGTCACTGATCCTGTCACGTAAGGACTACTTCCCGGCCAGCAACTTGCCCATTGCTGTGGCTGAACGTATGCCACAGCCCTCCTTTCCGCCGCACCAGCATACTTTCAGCGAGATCGTTATCGTCTGGCGCGGTAACGGCCTGCATATCCTTAACGATCGCCCGTGGCTGATTACCTGCGGCGATGTTTTTTATATTTGCGACAGCGACTGCCATAGCTATGACAGCGTGCACGATCTGGCCCTTGATAACATTCTGTATTGCCGGGACCGTTTTCATCTTGCGCTTGACTGGGGCCAGCTGCTACCGCCCCAACAAGAAACCATGCCCAGTGGCTGGCGGCTCACGACTCGTGGTATGACGCTGGCACGGGGCGTCATTAGCCAGCTGGAGCGCGAGAGCCGCAAAAGTGATGCGCTCTCCGTGCAACTGTCCGAGGCGCTTTTTTTGCAGCTGGCGCTGATTTTACGTCGCCATGGTTATGCTCCCGAACGTGCCGGCTCCCTGCCTGAAGGCGAGCAACTGGATCGGCTGATGTCGGCACTGTTAGTGGACATCAGTCGCCCCTTGAATCTGGCAGACTTTTGCGAGCAGCATCAGCTGAGTGAACGCTCGCTTAAGCAGCTGTTCCGCCAGCAAACCGGCATGACAATTGGCCACTATTTACGTCAGTTACAGCTGTGTCAGGCCAAACATTTATTGCGCACCCAGTCCGGTTTAATCAGCGAGATTGCGGCGCAGTGTGGGTTTGACGACAGTAACTATTTTTCTGTGGTATTTACGCGAGAAACCGGCCTGACACCCAGTGCCTGGCGGCAGCGCTTTCTGCCACAACGCCTGCGCACCGATAATGAAAAAGCCTGACGTCACAGCGCCAGGCCTGATTTCTTTTGTTTCAGGAAGCCATGCCAAGCCCGACGATGTTGGCCGCGATAATGATAACCACACAGCCAATCGATAACACCCGAACCGGACGGCGTCCCACGTCCTTCCACTCTTTCAGCACCAGCCCTACCACGCCGCCACACAGCACATACAGACTCATGTGCAGCATCCAGCTGACAAAGTCATACTGCGGCGGGATTTTGGCGTGTCCCCAGGCATAGAAGAAAAACTGCAAATACCACATGGTTCCACCCAGAATGGCGAAGGCGATATTGGCGAACAGTAGCGGTTTCGCGATGGAAAAGTCCTGCCGCACTGACAGCTCTGGCTTCAGCGCCAGGCGCATAAAACAGTACGCCAGGTTAATCACCGCCCCGCCGCCCATGATGACCACATAGCTGGGTAACGCCACGTAAAGAGGATTAATGCCCAGGCTGGCAGCTGCCTCATGCAGGGGTTTCGCCGCATCCATTGCGAACGACATCCCGGCTGAAAAAATGCCACAGATGACGGCCAGCACCAGGCCTTTCTTCAGGTTGAACTCTTCTGCGTTAATCCCTAGCGCCCGCTCTTTCAGTAACCCCGCACGCGAGACGATGGCCACGCCCACCAACGCCACCAGCACGCCGAGCAGCGTCATGCGGCCGCCGGGCGAGTTGAACAGCTCGACGAACCGGCCCTGCAGCAGCGGCGTCATCAAGGTGCCGACAACAAGCGTAATCCCAATCGCGATCCCGATGCCCATCGACATGCCCAGATAGCGCATGGTGAGCCCGTAGTTAATATTGCCCACGCCCCACATGGCACCGAACAGAAACACCGGCAGCAACTGCGAGGCGCTGAAGCTGGTGTAATAAGCCCAGAAGTGTGGCAGCAGTACCGCACTGACCGCCCATGGCAAGATCAGCCACGACATCACACCGCCCACCGACCACATGGTTTCCCATGACCACTTTTTCACCTGCTTAAACGGAGCATAAAAACAGGCGGCACTGGCAGCCCCCACCAGATGCCAGAAAATACCTGCAATAATGGCGCTGTTCATTGTTATTCCTTTTTCAGGTTGAGGCCAAACAGGAAACCGATGTTTCCCGATTAGCAGCAGTCTAGAGGGAGCTGCTTTCTCTCAGCCTTTGAATGGCTGCCGGGAAAATAAAGTGGCTGGCAAAATTAAGTGAGTCGTCAACATAAGGATCACAAATTCGCATTTGCCGATCTTTCGCAGGCTGTTAATTATAAGTTATTTATTATTCGGGTAATTTTCCTTTTTTGTTAAATGGAACAGCAAAACCATCACGACACTGCCGGGATGTCCTTTAACGTGGCATTCACATCAAGTGACGCAGCTTCTGACTGCCTCGCAGCGTGAACGGCAGACGAGAACACATGCGCGGGCCAGGGAATGAACAACGCTATGGATAGTCAGGAGGGAGAGCTCAGGTGTGCGGTGGTCAGCGCGGTTTATTCGCGGGCTGTCTGTCGCGACAGGACAGGGTTTTCTCTCGTCATCTCATCAAACAGGTTTATGGCACCGCGGACAGCCACAGCAGATAGTGCGTCCCGGTGTTGAACGCGGTCTTCACACGTAAGTTCTGCACGTCAGGTTTACAGGATTAAACAGCGCGAGGTTTCGGATAGATGGCATCGGGTATTTTTTTACCCGATGCCATGAAAAGCAGAGAAAGCCATTGCTGACATGCACATTTTATTCTGTTCGCCGTGCGTCATCTTAACGAAATTACACGCCTTACGCGTCCGTTGAAAAATCGCGCCTGCGTGTCATCCCAGCCCTGAGCGAAGGAGAAAACATCATTAAAAAAGCGTTTCGCTAATACATATTTCCTCGACCCGAATAATATTCGCCACAGGAAACCCGGCCATATCGTCGCGGAATGCCTGGCTACGCATATATTGCTCATTCAGATGTTGAACATGACATCCCTCCGGCAAGGTGACCACAGCCATCACCTGATTTTGCTGGTCATTCCCCCCCAGAAACACATTGTCCACCTCTATGCCAAATTTCAGCAAACTGACCCTGTGTTTTGGCCAGCACTGTCTGAAATACTCCACAGCGCTCGCTTTATCCTTCAGTGTATAAATTCTTAACTGCTTCATAAAACCACGCCTCGCTGTCATGACCGGGAAATGAGGAGCCATAGTAAAAAACGGCGTTGGCAAAATTTATGCAAAAAAGCACATCTACGCTTTGCTTACATTTTGTTGTGACGGGTTTCGGGCGCTGAAACCTCAGCCAGCGTGACGTTGGATAACGGCGGTGCCTGCGTCTGGTAGCGGGTCGGCATGGCGTCGTTCCCCTGCTGTTTCTTGATATGATTAAATCGTGTGCGATACATGTTTAAAGGCGCGAACATGCCACAGACGCATCCGGGGCTGTCAGGGCCGCAGGGGTGACAGAAACGCGCTAAGCTGGATAGCACCTGAACACGGTGTCTGAGATAAAGACATTTAAGCCGAAAGGATAAGGAAGAAGATGAACGAGGTGACCCGAGTACCAGATGGTACTTTGTATGATGCAAACCATGATGAACGCATTCTTCAACGCCGGGGGCTCGCTAAGATGCTTTGTTATGACTATAACCTGAGTCGGCCTGATAATAATGAAACACGCCTTGCGCTGCTCACCCGGCTGCTTAAAAAGTGTGGCAGCAATCCCGTTATCGAACCCCCTTTTTACTGCGACTATGGCGTTAACATTACGATTGGCGACAATTTTTACGCTAACCATAATCTTATTATTCTTGATGGGGCTGACGTGGTGATCGGTGATAACGTCTTTCTCGCACCCAACGTCGGTATTTATACCGCAGGCCATCCTCTTGATGCCGAACGCCGAAATCAGGGACTGGAATACGCGAGCCCTGTGACCATCGGCAATAATGTCTGGATTGGTGCGGGTGTCAGCATTATTCCGGGCATAACAATAGGTAACAACGTTGTCATCGGGGCGGGAAGCGTAGTGGTCAAGGATATTCCGTCAGGCGTTCTGGCGGTGGGTAATCCTTGCCGCGTCGTGCGTGAAATAACCGAAAAAGATCACGCCCGCACCTCATTTTGAAAAGAGGAGCTTGTAACCTGCTGCTGCGCAGTAGAATGCTCAGCCATCAGGCTGGACGCTTTCCGCCTTTTCAGCGTGACGCGAGTCGATTCATTTGACTCAGCTGCGCGCCCAACCCTGGGCGCTGGCTCTGCATTTACCTTACATGCAGAGCCGCTAAGTCAGTCAATGATGAGCACTGTCAGGGCATTCCGTTGAGACGCCATTCAGCCCCTCAGTCTCGTGAGAAAACGATTTGAAATGCTGCTGGTCGTCAATTTTCACAACATACAGTGAATCAAAATCTGCCGAGGGCCAGTCAGGGATCTGCCCGGCATCACCTCCCGTTTTTTCAACCAGCGTTCGGGCTGCCGTGACCAAATTTTTATGTTCCCAGGCGATAAAGGTCAGCGGAACCTGCTTTTCTGAAAGCAGGTCAGAGACCAGTTTACCCGGTTTATCAGCGTGAAAACGCAGTATCACAGGCTTCGAAATCTGGACCGCCAGGGGAATAATGGTGGAAAGTGGGCGCAGTGAACTTCCTGTTTTATCCTCTTTAGGTGCAGAAGCATAAAGCGCATCCGGGTTTCCATAGCGGCTAAGCAACACAGCAGGAAGCTTCAGGGCGCGGTTCAGCCCTTTGCAGGTCAGTTGCCCACTGGTGTTATCGGGTTTCTCCCCATGACGGAAGAAAACATACGTGCTGTCCGCGTCGGCACTCAATGGGATCATGATGGTCAGTCCAAACAGCAGCACAAAAATTTTCTTCATCCGTATTTCCTGTCAGCGTTAAAAACAGATCTTATAGCTTATTTTATGCTCATCTATGATGGCAACGCGTAAATGACAGGTATTTAGTGAATTGCAGAATCTGGACCTTAAAAGCTTCTTTTACTGGCGATGCAACAATTTGCTCTTTGGTTTACGCTCTTTGAATTCCAGGCAAATGTAGGCCTGTTCATTTCACCAGGGCCGCCTCCCTTCCTGAAAGCGTAACGCGCCACACCCAGCTGAAACCACATGCTTAACTTCTGCAATGACTTTCACCTCTGACGCTGGAAAAGTCTGGCCATCACTAAATGTAGGTCTTGCTTTTCTTCCACTAACCCTGATGGTTACATTAGGCAGCTTTAGTGCCGGAAAGCTCAATAGCCTGTTCGGCCCTTTTAGGCTGATAGCTGGATGTTATGGGCTCTACGCTGCAGGATTCGCAGGACTCATGATACTAAATGAAAATGCATACTACTGGCAGATCGCGCTTTGCTTTCCGCCTCTCGGCCTTGCTGCCGGCATCATTACGCCAGTCGCTACAGCAGCAGTCATGAATGCTGTTGTCAAAGAACAATCGGGACTTGCTGCCGGTGTACTCAATGCCAGCCGGCAAGCTGGTTCTGCGCTGGGCGTCGCCATCTTTGGTGGTCTCCTTGGTGATATAAAAACCCTCGCAGAGAATCTAGATACAGCTATTTATATCGGTATCGCTTTCTCACTTCTTGGCGGCCTGGTATGGATCATTTGCATGGGCAGACATTCTGCCTCTGTAAAAACTTAAAAAATATGATTATTGAGATAATGTCCGCTTTATATGAGAAACGGACATTGACTTATATAACGTCCTACTCAGAACACCACTATGTATCAATGATCAATTAAATAAATTCTGCTAAATAAACCGGAACTACGGCTTCATAAAAATATTCTTTCGAGTAAGCAGCAACGTCCCGCTTGATTAAGGATAGCGTTGCATCGACCCGTTGAACTCGCAGCACGAGGCGGACTTTAGAAGGGGAACGGTTCGCTTTGAGCGAGAAGCGAAAGATAACTATTCCCTGCGTATAGCCACGATAATGTCCTTTTACAGGTCTATAGAAGCCATGGCGATTCAGTTATTAAGGGTTGTGCGTCTTTTCTATAGATATTTAACTGGCGTCTACAAAGTCGCCTTTTACAACGGATTGATTTTAATGCAGTAAGTGTTTCCCTTATACAGATACTGCATCAGTGAGACGCCACCCGCACTCTTTAACTCAAAGGTGTTGCCAAAAATTCCGGGCGCTGTTCGGCCAGCAATGTAAACCCGGTTACTTCCGGATACAGCTCACGGCTGAGGGTATCTGGCAACATCAATTCTGTAAAACTCCGGGCCACTGCGATGCTGATACCGGCCACGGACAGTATGTCAGGATGACTTTCTCGCAGCTCGTTCTCCAGCGTCTGCCATGCACCATGAAGTTGTTGAGTTACCCGATTCAACCAGGGCTGATACTGTTTTTCTTCCGGCCTGAGACGCTGTTCGTACACAATCTGCACCGCTTTTTCGCAGGCTGCCAGGGCGAAGCCGGTAAGATGCAGATCCCGGAGTTCTTCCACTCTGGACTTTGCTGTGGGTGCAGGCGAATGACCGCAATATCTCTCAAGGTAATGAATGATTAGTGTGGAGTCGATCAGCACCTGATTATCATCTGTGATAAGCGTTGGAACTTTGACAGCCGGATTAATTTTCGTTAAGACATCAAAATCGCCGAATACCGAAAGCGGTCGATGCTCGAATTGAATACCCAATACTTTCATGTAAATAGCAACCCGTCTGACATAGGGTGAATCCAGCATTCCGATCAGGATCATGGCTCTACCTCATATTATGTTGATTAACAAAATCAATTAACTGTGCGGCGACAGGCAAGGGAGCATCTTCCATTAAAAAGTGTCCGGCCTGTTCATAGATATGCAGCGAGGAAGAGACGATGTCGCGCTGCAAACGCCTTCCATACTCAACGGGTTGCCATTCATCTTCGGCGCCCCATAAAACCTGCACAGGCAGTCGGAGTTGCGGCAATTTTTCTGCAAAGTCACTGGTGTAACAGGCATTATAGTGCGCAACCTGATGCTGGTAAAACGAAGGTTGCCCTACCACACCACAAAGCGGTGCGAGATAACTTTCCAGCCGCTGCTCTGTCATCAGATGCTTATTAAAAACAGCCATCTTTAACTGGCGAGACATCGCGCGGTAATGCTCAGTGGCGGGGATCAGCGCATAATCCGCATAGTTATCCCGCATATCTTTCCATGTGGGTGAAGGCCAGGAGTCGTAGCTGGGAATATCGGCAATCGTAAGCGTCTTCAAAAGGGATGGGTTATCGAACGCCAGTCTGAGTGAAATGGCCCCGCCGATATCGTGTCCAAAAAGATGTGTTTCTTTGAGCTGCCAGTGTTCAAGCAGTTTCAGCAGAAAACCGACTTGAGCGGCAACCGAGGTATCAGCCGTCAAAGGGCGCTCTGATGCGCCAAACCCAGGCAGGTCATACAGATGAACATGAAAACCCGCATCGACAAATACCGGCACCAGTGACTGCCAGATCACTGAGTGTGCGGGCGTGCCATGAACCAGCACCAGAGGTGTTCCTGAACCATGGACCCCGGTCGCAATGCGACAACCCTGGATCAGAACGTGGTCATTCATTAATGCGTTATTAGCGGACATCAGCTTTTTCCGTTGTGTTTGTTTCAGTCAGGCTATCCGTTGACTGCATATGACACCAGTGACATTCTTTCCCGCTGTAAACCCACTTTTGTCATATAAAAATGAATAAACGACTCTCCGTTGACTCACTCAGAGTGTTCCGGACCGTGCTGCAAACGGGCAACATGAGTAAGGCCGCATTACTTCTCAACCTGAGCCAGTCCGCTGTAAGCTGGAAGCTCAGACGGCTTGAGGATCAACTTAAATGCCAGCTACTTACGCGCATCGCCGGAAAAGCCGTTGCGACAGAAAAGGGCAGAGTTCTGCTGCAACATGCGGAAAAAATACTCACTGAACACGATCTCGCCGTGGCCTATTTTTCGCCTTCGTCGCTACGTGGCAAGCTGCGAATAGGGGTTACTGAACACATCTCAATGACTGAAATATGCGAGGTGATTTCAACCTTCACTCATCACCACCCAGAGGTGGATATACAACTAGTGGTGGAGCAAAGTCATCTCCTGCGTCAGCATTTTGCTGAAGGCGCTCTGGAGATCATTTTACATCAGGATTTCACGGGCACGGCATCGACGGAAGATAAGGTATTGTGGAGTGAAAAATTAAACTGGTACGCAACGCCTGCCTGGCGGCATGAATCGGATAAGCGCCTGAAGCTTATTACCTGGGGACCGGATTGCTATTACCGAAACCTGGCTGAGGAGAAACTTCGGCAGGCAAAAATTCCATTTACTGTGATGCTGGAGTGTCCTTCAGTGGCTGGTATGCTTGCGGCGATAACCTCGGGACTGGGGATAGGAATACTCAATCAATACAGCGTTGAGAAAACAATTTGTAATGCGCATGAACTTGAGACATGGATGCCTCTGCCGTCGGTTGATTGCCTGCTACGCCTGAATAAACACCGCGTTAATCCAGCAAGCGAGGCCTTCTGCGAGATGCTGACCAGGCTGATACATAAACATTGATAGTGAATTGGCTGCAATTAATTGATGAAAATAACGTGTTGTTAGTCATGTCCGCTCCTGGCTGTGAGTTCAATGGGTCGATGCAACGCTATCCTTAATCAAGGGGGACGTTGCCATGAAACGAAGAACTCGGATTAACTACACGCCAGAGCAGAAGGCGATTATCTGGGACAGATATAAGCAA
>Ga0308161_1000652_pt1 | contig 50552 bp, 39 predicted proteins | sample PhyFR2_FD_201034 | JGI IMG/M metagenome (GOLD analysis project Ga0308161, IMG submission 201034) | Phyllosphere microbial communities from UC Gill Tract Community Farm, Albany, California, United States - DLSLF.R2 | ecosystem: Host-associated > Plants > Phyllosphere > Unclassified | place: USA...
CGCCGTTACGTTCCGGAAACCTACCGGTTACCTCTTGATCGTGCGGAATCGCTATGGGAGCATGGAACAAGCCGTGTGCTCCCACAGCGAAGTGGGGCGAGCAATAGCTCGCGTTCCCACCAGGGTACCGGACCCGAAAGCCGGTGCCGAATCGACCACATTTTCTGTTACAAGGAGCACCCCTATGGATTGGCGCGACAAAGCAGCCTGCCTGACCGTCGACCCCGAACTGTTCTTCCCGGTCGGCAACACCGGCCCCGCGGTCGACCAGATCGAGAAGGCCAAGTCGGTCTGCGCACGCTGCACCGTCACCGAGGTCTGCCTGCAGTACGCCCTCGAGTCCGGCCAGGACTCGGGCGTGTGGGGCGGTCTGAGCGAAGACGAGCGCCGCGCCCTCAAGCGCCGCGCCGCACGCGCCCGCCGCGCGTCCTGACCTCACGGCATCCGCCGTTCGACGAAGCCCGTCCCTCCGGGGGCGGGCTTCGTCGTTGTCGGGGCGATCGCTCGACGACGCCCCGCGGCCGGCGCACCTCGCAGGAATTGACGAAGCTCGCAGAATCCGTCGCCGAACCTGCGAGCTTCGCGCCAATCCGCGAGAACCGTCGAGTCGGCAAGCGCTAACCCTCGGTCCGCGCCCAGCGGCGCGTACCTCGCAGAAATCGACGAAGATCGCAGAATCCGTCGCCAAACCTGCGAGCTTCGCGCGTTTCTCCGAGGAAACGCGACGCCTCAGACGGAAGACCCGCCGATGTAGCGCAGCGGGATCTCGATCGTCACCTCGGTGCCGCTACCCATGAGGGTGTGCCAGTCGATCGTGCCGCCCAGCTCGCCCTGGATGAGCGTGCGGACGATCTGCGTGCCGAGACCGCGCCCGACCTGCCCCTCGGGAAGCCCGACCCCGGTGTCGCGGACGCTGACGGCGAGCACCTCGTCGCTGCGCTCCGCCGCGATCTCGACGTCGCCCTCCTGCCCCGCGAGTCCGTGCTCGACGGCGTTGGTGACGAGTTCGGTGAGCGCGAGGGCGAGCGGCGTCGCGAACTGGCTCGGTAGGGTGCCGAACTGACCGGTGGTGCGGGTGCGCGCGCGCGTGTTGGGCGCGGCCGCGACCTCGGCCACGAGCTTGAGCACGCGGGCGAACACGTCGTCGAAGTCGACGTTCTGCGCGAGACCCTCCGACAGCGTGTCGTGCACGACCGCGATGGCGGAGACGCGACGCATGGCCTGGGTCAGCGCGTCGCGCGCCTCGTCCGAGTGCGTGCGGCGAGCCTGGATGCGCAGGAGGGAGGCCACCGTCTGCAGGTTGTTCTTCACCCGGTGGTGGATCTCGCGGATCGTCGCGTCCTTGGTGATGAGCTCCTGCTCCTGGTGCCGGATCTCGGTGACGTCGCGGCTCAGCACGATCGCGCCGATGCGCGTGCCGCGATCGCGCAGCGGAATGGTGCGCAGCGAGACCTGAACGCCCCGCGCCTCCATGTCGGCGCGCCACGGCGCGCGGCCGCTCACCACGACCGGGAGCGACTCGTCGACGTCCTGCCGCTTGGCGGGGAGGATGCGCGCGGTCACCTCGGCGAGGGACTCCCCCTCGAGCTCGTCGTCGAAGCCCATGCGGTTGAACGCCGAGAGCGCGTTGGGGCTCGCGAAGGTGGTGATGCCGTCGACGTCGAGCCGGATCAGACCGTCGGAGGCGCGGGGCGCGCCACGACGCGGGGCGGTGGGCGCGGCGAGGTCGGGGAACTCCGCTGACGCGATCATGCCGAACAGGTCGTCGGCGCAGTCGTTGAAGGTGATCTGTTGACGCGAGGGCGTGCGCGTCTCGCCGAGGTTGGTGTGGCGCGTGAGCACGCCGACGGTGGTCACGGCGTTGCCCTCCCGCGAGAGCTCGCGCACGATCGGCACCGCGCGGACGCGCGTGGGCGTCTCTTCGAACCAGTCGGGGGATGCCGAGTCCACGATGCGCCCGCTCTGGAACGCGTCGCGCACCTGCGTGCGCCACTGCGGGCGGACCCGGTCACCGACGATGTCGCGGTAGAACAGCGTGGCCGCTCCCCCGGGCCGCGTGTGCGCAACGGCGACGAACGAGTCGTCGGGCGTCGGCACCCAGATCACGATGTCGGCGAAGGCGAGGTCGGCGAGGAGCTGACCGTCGCCGGCGAGTCGGTGCAACCACTCGACGTCCGCCTCACTGGCACGACCCTGGGCGTAGACGAGTTCACTGAGTGTCGACACCTCTCCACACTAAAGGGCCGTGCCATCTTCCACGGCTCGCAGCGCTGTCCGCTCCGCCCGTGTTTCCGCGGTCCCTGCCCCTGGATGTGCGGGCGTCTCACGGGTGAAACCGCTTGCCCGGCCAAACGGCGGACATAATGAGGGCGTGACCGATATGAGTTCACCTGCGAGCCGATACGTGGATCCGGATGCCGTCGCCGAACGCCTGGGAATGACGCGCGACGAGGTGCTCTCGCTCGTCGAACGCGGCGAGATCCGGGGGATCGAGGTCGGCGATCCCGCGCGCTGGCGCATCGACGCGGAGAGCGTCACCTCGTACATCGACGACCGCATCGAGGTCGCCCGCCGGTCCGCTCTCTGGAGGCAATCGCAGGAGGCGAGTTTCCCCGAGCTGTGGGGCGAAGGCGAGGTCCGACACCCGGACTGAGCACTCCTCCCCGTGCATTCACCCTGCGTTTCTTTTCCACAACCTGAGTGCGGGGCCCCGGGTGCGGGGGTGGCGGTGTCCTACTGTCGAGCCACCCCGTCCGCTCTGACCGTCCGTGACCCAAGGAGGAACGCATGACCGTTCCACTCTCGATCGTCGATTCACCCGCCGATGCGTCTCCCTCTCGCGCGGAGGACTTCTTCGCTCCGCAGAAGACCTCCGCGGCCCGGCTGCCGCGAGCCGATGTCTTCACGCGCAACATCGTTCGCGGGGTGTTCGAGGTCCTCGCGGGAGTGCGTGAGGTCGAGCAACTCGCACGGTGGACGTCGGAAGAGGTCTACCGCTCTCTCGTCGTGCGCGCCAGTCTCGCCAAACGCGCGCGCAGCGCCCGCGGAATGCCCGCGCCTCGCGACATCCACGAGATCCGCAGCGTCCACCTCTACGCCCCGGCCGACGGCGTCTACGAAGCGACCGTGACCGCCGCGGCACGCGCGCGCACGCGCGCCGTCGCTCTGCGCCTCGAGGGCATCGACGGTCGCTGGCGCGTCACCGCCCTCGCGTTGCTGTGACGCTCAGGGGCGCCACGACGCGAGGAAGTTCCCCAACCTCTCGATCGCATCGCTGATCACCCGGGCCTCGGGCAGCGTCACGATCCGCACGTGGTCCGTCGCCGGCCAGTTGAAGCCGGAACCCTGCACGAGGAGGACGTGCTCCGCCACGAGGAAATCGCGCACGAACTTCGCGTCGTCGGGGATCTCGTAGACGTCTGGGTCGAACCGCGGGAACGCGTAGAGCGCACCCCGCGGCATCACGCAGGAGACACCGGGGATGGCCTCGAGGCCCTGCCAGGCGGCATCCCTCTGCTCGTGCAGACGTCCGGAGGGAGCGATCAACGCGTCGATCGACTGCACGCCCGAGAGCGCGGCCTGCACCGCGAACTGCGCCGGCACGTTCGGACACAGACGCGTGGATGCCAGCAGGTTGATGCCGTGCAGGAATCCCTCGGCGTGGCTCTTCGGGCCGGTTATCGCGAGCCACCCCGAGCGGTAGCCCGCCACGCGATACGTCTTGGAGAGGCCGTTGAACGTGAGCACCAGAAGATCGGGCGCGACCGTGGCCATCGGGATGTGCACCGCGTCATCGAACAGGATGCGATCGTAGATCTCATCGGCGAGGACCAGCAGGGAGTGCTCGCGGGCGATGTCGGCGATGCCCTCGAGCACCTCGCGCGAATACACCGCACCGGTGGGGTTGTTCGGGTTGATCACGACGATCGCCTTGGTGCGCGGGGTGACCTTCGAGCGGATGTCTTCGAGGTCGGGCTGCCATTCGCGAGACTCGTCGCACAGGTAGTGCACGGGGGTCCCGCCGCCGAGGCTCGTCATCGCGGTCCACAGCGGGTAGTCGGGAGCGGGGATGAGCACTTCGTCGCCCTCGTCGAGGAGCGCCTGCATGGTCATCGTGATCAGCTCGGACACGCCGTTGCCGAGGTACACGTCATCGGGGTCGAGGTGCGGGAAGCCGGGCTCCTGCTCGTACCGCGAGACCACGGCGCGCCGCGCCGACAGCACACCGCGGCTGTCGCTGTAGCCGTGCGCGTTGGGCACCGCCGCGATCATGTCGCGCACGATCTGGTGCGGGGCCTCGAACCCGAAGATCGCGGGGTTGCCGGTGTTGAGCTTGAGGATCGCGTGGCCCTCGGCCTCGAGCCGGTCGGCCTCGACGAGGGCCTCTCCACGGATCTCGTAGAGGACATCCTTCAACTTCGACGACTGATCGAGGGGGCGCAACGGGCTCATCGGATCAGGATATCCCCGACCCCTCGGAGCCAATCGACACCGGGTGGACTCTCCGTAGACAGACGGATGCCGCGCCCCCGACGAGCGTCAGGGGCGCGGCATCCGTTCGTCTGCTACTTCTTCTTGCCGGCCGCGCGGCGATCGGCGCGGTTGTTCGCGACGGGCTGCTCGGGAGCCTCGGTGCGCTGACCGAAAGCACCACGCGGTCCGCTCGGGGCCGCAGCCTCGGCCGCGGGAGCCTGTGCCGCAGCCTGGCGGAGACGGTTCGTCGCCGCCTGCTGGACCTGCCCGCGATCGTTGCGGACCTCGACCTCGCCGGCGTCGTTGGCCGCGGAGTACTCCAGGCGCTGGCCTTCGACGGGAGCGGGAGCGAGTCCCTTCGCCTCGACCTGGGCACTCTCTTCGCCCTCGACCTTGCGGACCTCGACCTCGAGGTTGTAGAGGAAGCCCACGGACTCCTCTTTGATCTGCCCCATCATCGACTGGAACATCTGGTAACCCTCGCGCTGGTACTCGATCAGCGGGTCACGCTGAGCCATCGCGCGCAGGCCGATGCCGTCCTTGAGGTAGTCCATCTCGTAGAGGTGCTCGCGCCAGCGGCGGTCGAGGACCTGCAGCACCACGCGGCGCTCGAGCTCGCGGAGAGCGGGGGCGCCGAGCGACTCCTCGCGGTTCTGGTAGGCGATGCGGGCGTCCGAGATGATCTCGCGCTTGAGGCCCTCTGCCGTGATGCGCCCCTTGTTCCCGCCGGCCTCGGCCACGACCTCGTCGATCGTCACGCTCACCGGGTAGAGGGTCTTCAGTTCCGTCCACAGCGCGTCGAAGTCCCACGACTCGGTGTGGCCCGAGCCCGTGTGATCGTCGATCACGGCGGTGATGGCGTCTTCGATGAAGTGCTGCACGCGGTCGGCGATGTCGTCACCCTGGAGCATGTGGCGGCGGTCGGCGTAGATCGCCTCGCGCTGACGGTTGAGCACGTCGTCGTACTTGAGCACGTTCTTGCGCATCTCGGCGTTACGGGCCTCGACCTGCGACTGGGCGCTCTTGATGGCGCGCGAGACCAGGCCCGACTCGATCGCGACGTCGTCGGGGAAGTTCGTGCGCGCGAGAATCGCCTCCGCCGCACCCGACTGGAACAGCCGCATGAGGTCGTCGGTCAGCGAGAGGTAGAAACGGCTCTCACCGGGGTCGCCCTGACGGCCCGAGCGTCCGCGCAGCTGGTTGTCGATGCGGCGCGATTCGTGACGCTCGGTACCGAGGACGTACAGGCCGCCGGCCTCGACGACCTTGGCCGCTTCTTCGGCGACCGTGTCACGCATGCCCTGGTACACGGCATCCCACTCCGACTCGTAGGCCTCGGGGGTCTCGACCGGGTCGAGGTTCTTCGCCTTCATCTCCTGCACGGCGAGGAACTCGGCGTTTCCGCCGAGCATGATGTCGGTTCCACGACCGGCCATGTTCGTGGCCACGGTCACGGCGCCCAGACGCCCCGCGCGGGCGACGATCTCGGCCTCGCGCGCGTGGTTCTTGGCGTTGAGCACCTCGTGCTTCACGCCCTTCTTCGCGAGCAGACGCGAGAGGTACTCGCTCTTCTCGACGCTGGTCGTGCCGACGAGGACCGGCTGGCCCTTCTCGTGACGCTCCACGATGTCTTCGACAACCTGGGCGAACTTCGCCGTCTCGTTCTTGTAGACGAGGTCGGACTGGTCCTTGCGGATCATCGGCTTGTTCGTGGGGATCGGAACCACGCCGAGCTTGTAGGTCGACATGAACTCGGCCGCCTCGGTCTCGGCCGTACCGGTCATGCCGGCGAGCTTGTCGTAGAGCCGGAAGTAGTTCTGCAGCGTGACGGTGGCGAGCGTCTGGTTCTCGGCCTTGACCGGAACGTTCTCTTTGGCCTCGATGGCCTGGTGGATGCCCTCGTTGTAGCGGCGTCCGACCAGGATGCGGCCGGTGTGCTCGTCGACGATCATGACCTCGTCGTTCATGACGACGTAGTCGGTGTCGCGCTTGAAGAGGGCGATCGCCTTGATCGAGTTGTTCAGGAACGAGATCAGCGGGGTGTTCGCCGACTCGTAGAGGTTGTCGATGCCGAGGTAGTCCTCGACCTTCTCGATACCGGGTTCGAGCACGCCGATCGTGCGCTTCTTCTCGTCGACCTCGTAGTCGACACCGGGCTCGAGGGTGCGGGCGAGCTTGGCGAACTCGGCGAACCAGCGGTTGGCCTCGCCGGATGCCGGACCGGAGATGATCAGCGGAGTGCGGGCCTCGTCGATCAGGATGGAGTCGACCTCGTCGACGATCGCGAAGAAGTGACCGCGCTGCACGAGGTCTTCCTTGCGCCACGCCATGTTGTCGCGAAGGTAGTCGAAGCCGAACTCGTTGTTCGTGCCGTAGCTGATGTCGGCCTCGTACTGCTCGCGCCGCACCTCGGGCGTCTGACCCGAGACCACGGTGCCGGTCGTCATGCCCAGGGCGCGGTAGACGCGTCCCATCAGCTCGGACTGGTAGCTCGCGAGGAAGTCATTGACCGTGATGACGTGGACGCCCTTGCCCGCGATGGCATTGAGGTATGCCGGCAGAGCCGCGGTCAGCGTCTTTCCCTCACCGGTCTTCATCTCGGCGATGTTGCCCAGGTGAAGCGCTGCGCCACCCATGATCTGCACGTCGTACGGGCGCTGACCGAGCGTGCGCTTGGCGGCCTCGCGGACGGCGGCGAACGCCTCGGGCATCAGCTGATCGAGGGTCTCGCCCGCCTCGTACCGGGCTCGCAGCTCGACGGTCTCGTTGCGCAGCTCCTCATCGGTGAGGTGCTCGTAATCCTCTTCGAGCGCCCCGGTCGCCTTGACGACGCCCTGCAGGCGGCGCAGGATGCGTCCCTCTCCGGCGCGCAGCAGTTTCTCGAGCGGATTGGCCACGAAGCATCTCCATCTGTCGGGTGCGGCGCCCGTGCGGACACCGGCCTGCGAACAGGCATACATCGCCCATGTTATCCGTGTTACCCGTTCGTGACCTGCGAGCCCGCAAGAAGACCTCGCGCCCGCAGCGAACACACGGCTCCCTCCTCGATCACGCGGCCTAGGATCATGCCATGGCCGGTTTCTGGGGCAGACGAAAGCGCGAAGAACAGGATGCCGCGGACGCCGATCTGGCGCGACGGGCGGAGCTGGCGATCGTCGCGGCGGACGAGCGTGTGCGGCTCACCTCGGACGAACTCGACTTCGCGCGGGCCGAGCTCGGTGACAAGGCCACCGAGGACCTCGCCGCGGCACTAGAGTCGGTGAAGACGCACCTGGCCGAGGCCTTCCAGCTGCACCAGCTGAACCACGACGAGATCCCCGACACCGCGGAAGAGCTGCGCACCCGCAACGCGCGCATCATCCAGCTGTCGAAGTGGGCCGAAGACCTGCTGGAAGAACGCACCCTCGTGCTGCAGCCCAAGATCGATGCGGTGCGCCGCGCTCCCGAGATCCTCGCGCGCGTGCGCGCGGACCGAGAGCGGCTGGCCGAGCGCGTTCCGCACGCCCGAGAGGTGGTCGAACGCCTCGCCCACCGCTACAACGACACGGCGCTGCAGCAGATCGGTGGAAACCCCGACGAGATCGATCAGTTGCTCGACTTCGCCGTGCACACCGCCGGCGTCTCGGAACGCCGACGCGAGGCGGGACAACGCGAGCAGGCCTCCGTCGCCCTCGAAGCCGCCACGGAAGCCGTGCGTCGCGCCGAGTCGCTGCTCGACGCGGTCGACACTTTCGAGATCGAGGCTCTGCGCGCGGAGTCCACCCTGGCGGCCGTCATCGACGACTCCCGCGGAGATCTCGCCGAAGCCCGGCGCGGACCGATGACCCCGATCGTGACGCAGGCGATGGCGAACCTCGAGCGCGCGCTCACTTCTCTTCCCCCGGCCGGCTCGCGGACGGACCCGTTCAGCTCGCTCTCGGCGCTGCGTCAGGCCAACGCCGAACTCGACCTCGCGCGGGAGCGGGCGGCGCGCCCCGTCCCCTCGCAGGAACAGGTCGAACACGCCATCGACGACGCCGACCGCCAACTCGCGGTCGCCCGCGGACTGATCACCGGCCACCGCGGATGGATCGGCGCCGACGCGCGCACGCGGTTCGTCGAGGCCGAACGCCTCCGGGCCGGTCTCCCCCTCGGCCCCGTCGCCGAGGACGACAGGGAGACGGCGCTGGCGACGGCACGCCGCACCGGCGCTCTCGCCGCCGAAGCCCTGCAGATCGCCCAGCGCGACATCGAGCAGTCCCGCCCCTCCGATTGGGGTGACGGTGGAGGCGGCGGCTGGGGAGGCGGCTACGGTCGGGGAGGCGGTGGCGGCGGCAACATGGTCGGCGGCATGCTCGGGGGCCTCGTGATCGGATCGCTCCTCGGCGACATCTTCGACGGCTGAGACCGTTCGTACGCAGAAGGGGAGCCCCCGGCCGAGCGGCTGGGGGCTCCCCTTTTCATCGTGTCAGGAAGCGACGGCCTGCGGCGGCGCCTGCGTCGACAGCGCGATCACGCCGTAGTCCCAGCCCTTGCGGCGGTAGACCACGCTCGGGTGATCGGTGCGCGCGTCGATGAAGAGGAAGAAGTCGTGGCCGACCAGTTCCATGCGGTCGACGGCCTCTTCGGCGGTCATCCACTCGGCCCCGAACTCCTTCTCGCGGATCACGACCGGCGAGTAGTCCTCCTCGGTCGCCGAGTCGTTCTGCACGGGGACTTCGCCCGTGGCGACCGCGCGCAGGACATCGACGGAAGCCGGCTGCACATCGATGCCGGAGAGCTCGCCGGTGCCCTTCTCGAATTTCGCGCCGCGGGGGTGGTTGCGCGCGTCGATGCGCTTGTCCTTGGCGCGGCGGATCTGCTCCGAGATCTTGTCGACAGCGAGGTCGAGGGCGGCGAACTTGTCCGCGTCGGTCGCCTCCGCGCGCACCACCGGGCCCTTGCCGTCGAGAGTCAGTTCGACGGTGTCATCCTCCATACGCCCGTTGCGATACGAGCGATGAGTGACCTTGACCTCGAGCGCTTGAGCTCGAGGGGCCAGGTGCTCGATACGGCTCACCTTTTCTTCGACCACCGAGCGGAAACGGTCGGTGATACCGACTCCCACGCCGACGATGTTGGTGTCCATCCGTGACCTCCTTGTTCCGGGTTCTGCCCGGTCTAAGGGCAGAACATCCGTCGCCTTCAGTCATCCCCACGCTAGTAGGACGACCGTCTCGTGTCACGCTCTCCTCACCATTTCGTCACCCGTCCTCATCTTTCGTATGATCCGGCCTCGCGGTCCCGGTGGCGAGGCGTATGGGCCAACGTCACGGCGACCACACGACCCGCGCCCGCGGCGCGCAGAGCACGCGCCGCGTCGTCCAATGTGGCCCCGGTGGTGACGACATCGTCGACGAGGATGACGTCGCGGCCGTGGACGGGGCGCGAGACGAACACGCCGCCGACGTTGGACTTTCGGGCGGCGCGATTCAGGCCGCGCTGGTCGCGGGGCGTCCGCACGGGCCGCAGCAACGGCACCGGCGTCCACCCGCTCCGACGCGCGAGCAGATCGACGGGGCGGTAGCCGCGGCGTCGATACGCCGCACGCGAGGACGGCACAGTCGTCATCACCGCGCCGCTTCGTCCCCCCTCGGCGAGGACCGACCCGAGCGCCGGGGCGAGCGCGCGGGCGAGAGACGTTCGCCCCTCCTCCTTTAGCGCACGGAGGACCCGCGCGCGCACTCCGGAGAACTCCATTGCACTGGTCACCGCCAACCCCGCCTCGGTGCGACGGTGGTGCGGGGCCGCGACCAGGGCCGCGCGGCATCCGGAGCACAGTTGCACGTCGAGAAGCCCGCACCCCGCGCAGGCGATGGGCAGCCAGAACGCCAAGGCGTCGTGCAGGGCGGCGATGACCGCCTTCGTGGAGACCGCGTGGGAGGACATGCGCCCATGCTCATCGATCGAGGCCCGCCCCCGGGGTCGGTTCACGTCGATCCGGGGACACCCGGGTGCTTTTCCTCTCTGGGGAGGAACCGCGTCGTCAGGAGGTCGTGCCCTGCTGCGCCGCGAGCACGCGGATGTCGTCCGCCACGAGCGTCCACGAGCTGCCCCGTCGGCTGTACAGGTGTCCCGAGTCGTCGAGGACCCGCACGCTCGTGCTTCCGCCGGCGACGGTGCGCGCACCGTCGGGAGCGGCTCCGATCGTGCCGCGACCGCCGACGCCGAGCTCCCCCAGGTGGCTGACACCCGCGTCGACGGTCAGGATGCCGAGAGTCGCGTCGTCCAGCCAGGCCAGGTCGAAGGCCCCCGACTCGGTGAACGAGAGCACGTGCGGCGGACCGAGGTTGATCTCGTTCGTGCTGCGCTGGATGCCGGCGAGCCACACCTCGCGGACGCCCGCCACGGTCACGATCGCCGCCACCCGCGTGCCGTCGCGGGAGATCTGGAACGCGGTGATCTCCGAGGCATCCGGCCAGGCGTTGCCGATCTCGGCGGGGACGCCTTCGGGGGTGAAGGCTCGCAACTGCGCGGGGGACGCCGAGGGCACGCTCCAGATCAATCCGGAGGCGTCGATCGAGGGGGCGACGAGTCCGGGACGGTCATCGAGCAGGAAGGTGCGCCCGTCGGAGAGAGCACTGGCCACGGTGCCCTGAGCGGTGCGGACCGCGGCGAGACTCCGGTCGGCCTCGACCTCGATCGACTGCGGACCGAGCGACTCGACGGCGTCGGAGAGACCCGGGATCGTGGTGACCTGATCACCCGAAAGGATGCCGAAGGTTCCGTCCGTGGTCAGGACGGCGGGCGGCGGGTCGACGCGCGTCACCCGCACCGGCACCTCCTCGGCTGCGATGGGCGTGCCCTCGACGGTCATCTGCACCTGGCTGATGCCGGCCGTCGACAGGCTGCGCGTCAACTGCGTCTGCATCCGGTTCAGCGTGGTGGTGTCCAGGCTCAGCGCGGCCCGCGGCAGCTGCACCTGCGCGACGCCGCCGGACGACAAGGTCACCGAGCGACCGACGAGCGAGAGGTCCTCGGGGAAGGCGCTCTTCACCGCCCCCTCGAGCCAAGCGCTCGGCTGACCGTCGACGAGGGCCGTCGCGACGCGACTGGCCACCAGGGGCCGCGGGAACCAGCGCACATCGGGGACGATGAACGTCCAGCTCGGGTCGAAGTAGGCGACGGATGCCGACTGGTAGACGGTCGGGAAGACCTCCTCGTACAGCACGACACCGTCGGGGGCCGCGCTGATGCGCCACTGATCGTCGACCTTCGTCAGCGAGTAGCCGAGGGACTCCGTCGTGCCGTCCACGGTGGGCGAATACGCCCCATTGGCGTCGACGCTCGCGACCGTCGACAGCGACACCGTGACGGTTCCGCCGTCCGACGACGCGGCGGCGCGACGATCGGCCAGCCGGTCGATGGTGACGCGCGCGCGGGGATCCCACTGCGTGCCCGGGGCGAGGAACAACTTCGCGGTGGCCCAGTCGTCGGCAGGACCGGACCCGGCGCGCAGGAATCCCTCGACGATCTCCGCCGGCGAGGCGTCGTCCTGCGGTCCGTCGGGGACGAACGCGAACGTCTGCGTGTCATCGGTCTGCGGCCCGCGGCCGGGGTTGACGTATCCCGCGGTGGGCAGGCCCGTACACGCCGTGAGCACGAGCACCAGCGCGAGGCTCAGCAGGGAGAGGGCGCGCCTCATGTCGTCCCCCGTGTCCTGGTGCGGCCGAGCGAGATCGGCTGGGTGAGCCCGAGCGCCTCGAGGGCCCCGCCCTGTTCATCGTCGGGAACGAGGGGAAGGGGGGAACTCCCCAGCGGTCGACCGTCGCGCGGCAGGGTGAGCACGAAGTTGGAGCCGCGGCCGAGTTCCGACCACACCGCCAGGGTGCCGCCGTGCAGGCGCGCATCCCCGAGGGCGATGGACAGACCGAGACCGGTGCCACCGATCGTCCGGACGCGCGAGGGGTCGGCACGCCAGAACCGGTCGAACACGCGGTCGACGTCTTCGGCGCGCATGCCCAGACCGAAGTCGCGCACGCCGAGGGCGACGGCATCCCGATCACTGTCGACGGACACGACGATCGGGCGGCCCTCCCCGTGCTCGATCGCGTTGCCGAGGAGGTTGCGCACGATCCGACGGATGCGGCGGGCGTCCATGTCGACGGGGGTGTATCCACCCGGGGCGACCAGTCGAACGTCGGTGCCGTGCTTCTCGGCGAGCTGCTCCATCGACGCCATGACGTCCTCGGCCAGGGAGGCGAGGCTCGTGGGCTCGAGCTCGAGCTGCACCGATCCCGCGTCGTAGCGGCTGATCTCGAGGAGGTCGGTCAGCAGGACCTCGAAGCGTTGGACCTGCGCGTGCAGCAACTCGGCGGCGCGGCCCGTGACGGGGTCGAATTCCTCGCGCTGGTCGTTGATCATGTCCGCCGCGAGCTTGATCGTGGTCAGGGGCGTCCGGAGCTCGTGCGAGACGTCCGAGACGAAGCGTTGCTGCACGAGGGAAAGGTCGGCGAGCTCTTTGATCTGGGACTCGATGCTGTCGGCCATCGCGTTGAACGACCGATTCAGCGTGGCCAGCTCGTCCTCGCCGCGCACCGGCAGGCGCACACCCAGATCGCCCGCCGCGAGCTTCGCGCTGGTTTCGGCGGCATCCGCGATCGGCGTCGTCACCGACCGCAGGACGACCCACGCGATCGCGCCGATGAGCACGACGAGGATCAGGCCGACCACCCACAGGAGCACCTGGACGAACGACAGCGTCTGCGCGGCGCTCGCGAGGTCGTACCCCATATAGAGCTCGTAGTAGTCGACTCCGTCCTGCGCGGGGAAGCGCAACTGATGACCGACCAGGATGCCGGGAACCTCGCGATCGTTCTCGGCGGGGAGCGCCACCGACTGCCACCACTGCAGGTCGGGGCTGGACTGCACCTGGGTGCGCAGTTCCGGGGTCACGAGGGTGGACTCGAAGGTCGGGGAGATGAACGGCTGCGGGGCGAGCGGCGAGGGCGGGCCGATGCGGTAGAGCGCGATGAGGTCGCTCGACGACTGCTGGGACAGCCGCGTCGCGATGCCGTTCATGAGCGTCTGGGCGGCGGCCGGGTCGGTGGAGTCGACCGCCGCGTCGAGGGTTGCCTGCGCCGAGGCCGTCGCGCGCTGCGCCTCGAGGAGGACCTGATCCTTGCGTGCCGTGAAGAGCTCGTTCTGGATGACGAGGGCCATCGCGAGACACGTCACGAGGATGGTCGTCGCGGTCAGGGCGACGGTGATGACGATGGTACGGAAGCGCAGCGAGCGGCGCCACAGGGTGATGACGCGGTCGCGCGTCGCGCGCCAGTCACGCGTGTTCCAGCCCCGCGGCGACGCCAGAGTGCGCACCGCGCCCGTCATGACGGCCTCAAGCCACCGCGCCGGCGCGATAGCCCACACCGCGGACGGTGGTGACGATGCGGGGGTTGTCGGGGTCGGCCTCGATCTTCGCGCGGAGACGCTGCACGTGGACATTCACCAGGCGGGTGTCGGCCTTGTAGTGATAGCCCCAGACCTGCTCGAGCAACATCTCGCGAGAGAACACCTGCTGCGGCTTCTCGGCGAGGGCGACGAGGAGCTCGAACTCGAGCGGGGTGAGCGCGATCGGGTTGTCGCCCCGCCGCACCTCGTGGGCCGCCACGTCGACCACGAGGTCGCCGATGCGCAGCGTCTCGTCGACCGGCACCTGCACCGGGCGCAGGCGGGTGCGGATGCGGGCGACGAGCTCCTTCGGGTTGAACGGCTTCATGATGTAGTCGTCGGCACCGGACTCGAGCCCCTTCACCACGTCGGCGGTGTCGGTGCGGGCCGTGAGCATGATGATCGGCACGCCGGACTCGGCACGCACGCGCGTGCAGATCTCGATGCCGTCGACGCCGGGCAGCATGAGGTCGAGCAGGATCAGATCGGGCCGCTCGGTACGCCAGGCCTCGACGGCCTGGGCGCCGTCGGCGCAGAAGACCGTGTCGAATCCTTCGGTGCGCAGCACGATGCCGATCATCTCGGCCAGTGCGGTGTCGTCGTCGACAACCAGGATCCGTGAAGTCATCGGGTGTACGTCTTCCGTCTCGAAACCCGCTCGGGGACGGGCAATGGCACCCCGGGTGAGGGAGCAATCCCTCTGAGAGTAGTCGAGATGCCCGGGAAGGGGCCGAGCGTGCCGGGGGTGTCCGTTTCCGTGTCCCGTTCCGTGTCCCATTGGGTGTCCCGTCGGGTGTCGGAGGTCTGTGACACGATGAAGACACTGCCGACCACCGAGGAGGCGTCATCGTGACCGCGTACCCCGCCTGGACCCCCGCGTCGCGCGCGGGGATCGTGCCGCTGCATCCATACGGATTCGGGACGATCCTGAGCCGGTCGTTCACGGCCCTGCGTCACAACCCCCGCGTCCTGCTGGGCTTCGCGCTCGTCGTGCAGACCGTGGCGTACGTGATCCTCAGCGTTGCTGTGGCGGGTGCGGCCATCGCCAGCTTCTCCCGGCTCGACACACTCCGAGAGGGCAGCGACGACTTCAACGCCGTCATGGCCGGATCGGTCGCGATCACCGCCGTCGTCGCCCTGGTGCTGGGCGTGGCGGCGAGCGGACTGAGCGTCCTCGTGCAGGGGGTCGTCGTCGCCGAGGTCGCGCACGCGGTCGTCGCCGAGAAGCCCACGCTGAAGGTCGTCTGGCGGCGGGTACGACCGGTCTTCTGGCGCCTCATCGGTTACGCCGCCCTCACGTTCGCGGCGGTCCTCGTCGTGCTCGCGGTGCTAGCCGCGATCGTCGTCCCCCTCTCCATCGCCGTCCTGCCCGTGGGCGTTCTCCTGGGGATCCTGCTCGGCCTCGCCTGCATCCCGCTCTACCTGTGGCTTGCGACCAAGCTCTTCCTCGTCCCGTCCGTCATCATCCTCGAGGGTGCCGGGATCCGCGCCGGCATCGCGCGATCGTGGCGGCTCACGCGCGGGCGGTTCTGGTCGACGTTCGGCGTTCTCGTGATCATCTCCGTGGCGTTCAGTGTGGTCGCCCAGATCATCTCGATCCCGCTCAGCATGGGAGCGAGCTTGATCTCGACCCTCATCGCCCCCACCGGCAGTCCCGAGCCGGGGGCGATCGCAGGCTTCATCGTCGTGCAGGTGATCGGGCAGGTCGGCATCCTGCTCGTCCAGTGCATCGCCCTCGTCGTGCAGTCCACGTCGGCGGTTCTGGTCTACGTCGACGCTCGCATGCGCGTCGAAGGACTGGATCAAGACCTCGGTTCGTACGTGGAGGCGCGGGATGCCGGCGCCGACGATCTTCCCGATCCGTACCGCGTGGGCATCGGCCGCTCGGTCGCCCCGATTCAGCAGTGGGGAGCCCCGGTGCCCGGCGGAGTGCCCGCGGGATGGGGTCCGCCGTCGGCGGCGCCGTATGGCGCAGCGCCGAGCGCTCCGCCATACGGCTGGGCGGCCCCTGCTCCCGCGTATGGGCCCGCACCGACCGCTGCCCCGTACGGCGGGGCGCCGAGCGCGCCCCCGTACGGCGGGGCACCGGCGGGGCAGCCCTTCCGTGCCGCTCCCCCGTACGCGGCTGCCCCTCCTCCGGCTCCGGCTCCGGCTGACCAGGCCGGCGTCCCGGCCACGAGCGAAGAAGCATCGAACCCGCCCGCCCCACCGTCGACGACCACGTGGGCGGCACCCGGGGCCCGGCCCGACGACGCATGACGCCGCCGCTCGCGCCGGCGGCCTCGGCTCTCTCCGCCCTCCTACCCGACGCCGACGAGGCGCGGGAGTGGGCCGAGCGGGAGCTCTCCGACCCGGCCTACCAGGCCGCCGAGCCGACGCCCATCGACCGGCTGGCACGAGCCGTGCTCGACTTCTTCGGCGAGCTGCTCCGGAACTCCGCGAACGGTGAGTGGGGTCCCCCGGCGCTGATCGTGCTGGCGCTCATCCTGGCGGTCGGCATCGTCATCGGCATCCTGATCTGGGGCCGACCCCGCGCGCTCGTCCGTGCCCAGCCCCCGGCGCGTGCGCTGTTCGACGACGATGACGGTCGCTCGGCCGAGGAGTTGCGTCGCGACGCGGAGGCCGCGGCCGCGCGCGGCGACTGGGACGCGGCGATCGTCCTCCGGTTCCGCGCCTTCGCGCGGGGACTGACCGAACGAGGCCTCGTCGACCCGCCGCCCGGTGCCACCGTGCATACCTTCGCGCGCGCGGCCACGGCCGCGCTTCCCGCGCTGGGGGCCGGGCTCGAGGACGCGGCATCCCTCTTCGACGACGTGCGATATCTGCGCCGCCCCGGGAGCGAGCAGAGCTACCGCGTGGTGGCCGATCTCGACGCCGACGCCGTCCGCACGCGCCCCCCGTCCGTCGCTCGGGCAGGAGCGTCGTGACGACGATCGCCGACGCGCCCACCACCGCGCACCCCCGACGCCGTGCCGCCCTCGGGTGGATCGCCCTCGCCGCCGCGCTCCTTCTCATCGGACTCGTGGGGACGACGCTCGTCTACGGCGGATGGAAGGAGAAGGGCCTGCTCGACCCCGAGTCCCCCGCCCCCGATGGCACGCGAGCGCTCGTCCGCATCCTGGAGCAGCAGGGAGTGACGGTGACGGTCGCGCGCGACCGAGAGGCGGCGGAACGGGCCTTGGCCGGATCGGACGCCACCCTGGTGATGCGCGACGCTCCGATGCTCTCCGATGCCACCCTGAGCGCGCTCGCCGAGCGGGCGCGGGATGTCGTGCTCGTGGAGCCGCGGTCGCGCTCTCTCGACGTCCTCCTGAACGGCTCGGCTCTCGGCGGCTTCGCGAACGACCGTCCCACCGACGCCGGGTGCGACCTCCCGGCACCGAATGCTGCGGGGATCGCCCGGACCGGCGAACTGATGGTGCCCGGCGAGGGCGTCACCGCGTGCTATCCGGTCGACGGCGACTTCGGGCTCCTCTCCTGGGAGACGAGCGATGGGCGCACGGTCACGGCCCTCGACGGCGTGTCGACGATGACCAACGCCGCACTCCCCCTCGACGGCAACGCCGCCCTCGCGATCGGCACCCTTTCCCGGACCGGTGCGGTGGTCTGGTACGTCCCTTCCCCGGCGGACGCGGACGCCGGGGCGGCACCGCAGACCCTCGGAGACCTCACTCCCCCGTGGGTGACCCCCGCAATCGTCCTGCTCTTTCTCTCGGCGCTCGTCGCGGCCATCTGGCGGGGGCGCCGCTTCGGCCCGCTCGTCACCGAGCGTCTGCCGGTGATGGTGCGCGCGACCGAGACCACCGAGGGACGCGCTCGGCTGTACGCCGCGGCCGGAGATGCGCCGCACGCCCTCGATGAACTGCGCCGGGCCACGCGTGGCCGGCTGGTCCGGGTGATGGGCCTGGCCGCCCATACGCCGCCGGAGCAGGTGGCCGACGCCGTCGCCGAGCGACTCGGAGCCGACCGCGGCGCGGTGCGCGGCATCCTGATCACCGACACCCCCACCACCGATCGTGACCTGGTCGCCGCGAGCGACCGCCTGCGCGACCTCGAGACGAGCGTGCGCGCCGCGCTCTCCACCGAAAGGACCCTCCGATGACCGACAGTCCTCTCGACGCCCCTCCGCCCGGTGTTCCCCAGCCGCCGGCGGCGCCGCCCTCCGGCGCTCCGGTGCAGGCCGCACCGGTGGATGCCGGCCGGGCCGACGCCCCTCAGCGCGCGGCGGCGCCGGCGACCCGTGCTTCCGAAAGGCGGGATGCCGAGGGGGACGCCGCACTGCGCGAGGCGATGAACCGGGTACGCGTCGAGGTCGGCAAGGCTGTGGTCGGTCAGGACGGCACGGTCACGGGCCTGCTCATCGCCCTGCTCTCGCGCGGACATGTCCTGCTCGAGGGCGTCCCGGGCGTCGCGAAGACGCTTCTCGTGCGCTCGTTCAGCCGAGCGCTCGGCCTCGACACGCACCGCGTGCAGTTCACACCCGACCTGATGCCCGGTGACGTCACCGGGTCCCTCGTCTACGACGCCCGCACCGGAGAGTTCGAGTTCCGAGCCGGCCCGGTGTTCACCCACGTTCTCCTGGCCGACGAGATCAACCGCACTCCGCCGAAGACGCAGGCGGCTCTCCTCGAGGCCATGGAGGAACGTCAGGTCTCCTCCGACGGGGTGAGCCGCCCGCTGCCCGACCCGTTCCTCGTCGCCGCGACGCAGAACCCCGTCGAGCACGAAGGCACCTACACGCTGCCCGAGGCGCAGCTCGACCGCTTCCTCATGAAGCTCGTGGTCGACCTGCCCGGACGCGACGCCGAGGTCGACGTGCTCCGACGCCACGCCGGCGGATTCGACCCGCGCCGGCTCGACGCGGCGGGCCTCGATCCGGTCGTGACGGCCGGAGAGATCCTCGCCGCGCAGCGCGCCGCCGCGACCGTCGCCGTCGATGACGACCTGCTGGGCTACATCGTCGACCTCGCCCGGGCGACCCGGCAGAGCCCGTCGGTGCTCCTCGGCGTGAGCCCGCGCGCGACGACCGGCCTGCTCGCCGCCGCGAAGGCCTGGGCGTGGCTCGGCGGGTATCCCGCGATCACCCCCGATCATGTGCAGACGATGCTCGTCCCCGTCTGGCGCCACCGCATCCGGCTGCGCCCCGAGGCCGAGATCGAGGGCGTCTCCGTCGATGCGATCCTCGCCTCGGTGCTGCAGCAGACCCGCGTCCCCATCTGATGTTCGTCACCGGCCGTCTCGCCCTGCTCGTCGCCCTCGGCGTCGTCCCGCTCGTGCTCCTGAGCACGGCGGGCGCGCCCGCGTGGCTCGTCGTGGGCGGGTGGGTACTGCTGTGCGTTCTGGCGGCCCTCCTCGACATCCTCGTCGCGGCCGACCCCCGCGCGGTCGAGATCACGCGTCGACTGCCGGAGCGAGTACTGCGCGACGAACCCGTCGCCGGAGAGCTGCGGGTACGCAATCTCGGCCGTCGCGTCCTCCGCGCACGGGTCCGCGACGCATGGCAGCCCACCGCGGGGGCGCCGGAGGAGCGCGCGTGGTTCGTCGTCCCACCCGGCGAACGGCGGGGCGCGCCCCTCCCCCTGCTCCCTCGGCGCCGCGGCGAGATACGCAGTGCTTTCGTCGTGGTGCGCGCCGCCGGTCCACTCGGGCTGGCCGGACGCCAAGCGGTCGTCGACGCCCCCGGGCGCATCCGAGTCCTCCCGCCCTTCACCTCGCGTCGGCACCTTCCGTCCCGCCTCGCGCGGTTGCGCGAGCTCGACGGCAACACGAGCCTGATGGTGCGCGGGCAGGGCACCGAGTTCGACAGCCTGCGCGAATACGTCCGCGGTGACGACGTCCGCTCGATCGACTGGCGCGCGACGGCGCGCGCCGGCACCACGATGCTGCGGACCTGGCGCCCCGAGCGCGACCGTCACGTCGTCATCGTGATCGACACCGGCCGAACTGCGGCGGCGCGCGTCGGGGACGGGGCCCGCCTGGATGCCGCGATGGAGGCGACCCTGCTCCTTTCGGCGCTCGCTGCCCGCGCGGGCGACCATGTGCATCTCGTGATGTTCGACCGCGTCGCGCGCGCTCGCGTGACGAAGGTCGACGGCTCGCAGCTGCTGCCCGCCCTGGTCGATGCGATGGCGCCCGTCGAGCCGCAGCTCATCGACACGGACTGGGATGCCGCGTTCGCGCAGGTCCGCCAGCTCACGGTCCGCCCGGCACTCGTCGTCCTCCTCACCGCGCACGACGACCCGGAAGCGGCTCGCGGCTTCCTCGCCGCGCTGCCCGCCGTGGCGGCGCGCTCCCGCCTGCTCGTCGCAACGGCCACCGACGGACCGGGCGAAGAGCCCGAGCGAACGGATGCCGCCTCCGTCTACGCGGCGGCCGCCATCGAGCGGGCTCGGCACGACGCCGACCGCGTCCGTGCCGCCGTGGTCCGCGCCGGCGGCGACGCCGTCTCCGCCTCCGCGGACGACCTGCCCCCACTTGTCGCTGACCGTTACCTCGCGCTGAAGGCGGCCGGGCGGCTCTAGCACACCCAGGCCCCATGCAGCCGGGGACATACGTCGCGGCTTATCCTGGGGGGTACCCTTCGAGCCGTCCGCGCGTTCCCTCCGCGCTCGGCTGCGCCGTCTACGCACAGGATGCGGGAGAACTCTTGCCAGGTAACGCCACCACGCACTTCGACGATGTGGCCCTCGTTTCGGTGGCGAGCGTCCTGCCCAGCCGCGTCACGACGTCGGACGACATCGAGGAGCGCCTGGCCCCGGCGCTGCAGCGGCTCAAGCTGAAGCCCGGCCTCCTGCGCCGCGTCGCGGGCGTCAACGAGCGCCGCAACTGGGCCGAGGGCGAGTCGTCCGACGAGGCCACGATCGCCGCCGGCAAGCAGGCGCTGGCCGAAGCGGGCGTCGACCCCAGCGAGATCGGCCTGATCATCAACACCTCGGTGACGCGCAAGCACCTCGAGCCCTCGGTCGCCGTGCGTCTGCACCACGGTCTGGGTCTGCCGAGCTCGGCGATCAACTTCGACGTCGCGAACGCCTGCCTCGGCTTCATCAACGGCATGAGCCTGGCCGCCGGCATGATCCAGTCGGGCCAGGTCAAGTACGCCCTGATCGTCAACGGCGAGGATGCCGATGAGATCCAGGTCAACACGATCAACCGCCTCGTTCGCGAGGACCTCGATCGCGACGCCTTCATGCAGGAGTTCGCCTCGCTCACGCTGGGTTCCGGCGCCGCCGCGGCGGTCCTCGGGCGCGCGAGCGACCACCCCGAGGGCCACCGGATCGTCGGCGGCGTGACGCGTGCGGCGACGCAGTTTTACGACCTCTGCGTCGGCAGCGTCGACGGCATGTTCACGGATGCCAAGGCCCTCCTCAAGGGCGGCCTCGACCTCGTCGTCTCGGCGTGGAAGGAGGCGAAGGGCGAGTTCTCCTGGACGGGGATGGACCGCTACATCACGCACCAGGTCTCCTCCGTCCACACCTCCGCGATCGTGCGCGCCGCCAAGCTCGACCGCGACCGCGTGCCCGTGACGTACCCGCACCTGGGCAACGTAGGCCCGGCATCCATCCCGATCACCCTCGCCGACGAGCAGAAGACGCTGCGTCGGGGTGATCGCGTCCTCCTGATGGGAGTGGGCTCCGGGCTGAACACCGGCATGCTGGAGCTGGCCTGGTGAGGGTCACCGACCTGAACGCGACCCTCCCGCCTGCGGGGCTGCCGGGTCTCGACCCCTCGCTGTCGCGCCTCGTCGACGTTCCGGGTGCCGCGGCCGATGCCGGAGCCACTCGCACCTGGCACGTGCTTGACACCGGCGCCGCACTCGACGAGCGCGGCATCGCGCCGGTCGGCACGATCATCGCCGTGCACGGCAACCCGACCTGGTCGTACCTCTGGCGCGCACTCGTGAACGCGTCGCTGGAGCGCGCGGAGGCCGGCGACACGGCCTGGCGCGTCGTCGCCGTCGACCAGCTCGAGATGGGCTTCTCGGAGCGCTCGTCGCTGCGGCGGCCCCTGGCCCAGCGCATCGCCGACCTCGACGCTTTCGTGGGAGAACTCGGCATCCGGGGTCCGATCGTCACGATCGGGCACGACTGGGGCGGGCCCGTGTCGCTCGGCTGGGCCGTCGAGAACCGCGATCGTCTCGCGGCGGTCATCGCCCTGAACACCGCCGTCCACCACCCCGACGGCGCACCGCTGCCCTTCGCGCTGCGCGTCGCGACCGCGCGCGGGATGCTCGCCGCCGGCACCACCGGCACCACGGCGTTCCTCGACACCACCCTCGCGCTCGCCGACCTCGATCCGGCGGTGCGCGCCGCCTTCCGCGCACCGTACGCGACGGTGGCCCGCCGCCGCGGGATCGGCGGCTTCGTCGCCGACATCCCCGCGACCTCGGCCGACGAGAGCACACCGGCGCTGCGGCGCATGTCGGCGGGGCTGCGCGAGCTCGACGTACCCGCTCTGTTCCTGCGCGGGCCCAAGGACCCCGTCTTCGGCGAGGGTCACCTGGATGACCTCACCGAGCGCCTCCCGCACGCCGACGTGCATCGCTTCGAGGGGGCCGGGCACCTCATCGCCGAGGAGCGCGCGTACGCCGACGTCGTGCTCGATTGGCTCGACGAGAAGGGCGTGGCGACGGATGCCGTCGGCCCGGACGCCCCGGGAGCGCCCGAGGTAGCGCCCGATGTCGCACCGACCGGCCACCTCTGGGACGCCCTCGACGCCCGCCGCGACGACGACGACACCGCGGTGATCGACATGACCACCACCCGCGACGGCGCGCCGCTCCGCGTCAGCTGGCGACAGCTGTCCACCCGCGTCGACGAGATCGCCGCGGGCCTCGACGCGTTCGGCGTGCGCGCCGGCGACCGCGTCTCGCTTCTCGTTCAGCCCGGCCCCACGCTCACCGCCGCGCTGTATGCGTGCCTGCGCATCGGCGCGGTGGTCGTCGTGGCCGACCGGGGTCTCGGCATCCGGGGTCTGTCACGCGCCGTGCGTGGGGCCGTGCCCGACGTCGTCATCGGCGAGCTCGCCGGACTCGCCGCCGCCCGCACCCTCGGCTGGCCCGGACGTCGGATCTCGGCCGCGGCCCTCCCCGCCGCCACGAGCCGCGCACTCGGGGTCGAGGCGAGCCTGTCCGACCTCGCCCGCGCGGGTCGCGGCCGCGCCCTCCCGCCTGTGCCGGCGGCCGAGGCGGACGCGGCCGTGCTGTTCACCTCCGGGTCGACGGGACCGGCGAAGGGGGTCGTCTACACGCACGCTCAGCTGACCGCGCTGCGCGACACCCTCGCCGCGCACTTCGACGTCACCGCGGACACGGGCCTCGTCACCGGCTTCGCGCCGTTCGCGCTGCTCGGACCGGCACTCGGCACGCGGTCGGCGACGCCCGACATGGACGTCTCCGCTCCCCGCACCCTCACCGCCGCGGCGGTCGCGGCCGCCGTGCGCGCCTCCGACGCCCGGATCGTGTTCCTCTCCCCCGCGGCGGTTGCCAACGTGGTTGCCACGGCGGGCGTCCTCGGCGACGACGACCGCGCGGCGCTCGAGCGCGTCGAGACGTTCCTCTCCACGGGCGCCCCGGTGGGCATCGACCTCCTGCGCCGCGCGCAGGAACTCATGCCGAACGCGGTCGCCCATACCCCGTACGGCATGACGGAGTGTCTGCTGGTCGCCGACGTCACCCTTCCCGAGATCGAGGAGGCCGCGGGAGATCGCGGCGTGTGCGTCGGCCGCCCGCTCGGCACCGGCCAGGTGCGCGTCTCGGCCATCGACGCCGACGGTCGCGCGAGCGGCGAGCCGACGACCGAGGCCGGGAGCACGGGTGAGATCGTCATCTCGGCCCCGCATCTCAAGCGCGGGTACTTCCGCCTCTACCTCACCGACCGCGAGGCGCGGCGGGGCCTCCCCGACCGTTGGCACCGCACGGGCGATGTCGGTCACCTCGACGCTGACGGACGCCTCTGGGTCGAGGGGCGCCTCCCCCACGTCATCACGACCGCCGCGGGTCCCGTGACCCCGGTCGGCATCGAACAGGATGCCGAGACCGTCGACGCCGTGTCACGGGCCGCCGCCGTCGGGATCGGCCCCGTCGGCCGTCAGGTGGTCGTCGCCGTCGTCGAGGGCGGCGCGCGCCGCCCCGGTCTCGCCTCTCCCGAGCTGACGGACGCCGTCCGCGCCGCGACCGCGCAGCCGCTCGCCGCGGTACTCGTCGCCCCGACGCTCCCGACCGATATCCGGCACAACTCCAAGATCGACCGCTCACGCCTCGCGGCCTGGGCCGAACGTCTGCTCGCGGGCGAGAATCCGACAGCGCCGTGAGGGTGCTCGCGACCGGCGCGTCCGGTTTCCTCGGCCGGGCCGTCGTCCGCGCCCTGCAGGACGCCGGGCACGAGGTCCGCACCCTGCAGCGCCGCCCGTCGGGCGTCGAGGGCGCCGAGGATCACCGCGGTTCGGTGACGGATCCGGATGCCGTGGCATCCGCCCTCGACGGGATCGACGGCGTGGTGCACCTGGCCGCCAAGGTGTCGCTCGCGGGAGATCCTGCGCAGTTCCGCGCGGTGAACGTCGAGGGGACGCGCACGCTACTCGACGCGACCGCAGCGGCCGGCGTCTCTCGCGTCGTGCATGTGTCGTCGCCGTCGGTCGCTCACGCGGGGCACGCGCTCGCCGGCGTGGGAGCGGAACCCGCCGATCCGGATGCCGCGCACGGCGAATACGCCCGCACCAAGGCCGAGGCCGAGCTGCTCGCGCTGTCGCGCGCGGGCGACGGCCTGGCGCTCGTCGCGATCCGTCCGCACCTCGTGTGGGGTCCGGGCGACACGCAGCTCATCGCGCGCGTCGTCGACCGTGCCCGCCGGGGACGCCTGCCGCTGCTGAACGGCGGGACGGCGCTGATCGATTCCACGTACGTCGACAACGCGGCATCCGGGATCGTCGCCGCCCTCGACCGCGTCGATGCCGTCAGCGGGCGGGCCTACGTGCTGACCAACGGCGAACCGCGCCCGGTCGGCGACCTGCTCGCCGGGATCTGCCGCGCTTCGGGCGTGACGCCGCCACGATTCAGCGTGCCCGCGGGGCTGGCCAAGGCCGCGGGGGCGCTCGTCGAACGCGTGTGGGCCGTGCGTCCCGGCGAGGACGAACCGCCGATGACCCGGTTCCTCGCCGAGCAGCTGTCGACCGCGCACTGGTTCGACCAGACCGAGATCCGCCGCGACCTCCGCTGGGCGCCGTCGGTGACGATCGACGAGGGCCTGCGCCGTCTCGCGCGGGCCTGAGCCGCGGCATCCGCCCCTCCCCTCGTCCCACTGACGGCGGTGCGTGTCCCGAAAAGCGGCGGTGCAGTTCACGCTCAACCGACCACAAGTGGGACGAGGTCTTGCAGGCGGAAGGCCCGCCCCACGAGGGGACGGGCCTTCCGAATGCCGCGGGTTACCGAGCCGCAGCGCGTCGCGCTGGAACGCAACGGAGCCGAACTCAGACCAGGTCGAACCGGTCGAGCTCGGTGACCTTGCGCCAGGCGGCGACGAAGTCGCGGACGAACTTCTCCTTGGCGTCGTCGGAGGCGTAGACCTCGGCGAGCGCGCGCAGCTCGGAGTTCGACGAGAACACCAGGTCGACGCGGGTGCCGATCCCGACCTTCTCGCCCGAGCCGTCCTTCGTCCCCTCGAACGCGTGCTTGCCGCTGTCGAGCGGCTTCCACGTCGTGCCGAGATCCAGGAGGTTCGCGAAGACGTCGTTCGTCAGCGCGCCGGGGGTATCGGTGAACACGCCCCAGTCGCTGCCGTCCCAGTTCGCACCGATCGCGCGGAGGCCGCCGACGAGCACGGTCATCTCGGGCGCGGTGAGCGTGAGCAGGTTGGCCTTGTCGAGCAGCAGGAACTCCGCAGGGAGCCGCGCCTCGCGCGAGGCGGAGTTGCGGAAGCCGTCGGCGATCGGCGCGAGCCAGCCGAACGACTCGATCTCGGTCTGCTCTTGCGAGGCGTCGGTGCGACCCGGGGTGAACGGCACCTCGACCTCGACACCACCGGCGCGAGCGGCCTGCTCGACACCGGCGTTGCCGGCGAGCACGAGCAGGTCGGCGATCGACACCTTCTTCTCGCCCTGCGCGTCGAAGGCGGCCTTGACGCCCTCGAGCACGGAGAGCACGGATGCCAGCTGCTCGGGGTTGTTGACCGTCCAGCTCTTCTGCGGCTCGAGGCGGATGCGCGCACCGTTCACGCCGCCGCGCTTGTCGCTGCCGCGGAACGTCGAGGCGGCGGCCCACGTCGTGGTGACCAGCTGCTGCACGCTCAGGCCGCTGTCGAGGATCTGCTGCTTCAGCGCCGCGGCGTCGGCGGCGTCGATCAGCGGGTGGTCGACGGCGGGCACGGGGTCCTGCCAGACGAGCACCTCGGCGGGCACCTCGGAGCCGAGGTAGCGCTCGCGCGGTCCCATGTCGCGGTGGGTCAGCTTGAACCACGCACGGGCGAAAGCGTCCTGGAAGGCGGCCGGGTCCTCGGCGAAGCGGCGCGAGATCTTCTCGTACGCCGGGTCGACGCGCAGCGCGAGGTCGCTCGTGAGCATGCGGGGCTCGCGACGGCCGTCGGAGTGCGCCTCGGGCACCAGGCCCTCGCCGCCGCCGTTGACCGGACGCCACTGGTGCGCGCCCGCGGGGCTCTGGAAGAGCTCCCACTCGTACCCGAAGAGGATGTGGAAGAACTCGTTGTCCCAGCGGGTGGGGTGGTAGGTCCAGGTGACCTCGAGACCGCTCGTGATGGTGTCGTCGCCCTTGCCCGTGCCGTGGTCGTTCTTCCAGCCCAGGCCCTGGTCGTTGATGTCGGCGGCCTCGGGGTTCGGCCCGACGTGCGAGTCGCTCGCCGCGCCGTGCGTCTTGCCGAAGGTGTGTCCACCGGCGATGAGGGCGACGGTCTCCTCGTCGTTCATGGCCATGCGACCGAACGTCTCGCGGATGTCGTGCGCCGACAGCTGCGGGTCGGGGTTGCCGTTGGGGCCCTCGGGGTTGACGTAGATGAGGCCCATCTGGACGGCGGCGAGCGGACGCTCGAGCTCACGGTTGCCCGCGTAGCGCTCGTCGCCGAGCCACGTGGTCTCGGGACCCCAGTACACGTCGTCGTCGGGCTCCCACACGTCGGTGCGGCCGCCGGCGAAGCCGAAGGTCGGGAAGCCCATGTCTTCGAGGGCGACGTTTCCGGCGAGGATCATGAGGTCGGCCCACGAGATCGCCTGGCCGTACTTCTTCTTGATCGGCCAGAGCAGACGGCGCGCCTTGTCGAGGTTGACGTTGTCGGGCCAGCTGTTCAGCGGCGCGAAGCGCTGCATACCCGCACCCGAGCCGCCGCGACCGTCGGTCACGCGGTAGGTGCCGGCGCTGTGCCACGCCATGCGGATCATGAGCGGGCCGTAGTGGCCGAAGTCGGCGGGCCACCAGTCCTGCGAGGTCGTCATGACCCGCTGGATGTCGGCCTTCACCGCGGCCAGGTCGAGCGCCTCGAAGGCGGCCTTGTAGTCGAAGCCCTCGTCGAGCGGATCGCGCTGCGCGTTGTTCTTGGCGAGGATCTTCACGTTGAGGGATTCGGGCCACCACACGCGGTTGGCGGATCCCTGGGTCGGGTGGGGCAGGGCGCCCGCGGGCTCGCTGTCGGCGGGGGCTTCGCCCACCGGCAGTCGGTTGTCGTCGGGGGCGGCTCCATCGTGGAAGACAGGGCACCCGTTCAGAGCGTCGCTCATCGGGATCCTTTCGATTTTTCGGCTTCGGACTCTGCTCGACAATCGGCGCAGACACCCCAGAACGTCACTTCGGCGGTCTGGATGGTGAACCCGCTCCCCTCCGGCACGTGCAGGCACGGTGCCGACCCGACGACGCAGTCCACGTCGTCGATCCGACCGCACTCGGTGCACACCACGTGATGGTGGTTGTCGCCCACGCGCAGCTCGAACGTGCCGGCGTGACCGGCGGGTTCGATGCGGCGGGCGAGTCCCGCGTCGGCGAAGTCGCCGAGCGCGTTGTACACCGACTGCTTGCTCGTGCCGGGAAGAGAGCCGCGGATGCCGTCGAAGACGGCGTCCGCGGTGGCGTGCGGGCGGGCGCGAAGGGCTTCGAGCACGGCGACACGCGTCGCCGTCACCCTCAGCCCGGCACCGCGGATGAGGGCATCCGCGGTGGCATCCGTCCGATCGTCGAGCATGCCTCCACTCTAGCTAGTTTTGAGTGAATCAAAAATGACACGCGGGGGAACGATCGACGATCCCTCGAAATCCCTCAGCCGGCGGTGAGCGTGGGAGTCCCCGCCTCGTACTCGGTGAGATCGCCGGTCTCCCCCGAGCGGGCGGCCCTTCCGCCGACCCACAGCATGTAGAAGAGGAACACCCCGAGCGCCGCCGCGCCGATCGCGATCTTCACCTGCCAGGGCCACTCTCGGGGCGTGACGAAGCCCTCGACGATCCCCGACAGGGCGAGGGCGAAGACGAGGCCCACCGCGACCGTCGCGAGAGACCGCCCTTCGGCGGCCAAAGCCGCCGCGCGCGTGCGTCGACCGGGGGCGACCCACGCCCAGAAGATCTGCAGCCCCGCCGCCCCCGCGACGAAGATCGCCGTGAGCTCGAGAAGACCGTGCGGAAGGATGAACTGGAAGAACACGTCCGTCCGGTCGAAGGCGATCATGATCGCGGCCGACTGCCCGACCCCGATCGCGTTCTGCATCATCGCCATGAGCGGCCAGATGCCCGTGACGCCGAACAGCACGCACTGCGCGGCGATCCAGGCGTTGTTGGTCCACACCGATCCCGCGAAGATCGCGTTGGGGTTCTCGCGGTAGTAGCTCACGAACTGCTCGTCGGCGTAGTTCTGCAGTTCGCTCCGGCTGCCGAGAGCGGCGACTGTCGCCGGGTCGCCCGAGATCCACAGGGCGACCATCGTGGAGACGACGAGGAAACCGATCGCGACCGCCAGAGTGGTCCACCGCACGCGGTACAGTGCCGCCGGCAACTGGAGCAGGAAGAACCGCGGCATCTGCTTCAGGACGTTCTCGCGCACGCCCGTGAGACGCAGGCGCGTACGCGCCAGGAGGATCGAGACGTAGTCGCCCTGCGGCGTGCGTCCGGCGGAGGTCTTGATGTCGGCGAGATCCGCGGATGCCGCGCGGTACCGCGTGACGAGCTCGTCGACCTGGTCGCCGCTCAGACGGCGCGTGCGACCCAGTTCGTCCAGGCGCGCCCACTCCTCGCGGCGGGCGGCCGTGAGGGCGTCGAGGTCCATGTGATCAACTGTACGCATGGCTTCGTCCACGGCATCCCCCCGATCCGAGGTGCGCACGCCCGCGGCGCGCGGTGTCACGCTCATCGACATCGCCTCCGAGGAGATCCTGACCGGTGAGGCGGTCGCCCTCGACGTCCAGCCCCTCGGCTTCTTCCTGCGCGCTCTCGGCTGCCTGATCGACATGGTGGTGGGCGTCGTGCTGCTGATCGGCGGAGGCCTCCTGCTGGTGAGGATGGCGGCATCCGGAGCCCTTCCCGACAGCGCGCTGCGGATCGGGATCATCACCCTGATCGTGCTGGTCATGGTGGTCCTCCCCACCACCGTCGAGACCCTGTCGCGCGGACGCAGCCTCGGCCGCCTGGCCGTCGGCGGACGCATCGTCCGTGTCGACGGCGGAGCGGCGGGCTTTCGTGCGGCGCTGATCCGCGCCCTGGTCGGCGTGCTCGAACTGTGGCTGACCCTCGGGGGCATCGCCGCCATCGTGGGCATGTTCACGCCGCGCGCTCAGCGTCTCGGCGACCTCGTCGCCGGCACCGCGAGCGAACGGACGCGCACGCGCCCCCTTCCTCCGCCGGCCCCGGGGCTGCCCCCGGGCTGGGAATCGTGGGCACAGGTCGCCGACGTGTCGCGTCTGCCGGATCGGCTCGCCGCGCGCGTGTCGCAGTTCGTGCGGGGCGCAGACCTCCTCGACCCGGCCGCGCGCGTGCGGATCGCCGGGTCTCTCGCCGACGCCGTCGCCCCGTTCGTGTCGCCGCGGCCCCCGGCGGATCCCGAGGCGTTCGTACGGGCGGTCGCCTCCGTGCGACGGGATCGGGAGTACCGCGCCCTCGTGATCGAACGCGAGCGCGCGGCGAGCCTCACGGGCCGCTGACGACGCTCAGGCGCGCAGCGTCTCGTGGCGGACGACCACCCAGCCGCGCGGCACCGACAGGCGGTCGGCGTGGATGGCGCAGAGATCGTGCGCGTGCGGATCGTCGACACGCCCGAGGGGGCCTAGGGCCGCCATCTGGTCGCCGTAGTCGTAGGTGAGGGTGCTCATCGCCTCGCGGGCGCATCCCACCTTCGAGCAGAGTCTGTCGCGCATCGCGGGCTACGTTAGTCCGCGCGCGTTCGGCCGCTCGCGCGCCGCGCCGCGTTCCCCGCGCTCCGCGACCCGCGCTCGCCCCACGCACAGAGCCCCACGCACCGCGCGCCGAAGCCCGCACACCTCGCCCCGGAGCCCCGGAGCCCCGGAGCCCCGCGACCACGACCACGACCACGACCACGACCACGACCACGACCGTAGGATGGGCGCATGGTGCGTCGACGAACCCGCGAAGCACGGCCGGTCGCCCGCCCCTCCCGCCACGGGCGTCACGGTCGCGAGAACCGCAGCCCGGTCGTGCGTCCCCCGCTCCCCCCGATCGACACCCGGGTCGAGCGTTTCGACATCGCCGTCGGTGCGGCGGCGGAGTTCCTCCGCTCGGCGTGGGCCGACCTGCGCGACGTCTCGTTCGAGATCGGGATCATGCCCCCGGCCGCGACCGATGGCATCCCGCGCTGGACGGTACTGCGCGAAGAGAAGCGCATCATCCTCTACCGCATCCCCATCGAGCGTCTCGGTCACCCGCACCATGACGACGATCTGCATCGGCGCATGATGATCGAGGGCGCCGTCTTCCGCGCGGCGGCGGAGTATCTCGACCGCGACCCCTGGGACCTCGGTCCCGAGCGCTTCCGCTTCCTCTGATCCGGCGCGCTCAGGGCGCGTCCCGCGGCCCTACGGCAGCACCGTCACCGCGGATTCCGCGGTGTTCGCCGGCCACACCGGGTACCCGGCGACCGCTCCGGTCGATGCGTACGTGACCGCCGCCCGCACCGGGGTGCTCGGCTCGAGCGTGTACACCCCGGCGGCGACCGCGGTCGAGACGCTGCCCCCGTCCGGCACGGCGACGGTCAGCGGCGCGCCGCCGTCGGCGGGAGTGAGCGTGACCGTGGCGTCTCCCGCTCCCTGATCGGCGCTCAGGACGAGCGCGGCCCCCGCACCGGATGCCACCGCGATGGCGCTCGAGACCGCGATCCTCGGCGCGGGGCTGTACCAGGCGAAATCCGCTCCCTGGCCGAAGCCGGTCGTCGACCAGACTCCGGCGACCACGGGCTGATCAGCGGTGACGTCGACCGTGTACGCGCCGAGACCGACACCCGACAGGTCGAGAGAAGTGGGCTTCCCCGCCTCGAGGGGGACCTGACGCGGCTCCCCGGGGGCGGCGGTGCCGACCGGGGTGAGGGTCACCGTCGCGGTGGCGGCGGCACCCGGGGCGAGCAGACGCAGGACCGTTCCCGCATCGCTCCCACCCGACATCAGGACCTGGACGCCCGGGATCACGACGTGCGTGTCGGCCTGCGCCGACGGGGCGACCTGATCCACTCCACCCGGCAGCAGGAGGCGGGTCAGACTCGCCTGGAGCGACGCGTGCACGGGGGCCCCGGTTGCCGTGACGCGCACGACAGGGCTCTCCTCCCCGAGGAGAAGCCCCGCCAGCGGCACGACACGCTGCTCACCCGCGGGCACGACGATGTTGCTTCCGCCCGGAGGCGTGGACACCCCCTGCGCCCCATAGACCGACAGCTGGACCGTCGCGGGCACATCGCCGGGGTTACCGAGGACGACGAGATCGTTCGCCCCGGTGGTGGTCGCGCCGGCCACGAGCCACGACTCCGCCAGCGGAGGGCGACACGCGGATGCCGAGAACCCGATGAGGTCTTCCGAGGTCGCCGTCGCCGACCCCGCGGCGGCGAGCGGCACCGCCACGCCATCGCGCGGTTGCGCGCGGAACGCGGTGGCGTTGCCCGAGCCGTCGCCGGTCGATCCGCTCAGCGCGCTCTCGACCGCGGCGCTGTCGGCCGGCCCGCTCACGACCGCCTGCGGCGCGGCCGCGCTGAGCGCTCCCGCCTGCTCGGCGCTGCGGCCGAGCGCGAGCAGCGGGCCGTCGCACGCCAGCACGGTGTCGGAGGCTGCGGGCGTCGCCTCGATGCGGACCGGGGTCGCGGTGAGGGTCGGCCACGGCGCCGCGATGCCCGCCACCGTGCCCACGACGACGGCCGCGGCGACGACGGACCCGGCGACGACACGGGCGCTGGTCGTCGCCCAGCGGACGAGTCGGCGGTCGCTGCTCATCGGCTTCCTCCCGGGTTCGGACCCACGATGCGGGGTGTACGACGCGCGATACGACGCGAGGCGGTGGTGGGCACGGCCAGCAGGAGCGCGACGAGGAGGACTCCCAGCGACCCCAGCGTCACGAGGTTCCGCAGGTGCGTCTGGGTGTCACTGAGCGGCGGGCGCGGCTGCACGTCCGCGGTCACCCGCCACAGGTCGCCGCGAGACGTGGTGCCGACGCCGTCGAGCGCGTCACGCTGGTCGAGCGAGGTCGCTGCGGCGAGCCGCGCACCGCGGATGACGTCGGTCTCGCCCGCTGGAGCGGACTGCAGCAGGACGAACCCGATCCCCCGCTCCGCGAGGCGCGCCACGACGTCGTCCGACGAGGGGGTGGTGAGATCCGCCGCGAGCTCCGCGAGGTCGTGATCGGCCGGGCGCGCCTCGGTGCGCGTGGCCTGAACGGTGCTCTGACCGCCGACGGTGGCGCTCCCGCCCCACACCACGTCGACGCGCAGACCGTCGGCGCGGGGGTCGAGCACGATGGTGCCGATCGCGGTCGAACCGCGCCCCTCCGCCGCGACGAAGGCGGGCAGGGTCGAGGTCGGCCCGTTCGTGAGCACCGACCGCGGGTGGGCCTGGTCGAGGGATGCCGTGAGCGCCGGCCCCACCGCGACGACGAGCGCCACGAGGGTCACGAGGGCACCGATCGGCCGGAGGACGCGCACGCGTTCCCCGATCCCGGCATCCAGAGCCACCATCGCGCTTCCCACAACGCCGAGCCACGCCAGGCTCAAGCCCGCTCCCGGCCACAGCGGGACGGGTGCGCCATGGACGAACGACACGGACACCCCCACCGCAGCGAACGCGGTCGCGAGGCCCACGGCCGCGATGATCAGGAGAGCGGATGCCGTCACCCACCGCGGCGTCAGGACCGCGAGCAGCGCGAGCACCGCGAGAGGGGCGATCAGCAGACCCACCCACCACACCGGTCCGTTCAGCACCGAGGCCCAGCCGCCGGGGTCGGAGCTCGGGAATCCCGCGGCGAGGAGAGCACGGCCGAGCGGATCGGCCGTCACCTCGTCGCCGGCATACGGCACGCCCGGGTCGGCGAGCAGGCCCCACGGGTTCCCGGTGCGGACCTGCGTCCACACCAGCGGCGCGAAGACGACGATCGACGGCACGACGAGCCACACCACGCGCGCCACTCCGCGGCCGGCCACGAGGGCGACCACGACGAGGGCCGCGGACCACAGCACGACGACCGCCGGGGCGAGGGAGGGAGCGCACGCGAGCACCAGCACGAGAAGAATGGATGCCGCCCCCGCCGGCGCCCAGGCCCGGTGCGCGACGCTCGCGGCGTAGAAGAGCCACGGCAGCAGAAGGTGGGCGAGGAGGGCAGCGGGCCGGCCCTCGACGAGAGCGGCGAGGAAGGTGGGGGCGAGCGCCCAGGCGACGGCCGCGACGATGCGCAGCAGCGGCGACTCGGTGACGCGGGTCGCGGCGAACCACCCGCCCAGGACGGCGAGCGGGAGGGCGAGCACCCAGAGCACGACGAGGGCGCGCGACGGGTCCCCGGGAGACAGGGTGCCGAGGAACGCGATGATCGCCGAGAACGGATCGGCGGGGCCGATGGCATCCAGTCCCAGGGGGCGCGCGCCCCACGCCGCGTCCTGCCACAGCTGGGCGACCGTCGCGCGGAGCGGAGCGAGGGCACCGCCACCCAGGACGGGCCAGGCCAGCAGGGGGAAGAACACCGCCGCGGAGACGGCGAGGGCGCCGAGCACGGCCCACGCACCCCCGCCGACGAAGAAGTGCAGCTCGGAGCGGACGGGAGCATCCACGACGGCTCCGTCGCCCTCCCACCGCAACCGCATCTCGGCGCGCGAGACGCGCAGCGGCGCGATGCGCGACCATCCGACGGCGCGCACGGCACGGATGCGGCGTCGCGCGCGGGCGACCGCGGCGATGCGGGCCATGACGAGGATGGTCGCGCCCCACTCGGGAAGCACGCGGTACGGGACCTTGCCGACGAGGTGGACGATGGTGCGCCACAGTGCCAGCGGCAGGAACGACAGCCAGTGCAGCGGAACGGCCGCCGCCGGGGCGTACGCGAGGCGCCGGTGCAACTGCGCGGTGCGCTCGGCGAAGGCGCGGCGGCGCGCGCGCCGGCGGCCGCGAGCCATCGCCGCGACACCGTCACCGGCTACCGCGACACGGGCGGCGGGGACCAGCGACACCCGGTCGCCGGCCAGACGCGCGCGCACCCCGAGGTCCACGCCCTCGTCCGCGCCGCCGAGGGCGGGGTCGAGACCGCCGAGCGCGGTCCAGGACTCACGACGGATCAGCAGACCGCGCACGTCCGCGCCGAGCACATCGGCGTCGCCGTCGTGCTGCCCCTGGTCGAACTCGCCGGCCGCCAGTTCGACCGTGCGGCCGTAGCGGGTGAGACTGATGCCGAGAGAGACGATCTCCTCGGGCTCGTCCCAACGGACGAGCTTGGGCGCCGCCACCGCGAGCGACGGCGAGAGCTCGAGCGCTCCGGCGAGCCGGACGAGAGCGTCGGGCTCGGGGGCCGTGTCCTGGGCGAGCAGCCACACCGCATCCCCGGTGAGCCGGGGGGTCGCGAGCGCCGTCGCGGCGGCGAAGGGCGTTCCGGCCGACGCCGTGATGACGCCCTCAGCGCCGGAGGAGGCGGCCAGCTGCGTCAGCGCCGGGTCGGCTCCGCACAGGACGATGGTGAGAGCATCGACGGGGCGGCTCTGCGCGGCGATCGCCGCGAGGGTGCGGGTCAGATGGTGCGCGGCAGGAGTCCGTCCCTCGGGGCGGACGACGAGGATGGCGTGAACACGGGCGGGCATGGCGCAGTCAGCCTAAGCGCGCTCTTCCTCGTTCGCGGACGCCGCGCCGTGCGGAGGAGGATCGCTCAGGGACGACCCCGTGGTCAGGCGCGACGCTTGAGCTTGCGGCGCTCGCGCTCGCTGAGACCGCCCCAGATGCCGAAGCGCTCGTCGTTCTGAAGGGCGTATTCGAGGCACTCGGACTTGACGTCGCACGAGGTGCAGATCCGCTTCGCGTCGCGCGTGGATCCGCCCTTCTCGGGGAAGAACGCCTCGGGATCGGTCTGCGCGCACAGGGCGTCGGTCTGCCACGCGAGCGTGTTCTCTTCGACAGCGTCGATGTCGCGACGGACACCGGGGACTCCGAGGTCGACCGGGTCGACGAACCAGTTGTCCGGAACACCGGACCGGTACTGCGACGTCATGTCGTCCTCCGCCTCACTCGAGCCCCCATACGCGTTTTCGCGTACGAGTAATTACACCCGTGTCATTCGGATTGGTCAAGTCGCGGATCGTAAACCCTCAAGGCACAGGTGAACCTTCACCCGGGCCGTCGGCGTGTCGCGAGTCATTCCCCCGGCATGGCCACGAAGACCTCGCCGCCACTCACGGCGAGAGGGCCTTCGTCGGCGGTGGCGAGCGCCGCCTGACCGGGGGCGAGCCGCAGGGTGGTCCCCGACGCGCCCGTCACGGAAGCTTCACCCGCGACGCCCACGGCGATCGAGACACCGCGCAGGTCGACGTGCGCCGACTCCGTCGAGGTCGCGACGTGCGCGAGGGCGAAGTCCGCGATGCCCGGCGCGAACAGCTCGACCCCGTCCCCGTCCGCCCGAGGGGTGAGCCGGGGCGGCGCCGCCGGACGGAAGTCGACGAGCCCCAGCAGCTCGGGAACGTCGATGTGCTTGGGGGTCAGACCACCGCGCAGCACGTTGTCGCTGGCGGCCATGATCTCGACACCGAGGCCCGCCACGTACGCGTGCAGCACCCCGGCGGGCACGAAGATCGCCTCCCCGCGGCGCAGCTCGACGAGGTTCATGAGCAGGGCGACGACGATTCCCGGGTCACCGGGGTACTCCTCGCGCAGGTGTCGGACGAGAGCCGCCTCCGCGGTGAAGTCCGGGGAAGACACGGATGCCGCAGCCTCGACGATCTGCTCGATCTCCGCTGTGGTCGCCTCGGCCAGCGCCCAGCCGATCGCCGCTCGCAGGGCCGCACTCGGTTCGTCGGCCGCGAGACGTTCGCTCAGCGCGGTCACGCCCGCGGCGTCGCCCAGCTCGGCGACGAGGCGCCGCGTCTGGTCCAGGTCGCGCAGCCCCGCCAGAGCGGTGAAGGTCTCGCTCAGGGCGACGATCACCTCGGGCTTGTGGTTGTCGTCTTTGTAGTTGCGCGAGGCCGCATCGCGAGGGACGCCCTCGGACTCCTCCTCCGCGAACCCGCGGGCCGCCTGCTCTTTCGAGGGGTGCACCTGGATCGACAGCGGGGAACCGGCGGCGAGCAGCTTCAGAAGGTACGGCAGCCGCTCCGGCGCGCCGTCCACCCCGGGGAGCCACTCGTCGAGCGTGCGCTCCGACCCGTCGAGGACCCGAGCGGGGGAACCGGGGTGATCGCCGAACCACACCTCCGCCTCGGGGGAGCCCGTGGGGACGCGCCCCTCGAGCTCGGCGAGAAGGGTCGGGCTTCCCCAGGCGTAGTCGCGGGGCGTGTTCGAGAGGGCAACCAGCACGGGCGAAAGCCTAGCGTTCCGGCCCGTCTCCCTCCGGACCCGGACGGTAGCCTGAGTGCACCATGGCCATGTACACGAACCACCCGGTCTCGGCGCCGCCGTCGGCTCCCGTGCGCGAGACCACCGGCCACCTGCTCCTGCGCGCGTGGTGCGTGTTCGTGATCGTGCTCGCCCTGGGCGGCGTCGGACTCGTCAACGCGGTCGGTCCGATGGTCAGCACCGTGATCGTGGTCGCGACCGCGGTGGTCTCGGCCGTGGTCTGGGTCGTCGTGCGCCCGCCCGTGGCCTGGCGTCGCCTGCCGTGGCTCGCCTTCGGATACGTGGGGTGGGCGTTCCTCTCCGTTCTGTGGAGCGCCTGGCCGGCGGCATCCGTCCTCACCCTCCTGCTGCTGGGCATCACGACGTTCCAGGGGCTGTTCGTCGGCGCGGTCCTCACCTGGCGCGACGTCGTGCGCGCCGTGGCGTCGGCGGCGAAGTGGATCGTCGGACTCTCGCTGCTGTTCGAGCTCGCGGTGTCGGTGTTCGTCCGCGGGCCGATCCTGCCCGGCTTCGTCATCCCGACCTCGCGCATGGATCCGATCGTGTACTGGTCGCGCGACAACCTCTTCGACGGGGGACGCATCCAGGGCGTCTTCGGAAACGCCAACCTGCTGGCATCCGTCATGCTCGTGGCCATCATCGTCTTCGCGATCCGGTTCGCCGCCGGCGCTCCCCGACGCCTCTGGCTGCTCGGATGGATCGTGGTCGCGGCGTTCCTGTTCGTCCGCGCGGGGTCGGCCACCGCCGTGATCTCCGCGGCGTTCGTCGCTCTCGTGCTGGGAACGGTCCTGGTGATGCGCACCGCGAGCCGTCCCGGCGAGCGCACGCGCTGGTACGTGCTGTACGCGCTCGTCGGCCTCGGAAGTGCGGCCGCGCTGTGGGTGGGGCGCGACGCGATCTTCGGCCTGCTCGGTCGGGGCGCCGACCTCACTGGGCGCGAGGGGATCTGGGCGGACGTGCTCGCCCGGGCGGCGGAGCGGCCGTTCACCGGGTGGGGCTTCTCGACGCCGTGGATCGCCTCCGAGCCGCTCATCGACGGGTGGATCGTCGACCACGGGCAGACGGTCGTCCAGGCGCACAGCGTGTGGATCGACGTGTTCTTCCAGCTCGGTGGCGTCGGCGTCCTGCTCTTCGTCCTGGTGTACCTCGCGTACCTCTGGCGGTCCTGGTTCTTCGCGGTCGACCGGCCGCGCTGGGATCTCCGCGCCGATCGCCCGTACTCCCCGCTCACCCTCCTGCCCACCCTCATCGGCGCGCTGCTCGTGGTCCAGGGACTCACCGAGTCGGGGCCGCTGCTGCTGTGGGGCTGGATGTTCGTCGTCCTGTTCGGGGCGAAGATCAAGCAGGCCCCGCTGGTGGGGGTGGGCCCGGCCGAACAGAGCATCGCGATCGAGCGCGGCGAACCGCAGAGCGCAGGATCGTGAATCCCGCGCTGCTCGCCTCGGCGGGCTTCGCGCGGGCCTTCACCCTCCTCGTCTTCGCGACGGTGTTCGCATCGACCGCCATCCGCGGCGTCGCCGGCGACGTGACCCTCGCCACCATCGTCCTCGGGCTCTGCGTCCTCGGCGTGGCCGTCCTCGCCATGCGGCGGCGCGAGATCGAACTCGTCCGCCTCGCCCCCACGACCCTCGTGCTGTTCGTCGCGTGGGCGGGGGCCAGCGTCCTGTGGAGCGCCGACGCCGCGGCCAGCGCCGGCGGCTGGGCCGAGCTGCTGGCGGTGTGCTTCCTCGCCGTCGTGATCGGACACGTACGCGACGCGCTACAGACCGTGCGGGCGCTGGGCGATGTGCTCCGGTGGCTGCTCGGCGCCTCGCTCGCGCTCGAGATCCTCAGCGGCATCCTGCTCGACCTGCCCATCCCTTTCCTCGGCATCCAGGGAGACATCGCCGCACTCGGTCCGGTCCAGGGGCTGTTCGGCACGCGCAACGTACTCGGTTTCGTCACGGTCATCGCCCTGATCACCTTCCTCGTCGAGTACCGGACGCAGTCGGTGCGCCCGGGCGCGGCGATCGCCTCGGTCGTCCTCGCCGGCACGCTCGCCGCCCTGAGCGGATCACCCACGGTGATCGCGGTCGCCGTCGTCACCGGGGCCGCGGCGCTCGCGCTCACCCTCGTGCGACGACTCCCCGCACCGCGGCGCCCCGTCGCCCAGCTGGTCCTCGGCGTGGTCGTGATCGCGGTGGTCGCGACGGGATACGGGGCGCGCGACGCCCTGGTCGCGATGGTCGACGCGCGCGCCGACTTCTCCCTCCGCACCGACCTGTGGTCGGAGCTGCTGACGTACGTCGCCTATCGACCCGTCGAGGGCTTCGGCTGGTTCGGTCCGTGGTCGCCCGAGTCGTTCCCCTTCGCCACCCTCAACTTCACCCTCGGCGAGGAGCACACCTCGGCGCTGGACGCCTACCTCGACGTCCTCCTCCAGGTCGGGTGGGCCGGGCTCATCCTCTTCCTCGCCCTCGGCGCGTTGGCCCTCGCGCGCGGCTGGCTCGTCGCGAGCGAGCGACGCTCGGTCGTGCACGCGTGGGCGCCCCTGACCCTGGTCGCCCTCCTCACCTTCTCGCTGTTCGAGAGCTTCACCCTGTCCGGCGCCGGTCTGCTCCTGCTCGTCGTCTGCGCGGTCCGCGCGGGGCAGTCCCGCTCCTGGCGGGAAAGCCTCGGACTCCGGATGCCACCGGCACCGGCGACCGAGACCGGTCCGGGCGTTCAGGGCCCGCCCACCGCTGCCGGGTAGACTCCCGGCTGGCCGCCCGACGGCCTGCGCCTTCGACGAAAGACCCTTCGTGACGTACACCCTGCAGAACGCCGTGCTCCCGCTCGACCGCGATCCCGACCTTCTCCCGCTCTACGTCGACCCCGAGACGTGGTCGACGATCGACGAAGAGCCGGTCCGCGTGACCAACGTGGCGCAGCTGAGCAACGTGCTGGACCGCCACCGCGCGCGCATCGTCGCCGGCCGCCGCGTGTCGTTCGGCACCTACTTCAACGCGTTCCCCGCGTCGTACTGGCAGCACTGGACGGCCGTGCGCCACGTCCGCCTCACCGTGCGCACTTCGGGAGACGCGACGATCCTCGTCTACCGCTCGAACGGTGCCGGGACCAAGCAGCGCATCGAGACGCGCGAGGTGCGCGGCGAGTCGACGGAGACCTCGTTCGACCTCGTCCTCGATCAGTACAGCGACGGTGGCTGGATCTGGTTCGACGTCGCCGCCGATCGCTCGGACGCGATGTTCGAGGGCGCCGCCTGGACGACGGAAGAAGAACCGGTCCGCCCGGGCAAGGCCAGCATCGGCATCACCACGTACAACAAGCCCGACTACTGCGTGAACACGCTCCAGGCGCTCGCCGACGCGCCCGATGTGCTCGACGTCGTGGACCGGGTCTTCCTCATCGACCAGGGCACCGACCTGGTGTCCGACCAGCCGGCATACGCCGACGTCGCAGCGCGCCTGGGCGAGACCCTCGAGGTCATCCGCCAGCCGAACCTCGGCGGGTCGGGCGGTTTCGCCCGCGCCATGACCGAGACCCTGCAGCGCCCCGAGAGCGACTTCGTCCAGCTGCTCGACGACGATGTCCGCATCGAACCCGAATCGATCCGCCGCTCCGTCGTCTTCGGTCGCTATGCCTCCGTCCCCACGATCGTGGGCGCACACATGTTCGATCTGCTCGACCGTCCGAAGCTGCACGCGTGGGCCGAGGTCGTCGACGACGCCCCGTTCATGTGGCGGGCGCTCTACCAGGAGCGTCTCCCCCACGACTTCAGCGTCGCGAACCTTCGTCAGACCCCCACGCTGCACATGCGACTCGACGCCGACTACAACGGCTGGTGGATGTGCCTCATCCCCACCAGCATCCTGCGCGAAATCGGTCTGTCGCTCCCCGCGTTCATCAAGTGGGACGACGCGGAGTTCTGCCTTCGCGCCCGGGATGCCGGCTACCCCACGGTCTCCATGCCCGGTGTCGCGCTCTGGCACGTCTCGTGGGTCGGCAAGGACGACTCGATCGACTGGCAGGCCTACTTCCACGCCCGCAACCGCATCGTGTCCGCGCTCCTCCACTCGCGCTCACCGCAGGGTGGCACGCTCATCCGGCACAGTCGTCGTCTCGACCTGAAGCACCTCATGATGATGCAGTACTACCCGGTCGAACTCCGTCACCGGGCGCTGCGAGACGTGCTCTCGGGTCCCGCGCACATGCGGCGAACCCTGGCGACCGCGATGCCCGAGGCGCGCGCGATCGCCAAGAAGCACCCCGAGACGGTCGTGCACAAGGACTCGGGGGTGCCCCTGCGCTCCCGCCGCGGGCGCCAGGTGTTCCGGCGTCTGAAGCGGCACGAGTTCGACAGCCCCTCCGGTATGCGTCTGCGCGTGTTCACCCTGCGGACCCTGGTGTCGCACTGGTTCCACACGCCGCGGCCCGAGAACGTCGCGCAGCCCGAGGTCGAGTTCGGCAAGGCCGACGCCCACTGGTGGCGCGTGCCGTCCTTCGACAGCGCCCTCGTCAGCGCCGCCGACGGCTCGGGGCAGAACATCTACACGCGCGACCGCGCGCAGTACCGCCGCATGCTGCGCGAGAGCCTGCGCCTGCACCGCCGTCTGCAGCGCGAGTGGCCCCGTTTGTCCGACCAATACCGCCGCGCTCTGCCCGACCTCGTCTCCGAGGCCCAGTGGCGCGCCGCCTTCGAGGAGCAGTCGTGACCGCGTTCGATCCGGCCACCGCGACCATCGTCGTCGTCACGTACAACCGCACGCACCTGCTCACGCGCCTGCTCGAGAGCATCGAGCGGATGGACCCGGCACCGGGGCACCTCGTCGTCATCGACAACGCTTCGACCGACGACACCACGGAGGTCGTCGAGGCGTTCCGCGATCGCCTTCCCACCGAGCTCGTCTACCGCCGTCTCGAGACCAATACGGGTGGTTCGGGCGGATTCAGCGAGGGCATGCGCGTCGCCTACGAGCTCGGATCCGAGTGGATCTGGCTGATGGACGACGACGTCGAGGTGGTCTCCGACGGCCTCGCCCGCATGGGGCACTGGACGCCGCGTTTCCGCAGCATCCAGGGCCGCCGTTACGACTACGACGGCAGCGAGTTCTACTGGCAGTACCGGGTCGCCGAGTCGATGGCGATCCCGATCCCTTTCGCCCCCGCCGGCTTCGACGACTCCGGCTTCAAGCCGATGAACTCCGGATGCTTCGAGGGCATGTTCATCCACCGCGACATCGTGGCGAAGATCGGCCTCCCCGACCCCCGCTTCTTCATCTACTGGGACGACCAGCTCTACGGGTGGCTCGCCTCCCGCCAGACGCCCTCGGTCATCGTGAACGAGTTCGTGCTCCGGCGCACGCGCGAGATCAAGCAGTGGGACATGGGCATCCGGCACATGAACGCCTCGAGCGACGCGTACCGGTACTACATCATGCGCAACCGCGCGTACCTGCAGAAGTACTACCGCGAGCTCGGCGTCTACCGCCCGCTGCCCTTCACAGCAGGCACGGCGCTGACCTTCGTCAAGGAGCTCATCCGCCTGGTCGTCGTCGAGCGCAAGCTCCGCGGAACGAGCCATCTCTTCCGCGGTCTCCGTGACGGTCGACGCATCCTGCGCGACGCGTCGTGGACGCCGATGCCGCCGCTGGAGCGCGCGCAGCCCGTCGCGTAGCGCTCGCGCGGGCGAGCAGCGGCAGATCAGCCCGTCGCGTAGTCGGCGTTGTAGCGGTCGAGCACCTCGGCGATCGGCGCGTCCATCGCGAGCCGCCCGCCGTCCAGGTAGAGCCCGCGCGTGCAGAAGCGACGGAGGTCCTTCTCGTTGTGGCTGACGAAGAAGAGCGTGCGCCCCTCGGCGAGCAGCTCGTCGATGCGGCGATAGCACTTCTCGCGGAACGAGCGGTCCCCGACGGCGAGCACCTCGTCGACGAGGAGGATCGGCTCGTCGAGCTGCGAAACCACCGAGAACGCCAGGCGCACCTTCATGCCGTTCGACAGGTGTTTGTAGGGGGTGTCGACGAAGTCGCCGATCTCGGCGAAGGCGATCATGTCGTCGAACCGGCGCGCGACCTCGGCGCGCGGCATCCCGTGCAGTCCGGCGGTGAGGCGGACGTTCTCGCGCACCGTGAGGTCGCCCACGAAGCCGCCCGTGATCTCGATGAGCGGGGCGACCCCGCCCTCGACGGCGACGCGCCCCTCGTCCGGAAGCAGGACCCCGGCGACGAGCTTGAGCAGCGTCGACTTCCCCTGCCCGTTGCGGCCGACGACGCCGATCGACTCCCCCGGCTGCACACGGAACGACACCTCGCGCAGCGCCCAGAACTCGTCGGGGCGCGATCGACGGGACGCCCCACCGAAGAGGTCCTTCAGGGTGCGGCTCCCGCGGCGGTTCCGGCGGAACCGCACGCCGAGCCCGTGCACCTCGATCGCGGGGCCGGTCATCACAGCTCCTTCAGCACGGGACGCTCGAGTCGCGGGAACAGCAGCAGACCGAGTCCCAGGATGCCGAGACTCACCGCCGCGCCCACGACCACGGTGAGGGTGTCCCACTGATCGGGGAAGAAGCCGACGCGATACAGGGTGAAGATGCCCGCGAGCGGGTTGAACGCCGCGATGTCGGCGAAGACGCCGGGGAGGTTGCCGACGCCGTAGATGATCGGCGAGGCGTAGAACAGGGCCCGCAGCACCAGCCGCGTGGTGCGCTCGAGATCGCCGAACATCACGCACAGTGGCGCCACGATGAGGCCGAGCCCCACGAGCAGGATCGTCTGGAGGAGGACGGCGAGAGGGAACGCGAGGAGGGCCCACGACACCTGGGCGCCCCCGAAGACGGCGAACAGCACGAGCACGGGGATCGAGAAGAGGAACTCGATGCCTTTGCTCACCACGATGCGGTTCACCCAGATCCACCGCGGGATCGACGTCGAACGGACGAGCCGGGCGTCTTTCTTGAACGCCTTCGTGAAGTCGGTCACGGAGGAGTTGAACCACACCCACGGCAGGAGGGCCGTGATGAGGAAGACGATGTACGGGTCCTCCCCCACCGATCGGTGGAAGACCTGGGTGAAGACGAACCAGTAGATGCCGCTCATGACGAGCGGGTCGAGCACCGACCACAGATACCCCAGCGCGCTCGTGGAATACCGCACGCGCAGGTCGCGCGACGACAGCAGCCACAGGGAGTGGAGGGAGCGCCGCGCCGACCCGGGGGCGCCGACGGTGGCGGGGGTCACCGAAGAATCCTCTGCACGCGCGTCATCCGAGGGTGGAGGGCAACTGTTCGGCCAACGAGGGGGCGAGGGTCGTGGCGTAGGTGCGCGAGAGATGGTTGTCGTCGCGGTAGAGCGCCACGTTGCCGACCACGCCGACGCAGACGTCGTCGGGGCAGATCCACGGCGTCAGGTCGACGAGCTGGACACCCGCGCGATCCAGGACCGCCGCGGGGTTGTCATCGGCGAGGGAACCCGCGCGCGGGACGGCGCAGTCCACGGGATCGGAGGACTCCGCCACGCAGCTGTACATGTCGAAGGGGAACCGGGGGTTGTCCCGTACGCCGAGGACCTCGATCCCCGCGTCGCCCATGCGATCGAGGAAGCGGTCGATACCGGGGCGCACCGCCTCGTCGAGCTCGCCCCAGTCGGAACGGGTCACGACGGTCAGAACGGCATCCGGTCGGATCCGCTCCACGTGCTCGATCGCAGCCTCACGCCACTCGTCGCACTGATCGTCCATCCCGGGTTCGTCCAGTCCCATCGAGCATCCGCCCTTGGCGAGCATGACCACTCCCCACCCGTTCTCTTCCGCGACGGGCAGGAGGGCGGCGGTCATCTGCTGCGAGTGGGAGTCGCCGACCACGACGATCGTGTGCGCGGCCCGCGCGGTGTGCGGGGTCTCCCAGCAGGACACGTTCAGGATGCCGTTCTCCGGCAGGCGATCACCCGAGCAGGGCCGGTCGAGTTGCATCCACTCCTCTTCGAGCGCGGTGGGCAGCGGGAGGAGAGCGGCGTCGGCGGGCGGCTCGGCCAAGGTGGGATCGCGAAGGACCGCGGCCCCCGGGTTCGTCACGGCGGCCCGAGCGGCGATGCTGCGGGCCTCCACCTCGTTCGAGACCTGCCACGCGCTCAGCGGGAGCACGACCACCGCCGTCGCGGCGACGAGGACGGCGACCGGGACGAGCCGCGAGGGGTCGCCCTTCCGCCAGGCCCGCACCGGCGTGTCGACGACGGCCGTGAGGGCACGCGCGAGCGCGAGGGACAGCACGATGATGAGCGTCCCCCCGACGAAGCCCGCGCTGTCGCTGCCGGTCAGGACGAGGAACGTGATCAGCAGCGGCCAGTGCACCAGATAGAGCGCATAGGCGTCGCGACCGAGCAGCTGGAGAGGCCGGGATGCCAAGAACCGGGCGGGTCCGCGGGACTCCTCGCCGCTGCCCGAGACGACTACGGCGGCCGCGCACAGCACCGGCCAGAGCGCGAGATAGCCCGGGAACCCTCCCTGCACGTCGAGGACGAGGCCGACGACGAGCAGGCCGGCGAGCCCCGCCCATCCGAGGACGGCGCGAAGGCGCGGACGAAGTCGGAGGTGCGGCAAGGCGATGACCAGGAGCGAACCGGCGGCGAACTCCCACAGCCGCGCCCCCGTGTCGAAGTACGCGCTCTGCTGCGCCGCGTCCGTGCGGACGATCGAGTACCACAGAGACAGGACGAACACGGCACCGAACACCACGCCGACGACCCGATCGGGAGACAGACGGAAGCGTCTGACGACGGCCTGGCAGATCGCGAGCAGCACGACCCACAGCACGAAGGCCTGCCCCTGGACCGACATCGACCAGAAGTGCTGCAGGGGACTCGGGGTCTCGACGCGCGCGTAGTAGTCGACCGAGTCCGCGGCCAGCACCCAGTTCTGCACGTACAGCAGGGAGGCCCAGGTCTGCTCCCACGTCGCACGCCACGTGGACGGAGGGAAGAAGGTCCACGCGAGAGCGAGAACGCCCACGAGTGTCACGGCGGCCGCGGGGAGGAGGCGGCGGAAGATGCCGATGAGGTGCAGGACAGGGCGCACCGGTGACGGTCCGTCCATCCGACGCACGAACCCCCGGGTGAGGAAGAACGCCGACAGCATGAGGAAGACGTCGACACCGCCGGAGACCCGACCGATCCACACGTGATACGTGACGACCAGCAGAATGGCCACGGCGCGCAGGCCGTCGATGTCGGAGCGGTATGCCCAGCGCCCCTCGTCCGCCCGTCCGGCGAGGGCCGGACGGCCCGCGGAGGCCTGGGTCACACGCACGCGAGCCTCACGCGAGCTGGTTGTTCCACATCGACAGAGCGGAACCGATCGCCATGTGCATGTCGAGGTACTGGTACGTGCCGAGGCGGCCACCGAAGTGCACGTCCCGCTCGCCCTGGGCGAGCTCGCGGTACGCCAGCAGGCCGGTGCGGTCGTCGGCGGTGTTCACCGGGTAGTACGGCTCGTCCGCCCGCGTGGCGAAGCGCGAGTACTCGCGCACCACCACGGTCTTGTCGCTCGGGTAGCGGTCGGCGCGCTCGGGGTGGAAGTGCTTGAACTCGTGGATGCGCGTGTACGGCACGTCGGCGTCGGCGTAGTTCATCACGCTCGTGCCCTGGAAGTCGCCGATCGGCAGCACTTCCTGCTCGAAGTCGAGCGTGCGCCACGACAGCTCACCCTCGGCGTAGTCGAAGTAGCGGTCCACCGGACCGGTGTAAACGACGGGCACCTGGCCGACGGTGGCCTTCTTGTTCAGCGGCTGCGATTCGTCGAAGTAATCGGTCGACAGCTTCACCTCGATGTTCGGGTGATCCGCCATCCGCTCCAGCCACGCGGTGTACCCGTCGACGGGCAGACCCTCCCACGTGTCGTTGAAGTACCGGTTGTCGTACGTGTAACGGACGGGCAGCCGCGAGATGACCTCGGCCGGGAGATCCTTCGGGTCGGTCTGCCACTGCTTCGCGGTGTAGTCGCGGATGAACGCCTCGTACAGGGGCCGGCCGATCAGCGCGATGCCCTTCTCCTCGAGGTTCGCGGCATCCTTCGCGTCGAACTCGCCCGCCAGCTCGTGCACCAACGCCTTCGCCTGATCGGGCGTGTACGCCGCCTGGAAGAACTGGTTGATCGTGCCGAGGTTGATCGGCAGCGGGAACACGACGCCCTTGTGCGTCGTGTAGACGCGGTGGACGTACGAGGTGAAATCGGTGAAGCGGTTGACGTACTCCCACACCGTCGGGTTCGACGTGTGGAACAGGTGCGCGCCGTACCGGTGCACCTCGATGCCCGTCTCGGGCTCATCCTCGGAATAGGCGTTGCCCCCGATGTGATGGCGGCGATCGATCACCGTCACGCGTCGCCCGGCCGCAGCCGCCCGCTCCGCGATCGTGAGACCGAAAAAGCCCGAACCGACTACCAGAAGATCCATGTACGCGAACAACTCTCGTTTCGGGGAAGAACGCCGACCATCCTACCGGCGGCCTTCTGGGCGCTCGCACGGAACGGCCTCACACGGAACGGCCTTGCACGGAACGGCTCAGCGGGCGCGCAGAGACCGTCCGATACGATGGCGTGTCGAAAACGGAACTGACGGAGACGGATCGTATGGGTGACTGGATCAGCGCCGTTCCGTCGTACCTCGTCGCCGTCCTGGTCCTGATCCTCCCCGGTGCCGCGGTCGTCGCGGCCGGGTGGGGCGTTCGCAGCCCGCAGCGCCTCCTGCTGGCGCCGGCGATCTCGGTCACGCTGGCCGCAGCCGCCTCGACCATCGGCCATTTCGTCGGGCTGCGGTGGAACCTCCTGCCGTTGGCTCTCGTCACCCTCGTGGTGGTCGGCATCGGTCTCCTGCTCCGACGCGGGACGGGAATCGAACCGGCACCGACCGCGCGCCGCACGCTGCTGACGGCGGCCCTCGCGCTGGTGGCGACCGCGGGGGTTATGACCGTGATGTTCGCGCGCGCCTTCGGCGCGCCCGACAACATCGCCCAGCGCTTCGACAACATCGTCCATCTCAACGCCATCGCTCTCGCCGTGCAGAACGGCGACGCCTCGGGGTTCCAGATCGGCGCCACCTCCGACATCGGGTTCTACCCGAACGGCTGGCACGCGATCACCACGCTCGTCGTCGAGCTCACCGGGGCCTCGGTCCCGGTCGCCGTCAACGGGGCGAACCTCGCGTTCGTCTCCATCCTCTGGCCGGCGTCGATCATGGCGCTGGTGGGCGCGCTGTTCGCCCAGCGACGCACCGCGTACATCACGGCCGCGGCGCTCTCCACCGGCTTCGGTGCGTTCCCCGCGCTCTTCTTCAACTGGGGCGTGCTCTACCCCAACCTCGTCGGGTACGCGATGGTGCCCGCGGCGCTCTCCACCGTGATCACCGCTCTCGATGACCGTGGCCCGCGCGCGCTCACGCGCGCTCTGCTGCTCGCGGCGCTCCTCGCGGGCGGCGTGTTCCTCGGCCACCCGAACGCGTTCCTGGCTCTGCTCGCGTTCGCCGCGGCCGCCGTCATCGGCATCCTGTCCGTCCGTGCCTTCGAAGCCCGCACGCGAGCGTCGAAGATCGGGGTCGGCGCGGCCGTCGTCGGCTTCGGTCTCGCCATGGCGGTCGTGTGGTCCATCTTCCGCACGGGTGCGGAGCATTCGGGCTGGGCCCCCTGGCAGAACCTGGCCCAGTCCGCCGGCGAGGGGCTGCTCGCGTCGCCTCGCGGCTTCTCGCCCACGATCGTGGTGGTCCTCCTCCTCGCGGCGGGTGCGGTCGCCGTCGCCCGGCGCCCCCGGTGGGTCCCCGTCCTCGCGGTGTTCGGCGTCGCGGTGGTGCTGTTCATGGTGGTGTCGGGGCTGCGCATCGACTCCCCCGTGCGGCAGGCGCTCACGAACCCCTGGTACAACGACGCGAACCGCCTGGCCGCGCTGCTCCCGCTCGCGGCGATCCCCGTGGCCACCCTCGGCGCGCTCGCGATCGTCGACGGCGCTCGACGATGGGCAGCCCGTCGGTCGTTCCCCCGGTGGGCGCGTCGGACGGCCTCGGTCGTCGCGATCCTCGCCGTGTTCTCGGTTGTGCTCGGACCGAACGTGCGGATCGCTCTCGCGCAGGTGCACGAGGCCTACGCCTACACCGACAATGCGCTCATCCTCTCCGGTGACGAACACGCCCTGCTCGAGCGCCTCGACGACGAGACCCCCGACGACGCGCTCATCATCGGCAGCCCCCGCACGGGGACCTCTCTCGCGCTCGCGCTGGCGGATCGCGAGGTGACGCAGAGGCACGTCTTCGGTTCCCCGTCCCCCGAGCTCCTGTTCCTCAACACGCACCTGCGCGACATCGACACCGACCCCGCCGTCTGCTCCACGGTCGACGAGCTCGGGATCGACTACGTGCTGGACTTCGGCCGGCGCGATGTGATCGACGACCCGAACGGAGCAACGGCGTACGACGGCATCCAGGACCTCGTCCCCTCCGCGCACCTCGTCCTCGTCGACTCCCAAGGGCCCGAGGCCCGCCTGTTCCGGATCGAGGGCTGCTGACGATGGCGCGTGAGACGACGGTCGCGGTCGCCTACGACTGCCTGTTCCCGTACTCGACCGGCGGCGGCGAGCGCCAGTATCGCGCTCAGGCCGTCGAGCTCGGACGGCGCGGCCTCGAGGTCGACTACCTCACGGCCGTGCAGTGGGACGGTCCGACCCCGATCGAGGAGCTCTTCCGCATCCGTCCGATCACGGGGCGCCTGAGTCTGTACTCCCCCGGCGGCGTGCGCCGCATCCCGGCGGCCCTGCGCTACGCCGCCGCGCTCTTCCGCACTCTCGTGCGACGCCGTCGTCGTTACACGGCGCTCATCGTCAGCGGTCTGCCGATCTTCAACGTCTTCGCGGCGCGACTGGCCCTGCTCGGGTCCGGCACGCGCGTGGTCGTGGACTACCTCGAGGTCTGGCACCGGCGCCAGTGGGTGGAGTATTCGGGCCTCGTGACCGGCACGATCGCGTGGGTCCTGCAGCGCGCGGCCATCGCCCTCACGCCGCTCGCGACCTGCCACTCGCAGCTCACCGCGACCCGACTGCGCGCCGAGGGGCTGCGCCGGCCCCCGCTCGTCAGCCCCGGACTGATCGACGACGCCGTCGAGGTCGGGACCCCCGGCCCCGCGACCGAGCCGCCCTACGTCCTGTACGTGGGCCGCCACATCCCCGACAAGCAGGTCGAGGTCATCCCCGCCGCGGTCGCCGCCGCGCGCGCGAGTCTCCCGGACCTCCGACTGGTGATCCTCGGCACCGGCCCCAGCTCCGACGCGGTTCGCGCGGAAGTCGAGCGCGTGGGCGGCTCCGACTGGACGGAGTTCCCCGGATTCGTTTCGGATGCCGAACTCGACGCGCTCCTGCACGGGGCGCTCGCGCTCGTGCACCCGTCGCGCCGCGAGGGCTTCGGTCTCGTGGTCGTCGAGGCCAACGCCCACGGCACCCCGGTCGTCCTCGTCGCGCACGAGGGCAACGCCGCGACCGAGCTCATCGACGAGGGCGTCAACGGCGTCGTCGCCCCCACCACCCGCCCCGACGATCTCGCCCGAGCCATCCGGGCCGTCGCCGACGGCGGTGACGACCTCCGCCGCAGCGCGCGCGCCTGGTACGACACCGCCGTCCGCACCCGCACCATCCGCCGCACCGTGGAGGGCATCGCGTCGGCACTGGCGCTGCCGACCCGCTCCTCGGTGA